>Ga0181530_10003130_pt1 | contig 18785 bp, 12 predicted proteins | sample PEATcosm2014_Bin_42_FD_119769 | JGI IMG/M metagenome (GOLD analysis project Ga0181530, IMG submission 119769) | Peatland microbial communities from MTU Mesocosm Facility, Houghton, MI, USA - PEATcosm2014_Bin10_60_metaG | ecosystem: Environmental > Terrestrial > Soil > Wetlands > Peat | place... | reverse complement strand
CTTCGGTGACGAAGCCGGCGGGGTCTTTGCGGATCGCGATCTTGCGGTAGATGCGACCGGCTTCCTGGACGGCAAAGAGGTATTTGGCGGCGGCGGCGCGGGCCCGGGTGGAGAATTCGGGATGGCGGCGGAGGAAAGAGTCGACGGAGGCCGGGTCGGCGGGGCGGCCGATGAAGTCGGCGACATCGAGGGTGAAGAAGTCGCAGGGATCGATAAAGCGGCCGACGGTATCGTGGTTGATGTGATCGGCGTCGAGGTAGTAGGAATAGGGCCAGTTGAGGGCACGGACGGCGGCATCGGCGGCGGCGCGGGCGCCGGAGGGCTCGGAGCCGACGATCTTATGCTCGCGATTCGACTTATTCCAAACAGGGACGATCGTCTTGCCCAGACGGGCCGCATGCACGCAGGCAGCCAGTTGCGCTTTGGCTTGATGAGCAAAACGATCACCGACGCCAATCGAGTATTTCTCCAGAGACTTCGGCACAACCCGGTCCTAACCTCTCAAACTACCACTCGTAACACCAATGTAAGTGGGTGCACAGGACGGGTCAAGGCCAAATTCCTAAAGGGAAAGCTCAGAAAAACTAAAGGCTGGCGGGTTGCATCATTGAGGCTGGCTCAAGCGATCCTTTAGCGAATCGGGTTTGACATAAGATGGATAAGATAAGGATTCTAGGAACAAATGCAAACGGTAACAGTTGACCAGGCCGCCGCGTCGCGTGCGCTGGCTGCCAGCCAGATAGGCGCGGCAGTGGAAGACGAACTCCAGGCGGCACAATTCATAGACATCCATACGCACCTGTACATGCCCTCATTGGGCCCGGTGGGGCTGTGGGGCATCGACAACCTGGTGACGTACCACTATCTGGAAGCGGAACTGTTCCGTTCCGCGACGATTCAGCCGGCCGTCTACTGGCAGCTTTCGCAGCAGGAAAAGGCGGACGTCATCTGGAAGGCGTTGTTCGTGGAGAACGCACCGGTATCGGAAGCCACGCGGGGCGTGATCGCGGTGCTGAAGGCCTTCGGGCTGCCGACGGACAGCCGGGATCTGCGGGAGGCGCGCTCGTTCTTCGCGGCGCAGAAGCTGCCGGCGCACATCCGCAACGTCTTCAAGCTGGCGGGCATCAGCGAAGCGGCGATGACCAACGATCCACTGGATCCGGAGGAAGCGCCCGAGTGGCTGAAAGGGGTGGAACCGGACCCGCTGTTTCATGCGGTGCTGCGCCTCGACCGCATCCTGAACAAGTGGGTGGAACACTGGCCGATACTGGCGGCGAAAGGCTACCAGGTGGACGCCCAGGCCACCGGGAAATCGACGGCCGAGGTGCGGCGGTTTCTGGCGGACTGGCACGCCAGAATGAAGCCGGTGTATATGGCGGTCTCGCTGCCCGACACGTTCCAGTTTCCGGAGGATTCGGTGCGCGGGCGGATGCTGGCGGACGCAGTGTTGCCGGCGTGCCGCGAGTTCGGCATCCCGCTCTCGCTGATGATTGGCGTGCGATACCTGGTGAACCCGGCGCTGAAACTGGCGGGCGATGCGTTGGGCAAGGCGGATCTGCGGGCGGTGGAACACCTGGCGCGGGAGTATCCGGAGAACCGGTTCCTGATCAGCGTGCTGAGCCGCGAGAACCAGCATGAGCTGTGCGTCTACGCGCGGAAGTTCGCGAACCTGATGCCGTTCGGCTGCTGGTGGTTCCTCAACAACCCGTCGATTGTGGAAGAGATCACGCGGGAGCGGCTGGAGATGCTGGGGACGAGCTTCATCCCGCAGCATTCCGACGCGCGGATTCTGGAGCAGGTGATCTACAAGTGGCGCAACACGCGGCGGACCGTGGGGCCGATCCTGGCGAACGCCTACCGGCTGCTGGCCGAAGACGGGCGCGGGGTGACGCGGGCGGACATCCGGCGGGACGTGGCGCGGCTGTTCCGTGGAAACTTCGAGCGGTTCACAGGGCTGAAGAGGCCATGACGCGGCGCGGGTTTGTGGGCGCCGCGGGGGCGCTGGCGGTGGGCCGCCGGCTGAGCGCGTACGACGTCAAAGACCCGGCCAGGGAAATGGCGGCGGTGCTCAAGCGGATCAAGGCGCCGAAGTTCGCGAACCGGGTCTTCGACATCACGAAGTACGGCGCCAGGCAAGGCGGCTCGAATGACTCCACACAGGCGATCCGCAAGGCCATGGAGGCCTGCGCGGCGGCCGGCGGCGGGCGCGTGGTGGTGCCGGCGGGCGAGTTCTCGACGGGAGCGATCCATCTGAAGAGCCACGTGAATTTGCACGTGGAAGAAGGCGCGACGCTTTTCTTCAGCCAGGATCCTAAACAGTATCCGATCGTGTACACACGGTTCGAAGGGACCGAGTGCATGAATTACTCGCCGTTTATTTATGCCTGGGAGCAGACCGGCATCGCGGTGACGGGCGCGGGCATGCTGGACGGGCAGGCGGACCGGACGCACTGGTGGGACTGGAAGGCCAGAGATTCCAGCCGGGCGCTGGTGGCGATGGGCGAGAAGGACGTGCCGGTGGCGGAGCGGGTATTCGGCGAAGGCAAGTTCCTGCGGCCGAATTTCGTCCAGCCGTACCGGTCGGCGAACATTCTGATTGAAGGCGTAAGCATCCGCAATTCTCCCATGTGGGAACTGAACCCGGTGCTATGCAAGAACGTGACGGTGCGCGGGGTGAAAATCGCGAGCCACGGTCCGAACAACGACGGGTGCGATCCGGAGAGCTCCAGGGACGTGCTGGTGGAGCAGTGCGTCTTCGACACGGGAGACGACTGCATCGCCATCAAGAGCGGGCGCAACCGCGACGGCCGGCGGATCAACGTGCCAAGCGAGAACATCGTGGTGCGGGACTGCACGATGAAGGACGGGCACGGCGGAGTTTCGCTGGGGAGCGAAGGCTCGGGCGGGATTCGCAATATTTTCGTCGACCAGTGCCGGATGGACAGCCCGCATTTGAACTACGCGATGCGGATCAAGACGAACACATTCCGCGGAGGAGTGACGGAAGACGTCTACTTCACCAACACCACGGTGGGACAGGTTTCCGACAGCGTGCTGGAAGTGACATACTTCTACCCGGAAGGCGACGACCGGGAAGGGCGCGGCGGGCCTTTCCAACCGGTGGTGCGCAACGTGACGCTGGAGAACATCACGTCGCAGAAGAGCAGGCGCGCGGTGAATTTCCGCGGATACGACAACGCGCCGATCACGGGGATCCGGCTGGCGCATTGCAGCTTCGACAATGCCGCCGAAGAGAATGTGATCGAGCACGTGGACGGGCTGAAGATCGAAGACGTGAAGCGCAACGGGCAACCGATGGGGGAAGCGGCGCGGTAAGAGGCCCTCAGCGGCTGCGAAGATAACGCGGAGCGGAGGCGGCGCCGCCCGCGCCGCCACTGCACGGCTCAGCGGGCGGACAGGGCGGACTGCAGGAAGCGGGCGATGGATTCGGTGAGCGCGCGGCGGTGCTGGGAACGGGCCATGGCCAGGGCTTGCGTGCGCACCAGCTTGCGATCCTGCAGGCGGAACGTCTGGAAGTAGCGGGGGCGGCCGCGCAGGGCGCTTTCCGGCAGGACCGAGTAGCCGAACCCGGTCTCCACCAGTTTCTTCATGGCCTCGGTATCGTCAGCCTCCATAATCACGCGCGGGGCGATGCCGATGTCGCGGAGGAAGCCCTCAATGATGGTCCGCATATTGCTGCGCGTGGGGTAAAGGATAAATGAGGCGGAGGCCAGTTCGGCGGGCTGAATGACGCCGACGTGCCAGGCACTGACACGCTGGGGCGAAGGCTTGATCACCAGCAGTTCCTCATCGAAGAGGGGGACGAGGTCGAGGTTGTCCTCGGCGAAGGGCAGCGAGATGAGGGCCAGGTCGAAGCGGCGGTCGAGGATACCGGCAACCATTTCCTCGGTGGGGGAAACGGTGATTTCGATGGGGGTCTGAGGGAATTTCTTGCGGAGCAGGCGGAGCGGTGGGCCGAGGCGGTGGATGAGAGTGCTGGCGCCGGTGGCGAGGTGAAAGGGGCGGTGGTCGGTGAGGGGGTCGTTGGCAAATTCCTGTTCGATGCGGCGGACGTGGGCGAGCACGGCGCGGGCGTGTTCGGCGAGGCGCACGGCGGCGGGCGTGGGGACGAGGCGCTTGCCGGTACGGACGAACAGCTCGGTGCGAAGGTCGCCGGCGAGGCTGTGTAACTGGAGGCTGACGGCGCCCGGCGAGAGGAACATTTTCTCCGCGGCGCGAGTGACGCTGGAGAACTCCATCACGGCGAGGAAGAGCTGAAGCTGGCGGAATTCCATAACGTCTCTGTAATAGCATCGCACAGCGGCGAGGGCGGGCCGGAGGGTGGGAGATCGGAGCGGGGAATGAGGGCGCGCGCGATGGCGATAAGGCGGACTGGTGTAGTGCCGGCCGCTTCGCGGCCGCGGCAGGCCGGGAGGCCTGTCCTACTGGTTGACGCCGGAGGCCAGGAAACCGCCATCGACGGTGATGCACTGGCCGGTGATGAAACTGGCGGAATCGGAGGCCAACAGGATGGCGGCGCCGGTTAACTCGTCGGTGCGCCCGAAACGGGCCATGGGGGTGCGGAGCTTCAATTCCTTGCCGCGCTCGGTGCCGTCGAGGAGCGCGGCGTTAATGTCGGTGCGGAAGACGCCGGGGGCGATGGCATTGACGTTGATGCCGTCGCGGGCCCACTCGACGGCCAGGCTGCGGGTGAGCGCGAGGACGGCGGCTTTGGAGGCGGCGTAGGCGGTCACTTGGACCAGGGAGACGAACGAGTTCAGCGATGCAATATTAATGATGCGGCCGCGACGGTGAGCGGCGAGCGCCGGATAGAAGGACTGGCAGGAGCGGAGCATGCCGGTGAGGTTGACGTCGAAAAGGCGGTTCCACTCGATCTCGGTGACTTCCTGGGTGGGCTTGCGGAAGATCTGGCCGGCGGCATTGACGAGGACATCCACCTGGCCGAACCTGGCTAGGACGGCATCGCGGAAGGCGTCGATGGAGGCGCGGGAACCAACATCGCAGGCGTGGCGGAGGGTGGTTGCGCCGGCCCGTTCGACGGCGTCACACACCTCTTCCACGTTGGGCTGGCGGCGGCCGGTGGGGACGACATTGGCGCCGGCGGCAGCCAGGCCGATGGCGAGATCCCGCCCGATGCCGGAGGTGCCGCCGATGACGGCCACCACGCGGCCACTGAGATCGAAATAATTTTTCGCCGGCAAGAATTGAGCTTTCTAGCGCTGGATGCGCGCGCCGCCGCCTTTGGCAAAAGCGCGGACCTGTTCGAGAGTTGCCATGGTGGTGTCGCCGGGAAAAGTGGTGAGCAGCGCGCCGTGAGCCCATCCGAGCTTGACGGCTTCCTCGGGGGACTCGCCGGCCAGCAGACCGTAGAAAAAGCCGGAGGCGAAGCCATCGCCGCCGCCGACGCGATCGAAGATGTCAAGCTCGGTGACGGGGGCGGTGTAGGTCTTGCCGCCGATCCAGGCGACGGCGCTCCAACTGTGCCGGTTGGTGGAGTGGACATCGCGCAGAGTGGTGGCGACGACCTTGATTTGCGGATGCTTGGCGACGGCGTTATCGATCATGCCGAAGAAGGCGGAGGCATCCAGCTTGGATTTGGCGGCGACTTCGGGTCCGGGGATGCCAAGGCCCTTCTGCAGGTCTTCTTCGTTGCCGACCAGCACGTCGACGTTCTTGACGATGCGGTCGAGCACCTGGACGGCGCGCGCGGCCCCGCCGGAGATGCTCCAGAGTTTCTCGCGGTAGTTGAGGTCGAAGGAGACCACCGCGCCGGCGGCTTTGGCGGCCTGCATGCCTTCGATGACCACCTCGGCGGTGGTTTCCGAAAGAGCGGCGAAGATGCCGCCGGAGTGGAACCAGCGGATGCCGCCGGCGAAAATTTTAGCCCAATCGAAATCGCCGGGCTTGAGGCGGGCGGCGGCTTCGTTGGAGCGATTGTAGAAGACCACGGGGGCGCGCATGCCGTGGCCGCGATCGCTATAGACGGTGGCCATGTTGGGGCCGGCGACGCCGTCGTGAGGGAAATGCTTATAGAAGGGCTGGACACCCATGGCGCGGACGCGCTCGGCGATCAGGTGGCCAATGGGGTAATCGACCATGGCGGAGGCGATGCCGGTGCGGAGGCGGAAGCAATCGGCCATATTGGCGGCGACGTTGAACTCACCGCCGCTGACGTGAATGTCGCAGTGGGAGGCCTTGCGGAAGGGGATGATTCCTGGGTCCAGGCGGTGCACCAGAGCGCCGAGGGACACCAAGTCCAGAGCGCCAGCAGGAGAGATTTGGAGCGGGAGACTCACAATACAAGCTAGGCCAGCGGAGTGACGGGTGTCAAGCAGGAATGGCTGAAGGCATTGTTTAGCGGGGCTGAAGGATAGAAGAGGGCACGCGCGCGGCTGCCGCGACTTCGGGCTTACCGGGCAGGCGGCACCGCCTGCCCCACCTTTGTTGTGCGGCTACAGTTTCGTGGCGACGGACTTGGCTTGCAGGAAAAGAAGCAGGTAGTCGGGGCCACCGGCTTTGGAATCGGTGCCGGACATGTTGAAGCCGCCGAACGGGTGCGCGCCAACCATCGCGCCAGTGCACTTGCGGTTGAAATACAGGTTGCCGACATGGAAGCGGTCCCTGGCTTCGCGCAGGTGCGCGGGGGTGTTCGAGAAGACGGCGCCGGTTAGACCGTATTGCGAATCGTTGGCCAGCGAGAGGGCGTGCTCGAAATCCCTGGCTTTGGTGACGGCCAGAACCGGGCCGAAGATTTCCTCCTGGAAAATGCGGGCCTTGGAATCGATGTCGGCAATGATGGTGGGCGGAATGAAATAGCCGCCTTCGGGAGCGGGCTGATCGCCGGCGACCAGACGGCCTTCTTTTTTGCCGGTCTCGATGTATCTGAGGATGGTCTTTTGGGCGCCGGCGCTGATGACGGGGCCCATGTAATTGGCCGGGTCGTCGGAAGCGCCGACTTTGAGGGCCTTCGTCTTGGACACGAGCTTTTCGAGGAACCGCTCGTAGATTTTGGCATCGACGATGGCGCGGGAGCAGGCGGAACACTTCTGGCCCTGGTAGCCGAAGGCGGAGAAGAGCACGCCGTCGACGGCTTTGTCGAGGTCGGCATCGCCATCCACGACGATGGCGTCTTTGCCGCCCATTTCGGCGATGACCCGCTTGATCCAGATCTGGCCGGGCTGCGTTTTGGCGGCCAGCTCATTGATGCGGAGGCCGACGTCGCGGGAGCCGGTGAAGGCGATGAAGCGGGTTTTGGGGTGCTGGACGATGACATCACCGACGGCCGCGCCGCTGCCGGTGAGGAGCGTGAAGGAAGACTGGGGGAAGCCGGCTTCGAGAAGCACCTCGGCGAATTTGGCGGCGATGGTGGGGGTTTCGCTGGAGGGTTTGATGATGGCGGTGTTGCCGGTGACGAGCGAGGCGACAGTCATGCCAACCAGGATGGCGAGGGGGAAATTCCACGGCGGAATGACGATGCCGACGCCGAGCGGAATGTAGATCATTTCGTCGTGCTCGCCGGGGAGCTGGACGACGGATTGCGGCGAGGCGAGGCGGTGCATCTCGCGCGCGTAGTACTCGCAGAAATCGATGGCTTCGGAGACGTCGGCGTCGGCTTCGGGCCAGGTCTTGCCGGCTTCGTAAACCAGCCAGGCATCGAACTCAAACTTGCGGAGGCGCAGAATGCGGGCGGAATCGAGGGCCATGCGGACGCGCTCGGCGGCGGGAGTGGCCGACCATTGCGGGAAGGCGGCATGAGCGGCTTCGACGGCGCGATTGGCGAGCGCGGTAGAGGCGCGGTGATGGACGCCGACCACTTCGGCGGGGTTGGAGGGATTGACGGAAGTGAGTTTATCGCCGGTGGAGATGGAATCGGCGCCGATCCGCAGAGGGTATTCGCGGCCGAATTCGGAGCGTACCTTCTCGAGGGCCATTTCCATGGCCTGCCGGTTGGCGGGCTGGGAGAAATCGGCGACGGGTTCGTTGCGGAATTGGGAAAGAGTAGCGGTTGCCATTCTCTTCTATAGTGGCGCAGGGACGGGCGGGAATGCAAAGCGGAAACAAGAACAAGAGCAAGAGCGCGACCGGGGGGTCGCGCGCGGGCGAGGGCCCCCGCCCCACTTGGTAAAATGCGGATGCTATGCGGAAAGTGAAATGGGGCGTATTGGGAGCGGCCAGGATTGCAGTGACTCGCGTGATTCCGGCGATGCAACTGGGCGAGTGCTGCGAAATCGTGGGCATCGCGTCGCGGGACCGGCAGAAGGCCGAGAAGGCGGCGCGCGGGCTGGGGATTCCGAAAACATACGGGTCGTACGAGGAGATGCTGGCCGACCCGGAGATCGAGGCGGTTTACAATCCGCTGCCGAACCATTTGCATGTGCCGTGGTCGGTGCGCGCGGCGGAGGCGGGCAAGCACGTGCTGTGCGAAAAACCGATCGGGATGAACACGGGGGAAGCGCGGAGCCTGCTGGAAGAGCGCGACCGCACGGGCGTGTTGATAGGCGAGGCGTTCATGGTGGCATGCCATCCGCAGTGGGCACGCATCATCGAGCTGGTGCGAGGCGGGCGGATCGGCGAGCTGCGCAGCGCGGTGGGGACGTTCAGCTATTACAATGTGGACCCGGCGAACGTGCGCAACGTGCGGGAGTGGGGCGGCGGCGGGCTGATGGATATCGGCTGCTACCCGATCAAGACCTCGCGCATGGTGTTCGGCGAAGAGCCGGTCCGGGTTTTCGGCGCCATGACGCGGGACGCGCGGCTGGGCGGCGTGGATGTGCTGACGTCGGCGATTCTGGAATACCCGCCGGGGCACTGCGTTTTCACGTGCAGCGTGCAATTGCAACAACAACAGAGCATGCGGTTTTACGGGACGAAGGGAAGGATCGAGCCGGAGATCCCCTTCAATGCGACACCGGGCGGAACATCGCGAATCACGATCGACGATGGGCGCGATCTGACGGGCGGCGGCCGGGCGGTGGAAGAATTTGCGGCCTGCGATCAGTACACGCTGCAAGGCGACTGCTTTTCGCGCGCGGTGCGGGAAGGCGGAGCGTTGCCAACACCGCTCGAAGATTCGCTGCGGAATATGGCGGTGATCGACGCGGTGGCGCGATCGGCGGAGACGGGCAAGTGGGAGAAGCCGGCGGAATGGTTGTAGGGAGCAAGAGCGCGACCTGGGGGTCGCGCGCGGACGAGGGCGTCCGCCCTCCTTAAACTATTCCAGGATGGCGTGGATGCGGGTGCGCTCTTCGGGGGATAGCTGGAGGTTTTGGAGAGCGGCGACGTTCTGCTCGATTTGTTCGACGCGGCTGGCGCCGATGAGCGCGCTCGCGACGACAGAATCGCGGAGAACCCAGGCAAGAGCCATTTGCGCGAGCGACTGGCCGCGCTCGCGAGCCATTTCCTGAAGCGCGCGGGCTTTCGAGATGTGGGCTTGGTCCACCTGGCTGGGCTTGAGATAGGAGTGCGGCTTCGCGGCGCGGGAATCGGCGGGAATGCCGTCGAGATAGCGGCCGGTGAGCAGGCCCTGGGCCAGGGGGCAGAAGGCGATGCCGCCGATGCCTTCGGCGCGGAGGCGTTCGAGGAGGCCCATTTCGCTCCAGCGCTGGAACATGGAGTACTGGAACTGGTGGATGAGGCAGGGTGTGCCGAGGCGGCGGAGAACGGCGGCGGCGGCGGCGGTCTGCTCGGCATTGTAATTGGAGATGCCGGCATAGAGGGCTTTGCCGGAACGCACTGCGTGGTCCAGCGCGCCCATGGTTTCCTCGATGGGGGTGTCGGGATCGGGGCGGTGGGAATAGAAGATGTCGACGTATTCGAGGCCCATGCGGCGGAGGCTTTGATCGAGGCTGGAAAGCAGATATTTGCGCGAGCCCCAGTTGCCATAGGGTCCGGGCCACATATCGTAGCCGGCCTTGGTGGAAATGATCAGCTCATCGCGGTAGGGAGCGAAGTCCTCGCGGAAGAGGCGGCCGAAATTCTCTTCGGCGGAGCCGTAGGGCGGGCCGTAATTGTTGGCGAGGTCGAAGTGGGTGATGCCGAGCGAGAAGGCGCGGCGGAGCATGGCGCGGGAGTTTTCGAAGCTGTCGACGCCGCCGAAGTTATGCCAGAGACCGAGGGAGACGGCGGGCAGGAGAAGACCGCTCGAGCCGCAGCGGCGATAGCAGATGGAGTCGTAGCGGGTGGTCGAGGCAGTGAACATGTCAGGCTCTCCGAACTATTTATGTTACATGGTCGGGAAGAGCAAGAGCGCGACCAGGGGGTCGCGCGCAGACGAGGGCGTCCGCCCTCCTTTTAGAGGCTAATCCTTGCGGCGGCGGACGAGCCAGGGCTCGATGGCGCCGGGATTCTCCAGGATTTCGTGCTCGAGTTCCTGAAACTGGCTTTCGACGACCATACGTTCGATGGATGCGCCGAGCGACTCATCGCGGGCCTCGATGCGCTTCTTCTCGATGAGGGCCAGGATCGCCTCAGAGAGTTCCAGCCGGTCTTTCACGGTGCTCATATCCTGTCCTCCTGTACTAAGAGACGCAGGAAATCCACAAAAGTTTCGGAAAGGGAGCGCTCGGGGGCGGCGCGGAGGGTTGGCTCACGGTCAGAGGCGCGGGCGAAAGTTTCAGTGCGATACAGACGGCATGGCGGGTCAAGCCGGCAGGGGCAGCGTGTAGTATTCTCGTAGCGTGCCGGAAAGTGGAGCCTCTCCTTACCAGGGCCGGTTGGTCGGGCATTATCGTTTGCGGGAACGCATCGGCGAAGGCGGGATGGGAGAAGTCTACCTGGCCGAGCGCGAGGACGAATTCCGCAAGCGCGCGGCGGTGAAACTGATCCGGCCGGGGATGGCCAGCCCGGAAGTGGTGCGGCGCTTCGTGATTGAGCGGCAGACGCTGGCGGCGCTGAATCACCCGAACATCGTACGGCTGGTGGATGGCGGCGCCACGGAAGAAGGCCTGCCATACCTGGTGGTGGATTATGTCGAGGGCACGCCGATCGACCGCTACGCGGACGAGCACAAGCTGAGCATCACGGAGAGGCTGCGGCTATTCGTACAGGTGTGCGAGGCGGTGCACCACGCGCACCAGAGCCTGATTGTGCATTGCGATTTGAAGCCGAGCAACATCCTGGTGACGGCGGAAGGTGTGCCGATGCTGCTGGACTTCGGAATCGCCAAGCTGCTGGACCCGGCGTCGATGGGGATTTCGGCGCAGGCGGCGATGACGCGGCAACGGGCGTTCACGCCGGACTACGCGAGCCCGGAACAACTGCGCGGGGAGCCGGTGGGGACGACCACCGACATCTACGCGCTGGGGGTGGTGCTATACGAACTGCTGACGGGGCACAGCCCGTACCGGACGACGGCGGGTTCGCTGGCGGACTGGATCCGGTCGGTATGCGAGACGGATGCGGAAGCGCCGAGCACGGCGATCCAACGGGTGACGGAGACGGCGGCGGAAGGCGACCGGCCGGCGGAGACGGTGACGCCGCAAACGGTGAGCGAGAACCGCGAGGGAGATCCGCACACGTTGCGCCGGCGGCTGCGCGGGGACCTGGACGCGATCGTGCTGAAGGCGCTGCGCAAGGATCCGCGCGACCGGTACGGGTCGGTGGATCAAATGGCGGAGGACATCCGGCGGCACCTGACGGGGCGGCCGGTGCTGGCGCGCAAGAGCACGGCGGCGTATGTGGCGCGCAAGTTCCTGGCGCGGCACAAGCTGGTGGTGGCGGCGGCGGTGGTGTTGCTGCTGACGCTCGGGGGCGGCCTGGCATCGACGTTGTGGGAAGCACGGGTGGCGGCGCGGCGGTTCGAGGATGTGCGGCAGTTGGCACATGCGTTCCTGTTCGACGTCTACGATTCGATCGCGGACTTGCCGGGTACGACGTCGGCGCGGGCGCTGATCGCTGGGAAAGGCGCGGAGTATCTGGACCGGCTGGCGGGGAATTCGAAAGGCGATGTAGGGCTCGAACTGGAACTGGCGCAGGGCTACGTGAAGATTGGGGACGTGCAGGGAAATCCATACGGGCCGAACCTGGGCAACCGGACGAAAGCCCTGGAGAGCTATAACAAAGCTCTGGCGATTGCGCAAGCGGTGCTGGCGCGAAATTCCCAGAACCAAAAAGCGCGGCAAGTGCTGGCGGCAAGCCACGAAGGCCTGGCGACGGTGCTGCCGTTCGAGGGCAAGGCGGCGGAGGGCCTGGAGCACGCGCGCCAATCGGTGAAACTGCGGCAGGAAGTGCTGGGGAGCCGCCCTCACAGCGCGGAATTGAAGCTGGAACTGGACCGCGCGTACGAAAACGAGGGCGATATTCTGGGAGGGAACCGCGGCATCAGCCTGGGGCGGAGGGAGGAAGCGGCGGCGGTTTACCAGAAAGCGCTGGAACTGGTTCCGGAACTGCCGGCGGGAGATGCCCTGGCGTCTCGGGCGACCCGAGCGAAAGCGGTGCTGCTGACCAAGCTGGCGGATATGGAGAGAGCCGGCAACGCGCCGGATGCCGTGCAGAAATATGCGAGCGCCCTGGAGACGGCGGAGACGCTGCACAAGAACAATCCGAACAGCGCGAAGGACCGCGGGATTGTGACGGCGCTGCTGAACAAGCTGGCGTATACGGAAGGCAGCCTGGGCAACCGGGCGGGGTCACTGCAACATTTTCAAAGGGCGGTGGAGATCGACGAAGCGGCGCTGGCCGGGGATCCGAACGACGAGGGGGCGCGGAGCGGCGTGATTGTGACGCTGAAGAACCTGGGGGATCTTTACTATTACACATTGAGCATGATGCCGGAAGCGCTGCGGTGCTACCGGAGGGCGGCGGAACTGCTGGAGATGCAGGTGAAGGCCGATCCGGGCAACGTGGCGTGGCGGGCGAATCTCTCGGAGCTCCTGACGGACATCGCGAGCGGGCTGGTGGCGACGAACCACGTGGCGGAAGCGAAACCCTACGACGTGCGCGGCCTCGAACTGGCGAAGGAAGTGGCGGACCGGCCGGGCGCGACCGGGGAGCAGATGTACAACTACGCGTGGCTGGCGGTGACGGTGGACCCGGAGGATCTGCGGAATCCGGCCGGGGCGCTGCCTTACGCCATCAAAGCCGTGGAGCTGAGCAAGAGCCAGGATCCGCTGTGCCTGCACGTGCTTTCGCAGGCGTATTCGGAGTTGGGCGATTACCGGCGCGCGGTAGACGCGGAGGAGAAGGCGCTGGCATTGTTCGCGCCGGTGGAAGCGGGGAAGCCGGCGCCACGGAACCGGGGAATCGTGGAGCGATCATTGGAGGAGTATCGGAAGGATCTGGCGAAAACAGGGAAGTGAGCGCCGGAGGATTCTATCCTGCCCCACAATACATCCAGCCTAGTTGGCGGCGAGGCGGAAATCGGTGAGGCCGATTTCGTCGCCGCTGGGAATGTGAAAGCCGAATTTGCCATGCACCAATGAGCCGAGGATGCTCCAATTGTCCAGGATGACCCACTGGCCCCCTTGCTGGACGCTGTGGACGACGGCGGTAGGCGTCACGTTGATGGTGAAGCTCATGGGCTGCTTGCGGTCGAGCTTGTGCGGGACCTTTACCTGCGACGCTTTGTCGCCGTTGACGACTTCGTAGCGAGTGAGGTTCTTGTCGTCGACCTGGAAGAACAGGTAATTCTTGTTGTCGCGGAAGGCCAGGACCCACTCGAGGCGCTTGCCTTTCAGGATGACGGCGGTGAAGCGGATGGTCGTCCCCTGGGTCAGGATGGGCGGGGCAAGCACGTTATCGCCGCCTGCGTGGACAATCATGTTGTTCTGGCGGGTCCAGCCGCCGGCTTTCATCCAATCGTCGAGGCCAAAGACGGGCGCGGAAGGGGGCGTTTGGGCGACGGCCGCGGGAGCTGTTTCGATCTTCCTGGTGAATTCGACGCGGGCCGTCGAGACGGCATTGGCGGTGACGTGCACGGTCGAGACCGCATTCTGGTACTGAGGCGCGGAGCCGGTGATGGTGTAGGATCCCTCGGGCAAACTCAGGCTGGAGCCGGAAACCTCACGATCCTGGGACTCGCCCTCACGGCGGATGCGGAGGTGGGCATCGAGGCCGGCGGGGCTGATATCGACCTTGAGGGTGCCCAGCGTGCTTTCGAGCGCACCCTGCAAATCGACGGTCTTTCCGGCGGCGAGTGTCACGTCGGTCTGTAGCGGCTTGAAGCGATCCTGGCGGAGGGAAACGGTGTGGCGGCCGGGCTCCACGCTCGAGAGGGAGAATTCGCCGTCGGAGCCGGCCGTGCCGGCGCGCGCGCCGTCGATCCAGACTTCGGTGTTGGGAGGCGCGTGATGAACCGCGAGACTGGCTTTGGCGGGCTGGAGGGTGAACGTGAGCCTGGTCTCTTCCCCCTTGTGGAGGTCGACGGTTTGATCGGGAGTGGGCGCGAAGCCGTCCTTCTGGAGGTGCAGAGCGTACTGTCTGGGGATGAGATAAACGATGAGGCGTCCGCGCTTGGTAGTCCGGCGGTACTTGTCGCCGTTGATGTAGAGCTCGGCTTCGTCCTCGTTGGCGACGATGCTGACCGCGCCGAGATTACGGGAGGTGCGGAGGGAGATATAGAGGGCCGCGGAGGGCTGGGCTTCGAAGACTATTTTGTCCTGCTCGCGGGCGGGGCCATCGAGTTGCAGTTCGTGGGTGCCGGGAGCGAGGTTCTGGAGAGGCAAACCATCGGGCGGCAGATCGCCGGCAGGCTGGCCGTCGAGAGAGGCCTTAAAACCGGTGGCGCTGCCGTAGAGGCGCGCGCCGGCGCCGAACGCGGCGAGGACGAAGCCGCGGAGATTCGTGGTCTCGACGGGAGCTGAGATTGTGGGCATGGCGCCGGGCGAGATTTCGAGTTGCACGGAGGCGGTGGAATTGCCGCTTTGGACCGCGAGCGAATGCTTACCGGGAGTGAGGTTGGAGATTTCGGCGCCACCATCCTGGATCTGGCCGGCGGGGGAGCCGTCGAGCTGGACGGTGCCATCGGAGAGGTCGGTGAAGATGGCGACACGCGGCGGAAGCGGAACGAGGGTGAGGTTGACTGCGGGAGAAGCGTCCTTACCGACCGTGAAGCTGGTGGAAACATCCTGATAGCCGGACAAGCGGGCGGTTGCCTGGTAAGTGCCGGGGGCGAGTTCCATGCGGCAGGTGGAAATGCCGCAGGTATCGCCGTTGAACTTGATTTCCGCGCCATCGGGCGAGGAGCGCACCACGATCTGGAACTTGGCGGAGGCGGGCGGGGGCACGGGCTTCGGGTGGTGGGTAAGGGCCACGACGGCGGCGATCAGGAGGATCATGCCGGCGGCGGTGGCGGTAAAGACGTAGAGTCGCTTCTCCCGGCCGGCGTTGTTGAACCAGAGTGTGAGTTTGTCGAGCGCGGTTGGGCCGGACGGCGGCGGCGGCGGGTGAGGCGGGGGCGTTGGTTCGACAATGGGCTCCGGCGGCGGAGCGGGAGTTTCGAGGACGTCGCCGGCGGGCGGAGAGGGCGGAGCGGGCGCGGCGGTTTTGGTTGCCGCCTCGGCCGGAGGCAGTGGAACGGCGGTTGCAGTGGCGGGGGAGTCGAGCCGCACGCTGGCATCGGTTGCGAGTTCGGCGGGCGGTTTTTCGGCCGCCGGCGAGGCTTCGGGCACGGGCGCGGCCGGGCGCGACTCGCGGGCTTCGCGGGGACGCACGGTCTGGCGCTGTTTTTCGACCTGAGCGCGCTGCAACGTAGCCTGCAATTGCTGGAGACGCGGCTCGTTGGGATAAGTGTCGAGACCCTGGGCGACGACGGCGAGAGCGCCATCGATATCGCCATCGGTTTGCATGCGGCGGGCCTGGGCGAGGCACCAGGCTACGAAATCCTCGCGTTTGCGATCGGAAATGCGGGCGGCCAGGCTCTGCGCGGGAGGGTGGTTGGGCTCGAGCTGGAGAACCTCCTGCACGAAAGCGTCGGCGGAATCCCAATCGGAATCGACGAGGCGGCGGGCCTGGTCGAGGAGAGAGTTCACCAGCACGGTGCGGATGACGGTATTGCGGGAATCGAGCGAAGAAGCCTCGCGCAAGGCGGCCAGGGCGTCATCGGGAGAGCCTTTCTCACTGGCCTCGCGAGCGCGTGCGAGGAGTGCGAGCGCCTGGGAGCCGCGCTCCTGGCTCTTGTGGACGAGCTTTTCGAGTTCCAGCAACTCGGATTCACCGGGGAATTCGGCGAGAGCGGCTTCCACGGTCTGCAGGGCGCGCTTGTAGTCGCCGTTTTCGAGGTACTGGTCGGACTGCTCCACCCAGCGGGCCTTGGCGGTCTCACGAGCCTGTTGATCGCGGCGCTTGATGAGGCGCTGGATTTCGAAGGGAAGGCCGGGTTGCTTATCGTGGATGGATTTAAGGATCTGCCACTGGTCGAGGGCATCGTTGAACTGGCCGTGCTCTTCGAAGAAGCGGGCTTTGGAGACGATGGAATTGACGAGGTCGCGTTTGTCGCGGACCAGGCGGACAGCGCGCTCCAAGTGATTTTCGCCGGGATAGAGTTTGAGGGCTTCTTCGAGGATGCCCATGCGGCGATCGAGGTCGGGTTCCTCGTCGACTTTCCGATCGGTTTCGGCGATGATCTGGGAGAGCTTCTGGCGCTGGCGCTCTTCGACGTCGAACTTGAGGGCCTGGAAGAGGGCGTGATTGGGGTACTTGGCGAGGAACTGTTTGCAGGCAGCCGAGGCGGCTTCAAAGTTTCCGCCGGCGAGATTGCGCCTGGCCTCCTCGTACGAGTTCTTGAGAGTGTTGTGCTCGGAGTGGACCTGGTTGTAGAAGTTCTGATAAGTGCTGCTGCGGCCGGTATCGGATTCCGGGAGGTCGCGATCCATGGCGACCAGGACTTCCAGCTTGCTGAGGGCGCTGGTAACCTCGCCTTTTTCCCAAGCCTGGCAAGCGGCCTGGTAGAGGCGGGCCTTTTCATCGCGGGTGCGCGCGACTTCGGTTTCGCGGCGGCCGATTTCCTCCATGAGGCTGAGGGCTTCGGTTTCGTTGGGTTTGATCTGGAGGACGTTATCCAGGGCGTCGCGGGCCTGGCGGAAGGCCTGGTTATCGAGGTGCTGGTGGGCGAGCGCGATCCATTCGGAGATTTTCTTTTCGCGGCGCTCCTTTTCGACCACGGCTTTGAGCGAGAGGGCGTCGGGATCGGTGGGATCCAGCTCAATGGCCTCCTGGATTTTGCGCAAGGCGAGAGAGTACTCGGTGGCGTCGAAGAAGCGGCGGGCGCTTTCGAGCATCTGGCGGATGCGGGTCTGGCGGACGGCCTGATCGACCTGGCCGCGGAGGAGGGCGATTTCCTGGTCCAGATGGCCTTCGGCTTCGAGTTCGGAGAGGACTTCGGAGGCGAAGGCGTAGTCGCCGGCTTCGAAACTCTTGGAAGCGCGTTCGAGACGGGGCTTGATCTTGGCGCTATCGAAGCATTCGAGAGGTTCGTTACGGAGAGCCTTCTGGAGAGCGTCGGCAAACTCGCGCATGTTGAAGAAGCGGTGCCAGGGCTGCTTGGCGATGGACTTGTGAACGACCTGGCTGATTAAGTAGCTGACCTCGTGGTTGAGGCCGGAGGCAGGCGGCGGGCTGTGATGCAGGATGGCTTCGACGACTTCGGCTTCGGAGGCGCCGTGGAAGGGACGGCGGCGGGTAAGGGCCTCGTAGGTGACGACACCCAGGGCGAAGAGATCGGAGAGGGGGCTGGGCGGCTTCATCTGAAGCTGCTCGGGCGCCATGTAAAAGAGGGTTCCCTTGAGGGCGGTTTTGGAAAGGCCGCTTGCCTGGCGGGCGATGCCAAAATCGATAATTTTGACGGAGTTGTCATCCATCACGAAAATGTTGGAGGGCTTGACATCGCGATGGACGAGGCCTTGTTCGTGGGCGGCGTGAAGGCCGTGGGCGGCTTGCGTGATGATTTCGAGGACACCTTTGACGCTAAGGCGGGGGCTGCCGTCCTTAATGAGGCGGTCGAGGGTGACGCCGGGCAGCAGGGGCATCACGAAAAAGGGCTTCTTGGTTCCTTCCTGGTCGAACTCGCCGATGTCATAAATATTGATGACATTGGGGTGGACCATGGTGGCGAGGATGGACCACTCCTTATAAAAGAGCTGGAGGGTTTCGGGATTCTCGATATCGAGGATGGTTTTGAGAGCGACTTCGCGCTTCATGAGGGTGTCGAGCGCGCGATAGACGACGCCCATGCCGCCGCGGCCGAGGACTTCGCGAAGCTCATACCGCTCCTGCAGATTGGTTCGCTTTATCGCCACGATGTCATGATCCTCCCGATGGCTTGCAGCCCGAAGGCACCGCTCAGAGTTTGTGGTATATTTTCAGGATAACAATGCAGGCGCAATCCAGGCTCGGCGACCAATCTTTCGTGCCGGCGGACAGCCACGGAATCTGGGGCTGCCCGCATCAATGCATCGGTCCGGCGCAGACCGGATCTCCGAATGTGCTGGTGAACAACCTGCCAGCGCTGCGCATCCTGGACATGGGAATCCACGCGACGTGCTGCGGTCCGAACACGTGGATTGCAGTACTGGGCAGCACGACGGTCTTCATCAACAACCTGCCGGCGCACCGGCTGGGCGACCTGGACATGCATTGCGGCGGCCCGGGTTACATGGTGCAAGGCAGCCCGAACGTCTGGACGGGCGGATAGAAACGGCATCAGGAGGCGTTTCCCCCGCCGTTGCCCGGCCCACCATCTTGGCCTGACGGGTCCGGCTGGTCTTCGGAATATTGCTCTTCGTCGGCCGAGAGATTGCCGGAATCGGTGGGGTCCTGCGATATTGCGCCGG
>Ga0181530_10003124_pt1 | contig 18815 bp, 4 predicted proteins | sample PEATcosm2014_Bin_42_FD_119769 | JGI IMG/M metagenome (GOLD analysis project Ga0181530, IMG submission 119769) | Peatland microbial communities from MTU Mesocosm Facility, Houghton, MI, USA - PEATcosm2014_Bin10_60_metaG | ecosystem: Environmental > Terrestrial > Soil > Wetlands > Peat | place... | reverse complement strand
TGGCGGCGGTCGCGGGTGCCGTCCACAGGGCCAAAGCGGCCCCGAAGAGCATCATAGGCGCCAAACCGTTGCTTCCTGACAAAAGTCGTTCAATGGGATTCTTCATAGTCTAAATAGTCTTCTCGGCCACCGGCGCGATTCAGCGCAGTCTTAATCTGTCTCGGGCTTCGGGTTTGCCATGCGCAAACAGCGGGAACTTGTCGCCCGGTCTCGCCCTAGGGCGCCGTTCCGTGCAACCGGAAGTACTGGGGACCGCCGCCGATAGGCAGGGTCAGGGTGTTTTGCCCTCCGACCACGCTGGGCAGTGGACTGGTCACCGGATTCCAGACAACCGGCATGCGCAGACTCGCGGCGCTTTCCAGGCTCGCATTCCACGAGTTGGTCGGCCAAGCCAGTTTCAAATTGGAACCTGCGCGGGATACACTGAGCGGCAGCGCCGGCACAGGCGAATAGGCCAGGCGGAAGAACTGATTCCCGGGGCCGATGGGCACGACGACCACCATCTGGCCATTTGTCTGCACAGGCATGATATCGGTCACCGGCATCCAGACCGCCGGCGGATGCAAATTGGTTGTGCTCTGCAGAATGTAATTGAAACTGGCCGGCCACGAAATCTCCAGCCCGCCCTTGACGCTAGCGAGCGTCAGAGGCACCTGTTGCACAATCGTCTTGACGCTAGCATGGTTATTAGCCTTGAAGGGGTCCGTAACCGTGGAACTGCAAACTGCGCTGTTCAGCGGCGTACCGAGCGCCGTGGGCTGAACGACAATGGTCGCGGTCGTTTGCCCGTTGCTTCCCAGATTACCCAGGTTGAACGTCACGACCTGTCCCACGCGGGCGAAGGCGTTGCCCGGCGAGGCCGAGACGAAGCTCACCGTGGGGGGCAGGGTGTCCACCAGCGTCACACCCGAAGCGGTGGCCGGGCCGAGATTGTTCACCGTGAGGGTGTAGGTCAGGTTGTATCCGAGCAGCACCGGGTCCGGGGAATCCGCCATGGCCAAGGCCAGATCGGCCGTGGGTGGGATCACCGTCGTCGTCACCGATGCACTGTTGTCGTCCGGGTTGGGATCCGGCGTAGCAGAAGTCACTATTGCCGAGTTGGTGAGTGTGCCTGCAGCGCCGGCCTGGACCGTCAAGCCGAGACTAGCCGTGGCGCCGTAGGCAAGCGAACCGACGTTCCACGTAACCATCCCGGCGGCATTGTTGACACTGCCTTGGGTGGGGTTTGTGGCAGCGAGAACCGCCCCCGCGGGCAAAGTGTCCGTTACCACGACGTTGGTGGCGGTCGAGGGACCGGCGTTGGTCACCGAGACCGTGTAAGTCAGGTTGCTCGTGGCGATGACGGTGGGAGCGGAAGCCGACATGCCCAGGGCGAGGTCGGCAGAGCCTGGAATTGGTCCCGTAAGATTGAGGTTGATCATCCAACCGTTGGCGATGGAGCCGGAGAACAGGGCGTCATCGCTTATGACGTAGAGCGCCCACGAACCATTGGGGCTGGTGCCGTTGAAGATGGACAGGTTGGTTGCATAGGGTGCCGCGGTCGCGTTGGTCGGGAACGGCGCCGAGGGCGGCGGGAACGGCGGTGTTGTGTCATACGGGGTACAACGATAGGTGCCGTTGGTAATCAGGGTGAATTCGGGCAGAAAGTTCGTCGCCGTGTCGTCAAAGGTGAGGGTGACATTGTTAATGAGCATGGTGCCGCCGCAATGCGACATCAACAACACCTTCTGGCCTGTCGGCGAAACCAACAGAGCGTCAATATCCCGCGGATTCGGGTGGCTCAAATTCGTCAGCGTCACCGTAACCTGCGTCACCAGCCCGTTCAGGTTGCTGAGGGTAATGACGGAAGGATAGGGAGTAGCAGGGGCGTCGTCGTTGATGACGATGGCGTTGCTGTTGGCGTAAGTGGCCGGTGTCTTGCCCACGCTGAAACTGAAGACCGCGTTGCTCAGGACCGTGCTGCCGTCGGTCAGTTGCAGGATGGCGTTGATCGTTTGCCCGTTGGTGGCGTTGGCCGTGAAGGTGAAGGGCCGCGACACCGACGGGCCGCCTGTTGTCAGCACGCCGTAAGTTTGGGGCCCGCTGGGATAAGTAACCCCGTTGGTGGCCAGCAGCGTCGCCACCAGGTTGGCCGTGTTGGTGCCATTGGCGTTGCGCAGACCAAAGAGCAGCGTCACCGTCTCGCCGGGATCAATCACGTCGTTCACCGGCCCACTCTCGTAAATCAGGGCCACCCCGGCCGGAATGATCAGACTGCCGTCGGTCTCCAGGATCAGCAGCGTCGCATTGGCCGGATTGACCAGCACGGCACTGCCGGCGGTAGTGTTTACTGCGTTGCTGAGGTATAACTGAACCGTGTGGTTGCCATCCAGGATCTGGTTGTCCTTGGGCACCACGACGAAACTTTTGACGGTCTCACCATTGGTAAAGTAGAGAGTGCCATTGGTCGGATAGTAATTGACCAGGGCCTGGCCCGAGCCATCCGCGGTGAAAAAGTCCACCCTGACAGAGTTGTTGGTGTAATTGTTCCGGACGACGGAGATGCCCACCCCCTGCTTGTTATTTTCATTCACCATATAGGTGGGGCTTGAGAAGCTGAGCCCGGCGGTGTCATCGGTAATCGTCACGGTCGCGGCATAAGGAATCAGCAGGGAGGCCACGTTCGTGGGGGTCGCGTTGGTCAAATAGAACGTGAAGGAACGGTCGCCCTCGATGAGTTGGTTGCTGACGATCTGGACACCAACAATCTGCGAAGCGATGCCATTGCCGAGGGTCAGCGACCCGCTATTAGTAACGTAGTCCACGCCGGCCAGAGCCGTGCCGTCGGCCGTGGCGTAGTTGACGCCTAGCGACCCATTATTGACGTTGGAGACGACGATGGTGATGGGCAAGTTTGTGCCGCTGCTCTTGAATACGCCGAAGCTGGCATTGGTGGTTACCGACAGGTCGGCATTGGTGACGGCTATCAGGTTGGTCGAGGCGATGCTTATCCCTGACTCGACGTCCAGCAGCACCACGGTGGCGGAACTGGCCGGCCCCAGTTGAGCCGGCGCGCTGGGGTTGAACAGGTTGACGCCGAACTTCAAGTCCCCCGTCACGAGCGGATCGTGTATTACTCCGATCACGATATTCGTAAAGACGATACCCGGCTGGAAGGTGACGATGCCATTGGCGACACCGACATAGTTAATGCCCGCCTGTGCGGTGATATTGGTCGTAGAGTAATGGACGGTCGTCACGCCATTTGTGCCGTTCTGGCGATACACCGTCAGGGACACATTACCCGAGGTCTCCGGCACCACAGGATTCGGGTTCACGAAGTACACCCCCACGTTATCGTCCACAATCGTCACCTGCGCGTTCGACACGCTGGTCAGTGTGGCGCCGAGCTGGGGGTTGGACAGCAGCAGCGAGAAGGTCAGGTTCCCCGTCACCTGGTGAGTCTCGAGGATCTGCACCGGGAAGCTCTTGCTGGTTTCGAGGTCCTGGAACGTCAATGTTCCATTGGTGGCAACGTACATCAGGCCGGCCTGGGCGGTGCCGTTGGTGGTTCCGAAATCCACCGTGACCGTGTCGTGGTGCCCGTTGACGCGCAGGACCGTAGCCGTCAGGGAGCCAGCCCCTTCACTCACCGTGTAACTGGGCTGCGAGAACATGAACTGGCCGGGTTGCTGGTTCGTAGTGAGGATGGTCAGCGACGCCTGCGACGGAACCGTCAGGGTCGAATTGATGGCGTTGGACAACTGCATGACCACCGTGGTGTCATTGGACGAAAACGGGTTGTTGAGGACCAGGATCGGGACACTAAAATCCGTAGTGCCCGGCGGGATAGTGAGGAGTTCGTTGGTAATGGCCCCGTAATCCACTCCCGCCACCGCGGTGCCATTGGTGGTGGTGAAGAAGTTTACGAAGGCGTTGCTGCGAGTGCTGCCCGTCCGGACCACGTCAACGTAGAACAGGTTCGAGGTGCCGGCCGCGTTCTGATACACGGAGTAAGAGTCCGTAGAGAAGCTCACGGTGCTGTCGTCGTTGAGGATCGTCAGGTAGGCGTAATACTGGGAGCCGAGGCCCGCCGGTGGAGAAGGATTAAAGAGATAGTTGCTGACGATGAGGTCCGGGGTGATCACAAAATCATGGATCAACGGCACCTGCACCGACAGGAAGGTCTCCCCGACCGGGAAAACCAGATTGGTCTGGACATTGACAAAGTTGGTGCCCGGCTGAGCAGTGAGGCCGACGGTGGCGAAGCCTACCGTCATATTCCCCGCCGTGCCACCCGTGCGGCGAACGCTGAGGACCGCGTTGCCCGAATCCTCGTCGGCCTGGAAGTTCGCGGAAGTGAACGTGAATAAACCTGAGCCGGCCAGCGACCCGCCGTAAACGCGCGCCAGGTGTGGGCGTGGCTGGCCGTCGTAGGTGCTGAATCCGCCGCCGATGACCATCAGCATGCCGTCCGGCTGCAGGGCAATGGAGTCAATATAACTATCGGCTCCCAGCCCGAAATTAATGGCCGGGTCCACCGTTCCATCGGGCAGCAACCGCGTGATACGGTTGCGCGAAACGCCGTTAGCATGGGTAAACAGCCCGACCAGGAGGATGCGCGTGTCCGGCTGCACAACAATTGCATCCACCGTATCGTCGGCGCCGGCTCCGACATTGAAGGACGCATCCACCTGGCCGTCCACCTGGCCGTTGACGTTGACGTTCAATCGCGCGATGTGGTTCAGGGCGGAGCCGTTGAAATTGGTGAATGAGCCGCCCACCAGCACTCGACCGTCGAGCTGGATGGCCAGCGCCCGCACAGCGTTGGTCGCACCGGTGCCCGGGTCAAAAGCCAGATCCAGCGTGCCATCCGAGTAGAGCCGGGCCACACCGGGACGCGGGACGCCATTGACAGCCGTGAAACTGCCGCCAATCATAATCTTGCCCCCTTGGATCGTGTTGGTCGGATACACGGCAATGGCATAGACGGTGCCGTTGACGCTAAGGTTGGGATTGAACGTCGAGTCCAATGCGCCGGCGTTGTTCAGACGGGCGAGGCCGGGGTGGGAGACCCCGTTCATCTTGAGGAAGCTGCCGCCGACCAGGATGCGGCGGTCGGGCATGAACGTCTCGGCGAACGCATAAACCTCGTTGTCCCCGCCCGCCGCGGAATTGAACGAGGAATCGAGTGTGCCATCGGACATGAGGCGGGCAAGGCCATTGCGATTCAGGTTGTTCACCTGGGTGAAGGGACCGCCGGCCAGGATGCGTCCGTCGGTTTGGATCAGGAGAGTCTGGATGGGGCCATTGGCGCCGGCCAGTTGGTTGAGGAAAGCAGTGTCAATGGTACTGTCGGTATTGAGGCGGGCGATGCCGCTGCGAGGGTAGTTATTAACGACCGTGAAGTCTCCTACCGCAACGATCTGGCCGTTGGTCTGAAGGGCAACGCCAAAGACGTCGCCGTTGAATCCAGGGTCGGGATCGAAGCCGTCGGGCGAGCCAGCCGGGTAGATGAAGGACTCGGCATCCACAATGTAAACCTGCGCGCTCGAGGGATAGCCCAGCGTGCCGGGCTGGCTCGGCTGCGACAGGTTTACGCTGAACCAGAAATTGCTGGGCGCCCCGTTCGTTACGCCATCGTCCAGGATCGGCACAGTGAAGTTGGTGGCGACTACTCCGGGGCCGAAGGTGAGGGTGTTGGTAGTCGCAATGTAGTTGGGCAGCGGCCCGGTGGCTGAGGCCAGCGGCCCATCGGCGGTCGAGCAGGTCACGATGAGACTCCCGGACGACCCGCCGGTGCGGATAACCGGGATCGTCGTGTACCCTCCGTTCTCGCTGACGCGATAGCTGGGGGCGCTAAACTGCAGCTTTCCGTACGAATTGTCATCAACGATGGTCACGGTCGCGGACGTCGGCGAGTTGCCCAGCACGTAAGGAACACTGGTATTCGTATTCCAAACGGCATTGGTGAGATAAACACCAAACGTCGTATTGGGACCCACCAAACCATTGTTAATGAGCGGGATGGTGACATACCGGGCCAACACCGGGTCCCCGTCGCTCCACGACAAGGTATTGGTCCCGCCCAGGTAGTTGGTGCCGTTAAAGGCGGTGCCGTCGGTCGTGATACATTGAACTGAGAGCGTACCTTTATTGGCTTGCCTGCGGTCAACCTCGAGGATCACGGCGCCCCCGCTTACATTGGTGACGTAGGAGGCCGATGAAAACGTGAGATAGCCGGGCGTGAGGTCGGTATCCAGGATATTCAGCGTCGCCGAGGCGAGCCCGAGTGTGGCCCCGGAGACGCCGGTCAAGCGGAGACCAACGGTGAGGCCGCTGGGCTCGCTGATGCCATCGTCAAGGATCTTGACAGAGACGTTGGTGCTGGTCTGTCCGGGCTGGAATGTGATTCTCAGAGGGTTGGGCAAAGGCGCGACATAATTGGAGCCGACATGGCCGGTACCGTCCACCGTCGAAAAGCTTACTGCGGGGGAGCCGGAGGAACCATTCGTGCGAGTGATGGTAATGACGGCATTGGTGCCGTTTTCGTTGACGTAGAAGTTCGCAAAAGCGAAGCCGATGACGCCCGGAGTGTGACTGTCGTCCACAATGGTAAACGGAGCGGCGGAGACCCCGAGCGCATTCCCCAAGGGTATATCTTCACCGCCGAGGAAAAATTGGTCGGCGCCACTGGGGTTGGCCATTTGGACCTGAGTGCCTACGTTGCCCGCCACACCACTATTCTCGATAGTGAGCGTGAGCGTCCCTGGCCCGGGGTTCGCGTAGGGGAACCAAATGTGCCCGTAAACGTCCGTAGGGACGGTATTCGAGAGGTAATAGCCGTCGCTGTGGGCGCGCGTACTATAGTAGGGATGGGTGGAATAGTAGGGATCGGTCACCGTATCCTGGGGCCACCAGGAACCGATGTAAAGAGGCGGCACATTGTTGTACACGTAGTCAACGCCGCTTTGGGCCAGGCCGGGTTGCAGCGCAAAGTTGGCCGACGCGTACCCGAGAACGCCGTTCGTCCTGATCACGTCCACCTTGAGGGAACCCTGGCTCCGGTTCACGGTATAATTCGTGTACAGCAGGCCTATGCTGCCCGGCCCGGGCGTGGCCCCGCCGATCAGCCGGGCGAAGTTGTCGCGGTTGCGGACCCCGTCCCGGGATTTGGGCTCGGTCCACACATTTGTATCAATGGAGGAGTAGGGATAATCGGAATCAAACCGGATGGAGGCATCCGCCTGGCCACCGCCAACTTGCGAAAAGCTGCCGCCGATCACGACGTTCCCGTCGGGGAGAACCTGGGACGCGGCGACAAAAGGCCGTGGGTCCGGAACCGGGTCCGGGTTGACGGGATCGGTCCATTGCTTGTCGTAGTATTTGCGGTGAAGCCCAGCAAACTGGTTATAGGCGGTGTCGAGGAAGGTCGTATCCACGGTGCCGTCAGCGTAAAGGCGGGTGAAGCCCAGGCGATGGGTGCCGTTAAACATGGTGAAGAGCCCGCCGACATACATGGTGCCGTCAGGCTGAGCGCTGATGTTATAAATCGTGTCGTCGGCACCGCCGCCTGTATTGAACGTACTATCTATCGTGCCGTCGCTGTTGAGCCGGGCGATACGGTTGCGCTGGGCGACACCCACGTTTTGGAACTCACCCCCGAACACGATTTTCGAGCCGCCCTGGATCACTACCGTCTGGACGACGCCATTCACGCCAAAGCCAAGGTTGGCGTTAAATGCTGTGTCCGCGCTGCCGTCGGCATTGAGCCGGGCGAGACCCGCGAGCGGCTGGCTTCCAAGATTGGCAAAGGAGCCGCCGATGACAACCTTGCCGTCCGTCTGGAGCGCCAGGCACGACACGCTGCCATTCGTCGGTGCGTTAGCACTCGGATCAAACGTCGGATCGAGCGAGCCGTCCCAGTTATACCGGGCGACATGGGCCCGCGGAACGCTGCCGATGTTCAAAAAGTCGCCGACGATGGTGACCTGGTTGCTGGGCCCAATGGCCAGCGCCCATACGGGACCATCGGGAAAGTTGGTGGGGGCGAAACTGGAGTCGAGCCCGCCGGTAGAGGTGAGCCGGGCAACGAACGGGGTGTAAGAGGCGTTGAAATAATTGAACGTGCCGCCAATCATCATGCTGCCGCTGCCGTCGGGCAGCAATGCGAGCGAGCTGATGATGCCGTCGTCACAACCGGTGCCAACGTCAAAACTCGTGTCAAAGGAACCCCCGGGCATGGCGCGGGCGATACAACTGCTCGGTATCGTATTGTAGGTCGCAAACTCGCCCGCGATAATCGCCTTGTCATCGGGCTGCACGGCCAGGGCCCAGACCGTGCCGTCAGTGCCGGGATGGTCTATGTCGGACGGAACCGGCGGTTTCATATCGCCGCCGAAGTCGGTGTTGTAGTACTCATCCACCGAGCCGGCGGGCGGATGCTCGTCGGCAAACAGGATTGTGACATGACATTCCGCGTTCTCGCCCACCGTGTAATTCACTCCGCTGACCGTTTGGTAGAGTGTGATCGTGAACTCCTTGTTGAACTTGGTGAGTTGGTCGTTGTTGACCAGGAAAGTGATTACGGCGCAGCCATTATTGGGGATAGTGATCGTCCCGTCGCCCATGGTGAAGTCGTGGTTGGTGTATATGAGTTCACCTCCCTGGCTGGGGAATATGGCAAAACACGCATCGGCAGGGTCAGGAATGGCATAATCGGATCCGGGGTTGAGTGTAAAGGCGTTATTTATGTTAATGGGAGGAATACTGGCCGCAAGCCATCCATTTACCCGGAAACTGATGGTCTCACTCCGACTGCCGGTAAGCTCACGTTTGTGAGTGCGATCCACCTCGATCAACACGGGGGTATAGTAGTTATTGACGTCTCTGGCCACACGGTAGTTTCGCTTCGTGAAGTTATACACGTCGTGGCTGGGAGCCGTGTTGTCCGGGGTCCCCGTCCAATTCTGATCCGGGTCACTACCCAACCCTGCGGAGGACATGATGCGGACTGTGGCGGTGGCAAAAGGAGTGTCGAGCCTGGGTGGAGGAACATTCGTGGTTTCGTACGGATCGAGGCGCGGGTTGGAAAGGATGACTTGAAAGTCATGATCCACCTGGTCAACCGGCCACCCGGTTGGGTGGTCCTGCGGATTGTTTGTGCTGGTGTACATTCCCCCGAAGGGTGTTATGGGGATCACGATGCGCTTGGTCATCTCGAAGTCGTCGAAGACAAGCGTGCCCGAGGCGGGCGCGTAATCAACTCCTGCAGTGGCAGGAACCGGGGCAGTGAAAGCTGCGGCACCGGAGCTGGAGATATCAGCCGTGGTGTAATCAACCCAAAGGCGGCCGCAGGAGCCCGCAACGCGAGTTACGGTGACCAACACGCCAGGCGGATGATAGGTGTAGCAAGTGCCGTAGGTACTTTCTGTGCCGTAAACGCAGCCATCTTCAGGTGTTTCATACGTGGTGCATTGGTACAATGGGAGCGGCATTGCCTGGGTGCCTGAGCTGTATGCCCAGCCATCAACGTCGTAATCCTCGGTGGCGAAGCGTACGACACCCGAAGGCCGAAACGCCCAGTTAAGCGCAACCGGGCCCTGCGCTACCTGCGAAAGCCAACTGAAGCTGGAGGTAACCTCCGAATACCCTTTGCCGGGCATGGCATCCACCGCAATGTAGTACGTGGTGCCGGCCGTGGCGTTGAAGCGCAGGATGCTCGGTCCCGAGAGGGGAAGCGGATACGTATATTCATCTGGATTATTAATGGCATTCCCGTAGGTTTGCGTGTTCACAACAATGTGAGTGAACGGATAGTAATCGTCGTTGGCTGCCACCTGGATGAGGTGAGAAATGTCGGACCCGATATAGACCGCGACGACGGTGTCCAGATTCAGGCCGGTGGCATCCACGCTGCCGATGGTGTCCAGCGTGACCTCGCCGCTTTCCGGGGCCACCCACTTATACCAAAGCGGATGCAAAGGCCGGAAGCCGCCATGGCTGGGCCCTCCCGAGTCGGGAACGACGCCGGTGTTGTCGTTGGTGACACCGCCCCATTGCCCGGTAATAAGCTGGGCACTGTTAAAATTGGTTTGTGACCAGCCGACGCTCGCCGACACGCCCAGCCACGCCACGAGGCCGAGCCGCAACACTGCCCCGCGGCCCGGGTAAATCCCATTCATTCGCAATCTTCGCATAAAACACTTTCAATCAACTCAAAAGCTAGTCTATCCCGTGCGGCAGCCCCGCCCTCACAGGTTTCCCCGGGCGGCCGCCAACCCCTTCCTCCACCGCACGCCTGCCTGATCCGCACTTCAGTTCGCATCTCACCAAAAACCGGTTCTCGGCCTATCCACTAGCCAGGCAACCCGCTCCAGGCGCCGGGTTAGTGCGACACCACCTGAACACGATAGTATCGCACCTTGTTGGTGTTGAGCAGGTCGGTCACGGTTACTCGGGCGCCGACGGTCGCCCCAGAGACAAAATTGGTGATGAGCTGCCACTGGTTTGTTTTGCCCAGCGGCGACGAGCAGCCGTAGAGATAATTGCTCGCCAGCGGCATGGTGTTCCAGGCGACCACTACCGCCCGGGCGGGATGATTGGTGTACACCGCCGTCAAGGCCAGCGAGGCGGCCGAGAATATCGGTATCGGATTCGGGTCCATGCAGTTCGGGATGCCGTTGCCGTTGGAGTCAATGTCGCAGCTTATGACCAAGGCACGGTTGAGGCGGTGGGTTCCGCTGCCGTCGGTGTAGGTCACATTCGTAGAAGAGAAAAAGCCGGTGTTGTAATTGCTGACCCAAAGGACACGCCCGCCATTGGTCCCGCTGATGCCGTAGCGGCCATTGATCTGCTCGGCAATGTCCTTGCCGTTCCAGACAGCATCGCCATAGTAGAGCGTGAAGTTGGTTTGCAGGTACACGCCCGCGAAATCGCCGACGCTGTCGAAGTTGGTCGCCGTTGTATCCTTCAGTTCCAGCAGGTCCACATACAGCGCATTGGTCGGACCGGTGCGGAGGAACGCAAAGAGGCTGCCGCTGTCCTGGCCATCCAGGATAAGCTGGCCGAGGGCGGCGTTGTTCACAAATCCGGCGGGCGAGTTGCCGTAGTCATTGCCGGCCCAATAATTGTCCACTTCGGCATTGGCAAACGCGGTGTTGGTGACGATGGTGGCGAGCAGGCTGGCCTGCGGCGGCAGCCGCAGCAGGTTGATGCCTCCGCCCACCGTCCAGATGTTCAGGCTGTTGGTCGAGGTCACGCTGTTGCTCAGGCTGCCGTCATCCAGATAGTTGGTTACGGTCAAGCCGATGCTCCGCCCGGCCTCGAGGACCTGATTGCTGATAAGCAGGCTGCCGCAGGTGAGGGTGATGTCGGCATCAGTCACGAGGAACGCGCCGTTGGTAACGATGGCGGAAGTGGCCTGAACACTTACAGGGCCGACGCCGGAATCATTGGTGCCGCTCGCCTCGAAGTATTTGGCCCAGATGGTGTCTCCCTGTGCCTGAAGCATCCCGTGGGTCACGAAGCTCTGATAGGGCTCGTCATAGGTCCCGCTGAACCACGGCGGCGTGCGCGCCCCGCCAAAGAAAATTGATTCCACGGAACTGATCCTCCCATAGTTGGTCAGGTACGCCAGTGTGGGCAGGTTGGCTGACCAAGTCAGGTCTCCAGAAGTCAGGTTGATCTCCCCGTTCGGTGTCGGCGCATTGGGGCCGTTGGTGCTGATCGTCAAGCGCTGCGCGTCAATGAGCAAACTGCCGAACACGTTCAACACGTCTCCCACCAGGAGGTTCGTGCTGCGGAGGCTGAGGTTCTGGATTTGCGACGCCGGCCTTTCCGTCAAAGCGCTGTCAACCATCGTCACTGTATATAGCTCTCCGAACCCAAACGCCGTAACGTTCGTCCAACGCCCGCTCCAAACCTGGATTTCCCCCTGCATTCGAGGACAGTACGGAGTCGTCAGGTTGCTGATGGCCATCATCCCGTTAGTGCTGGCGAGGTAAATGTCACTGATGGGTGATGTGATTGTGGCATTGGTGCTGCCTACAAAATGGTTGGTTGAGCTCAACAACAGGTAGGTCTGGCCATCCATCAGCACCCGCGTCAGGTCCAAGTAGGACTTGGCGCCCGAAGCGGTGATCTGAATCCGGCCCGGCGTGTTCGTCCACGTCGCCCCGGAAATCGTTGGGTCGGGAGGAAAGGCGGCGGCGGTGAGCGTCGCCGCCCAAGCGGCATTCGTGGAGTAGGTGGGGAAGTTGGTGCCTGCGAATATTGACGGATCCAGGATGGTCGGAGGAAGCGTGGGCAAGGTGTCATATCCGAACGGCGCAGCATGGGTAATGCTATAGTTCTCCGGATGATACCTGGTTGCGGCGAAGAGAGTGTAGAGGAAGATAGGTTGCAGGGTCGGCACCAGGAAAGGCTGGGGGAACCAACCGCCAAAAGTGTCTGTGAGGAAAAGGCGATTCGTCGTCGTTGCTCCGTTAACCCGGTTTGTCAGCACTGCCTGCCACTGGACGAACTTGTCCGCGCCAGGGTAGTCGCTGCCGAAACGGACATCGGTCGAGATGGCGGCGTTGGTTTGCCGCAGGAACAGAATATCGTAGGCCGTGCTGACCGCCCCATTGAAAAACACCAGGTTGGTTGTGATGTAGGTCGTAAAGCCGTTGGTGCAGGGGGTGTTGGCACATGCGTTGGCGAACTGCAGGAGTTGGAATATTTGCCCATACTGGGGTATGCCACCAGGCGGAAACTCGATTGTTGTCACCAGCATCGGCGAACTCTCAACCGCGTTGGCGCTAAAGAAGCCAGTGCCGAGTGAAATATTCGTGCCCCAGTAAAGATCCTGCACACCCGCGAGATCGTTCGTCTCGTTGCCGACCGCGCCAAAGGTGCCGCGGGACAAGTCAAGGCTTCTGCCGTCGAGGGTCATCAGGCCAGGACCGCCGACGGTCAGGGTGCCCTTGTTGTTGATATTCGTAGCCGCTACCAGCATATACCACGCCCCGAAGGCATTGGCGTTAGTCGGGTTGACGTTCCCCGCGTTTTGGAAGTTAGCCGACCAGCCGTTGGTTTGGCCGACGCTGTCGAAATAATCAAACCGGAACCCCGAGTCGCCCGCCATCCGGTTGGCATTCGTCCAATTGCGCGTGTTCCACGACTCGTAGGGCAGCGGCGGCTGCACGGTGTCGGAATAGTCGTTGGTGATGTAAAAGGTGCCGTTGTTTACGAAGTTCGAGGCGTCAATCTGCGGCGCGATCTGCGGTGGCGAAAGGATGCTCACCGTCCCATTGTTGATGTAGTTGGTGGTCGCCGCCGCCGGGGAGACCGGCAACACGCCCAACAATAGAGGCAACAATATCCGCTTCATACTCAGAAAGCTTTCGTCTCGTTCCGGTGTGCTCATGGACTGATGTTGATGGAGAGAGAGCGGGTGATCGTCCGCAAATCGGCCCCGGTGACGCTCACCGCGAATCCATAAGTCCCCGACCGCGCAGGCGTTCCGCTGATAACTCCGCTTGAGGACAGACTCAGGCCGGGCGGCAGCGACGGCCAGCCGTTCGCCCAGGTCCAGTTGCTGTACGGCACCACCCCACCGGCCGCCTGGAGTTGTGCCGTATATGACACCCCCACTTTGCCGTCTGGCAGAAAAGCCGTTACGATCTGGAAAAGAATCTGGGCCTCGAGGTCCGCAATGCTCGTCCCGCTCGGATAGATCACCGGATCATTCGTGCTCCCGTCGAAACTGCCCCAGATGAAGTTGGTCGTAGCCGCTGACTGGCTCAAGCCATTCACGATGAAATTGGTGCCATAGATATTCACGAGAACGGGCCCAACCTTGTTGAAGGTGATGACTTTGCCAGGCTCGATATTCCCTGGCCCGGCTAGATTCGTACTCTCATTAGAGTCGTTGAAACTGGGAGGAGTCGTGTCCGTACGCGCCGACTCGAACGCGCCGCCTCCAAGGGTGACCCCAAGGTCCGCCGCTGTATAAAGGAAATCGGGGAAAGTAACGACGCGCTGGAACCAATTGGTCACGAGGTGGCTGTTGGTGACATCTACAAGATAATAGATGTTTGTGATCGGCTGGAAAAATCGGCCCAGCAACGAGTCGTAGTTTGCCTGCACGAAGGTGAATTTATCAATCCCTTCGCGCAGCATAACATTGGTGGTCACGCAGTCAACAGCGTAGTAGGTGAACACATGGTTGGTAAAATAGTCAAAGACGGTTCGGGTGAAAGACTGGCCATTGGTGGCGGCGGTTGGGCTGTTGGTGGCCGAAATGACGACGTTGGTGTCAATGTTGACCGTGGTCGCTTGCAGCGCGGCAAGGGCGATCCCGCACAAGTTGGTTGGCACAATGAAGTACTCCCCGGTCACCACATTGGTAGGATAAACAACGCTAGTGGTATTGGTGCGCGGCGGGGTGCCGTAGGGATCATAAGGCGAGTTAGTCACGGTCGTGGTTTGGACCGTAATCCAGGCCAGGCCAGTGTGGTTAACGATGTCTGGCAGTGGAACCACCGCCCAGAAGTTATTGGTGCGCACAAACGTGACCACATTGTTGAAGATGTCGTGATACCAGGTTTGGATCGTCAGGGTGCGGTTGGTGACGAAGGCCAGGTGAGGGGGGGTGCCATATGGATCGTACGGATAATTGGTGAAGTAGGCCGTGAGATTGGTGACCCAGATGTTGGTGTAAATGTTAGTCGTAGCCGCGATGCTCAAATTCGGATACAGCGCCAACAGGGCGGCTGGCGGGTTGGTCAGCGCCTGCGAGGCAAACGTGGTAAGGTTGGACGTGAACATCAACTGCAGGCCCCCGGCAATGTTCGTATAGAACAATGTGCTGTCGGGGGACATTGACTCCCAGTTAATGTTGTTGGTCTCATAGATATACCGCAGCCCGCCGAGATCATCCCGAGTGAGCGAGGTCGAATACAGCCCGAAAACCCCGTCGCTGTACAGCGATATCACGGGCAGACGCTCAACCGCTACCGGGTCCACCGAAAACGGAAATGTTACCCCCAGGGGATTCGGCCCGCTGCATATCTCCACGATAATGTAGCTGTAAAGGACGTCATTGATATAGGCGGAGGGCTGCCAAGTGACGGGATCAAAACTGCGTCCGATGACACTGTAGATCATGTAGGGACAGCTCAAGCCGGGCTGTGTCTGGCGCCCGCGTGATGTCCAAACGTACCGGTCCGGGTACGTCATTCCGAGCTCTTCCATCATAAGCCAGAGTGCGTCTGTTTTTAGGTCGAGGAGATGAAGTTCCTCGGCGCGATAATTGATCCGCCTGGTCTCCAGTGGCACTTCCGTGAGGTTGGCGCTGTATTGGGAAAAGGGCTTCAGGCCGTTGAGTACGCCAATTCCCTGCTGGACCGCCCAGACGCCGTTGGAGCCGAAGTAATCCAGGAAATTCGCGTCGAAGGCATAGTAGATGGTGGGCGTGTTCCAGCGGTATTCCTCACCGATGTTCTTCGGCGCGCCGATATCGCCGGGCAAACCGTAGCCGATCGTTGGCGTCTGCCAGGCGTCGCCGCCGTTGGCCAATGGGCCCAGGAGCGAGAACCCGAAGGCGGACTGAAGCCCTAGCGCCAGCCCGGCGACGCACCCAAGTTTAATCACATTTCGCAGCATACAAACTCCTTAGTGCAAACACAGTATCCGGTAATAGCCCGAGGCGCTGGAGCCAATCAGGATAGAGTCGAAGTTCCCGGGAGCGAAGCGCGGCGAACCGACGCTGACCCATGTCTTCAGATCGGTCGAGGACTGGACTTGGTAGGTATGGCCGGGCTGAGGATTCCAGGTCAGAAAGAAACCCTGGGACGAGTTGGCAATCGCGGTCTTGAGCCAAGTGGTCGGATCAAGCGGGTCGCCACCGCTCAGGAAGACCTGGAGCGGGGTAGGCCCGCCAGGGGCCAGGGGTGCTGTCGCCGAAGGCCAGGTATCCCCCCAGTATTGTTCCATCCACTCGACAGGAACGCCGTAATAGCTGATGCCGCTCCAAGTGGTGCCGCTGGTAGCGGGCGAGAGCGGTGCCTGGCGTCCGTCTGTGGTCGTGTAGGTGACCTGGAAGTTGTACGTGCTGCTCGCCGTCAAACCATTGGCCGCCGTCATGAGCCAGACGTTGGTGACGACCGAGGCAGCGGGTGTGCCTGCACCGTTCACATAAACCTGGTATTGGCTGACAGGCAGGCCGGATTGGAACTGCCAGAAGACCTCGATCTGCGGTTGGTACACCTTGTTGCTGACGACAAATGGAACGTAAAGAAGGGGCGCGTTCAAAGGCGCGAGCGGCGGGACGGATTTCGCGTAGCGCTGGGCGTAAAGATCAAAACTGTTTGGCCCGCCTACGTAGCTGCTCCAGACCGCCAGGAAGCGGCCAGCACCGTCCGAGGCCACACAAGGCTGCATCTGCGCGTTCATCACGGTCGTATTGACCAGAAACTCGCTGCCCCAAGGCGTGCCGTCCCCGTGCAGGACCTGTCCGAACACGCCCTCCTGCGAGCCGTCCTGGCCCAGACTGGTCCAGACGGCAAGGTAATCGGTGCCCGTGGCGGCGATCTTTGGAGAATACTGATCGCCAAAGGTGAATGTATTCACCCGGCGCGTGGTACCGCCGACGCCTGCACTCGAGAATGGCCGCGCGAATATGTCCCAACTGTTAGTGACGATGACCACGTCTTTCTCAGCCCAAGCAACCATGAATCCGCCGTCGGACCCGGCGGCCACCGTAGGCTCGGCGCAGATGTTGGTTCCGGTGTTGACAAGGAATTCGTTGCCAATGGCCGCACCGCTCGCGTTATAGAGACGGCCATAGACGTCCACGCTTGGAGGACCGGTGGCGTCGGTAAAGCGCTCCTGTTCGGAAATCCAGACGATGATGAAGCCGCCGCCGGTCAGGGCGGCTACTGCGGGCGAGCGCTGGTTGTAGGAAGTAAATTGATTAACGAGGAACTCGCCGCCGATCTTGGACCCGCCCGAGGTGAGCATCTGGGCATAAACATCCGCCATGCTGGTGGAACTGACCTGCGCGTAGCTGCTCCAAGCCACAACGACATTGCCGTTGGCTAGGGTAGCGACGACCGGCTCGATCTGCATGTTGTTGGTGAACGTGTTCACCAGGACATCGTTGGCAACCCACGTCTTGCTCGCTGACAGAAACCGGGCATATATGTGCTGAAATCCCTGCACCCCGCCCTGCCAGACAAAGGCTGCCCCGCCGTTTTGCAGCAACGCGACTTGCGCGTTTTCCTGGTCGCCTGCCCCGATGGAGTTGACCCGGAAAGGAGAAAGCACCCCCGAAAACCCGCTGTCCAATTGGAGGGCGCTAACGCCCAGCCCATTGCCGTCGGTGATATTGTCCTGCCAAACCAGGTAACCGCCGGAGCTGTTGAGCCCCAGCGCGGGCTTTACCTGGTCCTGAGGCAGGGAACCAGCGATGGCGTATTCCACACCATTAGGGACATAGTTGGTTTGCCCTAAAACGGCAGCGGGGGCGCCTGCAGCCAAGCACCACCAAGCCAAGGCTCTACGGGCGAAGAGTGACATTGACATAGGTTTTAAACGCTTTCACGAGCCGGGCAGGGCCAGGCTCACTGCTTCCTGGCCTGATCGGCCGCTGCGGGCGGTTGCACCGGGAAGGACTCCTTCGCGAAAGGCATTTCGTCTTCTGAGTGCAACCGATTGCCCGCCGGATCAATCAGCACGGGCGTAACGAAAATCAGCAGGTTCTTCTTCATGGTGGTCTTGGACTCGTTGCGGAAGAGCGCGCCCGCAATCGGCAGGTCGCCCAGCAAGGGCACCTTATCCTTGATCGTCGTGACCGAGTCCGAAAGTAGGCCGCCGAGCACCACGGTCTGGCCGTCCCACACATTCACCGACGACGCCACCTGGCGCACCGTAAAGCGCGGCAGAACGGTGGGCACGACTACCAAGCCGCCCGGGAAAGTCCCCGAAGTCGTGGGGAGCTGGGTATTGAATTGGCTGGCGTCCTCGTAGCCCTGGAATTCAGTATCAGTCGGGATCAGCGTCAAATTGATGGTAAACCCGTCCGCCAGCACGCAAGGAATCACATCCAGGATCGGGCCCAACTCCATCTGCTCCGGCAGTGGAAAAACAAACGTCGAGGTCGGAGGCGCAACGGTAGTCCCCAACCCGCCGGCGGTCGTCGTGGCGGTGGTGTTCTGACTGAAGCTGAACGCGGTAACGATTGTCCGCACGTCGGTTGCCTTCATCTGCGCTTGTCGGCCGCTTTGGGTCGTAACCTCGGGCTGAGCCAGCAACTCGGCACCGGTCCGCTGGTCCAGCGCGTGCACCACCATGCGGAATTGCGGGTCGGTCAGAATGCCGGTCAGCGTAAACAGCGTTGGGGTCCCGGCCGTGCGCAAGCCCGATGTCAAGAGCTGGTCGGTGGCGGCTGGCGCAATCGTCGTGGGAGGGTTCGCAAACGGGTTGCCGGGGAAAACGCCCAGTGGATTGGCGGTAGTTGGCGCGCCGTTGTAAGAAGGAGCGGTGCCGCCCTGCGCGGCAATCGTGTTGTTGTTCATCAGAACGTTGCCCAAATACCAATCAAAGCCCAACGCCTTGGTGTCGTCTTGCTCAATTTCCACAAACTTGGATTTAATGTTCACCTGCGGCGGCACAATGTTGAGCGCGTCAATCGCCGCCTCGATGATGTCCAACTCCTCCATCGTAGCCCGCACGAGCAACATGCCCAACCGGTCGTTGAAGAAAAGCGCCTTGCCCGGGTTCCTCAGCGGGTCAAGATCCACCCCCAGGGTCTGGAAGTAGGTTCGGGCCGCAATCGAGACCGACTCCATGAG
>Ga0181530_10003121_pt1 | contig 18838 bp, 20 predicted proteins | sample PEATcosm2014_Bin_42_FD_119769 | JGI IMG/M metagenome (GOLD analysis project Ga0181530, IMG submission 119769) | Peatland microbial communities from MTU Mesocosm Facility, Houghton, MI, USA - PEATcosm2014_Bin10_60_metaG | ecosystem: Environmental > Terrestrial > Soil > Wetlands > Peat | place... | reverse complement strand
GACGAGCGGGTTCGGATCGGTCGCGTGCACCATGTTCCCCATGTCGATCAGTCGGGCGCTCAGCCGGCCGTCGATCGGCGAGGTGATCGTGCTGTATTCGAGGTTGAGCCGCGCCGTCTCTGCCTGCGCCTTGTCGCTGTCGACCAACCCCTGATCCGCCGCGACGGTAGATTTGTCAGTGTCGTATTGCTGTCGGGAAACCGCGAGGTTCGAGGTGATCATCGCGGCATCGCGCTGGAAATTGAGCTGGGCGTTGGCGAGGTTAGCCTGGTCCTTTTCCAGGTTGGCGGTGGCCGCGTCGAGTGCCGCCTTGTAGGGGCGCGGATCGATCTGGACGAGCGGGTCGCCCGCCTTGATCTCGTCGCCCTCCTTGAAGTTGACCGTGACGAGCTGGCCATCAACCCGGCTCTTGATCGCGACCATGTTGTAGGCCTGCACCGTGCCGATGGCGCTGAGGAATACCGGCACATCCTTGGCCTCGACCGTCCCCGCGGTCACCGGGATGCCCGGCGGCGCCGGCGGCGGGGCATCGGCCGCTTTGACCTCGGGCCAGAAATAGGCATGCAGTTGCGGAATGGCGACGACCGCCGCTGCTACGGCGACAGCACCGGCGATTAGGGCGATCAGTACTTTTTTCATGCCGAAATTCCCTTGCGCGCGGGCGCGTTTGCCGGTGTTTATTATAGATAAAGCCAATGACCTGCAACCGCCCCCACGGGCGGCCGCGCGAGGCGGCGCCGCGGTATCCTGTCGCAATGTCCTATAGCAATCTGCGTGCCGGCGCCGCGGTCCGGCGGCTCAAGGGACGTTGCAGCGGGTCGCCTTGCGGCCGGCGAGCCAGGACTCGTAGATCGCCCGGTTCTGCGCCATTCGCGGCACTTTCGCGTGCACATCGAGCGCCGCCTGGTCGCGCCACGACTCGATGAAGAAGACCTTGTTCGGGTCTTCCTGCGCCTGCAGAACATCGAATTGCTGGCAGCCGTCTTCCTTGCGGCTGAGCTCGGCATGGGTCTTCATCAGCTTGATGAAGTCGTTAGCGTGCCCCTGTTTCACGTCGAATTCGACGACGATCATGAGACGGCTCATCGGTGTTCCTCCGCGAGTGAAATCGGGGCATCATCGTTAGTCAGACGCGGACGAAGCAAGCGCTCTTGGGCATTAGGGAGGAGTGAGCATCATGTCGCACGACGCATTGCGCACGATTTTGCCGGTTGCCGGCCTCGATGCCGAGCGCGCCCGCGCGGTCGAATTCACCGGCGGGAGCGACCCGATCCTGCCAACCTCGTTCAAGATCGGCGAGACCAGCGCCGCCTCGCTGGCGGCGATCGGGCTCGCGGTCGCCGATCTGTGGCAGCTGCGCACCGGGCGCAAGCAAGAGGTCGCGGTCGACACGCGCCGCGCGACCGCTTCGCTGCGCAGCGGCCACTACCTGAAGATGGAAAAGGCCGAGGTCTCGCACGAGCGCAACCCCGTCATGGGAATGTACCCGGCCAAGGACGGGCATTGGAGCTACATCCACGCCAATTTCCCCAACCACCGCGCCGCCGCGCTCAAAGTGCTCGGGTGCGCCGAGGACAAGGAAGAGGTGCGCAAGGCCGTCGCCAAATGGGACGCGCTCGAATTGGAGGAGGCGATCATCGCCGCCAAGGGCGCCGGCGGCATGGTGCGCAGCATGGACGAATGGGCGAAGCATCCCCAGGCGCAGGCGCTGGCAACCTTGCCGCTGTTCGAGATCGTCAAGATCGGCGACGCGCCGGCCGAGAAATTACCGGATGGCGACCGCCCGCTGTCGGGTGTTCGCATGCTCGACTTGACCCGCGTGCTGGCCGGCCCAAGTTCCGCCCGCACGCTCGCCGAGCACGGCGCCGACGTGCTGAAGATCACTGCGGCGCATCTGCCGAACCTCGGCTATCAGGAATTCGACACCGGGCACGGCAAATTGTCGGCCCAGCTCGACCTGCGCGAGCCGCAGCAGCTGGCGACCCTGAAGGACCTCGTGCGCGAGACCGATGTGTTCGTCCAGGGCTACCGGCCCGGGACGTTGGGCAATCGCGGCCTGTCGCCCGAAGAGCTCAGCAAATTGCGGCCCGGCCTCGTCTACGTCTCGCTCTGCGCGTTCAGCCATGTCGGTCCGTGGGCGAGCCGGCGCGGCTTCGACACGGTGGTGCAGAATGTCAGCGGCATCACCACCCGTCAGGGCCAATTATTCCCCGGCAAGGAACCCGGCCCGCAATTCTATCCGGTTTCGGCGATCGACTACCTTACCGGCTACCTGATGGCGTTTGGCGCGATGGTTGCGCTAAAGCGGCGGGTCACCGAAGGCGGCAGCTGGCTGGTGCGATGCTCCCTGGCGCAGGCCGGGCGCTGGCTGGTCGGCCGCGGCGAGGTGCCCGAAGCGCAGCTCCACGACATCCCGAGCGAGTTCACGCCGGCCGAGATCGAGAAATGGTCGATCGAGACCGTCACGCCGGCAGGCAAGCTGCGCCATCTCGCGCCGACCCTGCAATTGTCGGAGACTCAACCCTATTGGGCGCGCCCGACCGTGCCGCTCGGCTATCACCAGCCGGTCTGGCCGGCGCGGCCATAGCAGCTCAAGGCGGCGGCGTGCGCTTCTCCCGCCGCCGGCTGATCGCGGGCGCGTTTGGCGCCGTGTTACTGCCGCGGCCGAGTCGGGCCGCAGACGGGCTGCGCCTGACGCTGATGGGCCAGGCGCTGATCCAGCACGATCTGCGCCAGCATCCCTGGCCCGATTACGCCCTCCTAGAGAAGCTTTTCGGCAAAGCCGATCTCTGCTTCACCGATCTTGAAACCGCGATCCGCAACGCTCAGGCCGATGCGCCGACTCGGCAGGATGTTTTCCTCCATGCCGCCGATCCCGTTGTGCTCGATTGCCTCAAGGAGTGGCATATCGGGCTGCTGGCGACCGCCAATAACCACGCCTACGACCTCGGGGCGGGAGGAATTCTCGGCGCGCTCGACGAGCTCGACAAAAGAGGCCTCGCCCATGCCGGGACCGGCTCCGACCTCGCCGCCGCGGCAGCCCTCGCCTCTTGCCGCACCGCCAACGGCACCGTCGCGCTCGTTGCCGGCGCGAGCGGCGCCATCCGCGACGGCGGGGCGGCGACACCATCCCGCGGCGGGGTGAACGAACTGCGCGTCGAGGGCGAGCCCGCTGTCCTCAACGTAGACGACACGGCTCGCTTTCTCGGCGCAATTCACCAAGCCGCCACCCGCGCCGATCTCGTCATCGCCTATCATCACAACCACGTGCTGACCGACAAGGGAGACCGCGTGCCGCCATGGCAGCAAGATTTCGCTCACCGATGCATCGATGCCGGGGCGACGCTCTTCGTCAGTCATGGGGCGCCGTGGCTGCTCGGCATCGAGATCTATCGCCAACGGCCGATCTTCTACGACCTCGGCAGCCTGGTCTTTCAGACCGCCACGGAGGGTGGGACGTACCAGGCGCAGGCTTGGCAAAGTGTTATCGCCGAATGCCGCTTCACCGGCGGCGCGCTCGCCGAGATGGTTCTGACCCCGGTGCAGCTCAACGATCAGGGCATTGACGGCGATCTGGCGACGCGCGGCCGCCCGTCCTTGGCCGGCGGCACCGAGGCCGACGGTATTTTCGATCGCCTCGCGGCGCTGTCGGCGCCGTTCGGGACGACGATAGACCGCGCGAACGGCCAGGCGGTCGTCCGCCTGACGTAAGGGCCTTTATTCGCTGATGATCAGCACGTGGCGCCGGTTGTCGAGGGTCCAGGATTTGAACTTGGCAAGAAACGTCTGGCCCAATAGCGGCTCGGCCTTGGCTGGCGCGACACTCGCCATGACATTGGTGACCGTGTGGCCGCCGACGTTCAACTCGCGCAGCATCAGGCGCGTGCCCTTGTGTTTTCGGCCGTCGGCGGTGACATAAGTATCCTTGCCGAGCAGATCGCTGGGTGCGATCGCACCACTTTTTGTCAGTGTCTCGACCAAGTCGCTCGGCAGCACGACGACGCTGGCCCCGCTGTCGACAAGGAATTTGGCGGTCGTCACGCCATTGATCCGAACCGGCACCCAATAGGCGCGTCCGTCACCCTCGAGGGCGATTTCGGCACTGCCTGGAGGGACTTGCGCCGGGATGACGGGCGGTGGCGGCGCGGCCAGCGCACCCGCGAGACTCGCCAATTCCACGCGTAGCGCCTTGTCGCGTATTTGCGCGATCAGATCCCGGATCGTCGCGCGCAGCCGGGCAATTTCATCCGGCGTCAGAAAGCGCGCCATGCTGGGCGCCGCCCCGATCAGCCCCTGCAGACGCTGTTGCACCCATCCAACGCTAAGGCCGGGGGCACGAAATGCTTGAGTAACGAACGCACGGTTTCACTGACCGCGCTGCGCAGGCGGGAGAGGCCCTGCTGATCGGCCGGCGACAATTTCGCCCCGGCATGCGCGCTCAGCTCGGCGGTCATGCAATCCGTCATCGCTTGCATGATCATGACCGATGCGTCGTAGAACCGCCCGATCTCGGCGCCGAAGACGCCCACGTCGTGAACCTCGCGGGCCGCCGAGGTGTAGACCTTGCCGACCGTCCCAACACGCCCCGCCCAATGGGAAAGTTTGCCGAAATCGCCGTAGTCGACCGGCCCGTGGCTGAGATCGTCGGTGCTGAACACCGTGTCGAGCAGCTGCCCGATACCGGGATCGGATTGACGCGGCACCTGCCCGGTCTTGTGGGCCTCCGTCGCCTTCGCCAGAAATGCATCTGCAGCCTGATCGATCGCGGCGATCCGGTCCGGGTCGAGCGACGCGGCGCCGGCCGGGGCCATCCAGACCGTGAGCACGAGCGCGACAAGGGCCTGCCGCATCTCAGCCCGCCACCACCCGGCGCCGCTGCTGGCGGGCGATCAGCGAGAAGGCGAGCGCCACCAGCACGATGACGACCGCGAGAAACACCGTCGCCAGCGCGTTGACCTCCGGGGTCACGCCGATGCGGACGCTTGAATAGACCGCCATCGGCAGGGTCGTCGCCGACGGGCCGGAGGTGAAGCTGGCGACGACGAGGTCGTCCAATGACAAGGTGAACGCGAGGAGCCACCCGGAGACCAGCGCTGGGCTGATCCCCGGCAGGGTTACGCGCCACAGCACCGCGCCCGGCCGCGCGCCCAAGTCGAGCGCCGCTTCTTCGAGGCTGCGGTCAAATCCGGCGAGCTGGGCGCGGACAAGGACCGCGACAAAGCACGAACCGAAGGTCGCGTGGGCGATCGTCACGGTCAGGATGCCGCGGCCCGCCGGCCAACCGAGCCAGGCCTGCGACGCGACGAACAGCAGCAGCAGCGACAGGCCGAGGATGACCTCGGGCACGACCAGCGGCGCCATCAGCATGAAGCTGAACACGAGCCGCCCGCGGAACCGCGCGAAGCGGGCGATCGAGAACCCAGCGCAGGTGCCGAGCATCAAGGCCAAGCTCGCCGCCATCACGCCGATCTCGAGACTGGTCAGCGCCGCGTCGCGAAATGCGTCGTCGGTCGACAGCGCCGCGTACCAGCGCAGCGACCAGCCGCCCCAGACCGCGACCAGCCGCGAGCGGTTGAACGAATAGGCGACGAGCAGCGCGATCGGCAGGTAGAGAAACCCGAAGCCGAGCGCCAGCGAGACGGCCCGGAAGCCGGTGAGGCGTTTGCTCATGATGGGCGCGCCCGCTCGATGACGCGCTGCGCGACGAGCAGCGGCGCGGTCAGGATCGCGACCAGCACCATCGCGACCGCCGCCGCCGCCGGCCAATCGACATTGTCGAAGAATTCCTGCCACAGCACTTTGCCGACCATCAGCGTGCGCGGCCCGCCCAGGAGATCGGGGATCACGAACTCGCCGATCGCCGGGATGAACACGAGGAGCGCACCGGCGGCGATCCCCGGCAGCGACAGCGGCAGCACGATGTCGAGAAACGCGCGCGCCGGCCGGGCGCCGAGATCGGTGGCGGCCTCGACCAGGCTCTCGTCCAGTTGCGACAGGCTGCCGTAAAGCGGCAGGATCATGAACGGCAGGTAGGCGTAGACGAGCCCGAGAACGACCGCGAAATCGTTGTAAATCAGCAAGATTGGCGCATCGATCACGCCGAGCGCGCGGAGCGCCCGGTTCAACAGCCCGGTCGGCTGCAGGATCGCGATCCAGGCATAGACGCGGATCAGCAGGCTGGTCCAGAACGGCAGGATTACCAGGAACAGGAGCGGGTTGCGCCAGGCGCGCGGCGCGCGGGCGATGGCGAACGCGATCGGGTAGCCGACCAGCAGGCACAATGCGGTCGCCAGCGCCGCGTAGAACAGCGAATTGCTGTAGGCGCGCAAGCATCCCTGACAGATCACCCGGTAGTTCTCCAGCGTCGCGCTGCTCTCGAGCCCGTTCGGGCCGCGCGCGAACAGCGGCGCGTAAGGGGGGATCGTGTCGGCGCTTTGCGACAGGCTGATCGCGGCGACCACGCCCAGCGGCAACAGGAAGAACACCAGGAGCCAGACAAACGGCGGCGCGATCAGCGCCCAACGGCGCCAGCCCTCCAGCCCCGTCATCGCGTGATCACCACCGCATCGCCAGCGTCCCAGCTCGCCCAGAGCTTGTCGCCGCGGCGATAGGCGGCGGCCGACGCGCTCGCCATCTGCGCCTTGAGCGCCTGCCCCGAGGCGGCGGTGAGGTGCACGATCGACACCCCGCCCTGGTAGTTGATCGACACTACGGTCGCGGCGACCGCCGGCCCCTTCGGCCGGGTCGCGGTCAGGCGCAGCTTCTCGGGCCGCACCGCGAGTGCGACCGCCGAACCCTCGGGCAGATCGGCCGTCTCGGGCAATGGCACCGGCGTGTCGATGCCGGGCACAGCGAGTGCCAGCGAATTGAAACCAGCCACCAGCGTGCCGTCGAACAGGTTCACCGCGCCGACGAAATCGGCGACAAAGCGCGAATTCGGCCGCTCGTAGATTTCGGCCGAGCTGCCGAGCTGGGCGACCCGGCCGTGGTTCATCACCGCGATGCGCGAGGCCATGCCGAGCGCTTCCTCCTGATCGTGGGTGACGACCAGGAAACTGGTGCCGACCCGCTCCTGGATGCCGATCAGCTCGAGCCGCGTCTCCTCGCGCAGCTTGCGGTCGAGCGCCGCCAGCGGCTCGTCGAGCAGCAGCAGCTTCGGCATCTTGGCCAGCGCCCGGGCGAGCGCGACGCGCTGCTTCTGGCCGCCCGACAGCTCATATGGCCGGCGTCGCGCGTAATCCGACATCTGCACCAGCGCCAGCATCTCGGCGACCCTTGCGTCGCGGCGGGCGCGCTCCATGCCCTCCTGCCTCAGCCCGAAGGCGATATTGCCGGCGACGTCGAGATGCGGGAAAAGCGCGTAGGACTGGAACATCATGTTGACCGGGCGGCGGTAGGGCGGCATCGGGGTCACGTCGCTGCCGTCGATCAGAATGCGCCCGCTATCGGGCTGCTCGAACCCGGCGATGAGACGCAAGAGCGTGGTCTTGCCGCACCCCGACGGCCCGAGCAGCGCGAACAGCTCGCCGGCATCGACCGACAGCGACACATTGTCGACCGCGGTGACCGCGCCGAAGCGCTTGGTCGCGGCGACGATGTCGAGGATCGCCATCAGCAGCCCGACTTGACCCGCGTCCAGTTGCGGGTGCGGGCGCGCTCGTAATCGCGCGGCGCCGGCAGGTCGATATAGAACAGCCGCTCGATCGAGGCCGGCGGGTAGATGCCGGGATCGTCGCGGATCGCCGGATCGACGAACGGCGTCGCCGCCAGGTTCGGGTTCGGGTAGCTGACCGCATCGCTGATCGCGGCGATGACCCGCGGCCGCAGAATGTAGTCGATAAAGCGATGCGCATTGTCGGGGTGCGGCGCATCCTTCGGGATGCTGAGCATGTCGATCGAGAATTGCGCCCCCTCGCGCGGCACACGGAATGCGATCTTGACCCCGTTCTCGGCCTCGTCGGCGCGGTTGCGCGCCTGGATCACATCGCCCGAATAGCCGAGGGCGATGCAGATATCGCCATTGGCGAGGTCGTTGATGTATTGCGACGAGTGAACCTTGCGGACGTAGGGCTGGATTTTTTCGAGCAGTGAGGCCGCCTTGTCGAGATCGCCGAGATCGCGGCTCTTGGGGTCGAGACCGAGATAGGCGAGCGCCGCGGGAAAGACCTCCTGCGGCGTGTCGAGCAGCGAGATGCCGCAATCGGCGAGCTTATTCGCCAGATCGGGATCGAACAGCAGCGCCAGCGTATCGGTCGCTTGGTCGGGCCCTAGCGCTTTCGCCACCAGCTCCTCGTTGTAGCCGATCCCGGTCACGCTCCACAGATAGGGCACGCCATGCCGGTTGCCGGGATCGGCCTCGGCCGCCAGCGCCAGCATGTGCGGGTCGAGGTTCTTCAGGTTCGGCAGCTTCGCCTTGTCGAGCGGCAGCAGCGCGCCCGCTGTGATCTCGCGCGCCATGAACGGGCTCGCCGACGGCACGACGACGTCGTAGCCGGAATTGCCGGCGAGCAGCTTCGCCTCGAGCACCTCGTTGCCGTCATAAACGTCGTAGGTGACGGCGATCCCGGTATCCTTCTCGAAATTGGCGATCGTGTCGGGCGCGATGTAATCGGACCAGTTGTAGACATGCAGCTCGGGCGCCTCGGCATGCGCGGCCGACAAGAGCGCGAACAATATCGCCCCAATGGTCCACAACCGGATCGCGATCCCCCTCATCGCCGCTCGATAGACCAGCGCCCTGGTTGCTTGTCAATCTCCGCCCGCTTAATGATGGCGGCATGACCATCTTCCATCTGCTGCGCCACGGCGAACACGCGGTGCAAGGTCAAATCTGCGCCGGTCGCGCCCCCGGCATCGGCCTTTCCGAGCGCGGCCGCCGGGAGGCCGAAGCCGCCGCCGAGCGGCTCGCCGGCGCCGGCATCGCGGCGATCTATGCGAGCCCGCTGGAACGCGCGCAGGAGACCGCCGGAATTGCGGCGCGGCGCCTCAACCTGCCGGTCGAGACACACGACGATTTGAGCGAGCTCGATTTCGGCGAGTGGACCGGTCTCACCTTCGACGCGGTGCGCCAGGACCCGCGCTGGCCCGCCTGGGCGGCGCATCGTTCACTGTCGTGCATCCCCGGCGGCGAGACGATGCGCGAGGTGCAGCGCCGCGTCGTCGAGGTGCTGATGGAGCTGCGCGAGCGCCACCCGGACGACGCGGTGATCCTCACCAGCCACGGCGACGTGATCCGCGCCGCGCTGGTCTTCTGCCTCGGGATGCCGCTCGATTTCTACGGGCGGATCGAGGTCGGCACCGGATCGATCAGCACGGTGCGCATCGACCCCGCCGGCATCCGCGTCATCGCGGTCAACCAGTGCTGACCGGTCATTCCGCCGGTTCGGGGGCCAAAACCGGCTCGATCGCGTGCTGCACCGGGTAGACATAGGGGCCGAGCCGGCTCAGAAGCCCGACCGCGATGACCAAAGCACCCGCGGCGCCGGCCAGCGCCGGCCCATACGATCCGGCGACATCGAACAGATAGCCGCCGAGAAAGCGCCCACAGGCACCGCCGAGCGCGAACGACATGAAGAAATAGCCGTAGAGCTGGCCGAAAGCGCGCTGCCCGAAATAGCGGGAATTGAGAAACGCCAGCATATCGACCTCGCCGCCGAGCCCGAGGCCGATCGTGAAGACACCGATCGCCGGCAACAATCCGGTGCCGCTCATCAAGAGCGCGAACCCGGCAATCGGAGCGAACCAGAACACCGCGGCGATGTAGGGCGCGAAAACCCGGTCAACCAGATAGCCGGTCACCACCCGTCCGATCAGCGTCGCCAGTCCGAACAGGCCGAACGTCGCAGTCGCCGCCACGGGCGAGAGCCCCCGGTCGGTCAACAACGGCACGACATGCGCGGACGAGCCAAGCAGCGCCATCGCAACCAGGAAGAACGCCGCCGCCAGCAGCCAGAACCGGCCAGTTCGAGCCGCTTCGCCGGCGGTGAGCCCGCGCAGATGGACGGGTTGCGCCGCGCGGTGCTCGCCCTCGCCCGGCTGCGGCTCGCGGATCCACAGCCCCACCGCCGGGAAGGCGATGGCGATCGTCAAGACGCCGAGGCAGGCATAGGCGCCGCGCCAGCCGATGCTGGCGATCAGCGCTTGCGCGATTTGCGGGACGAACATTCCGCCCAATCCGACCCCCGCGAGCGCGATCCCGAGCGCCAGGCCGCGCCGCCGGTCGAACCAAGCGGCGATCGCCTTGGTGTAGCCGAGCGGACACTGGATCTCACCCGCTATGCTCGCCATCGTGAAGAAGATGACGAAGATAAGGAGCGAATGCGGCGTGAGGCCCAAAAGCCCAAGGCACGCCGCAAATACGACAATGCCAGGGAGCGCCACCCGACGAATGCTCCAGCGGTCCATCATCACGCCAAGCACCGGCACAGTAAGGGCACCGAGGATTTCGCCGAACGACAGCGCGAACGAGGCGGTGCCCCGGTCCCAATGCATGTCTGCCATGATCGGCTTCAGAAACACGCCGAACGTAAAGGCAAGCACCGGCCCATTGCAGACAAAGAGCCCGGTCACCGCGCCAACCACCACCCACCACGGATTTTTGAACTTAAACTGCATGCGTTCCTCCCGAGCCGCGAGCATGGCCGCGACCGGGAATCAGGTCAACGGGCGAGGCTCCTAAGCGCTGCCTCCGCCGCCGCGGTGCCGGTCTCGTAGGCGCCGTGCACGGTCGAGAAATAATGTGGCGAACACGCCTCGCCGGCGAAGAAGATGCGGTTGTCGACCGGCGCGGCGAGCACCGCGCGGTCGTCGGCATGGCCGGGCTTCGCGTAGGAATAGGAGCCGCGGGCGAATTCGTCGCTGCGCCAGAACGAGGCGACCAGCGGGCGTAGCTGGCGGCGGACGGCGCTACCGAGCAGATGGGCAAGCTCATCGGTCGCGAAGGCGGCCATCGCCGCCGTGCCTTCGCGCTCCATGCCGGCGGCGAACTCGCCACCGAAGAAGCAGTTGATACGCGGCCGGCCGAAGGGCCGCACCTGATAGCTCATCGTCTCGCGCCGGGTCGTCGAGCCGACCAGGAAATGCTCCGCCACGCCGTCGCCGTCGAAGGCGAAGAACAGCTTGTCGGCGAGGCCGAGCGGCAGACCGTTGGCGGCGTCGAGCTTCGCCGGCAATACCGGGTCGAAGGCCAGGTGCTCGCCGGCGAGGATCGCGGTCGGCACCGCGACGATGACGCGCCGCGCGCTGATCCGCCCGCGCGCGGTATCGATGACAATGTCGCGGCCGCGATGATCGACCCGCGACACCGGCGTCGCGAAGCTGATCGGCAGCCCCACGGCGAGCGTTGCGAGCAGCGTGCCGTAGCCGCGGTCGAGCCGCCAATTGATGCCGCTATCCTCGTAGCGGTCATTGTCCTTGACCGAGAGCTTTTCCAATTCGACCGCGTTGCCCCAGGTGCTGGTCGCGTCGAAGAGGGCGTTCCACCGTCCGCCCGGCCGCAGCACCGACGACGCCGGCCGATCCTCGTCCTCCTGCGCGGCGTGGTGGATCGCCCAATAATGCGCCTCGCGCGCGGCGATCCAGTCCTGCTCCTCCTCGGTCGTCGCGCCGCTGTTGCGCAGCCGCGTCGTCCAATCGGGGCGGCGGCGATTGATCGCGAAGCCGAGTTTCTCTGCGAGCGGCGTCAGCACGTTGCGGTCCGCCGAGTGCAGCCATTCGCCGCCGAGATCGGATGGCAACCCGTCGCGCTCGACCGTCCACGCGCGCCCGCCGGCGCGCTCGCGGGCCTCCAGCACCAGCACCGAGACGGCGCCGGCCTCGGCCAGGCGCCGCCCGGCGGCAATACCGGCCGCGCCGGCGCCGATCACCGCGACATCGACCTCGGAGGGAAATCCCGTCATCCGTATCCTCGCGCCAAGGGACGGCACACAATCTCCCCTCCCCCGGGCTTGACCCGGGGGCCCACGTCTTGATGAGCAAACGACGGTGAAAGGAAGACGTGGATGGCCGGGTCAAGCCCGGCCAAGGGCGTAGAACAATGATCCTATCCGAGCGATATCGTCCTAGCTCGTCGCCGGCTCGGCGTATTCGCCGTCGCTGACATGCGTGCCCCACGACGTGCCCTGGCCCTGCTCGCCGGCTTCCGACAGCGCGAGATGCGCGAAGAGGCGGTCCGGCGAGGCGCCGTGCCAGTGCAGCGTGTCGGGCGGGATGTTGACGACGTCGCCGGGGTTCAGCACCTGCGGCTTCTCGCCCTTGAAGCAGATCCGGCCGATGCCCGAGAGACAATAGAGCGTCTGGCCGACCGGATGGCTGTGCCACGCGGTGCGCGCGCCCGGGGTAAAGGTGACGACCGATCCACCCATGCGCGACGGCGCCTCGGTGACGACGACCGGGTCCTGGAACACGACGCCGGTGAAGGTTTCGGCGGCGCCCCGCCGGGTTTGCCGCGAGCCGGCGCGAACGACCCCTGCTTTTACTGGCATGGTTTCCTCCTTGCTGAAATGCAGTGCGCTCAGCATAGGCAACCGAGCGGCGGTTGCGCAATTCCGCCAGCGCGCGTAGGGAGAGCCATGCTGTCCGTTCCGCTTTTCGACGCCGAGTTCCGCGCCAAACTGCGCGAGCTTCTCGGCTGGCGGCGCGATGTCCGCCGGTTCTGCCGCGACGCGCTGCCGGCGGGCGCGGTCGAGCGGCTGATCGAGATCGCCTGCCTCGCGCCGTCGGTGGGATTGAGCCAGCCGTGGCGCTTCGTGCTGGTCGACGCGGCAGAGCGGCGCCAGGCGATCGCCCGGAATTTTTCCGAATGCAACGCCGCCGCGCTCGCGACGCAGACACCAGGCCGCACGGGACATTATGCGCGACTAAAGCTCGCCGGTCTGGCCGACGCGCCGTGTCATGTCGCGGTCTTCGCCGATCCCGCTACGGAGCAGGGGCACGGGCTCGGCCGGCTGACCATGCCGGAGATGATCCAATACTCGGCGGTCGTCGCGGTGCACACGCTGTGGCTCGCCGCGCGCGCCGAGGGGATCGGCATGGGCTGGGTGTCGATCCTCGACCCCGAGGCGGTGCACGCGATCCTCGACGTGCCGCAGGGGTGGCGGCTGATCGGCTATTTCTGCCTCGGCTATCCGCGAGAGGCGGACGATGTGCCCGAATTGGAGCGCGAAGGCTGGGAGGCGCGCCGCGCCCCCGGCGCCTTCCTGATCCGGCGATGAGCAAGACCGGCACGATACGCGTTGGGATCGGCGGCTGGGTGTTCCCGCCGTGGCGCGGCACGTTTTATCCGAAGGACGTGAAGCAGGCCGACGAACTCGCCTATGCCAGCCGTCATGTCACCGCGATCGAGATCAACGGCACGTTCTATCGCCTGCAAACCCCCAAGAGCTACCGGAACTGGCACGACGCGGCGCCGGACGATTTCGTCTTTTCGCTCAAAGGCTCGCGCTTCATCACCCATCGCAACGATCTCTCGACCGCCGCGCCGTTCATGGAGCGGTTTTTCGCCAGCGGCATGGCCGAATTGGGGCCCAAGCTCGGGCCCATCGTCTGGCAATTCGCCGGCGGCCTCAAATTCGACGAGGCCAATGTCGCGGCATTTCTCGAGGCATTGCCCAAGCAGCTCGGTAACCTTCCCCTCCGACACGTGCTCGAAGTGCGCAGCTCCAGCTTCGCGGACCCCGCCTTCGCCAGGCTGATGGAGAAGCACGGCGCGGCGATCGCCCGGGTCGAGGACGACAAGGTCCCGCTGTTCGAGGCGGTCACCGCCGATTTCGTCTACGCGCGGCTGCGGCAATGCTCCGACGACGAACCGACCGGCTATTCGCCGGACGCTTTGGACGCGATCGCCGAGCGCTTCAAGGCGCACGCCAAGGAAGGCCGCGACTGCTTCGTCTATTTCATCAACGGCGCCAAGCTGCGCGCGCCGCACGCGGCAATGGCGCTGATCGAGCGGCTCAAGTGAATTTTTCGATCGCGTAAAATTTTTTGCGTCGGGTCTCTTGTGCTGTCCGGATTGTTCTCTATATGTTTGCTAAATTGGGCGATTTGTGAGTGCCGAGCCCACTCCACTGTCCGTCCGGTTCCCCGCCTACCGGATAAACCGGAGGATCACGTAGAGGAACGACGGCTCCTTGATGGCGGTCATCGCTGGCCGCCCTTGGCTCTGGCGATCGCCGTACCAACTCCCGCTATACGCGGACTAGGGGAATTTCACGAAACTAAAAAAATTTTGACGCGTGCTGCGGGAGCTAACCATAATCTCATTCGCTCTTTTCGGGAGAAAAACCTCGGCACTAGGCTCGGAACCCAGGTAACCCGCCGGATGATGTCGGAGTCCAACGCATTTTCGGGAGGCCGTTCTGATGAAAAGCTCATACATGGTTGTGGCCATTGGCGTATTTTCGGCTTGCGTTATGCCTCACTCAACTCAGCCCGCCATAGCTCAGTCAGCTCAACCAATTTGGGCATATAAGGGCTCTCCTACCGTTCCAGTTGGGTCGGTCGCCTGCCCCAACCCTCAGGTTGCTACTTGTGGAACAAGTATTTCGATGCCTGACATCATCTTTTCTGATCAGTCACATAGTGTAGCCGCCAAATTGCAAAATCCCGTTGTGTTAGGGCTCGTGGGAGATCCAAAAGGTGCAAAGTGGACCTTTAGTTTTGATCAGTATACTGAAACCTATGATACGACTTCAGAAAAAAATGGAGATCACATTTATATAGCTCTGCAAAATAAATTTAACGTCAACTTAGGCAGTGTCGATGTCCAATTCGACCGTTCAAAGGGCCCAGGTCGTTGTGGTGACCAAGGTGTGAAATCTGTCAGTGGGGTAATACCTAATTTAGATATAACGCAAATTGCGCAATACGTGGTGAATCAGAGCGTGATTACTGCATCAACCCATAATTGTTAGAGGCGGCCCTTCGAGCGCGCAGGACAATCCCGCGCACGCCGGGCATGGTTACGCATTCAAGGGCCGATAGCGCGCTCGCGGGCCGCTCGGAGTTCCGATAACGCCTCATTCTGGAAAACCGTCCCCGCCTTGGAATGACTGTTAGCTGATCCCCAACATCCCGGGCAATTCGGCGAGCGAGCGGATTTCGCGCTCGGGGGTGTCGGGCAGGCGCTCGGGCGGCTGGTTGTAGCGGTTGCACCACACCGCGCGCAGGCCGAAGGCGGCGGCGGCGTAGGCGTCCCAGCCGTTGGACGAGAGGAAGGCGATCTCGTTGGGCTCGACCCCGAGCCGGTCGACCGCGAGCTGGTAGACCGAGGGATGCGGCTTGTAGATGCCCGCTTCCTCGATCGACAGCACCGCGTCGAACAGCGCCGTCCAGCCGGCGGCCTTGATCACCGGCGTGAGCATCGCCGGCGAGCCGTTCGACAGGATTGCCATCCGCATGCCGCCGGCGCGCAGGCGGCGCAGCGTCTCGGCCGCGTCGGGAAACGGCGCCAGCGTCAGGTAGAGCCCCATCAGCCGCTCGCGCAGCGCCGGGTCGGCGAGGCCCATCGCCGCCATCGCGAAATCGAGCGCGTCGCCGGTGACCTGCCAGAAATCGGCGTGCCGGCCCTGAAGCGACCTGAGCCAGGCATATTGCAGCTGCTTGTCGCGCCACAGGGTGGTGAGCCGCGCCGCCTTGTCGCCCAGTACATCGGCGCAGCTCGCCGCCGCCGAGGCGAAATCAAACAGCGTGCCGTAAGCGTCGAAGACGCAGGCGCGGATGCCCCCAAGTGGAGACGGAACCGGCGGCGCCTCGTTCATTCCGCCGCGACAGCCTGTTTGCGCGGCTTCGGCCAGCGCGCGGCGACGAGCGGCAGCACCTCGTCGATCAGCCGCCGGGTCTGCGCCATGATGTCATCGTCGCCCTTGGCCGCCGGGCGCAGGATGAATTTCGAGACGCCGGCCGCGACATAGGCGGCGATCTTGTCGACGATCGCCGAGGCGTCGCCGATCGCGAAGTAATCCTCGGGGTTGCGGCCGGTGCGCTTGCGGTAGGCGTCGAACAACGGCGCGAGGCCCGGCTCGTCGGCGCGCCCGAAGCGGAACGGGATGCCGGCGCCGTAATGGTCGTCGTCGATCGTGCGGCCTTCCTCGGCGGCGGCCTTGCGGATCGCCGCGACGACGATTTTGGCCTGCTCCGGTGTCTCCGGCCCCGCCTGCCAGCCGGTGCCGAGCTTTGCAGTGCGCCGGATCGCCGCCTCGGACGAGCCGCCGATCCACATCGGGAGATCGGGCTGCACCGGCTTCGGATAGCACTGGGCGCCCGACAGGTGATAATGCACCCCCGCGAAGTCGACCTTGTCCTCGCTCCACAACCGGCGGATCACCTCGAGCCCCTCATCGGTCTTGCGGCCGCGGGTCTTGGTGTCGAGGTCGAGCGTCGTCCATTCCGGGCCGAGCGGGCTGCCGATGCCGAACGCCGGCAAGAGCCGCCCGTCGGACAGGAAATCGATCGTCGCGCATTGCCGCGCGACCAATACCGCGTCGCGCATCGCCAGCGACAGCACGTTGACGCCGAATTTGAGCCGCCGCGTGCGCCCGGCGAGCGCCGCCATAACGCTCATGCATTCGAGAAACGGCGTCGGACTGACCAGCCGATCGGTCTGCCACAGCGAATCGACGCCGCCCGCCTCCAGCATGTCGACCCAGCGCCAGTAGGCGGCGGCGCCGGAAAACGGGAATTCCATGATCCCCATCCCGACCGCGACTTTTTTCGGCATACCGCCTCCTTGCGTCCGACCGGGTCACTATGGCGCGACTGCGGCGGAAGGCAAGGAAGAGGCGGTCACGTGCGCTCGTAGGTGCCGATCAGCATGCCTTTCGCGATCGCGTGAACCCGCAGCGCATCGACCAGCTCGGTCCGGCCGGGCGCCGACGTTTCGATCTTCAGGGGCGCAATGAGCGCAAAGACCTGGAACGCATAGTTGTGGGGCCCATGGCCGGGCGGCGGGTCGGGTGGAAGATAGCCGAGCCGCAGATAGGAATTCACCCCCATCGCCGGCGTATCGCTCGGCTGCGCCTGCGTCGCCATCGCGCCTTCCTCCACGCCACCGTCGCCGGGCGGCAGCTTCCAGACGATTGCGTGCACCAGCGGGTTCGGGGTCGGGCTGTCGGCATCCTCGACCAGCAGCACGAGTTCCGCCGCCTTTTCCGGAATACCGGACCATTGGAGCGGCGGCGAGATGCCTTCGCCGTCCACCGTATAGCGGGTCGGCAGCTCATCGCCATCGTCAAAGGCGGGGCTGGTCACGATGATGATGTCGTCCACCTCGGCGAGCGCTTCATCATTGATCACGAGCTGCGCCATTCCAGGCCGCGCGCCGCGCAACGCGTGGCCGAGACCCGCGGGCAGGTTTTCGAGCATGGTTGGGGCTCCGCTGGTTTGTTGCTGCTTTCGGTTAACGCCTGCCCGGCGGCGACGATCCGGTTTTCTGCTCTTGATTGCGTCCGCCCTCTATGGCCGGATCGTTTGGAGCGATCAGCGGCAAGAGGAACGGCAGATGCGCGTCTTCACCACCGTGCCCCAGGGCGATCTGAAAAAAGTGCCGGAGGCGGCGCGCGCCGCCGAGGCCGAGGGCCATGACGGCATCGTCACCATGGAGAACCAGCACGAGCCGTTTCTCGCGCTCGCGGTCGCCGGCGCGGTGACCGAAAAGGTCGAGCTGCACACCTCGGTGGCGATCGCCTTTGCCCGCACGCCGATGGCGGTCGCGGAGGTCGGCTGGGACCTCGCCGGTTCGACCGGCGGGCGGTTTGTCGTCGGGCTCGGCTCGCAGGTGCGCGCGCATAACGAGCGGCGCTTCTCGGTCGCCTGGACACCGCCGGCGCCGCGCATGCGCGAATACGTCCAGGTGTTGCGCGCGATCTGGCGGTGCTGGAAGACCGGCGAGAAGCCGTCATACGAGGGCGAGCACTATCGCTTCACGTTGATGACCCCCAATTTCACGCCGCCGCAAATCGATTGCCCGCCGCCGGCGGTGACGATCGCCGCGGTCGGCCCGGCGATGCTCAAGGTCGCCGCCGAGGAATGCGACGGGGTCAAGCTGCACGGGTTCTGCACCAAGAAATACCTGACCGACCAGATCATGCCGCGGATCGAGGCGGGGCTCGCCAAATCCGGCCGCACCCGCGCGCAGTACGAGATCTCCGGCGGCGGCTTCCTCGCCACCGGGCCCGACGACGCGGCGGTCGCCGAGCGTTTCGAATGGGTGCGCCAGCGCGTCGCGTTCTATGGCTCGACCCCGGCCTACTACCCGGTCTTCGCGGTGCATGGGCTCGAGGATCTGGGACTCAAGCTCAACGGTCTCGTGCGCCAGGGCAAATGGGATGAGATGGCGAAGGAAGTGCCCGACGACGTCGCGCATCTCTTCGCCGCGGTCGGCCGCCACGACCAGATCGCCGACGCGATCGCGGAGCGCTTCGGCGGCTTCGCTGACGCGCTGACCCTGCGCGCCGATGGGGTCGGCGCGATGCCGCCCGACCTCGTCCAGGACATCCGCCGCATCCCGCACCAATACGCGGGGCTGCCGAGATAGCGTTGCCCGCCGCGCTATTGCGTCTTGGCGCCGCCGGCTGGCAGCGGCGCGGCATTGCCGTGGGCGGCGATCTCGTCACGGGTCTGTTTCAATGCTTGTTCGAGGCGTATCACCTCTCCGGCGCTGATTCCTTCCTTGAGCTGCGTCGCCAGTCCTTCAGCCGCGGTAAAGGCGGCGAGCGCGGCATCTAAGCAAGATTCTCACGGTCGGTCCACATATGGCATAATCCGGAACCGGAGCTACCGTATGTGGGGGGATGTGATGCCGGGTCGGTCACGGATTGACGTAACACCCGAGCAGCGCGAGGGG
>Ga0181530_10003114_pt1 | contig 18865 bp, 19 predicted proteins | sample PEATcosm2014_Bin_42_FD_119769 | JGI IMG/M metagenome (GOLD analysis project Ga0181530, IMG submission 119769) | Peatland microbial communities from MTU Mesocosm Facility, Houghton, MI, USA - PEATcosm2014_Bin10_60_metaG | ecosystem: Environmental > Terrestrial > Soil > Wetlands > Peat | place... | reverse complement strand
CTCCCGCTCTTCCGGCGCGTTGTCAATCGAATCGAACGAGCGAAACTGATTCTTCGGGTTGTGCTTCTGCAACACCTTCGTGATCGCCGCCGTCAGGGTCGTCTTGCCGTGATCGATGTGGCCAATCGTCCCTACGTTGACGTGCGGTTTGCTGCGATCAAATTTTTCCTTCGCCATAAAAGTCCTAAATCCCTTTCATCGCTTGTACTGCCTGTTTCATCTCGGGGCGCCGGCGTTCCGGCTCCAGCCCCCAGTAAACTTCTACTTGCCCTGCGCACGGCCGATGATCTCATCGGCAATCATGCGCGGCGCCTCTTCGTAGCGCGAAAACTGCATCGAATACGACGCCCGGCCCTGCGTGGACGAACGAATCTCGTTCACGTAGCCGAACATTTCCTTGAGCGGCACCATGGCCTTGATGACCTGCGAGCCGGCGGCATGCTCCACGTGCTCGACGCGCCCGCGGCGTGAATTGATGTCGCCGATAATCACGCCCATGAACTCATCGGGGACCGTGACTTCGACCGCCATCACCGGCTCCAGCAGCACCGGCTTGGCCCTGTGCGCTGCTTCTTTGAACGCGACAGAGCCGGCGATCTTAAACGCATTTTCATTGGAATCCACTTCGTGGTAGCTGCCGTCAATCAGCGCCACTTTCACATCCACCATCGGGAAGCCAGCCAGAATGCCACCCTCCATCGCGCCGCGCACGCCCATGTCGATGGGCTTGATGTATTCCTTGGGCACCACGCCGCCCTTGATCTCGTTGATGAACTCGTAGCCTTTGCCCGGCTCGTTGGGCTCGATGCGCAGCCAGCAGTGGCCATAGTTGCCCGAGCCGCCGGTTTGCCGGATGTACTTGCCCTCGGCTTCGGCCGTCTTGCGGATAGTCTCGCGGAAGGCCACCTTGGGCTCGCCCACGTTGGCTTCCACCTTGTACTCGCGCTTCATGCGGTCCACAAGAATCTCAAGGTGCAACTCGCCCATGCCGCTGATAATCGTCTGCCCCGAGTCCTCGTCGGTGTGCACCTTGAAGGTCGGGTCTTCTTCGGCCAGCTTCGACAGGGCAACGCCCATCTTTTCCTGGTCGGCCTTGGTCTTGGGCTCGATGGCCACCGAAATTACCGGTTCAGGGAAGGTGATGGCGCCGAGCGCAATGGGATGATGCGGCGCGCAGAGCGTGTCGCCAGTCTTCACGTCTTTCAGGCTCACGCACGCGCAGATGTCGCCGGCCAGAATCTCCGTAATGTCCTCACGCTTGTTCGCATGCATCTTCACCAGGCGTCCCACGCGCTCGGTCCTGCCGGTGCGCGGATTCAGGATGGTGTCGCCGGTCTTGAGCGTGCCCGAGTAAACGCGGATAAATGAGAGCTTGCCGTACTGGTCGTTGATCAGCTTGAATGCCAGCGCCGAGAACGGGTCGTTGTCGTCGCACTTGCGGTGTTCAATTTTCGAATGATCGTGGGGATTGATGCCGTCAACGGGAGGCTTGTCGAGCGGGCTGGGCAGATAGTCGACAACGGCGTCGAGCAGCGTCTGAATGCCCTTGTTCTTGAATGCCGATCCGCAGATAACCGGGAAAACCTTCAGATCGATGGTGGCCTGACGAATGCCCGCCTTCAGCTCTTCCACCGTCGGCGTCTCGCCCTCGAGAAACTTTTCCAGCAGCACATCGTCGGTCTCGGCAATGGTTTCGATCAACTGCGTGCGAAACGCATTCGCCTTCTTCACCAGGTTGGCGGGAATCTCTTCGACAGAAAACTCGGCGCCCAGAGTCTCGTCGTGCCAGATGATCGCCTTCATCTCGACCAGATCCACAACACCCTTGAAATTCGCCTCGGCGCCCACGGGAATCTGCAGCGCCACGGGCCGCGCGCCAAGTCGCTTGCGAATAGTTTCAAGAACGTATTCGAAATCCGCGCCGTTCTTGTCCATCTTGTTTACGAAGCAGATCCGGGGAACCTTGTACTTGTCGCCCTGCCGCCACACGGTCTCGGTCTGCGGCTGTACACCTGAAACGGAATCGAACAGCGCCACCGCACTGTCCAGCACGCGCAGCGAGCGCTCCACCTCGGCGGTAAAGTCCACGTGGCCGGGGGTATCAATAATATTGATGAGGACATCGCGCCAGGTGCATGTGGTCGCGGCCGAAGTGATCGTGATGCCGCGCTCCTGCTCCTGCTCCATGTAATCCATGGTCGCCGTGCCTTCATGCACCTCTCCCAGCCGGTGCGTGATGCCGGTATAAAACAGGATGCGTTCTGTCGCTGTCGTCTTTCCGGCGTCGATATGCGCCATGATTCCGATGTTCCGGCAGCGATTTAGAGGTACGGTGCGAGCCACGATTTCAATTCCTTGCGGGACATCTTTCCCCGCGGTTAAGTCGTTCGTCAAACTTCGGCAGCCCACTTGCCCGGCTTGCCACGCCAGCCACTTCTAACTCGCCGGCTCAATCTTCAAAGTCTGCTCAGGATTTCCCGGTCCCTTGTTCCCTCGGTCCCTTGGTCCCCGCTCTTACCACCGATAGTGCGCAAAGGCCTTGTTGGCCTCGGCCATGCGGTGCACGTCTTCCTTCTTCTTCATCGCGGCGCCACGTCCATTCGCCGCATCAAGAAGTTCGTTCGAGAGCTTATCGGTCATGCCCTTCTCGCCGCGGCTGCGTCCGTAGGTAATCAGCCAGCGAATGGCCAGCGAGGTCCGGCGATCGGGACCCACCTCGATCGGCACCTGATAGTTGGCGCCGCCCACACGCCGCGTCTTTACTTCCAGGAGCGGCTTGCAGTTCTCGACGGCCTTTTTGAAGAGCTTGAGCGCGTCATCGCCGCCGCCCTTTTCCTCCAGGTTCTTCATCGCCTGGTAGAAGATGTTCTGCGCGGTCGACTTCTTGCCGCCCCACATCATCGAGTTCACAAACTTGGTCACCAGCGTCGACCCGTACACCGGATCTGCCGCCACTTCCCGCTTCGCAATGTGCCCTTTTCTTGGCATAAATCCTCAAAAAACAGCTTCTAGCTTTTAGCCGTTAGTTCTTAGCTTCTTCCTGCTCCAGCCCGCCGCACCGGCATCGTTCGCCACGGTCAAGCTAAAAGCTAAGAGCTAACAGCTAAAGGCTCGCTTTTACTTCTTCGCGCCGCCCTTGGCGCGCTTGGTGCCGTACTTCGACCGACCCTGATTGCGCCCCGCCACGCCCACTGAATCCAGCGTTCCGCGGATCACGTGATAGCGCACGCCCGGCAGATCCTTCACGCGGCCCCCGCGGATGAGCACAATCGAGTGCTCCTGCAGGTTGTGCCCGATGCCGGGGATGTAGGTAGTCACCTCGATCCCGTTGGTCAGCCGCACGCGAGCTACCTTGCGCAGGGCCGAGTTCGGCTTCTTGGGCGTTTGCGTATACACGCGCGTGCACACCCCGCGCCGCTGCGGCGAGGCCTGCAACGCGGGCGACGCCGTCTTGTAACGGGGGGCCGTACGCCCCTTGCGAACCAGTTGATTAAAAGTCGGCAAAACGCAACTCCTTACTTCAAAAAGCCCGTAACTTCTCAACTCACAGCCGCGCGCGAACGCCCTTCAGGCTGTTCTGCTCTCGGAGCAGTGCATCGCACTGTTCAAAGCGCACAAAAGCCCTGTGGCTACTGCTTCGCGTCTGTCTTCGTTCCGATCTCAGACGAGAACCGGGACGGTTTGCCGGTCGCTTTCCGCGATTTCACGGAAAAGCCAGCGCCGTATCCCGCTTCCGGCCCGCATAGCCCCTCCAAGGTGGGGAACGCGCGGGCGCCGATGCGAGTGTTTCCTGCCCCCGCAAGAAGAGAGCGATTCCGGAAACATGTCTGGCCGGCTCACTTCGCCTGGCCTGGGAAATTTGCCCAGTCCAACCTGCCTGACCGGGTATTTCCCTACGCAACCAGCGTAGAAACACACAACTAGCTGCGTTCTTGCGAACCTTCCTAAGATAACAATAAATTCCATTTGAGTCAACGAGGGAAGCTAATTTGACGGCTCACAGGCTTTTCCGGACCGCGATCCCAGCTCTTCCTTCACAATCTCGCCATCGCGCATATACAAAATGCGTCCCGCAATCGCCGCCGCCTCGGGATTGTGCGTAATCATCAGGGTGGTCTGGCCCAGCTCCCGGTTCGAGCGCAGCAGCATCTCGAGCACCGCGTCGGAGGTCTTGGTGTCCAGGTTCCCGGTGGGCTCATCGGCAAGCAAAATGGCCGGCCGCGTGATAAGCGCCCGCGCAATGGCCACGCGTTGCTGCTCGCCACCGCTCAGCTCCGAGGGCCGATGATCGAGCCTCCCCTGGATCGCCAGCATATCGCACAGATGATCCAGATATTTGCGATCCATCGGTTCCTTGCGCCCGCTGATGGTGTAGGCAATCTCAATATTGCCCAGCCCTGTAAGTGTGGGCAGCAGGTTGAACCGCTGGAAGACGAAACCGATGCGGTGCTTGCGCAGCCGGGTGCGCTCCGCGTCGTTTAGCGAGGCAAAATCCACGCCGTCAATCACCACGCGCCCCTCACTGGCCCGCGTGAGCCCGCCTAAAAGATAGAAAAGAGTGGACTTGCCAGACCCTGAAGGCCCCACGATGGCGACAAACTCGCCGCGCGCGACGGCCAGCGAAACTCCACGCACCGCAGCCACCTGGATGCGTCCCGCGGCGTACACCTTGGTCAGGTTCTCGGCAACAATAATATGTTCGGTCGGCACGTCTGCCATTGTAAAGGCAGGGACCGAGGGAACAAGGGACCAAGGGAGCAAGGGCGCGATCGATGGCCGCAGGTTCTACAATAATTCTGCATCGATCTCCAACCCCAGGATTCCCCGCATGACCGCTGAATTGAAATCCTCCCTCGTCACTTCCCTCGAAGTGGCCGCCGCCAAGGCCGGCCTCACGCTGATCTCCGTCACGCAAGGCGCCGACTTTCACGGTCATCCTACCGCCGTCTTCGAGCTTGGCCTGCCCGGCACGGAGGCCGCCGGCCGCTCGCTGAAGCTCGAGTTGAGCGAGGCCTTCGATTTTGACAAGCCTAATTTGCTGCCCGAGATGACCGCGCACCTGGCCGGCGAAGCCAAGCGCCTGCGCAATCCGCGTCCCGAGTGCTACGTCACCCTGGGCGGATTGCCCCTGGCCTTCGAAAAATTCGCGTGGCCTTTTCATCGCTCCACTTCCGGCGCCGACACCCATATCGTTCACGGCGAACTGCAACTGGCCGATGGCGGAACGCATGGCCTGCATGCCAAAATCTCCGCCTCCGTCACGCTCACCTTCGCTGAGATCGTGCCCGCCATGGAGCAGCCCTACGCCGAAACCTTCATCTACAACGCGGTGCGCAAAACCGTCGACATGGGCCAACTGGAATTCGTGAAGTCAGGCAATCGCCAGCCCGTCCCCGTCACCACGCGCTACTACAGCCGCTGGCAAAAGAAGTTCATCTTCACGGAAACCGACGACCAGGAGCGCCTGCGCTACCTGTTGAGCAAGGTCTACTGGCTCTCCGGAGTGTTGGGCGAGGGCAAGCCCGTCTGGATCGCCGACCCGCGCGACGCCCAGTACTTGAACACGACCGAATCGGATCTGCTGCGCATGGCCAATCACGAGGCCGGGGAAGGACTGATGGTTGTCGAAGGCGAATTTGCCGCGGCCACGCCCGCGCTCATGGCCCGCGCCGCTGAATACCAGGCCATGCTCGAAGCCGCGCTCGACTTCACCAAGCCCAAGTTCAACGAGAGCATGCGCGCCGGACACGCCAACATGTGATCGTGGTTCGTGTTTCGTGGCCCGTGCATCGACCGTTGTCGGTGCGCGGTGCTGATGAATCATTGGATTCGGCAATTTCCACCCGCGCTGCTCCGTTTCTTCCACGATCCACGAAGCACGAGCCACGAATCACGACGACAACGTCCCGCCGCAGCCCGCGCAAAACCGTGCACCCACCACATTCGCGTATTGGCACCGCGGGCAATTGACCATCGGACCCGGCTGCGGCACAACTACCGGTGGCGGCACCGTCACCATCGCGTTCGCCGGATTCCCCCATACGGGAACCGGAATCCCGAGCGACGCCGCAATGGCCGCCGCCTGCATGGCGTTGTACTCGCGCACACGCCCGGGCATGAAGAAGCACTCGAAAAAGCCAATGATTCCCGGGATGCCGCTCCAGAAGAAGCAGGCGTAGAGAATGCCCAGCCCCGTGCGCCGCAGATAAAACTGATGCAGCCCGAAGCTGCCCAGGAACAGCGCCAGCAAAACCCCCACCACCTCGTCGCGGCGCGCTGCCTCGTATTGCTGGTAGAAGATGGCTTGCGGATTGGGAGATGGAAGTGTGCTCATGGGCATTTCTCCTTGCCTCGTTCAGGGCCTGCTCACTCTACGCAGCCACGCGCCGCGCAGTTCCCGGCCCAACGCAAGCATTGTCCCACAGCCGCCCGCGACGTAACATCGAAATTGCCATGAACCCGACCTCCGCATCCACTCAGCCCAACGCCGCACAACCCAACGCCGCATCCAGCGGGACCTTTCTCATTGGCGGCGATCTGCCCGTGCACCGGCTCGGCTACGGCACCATGCGCCTGGTAGGCGATGGCGCGTGGGGTGAACCCGCCGACCCCGCCGAATGCCGCCGCGTGCTGCGCCGCGCCGTCGAACTCGGCGTGAATCTCATCGACACCGCCGACGCCTACGGCCCTGAGATCGCCGAGCGGCTCATCGGCGAAGCGCTCGCGCCCTACGCGCCGGGCGTCGTCATTGCCACCAAAGGCGGCATCACGCGCCAGGGCCCCGCGAAAACCGAATACGTGGGCCGCGCCGGCTATCTCATTCAATGTGTAGAAATGAGCCTGCGCCGCCTCAAGCTCGAGCGCATCGACCTCTATCAGCTGCACAGAATCGACCCGCGCACTCCGCTCGAAGAATCCCTGGGAGCGCTACGCCGCATGCAGGAGCAGGGAAGAATCCGGCACATCGGCCTAAGCGAAGTCACGACGGCCGAGATCGAGGACGCGGAAAAAATCGTCCCCATCGTCACTGTCCAGAATCGATACAGTCTGGCCGACCGGCGTCATGAGGAAACACTCATTTATTGCGAGCGGCGCGGCATCGGTTTCCTGCCCTGGTATCCCTACGCGGGCGGAAAAATGCTCAAACCCGACCATCCCTCCGCGCAAGCTCTCGGTCGTATCGCCGCGCGCCACGGGGCCACGCTTCCGCAACTCTCGCTGGCCTGGCTCCTCGACCGTTCGCCGGTTCTGCTGCCCATTCCCGGCACGTCAAAGGTCGCGCATCTAGAAGAAGACGTCGCCGCCGCCCAGCTCCACCTCACCGCTGAAGACTGGGCCGAAGTAGAAGCCGCGGCAAAGAGCGTTCCTTAGTCCTGTTCCCTGTTCCCTGTTCCCTGCCCTCTCGGTCCCATGGTCCCTGCTCTTCGGTTATCCTTACCCTCGATGCCGAAGACGCTCTCGGTGGCGCTGATTACCCGCAACGAAGCGGCCAACCTGCCGCGCACCCTGGCCAGTGTGCGCTGGGTCAACGAAATCGTCGTCGTCGACTCCGGCTCAACGGATGCGACGCTCGATCTCGCCCGCAAGGCCGGCGCTCGCGTCTTCGAAGAGTCGTGGAAAGGCTTCGCCGCGCAGAAGAATTCCGCGATCACCCACGCCACCGGTGACTGGATCCTCTCGCTTGACGCCGATGAAGAAGTCAGCCCGGAGCTGGCGCAAGAAATCCAGGTCCTCCTCGCCGGCGAACCCGCCTTCAGCGCCTGGCGCATCCCACGGCTCAACCATTTTCTTGGGTGCCCGCTGCGCCACGGAGGCTATTGGCCCGATCCCAAGCTGCGGCTCTTTCGCCGCGGCGCGGCCCAATTTGCCGATCGCCCCGTCCACGAGACAATGCATACCGACGGGCCGGCCGGTAGCCTCAAAGGCCCTCTCATCCATCACTGCTATCCCACGCTTTCTGACTACGTCGAGCACATGAACCGCTATAGCTCAATCGCTGCCGAGGCGATCGTTGCCTCGGGCCGCGCGGGCAGTTCCTGGCGATGGCTCGCGTGGAATACGCTGCTCAACCCCGCCGCAACCTTCCTCTATAACTATGTTTTCCGGCTGGGTTTTCTCGATGGCCGCGCGGGACTCCTGCAGCACATCAATCACTCGTTCTACATTCACTGGAAGTTTGCCAAGGCCTGGCACATGGTGCAGGAGAAACGCTCCACCGATCGCTGATTCGCATCCCCCCGTCAGTCCCTCAGTCCCTTAGTCCCTAGTCCCTTAGTCCCTTTAGCGCCCTCGCACATGCGCCACAAACCTAATCATGCGCAGCAGCAGGATCACCACCACGAACGCCACGCCCAGTATCAGCAGCAGATTGCCGCCGCGCGCCTTCGTCTTTTCCGACCCTGCCTTGCGCTTCATCTTCTTAAACCGTCCCAATCATATCGCCGTTTGCAATCGGCCACTCAAGCACTGATTTCCTCCCTCGCCAACTCGCTGTCTAATCCCTAAGCCCTGTTCCCTGCTATCTCGCCGCCCCAGCCATCCGTTATCCTTCTTTCTAAGCGAGGTACGACCCATGCCCATTGCCTTACTGCCCGGCGCAAGAACCAAGAAGATCCTGGCTGCCCTTGAGGGAAACTGGCAGGCTGAGGTGGAGGCCTACCACACGTATCTGGCCCTCGCCGAACGCGACACCGATCCCGTCCGCGCCCAGGTGCTGCGCCATTTGGCCAGCGCGGAGTGGGAGCACGCCGCCCTGTGGCATGGGCGCATTCTCGAGTTGGGCGGGCCTGAGCCTGTCTACAAGGGCAGCCCCGGCGGCGAGGCAGACTCGCTGGCCAACCGCGCCGGTGGCATCCGCATGGCTCTCCGCCGCCTTGAGATCGAAGAGAGCCGCCACATCGCCAGCTATGGTGAGCAGCTCAAAGCCCTCGGCGACGAAGGCTCCAACGCCATCCTCGACCACGTCATCGAAGACGAAAAAGACCATTATCGCGAACTGGGCTCCCTGCTGCGCGGCCACTACACCGCTCCCGCCGGCGCGCCCAAGATCGACGCCAAAGCCGTGCTCGAAGAGATGCTGGCCAAGCGCAACCAGGGACGCAGGCAGCCCGGCGCGTGGATCGGCGACGCCATCTACGGCGTCAATGACGGACTGGGCGCTATCTTCGGCATTGTCTCCGGCGTCTCTGGCGCCACCGCCGGCGACCCTAAATACGTGCTCCTCGCCGGCCTCTCCGGCATGATCGCCTCCGCGCTCTCCATGGGCTCCGGCGCCTATCTGGCCGCCAAGAGCGAGCGCGAGATTTACCACGCCGAAATCGCCCGCGAGCGCGAAGCCATCCAGATGAACGGCCCCGAAGCCCGCGAACTACTCCAGCTCTACTACCAGGTCAAGGGCCTTCCCGAAGAAGACGCCATTCACATGGTCAACCACATCGCCAGCGACCCCGAGCAGTTGCTGCGTGCGCTGGCCGCCGAGCGTCTCGGCTCCAGTGAAGAGGCCCTCGCCAACCCCCTCGTCTCCGCCACGTCCGGCGCATTGTCCACCGCCGTCGGCGCCATCATCCCCGTCATTCCCTTCTTCTTCATGCAGGGAATCCCGGCCGTCATCGCCGCGGCTATCGTCTCACTCGCCGCGCACTTCGCCGTTGGCGCGGCCAAGTCGCTCATCACCGTCCGCTCCTGGTGGTCCTCCGGCCTCGAAATGACGGTCGTCGGCGCAGTCGAAGGCGCCGTCACTTACGGCATCGGTATCCTGCTCGGCAAAGGCGGCGTGTAAACCGATTAAGTGAGGAATCTCCTCTGGTAATTGCGATGACTCGTATCTTCTGGATTATCGGGCTGTCTATTGCGCTCCTGGTATTCTCGGGGATCGTAATCATCTGTCTAGTCGCTTTCATCACTCATAGGCATCTGAATTTCACGGGATGGACGATGCTTGTCTTTAATGCCATCGGAGTGAGGTTCATATTCGCAGGGCTGCGCTCGGCAATCCGATACGGCGACCCCACAAGAGAAGTGCGCGATCAGAGCACTACCTAATTTTGACCGCGTAACCGCCCCCGTTTACTGTCTTTTTAATCGCCCTATTTAAAATGACCACAGAATGAATCCTCGCAGCCGCACCGTTCTCGCCACCGCCCTTTTTTTCTGCGCCGCAGTCTTTGCTCAGGCGCCGGCTGCGCCTCACGTCCAGGCCGCCAAAACCGGCTATTACACCCAAAGCGCGCCGCCGGACCTTTCCGGAATCATCCCGCCGCCGCCCGCGCAGAACTCCGATACCACCAAAGCAGAACTCGCCGGGCTACATCAAATTGAGAAGTCGCGCACGCCGGCCCAGGTAGCCGCCGCACAAAAGGATGACAAAGAGGAGGACATGTTCTACCTCCGCTCCGTGATGGGCAAGGGATTCGCTCCTGACAATCTGCCTTTGTTGGCAACTCTCTCAGATCGGTTGGATGGCGAAGGATCCGCAGCCTCCGCCGCGCTCAAAGGCGAGTTCAAGCGCCCGCGTCCATACCAGTTCGATCGCACGCTGCATCCCGTTTGCGAGACGGTTGCCCAACCCAACTCCTACCCCAGCGGGCATTCCATTGTCGGCTATCTCGATGCGTTCATCCTGGCCCGAATTGTCCCAGAAAAGAGCCGGGAGATTCTCGAGCGAGCCGATGATTTCGCGCATAACCGCATGGTCTGCGGTGTACATTATCCCAGCGACCTTGCGGCCGGCCGCGAGGTTGCCTACGTTGTCTTTGGCTATTTGATGGCCCAGCCCCGTTTCCAAAATGACCTGGCCGCCGCCCGCGCCGAAACCCGCAAGCGCCTGGGGCTCGACGAGTCCATGACGCATTGACGATGTGCCCGGAACTCGCTTTCGCGCTAGAATAAAAGCTGCAGTGATCCTCCACGAGCCCATCCCGGCCCTCCTCTAGCGGCGCCCGCCGCCTACGCCCGTCCTGCGCCCATTCACTCATTTTACTTTCCACTTCACTCTTCCAAAACCCGAAACCGCGGAGCGGCATATGATCATCGATCGCCTGGAACAAATGGAGCAGCGCTACAACGAGATGCAATCCCAGTTCGCGCTGCCCGAGGTCCTCAACGACCACGAGCGCTATCAGAAAGTCGCCAAGGCGCTGCGCGAGATCGAGACGCCCGTCGAAAAGTATCGCGAGCTCAAGCAGGTGCACCAGGGCCTGGCCGACGCACGCGCGATGCTTGCTGAAAGCGACCCCGATCTGCGGATGATGGCCGAAGAAGAGATTGCCGCGCTCGAGCCGCGCGCCGCCGCCCTTGAAGAAGAGCTCAAGGTGCTGTTGCTGCCGAAAGATCCCAACGACGAGAAGAACATCATTCTCGAAATCCGCGCCGGCACCGGTGGCGACGAGGCCTCGCTCTTCGCCGCGGAAATCTTCCGCATGTACACGCGGTTTGCGGAGCAGAAGCGCTGGAAGGTCGAAGTGCTTTCGCTCTCCGAATCCGGCATCGGCGGCTACAAGGAAGTGATCGCCATCATTGAGGGCGATCTCGTCTACTCGCAGCTCAAGTGGGAGAGTGGCGTGCACCGCGTGCAGCGCGTGCCTGAAACTGAGCAGCAGGGCCGCGTTCACACCTCCGCCGTCACCGTCGCCGTGCTGCCCGAAGCTGAAGAGGTCGATATCAAAATCGAGGCCAAGGACATCCGCATCGACACCTTCTGCTCCTCGGGCCCCGGCGGCCAGTCGGTCAACACCACTTACTCCGCTGTGCGCATCACCCACCTGCCCACCAACACCGTGGTCAGTTGCCAGGATGAAAAATCGCAGATCAAGAATCGCGAAAAAGGCATGCGCGTGCTGCGTTCGCGCCTCTATGAAATGGAAATGGAAAAGCAGAACGCCCAGCTCGCGCAGGCCCGCAAACAGCAGGTCGGTTCCGGCGACCGCAGCGAGAAGATCCGCACTTATAACTTCCCGCAGAACCGCGTCACCGACCACCGCATCGGCCTCACCCTGCACCAGCTCGACTTGGTCATGCAGGGCCGCCTGCAACCTATCGTCGACGCGCTCATCGCCCACTACCAGGCGGAGCAGTTGAAGGGCGAGACGCAGGCCGCTTAAACTCGCCTTGCACGAGGTCCGCGATGAAGCTCATTTCCGTAAACTGCGGAGTCCCGAAGGAAGTTCTCTGGCATGGGCAGGTCGTGACCACTTCTATCTACAAAGAACCTGTCGAAGGCCGCATTGCCCTTCGTACACTGAATCTCGATGGAGACCGGCAATCAGACCTGACCGTCCACGGCGGAAAAGACAAAGCCGTCTACTGCTATCAGTTGTCACACTACGATTACTGGAAAGCGGAAATGCGCGACCGCCCGCTTTCCCCCGGGGCCTTCGGAGAGAACTTTACGATCGACGGTCCAGGCGATGATTCCATTCACATCGGCGACCGATTCGCGATCGGATCTGCCGAAGTCGTGGTCACGCAGCCCCGAATGCCTTGTTACAAGCTCGGCATCCGCTTCGAATCTGACGACATGGTCAAGCGGTTTCTCGAAAGTGGCCGCACGGGGTTCTACCTCGCCGTAATCCGCGAAGGCGAGGTCGGAGCGGGAGACGAAATTCGAACGCTAAGCCTCGACCCGCACTCGGTTCCGGTCTCTGATATCACACGCTTGTATGTGGCGAAGAAGTATGACGCCAGGGATGCCGCCATGGTGCGCCAGGCACTCGAGGTGGATGCACTGACAGATAGCTGGAAAGAGTACTTCCTTGAGAAGCTCACCCGCCTGGGAGTTTCGCGGATTTAGCTCATACGAACAGAATTCGCATCGGCGCTTCCGCCTCGACGCTGCTCTTCGCCTCATCGGCAAGCTCGCCCGTCAAGGGGTCCCGCGCAAACACACTGATCAGATTCGAATCCTGGTTCGCCACCAGCATCCATCGTTCCGTGGGATTGAGCGTGAAATTCCGCGGCGTTTTGCCTCCGCAATTCGACCGCTTCATCGGCGTCAGTTTACCGGTAGCGAACTCGGCCTTGAACGCGTAGAGGAAGTTATCGCCACGATTGGCAAAGTAAACAAAGAGTCCGTCGCGACTGATTACCGTATCGCAGCCGGTTGAAGCTACCGCGGAGGGCTTGTAATCGGCCGGCAGCAGATTCACGGTCGTCACGAGAGTCAAGCTGCCATCGGTCTTGTGCCACTCCAGCACATCCACCGTCGACACCAGCTCGTTCATCGAGTAGGCAGTGTGCCCGTTGGGATGAAAGTGCAAAGTGCGCGGACCCGAGCCGGGCGCTCCGCGATAGATTCCCGCCGGCGTCATCTCTGCTGTCGCCGGATTGGGCTTGTAAATATGAATGCAATCGCCGCCCAAGTCATTGATGTAAGCGAAGCGATTGTCCGGCGAGAACGACGCAAAGTGCGCGTGTGCGATGGGCTGGCGCACCGGGTTGGGACCGTGTTCGGTGTAGTGCTCGGTCCACACCGCCTCGCTCAGCTTGCCATTTTCAATGCGGAAACTGGCCGCGCTCGCGCCGGTGTAGTCGGCGGCAATCAACATGCGCCCGGTGTGGTCTGCGGCCACGTGACAGGTGCCCGTGCCCGCAGAATTCCGCGCCGAAAGTGGCTGTAATTCTCCGCCCGCCACTTGAAAGCTCGCCACCTCGCCGGTTGGCTTACCGTTGAATGTATCGAGTTCCGAAGCAGAGAATACGAATTTGCTCGAACCGGTCCCGCCCGTGGTCGCCAGCCACGCTACTTTGGGAATGTTCGCTGCGACACCGGCAGGCGTGAGCGCCGCGGTGTCAGGATCCCAGTCGTACGCAAGAATTCCGTTGTCCCCATGCGAGCCGATGAGGACCCTCGTCTTTGCTTGTCCCTGCGCGGCAACCCGCAGAAAGTTAGGCGCGGCAATCGCGGCAATTGTGGCTGAGGCGGTCTTTAGGAATTGACGGCGTGTTGGATTTCTCATGGCAGAAGCTATTGTCGCCCACTGCGCCTGCCGCGCGCCAGACAGCAAAAAATGCGGGTGCCTCGGGCTTCGCTCGCCTTGGCGAATGAAGCCCGGAAGGATAGGCACCCGCGCTCGCGTAACGGCAAGATCACAGCGGCTTTGCGCTAATTCAGCCTGAAATCGACGTTGATCGTCGTCTCCACTTCCACGGGTTCGCCGTTCAGCAGGTAGGGCCGATAGCGCCATTGCGTCACGGCATCGATCGCAGCCTGAATCAGAAGCGACGGCCCGCTCACCACGCGCAGATTATCAATGGTTCCTGTTCGCGAAATGGTTGCCTGCAGCTCAACCCGGCCGGCAGTGTGCGTAGCGCGCGCCATCGCCGGATAAACGGGAAGCACGCGATGGACCAGCATGCCTTCCATCACGCCGCCAGAGACGCGCCGCGTCGGCTGCGCGGCCTGCTGCACAACGGTCTGTGCGTGGCCGCAGTTGAGCGGATCGCATCCGGTGCCGGGGAGACCTGTAGGGCCCGCGGCAAGGACACTCGAATTGATGTAGCCCGGATCTTCGCGGTCGCTAGGAACAAAAATGCCGGGCGGAATTGTGCGCGGCGGCACGACCCTGCCTTCGTACATATCCGAGGCCTGCGCCGTCGCCGGCGCAGTCTGCCGCACCACAGGATGCGTCTCCTCCACGGGAGTTGGCGTTGCCAGCGTAATGGGGCTCATCATCTGCGGCAGCACCGAGGGATAGATGAAGGGAATCGCAATCAGAATCGCGATGATCGACCCATTCAAGCCGAATGTCGCCAGCATCCAGTTGCGGCTGCGCGTGTGGATGGTACCCATCGATTCAAATGTTGCGTCTTCAAACATAGCCGCCTCCCTGAAACCTCGAATTCAGCCGCGCCAATTGGGCGGAAGGAAGGCGTGCCTCAGAGCGCAAGCGGGCAATTCGCGCGCAGGCGGTCTGGCCGCCCGCAAGCGCTTAACGCGTGGGGCGGGGATTCACGGACTTCCGATCATCCCGTTCGGTACCACTGTGCTTATGTAGACACCGCGCGCTTGAAATCTGTTCCCGGTTGCACAAAAAATTCGTATCGTGCTGTACACTCCAGGAAATCGCACTGCCTATGGAGTTGGCATGAGACTGTCTCGCTGGCTGTTTTTTGCTGCGCTTGCAGCTTCCCCCGCCCAAACGCCCGGCCCGGCCTCGCCTGATTCTCAGGCAACTCTTCACTACATCCACGCCGCGTGGGCCTCGCTCACCCGCTCTGTCACCGATTGCGCAGCGCTTACCGACACCAAGGTCGCGGCGGCCTCCGTTCTTTACCTGCCCGCCGGTTTTGCCACCCCACCCGAGGTTACGGCCGCCGCCGAGCGTTGCCACATCCGCGTCGTCGCGCTGCCGCGGCATATTCTGAAGCTCGCCGACGTGCGTCCCGAAGAGCTCCCCGCGCCGGGCCTGCTCTATCTGCCCCACCCCTACGTCGTTCCCGGCGGCCGCTTCAACGAAATGTACGGATGGGATAGTTTTTTTATTCTTCTTGGCCTGGAGTCCGACCACAGAGAAGCGCTGGCCAAAGGCATCGTCGACAACTTCCTCTTCGAGGTCGAGAACTACGGCTCAGTTCTCAACGCCAATCGCACCTACTACCTCACGCGCTCGCAGCCGCCGTTTCTCACTTCGATGATCCGCCTCGTGTTCGAGGACCCGGCCAGTTTTGCTGCGACGCACGCCGGCCGCATTCAGGCAATGAGCTGGCTCGGTCACGCTTACACCGTCGCGGAAAAGGACTATTCCACGTGGACGCGGCCGGAACACCTGGCCGGCCACACCGGTCTGGCTCGCTACTTTGATTACGGTGCAGGCCCAGTGCCGGAGATGGCCGATTCCAACACCTACTACCGCGACGTGATCCGAGTGCTCGTGGAGCACCCCAGCCCGGAAGGCGCAGCCTTTCTCGTCAAAGGCTCGGAGCATCCCGATGCGGCAGAAGCGGCGCGCCTCAAGCAGACCAGTTGCGACGTGCATGCCAGCCTGTTGTGCGCGCGCGCCTGGTACTCAGACTCGCATGGCGGCTACCGGCTCTCGCGCGACTTCTACGCGGGCGATCGCGCCATGCGCGAATCGGGCTTCGATTCCAGCGACCGCTTCGGCCCTTTCTCCGCTGCCACACATCACTACGCACCGGTGTGCCTCAACAGCTTGCTCTATCGCTACGAGCGCGACATGGCGCACCTCGCGCATCTCCTGGGCAAGCCGCAGGACGCGCTCCGCTGGGATCGCCGCGCCAACGCGCGGGCTGCAGCCATTCAGCGTTACCTGTGGCAACCCAAACAAGGCGTGTTTGGCGATTACGATTTCATGCGTAACAAGCCCTCGACCTACGCCTACCTCACATCGCTCTACCCGCTGTGGGCCGGTGTGGCCACGCGCGCTCAGGCCGACGCCACCGAACAGAAGCTCGATGTCTTCGAGCGCCCCGGCGGCCTCTCCATGAGCACAAATAACAGCGGCCTGCAATGGGACGAGCCCTGCGGCTGGGCGCCCACCAACTGGATCGCCGTGTCCGGACTCGAAGCCATGGGCTTCCACGCCGACGCAGTGCGCATCGCCCGTCACTTCGACGCTACGGTCGATGCCGGATTCGCTACCGATGGCACCATCCGCGAAAAATATAACGTCGTGGCGGGCAATGCCGAGGTGACAATCAAGGGCGGCTACACGCAGAATGTGATCGGCTTCGGCTGGACGAACGCCGTCTATCTCAAGTTCAGGGAGATTGCCGAACGGCCAGTCCCCTTTGCCGCGGGACCATGAATGTCCGGTTCTTTTCCAGCCGCGCTTCCACCTGCCGGTTGAAACGGATCAGCGCAATCCACATGCCGTCGTCGCGGCGTTCCCACACCATCGTTCCGCCCAACTGCTGTGCGATCAGCTCCGGCGGCAGATCGTGGTGCAAACCGAAGTAGCGCTCGTCGAGCGCCTCGCCGCTCAGGCTCGGCAGCGCCAGCGGCGGATCGTACTTGGTGGAAAACACCAGCGCCGCCGAATACTTTTCCGGCTCCGCGGCCGCGCGTGCAATCTCGCCGGCAGTAAAGTCGTCAATGGCGAACACATCCCACGGTGTTTTCACGTAACCCAGCTCGGGCCGCTTCAGTTCGTCGCTCATGGGCCACGCCGTCAGCACCGTCGCGTCGGGATAAAGCTTCTTGAGCTGCGCAATGCCGGCCTGATGCATGCGAATCACGTGCGCGTACGCCAGGTTGTCTTCCGGCGCAAACCCGTAGGGCGGATTCACAAAAAGCCCGGCAACGAATGCCGCGGCCGCGAGCAGCGTTAGCCCGTACCAGTAAGGCACGCGGCGGTACAACGTGCACACGGCCAACAGCAGGACCAGCGGATACATGGGCAGCAGATAACGCGTGAGCAGTGCGCCGCCCAGTACGCTGAAGAGCGCCGCGTTGGCCAGCAGGAGAAAGAAAATGCGCAGCAGCACCAACGAATCGAGCGACGCTCGCTCGTAACCTTCCGCTTCGGTGCGCGGGCTCAACAGCAGCGCCGCGAAAGCCATCAGCACCGGCACAAAGAGATTCATGTGCGCCGTCAGTTGCAGGACGCGATGCCCGAATGCCGCCAGAATCCGCAGCGGTGTCAGCGTGGCCTCCGCGTTGTAGCGGAAAAACTCCGGATTACCGAAGAAAAATCCGGTCTTCGCGTAGTGGTAGGCATACCACGCGCCCAGGGGCACAACGCAGATCGAGAGCCACGCGGCCTCGCGCCATAACCGGGTGCGCACCGGCCCTCCGCTCCTGAATCCCACACTCAGGTTCACCGCGGCCAGCGTTAGCGGAATCACAATCGCAGTCTCCTTTGAAAGCGCGGCAGCCGAAAACCACAACGCGGCGGCCCACGGCGTGCGGCTGCGATTGGGCAGCGCGTAATTCAATCCCCACAGCGAACATGCCGCGGCAAAGATGTCGGCGTGAGCCAGCGAGCTTTGCGCAAACCAGATGGGATAAAGGCCAGTGAGAAGCACGGTCCAAAACGCCACAGAGGCCACGCCCACCAGGCGCATGGCCAGCCGCCAAACCGCCAGCAGCCCCAAGGTCGCCACCAGCAGCACGGCCTCGCGCGTTACTTCTGGATGGAACCCGGAAGCCTTCCAGCACAGCGCCAGATAGATGCTCGGCAGCGGCGGATGCGCGTTGCTGGGCGTGCTGATCGGGATCAGCGAGCCGGTGCGGAAGAAGTCCCACGCCGCGGGAATGTAGTAGCCCGCCTCATCCCAAAAGTAGGGCAGGCGCAGCAGCGTAAAGTGGCTTAAGTACAGCGCCACAAAGATGACCGGAAAGACCATCCACAGCGGCAGCGGCGCATCCAGCCGCGGAGTAAACATTCTTCCGAAGCGCAACAATTTGCTCCTTGGGTTCAGTCCTTCGGCGTCTTGGTCCCTTGTTCCCTCGGTCCCTTGTTCCCTCGGTCTCTTGGTCCCTGTTCTAGTTCACCGGTCCGCGCGGAAAATTCTGGCTCTGCGGCTCCAGATTGAGCGTGCCGAAGGCCTGTTCGTATTGCGCAACATTCTGGCCCAGCACGTTCCATAGAGCTTTGGCCTGTTGCGGGCTGAGAAAAACGGCCTGGTGGTTGCGAATGGTCACCTGCTCTGGGCTTTCGCTGGAGGCAAGGCCAAAGACAAGCTGGAAATCCCACACGCTCACACGCACCTGCACGCTGTTCGCGTAGGACTCGCGATAATCGGCAGTCTGGGTCAAATTCACTTGGGGTTGTTGCTGCGGAGTTGGACTCATGATGCTTTCAGATTACGCCATGAGGCAGCTACCAGCTTCTAGCCTCTAGCTACTAGCTTTTCCGTGCAAAACCGAAGCTTGACGGTCCCGCATCGAAGAGCTGGAAGCTAGAAGCTG
>Ga0181530_10003113_pt1 | contig 18866 bp, 19 predicted proteins | sample PEATcosm2014_Bin_42_FD_119769 | JGI IMG/M metagenome (GOLD analysis project Ga0181530, IMG submission 119769) | Peatland microbial communities from MTU Mesocosm Facility, Houghton, MI, USA - PEATcosm2014_Bin10_60_metaG | ecosystem: Environmental > Terrestrial > Soil > Wetlands > Peat | place... | reverse complement strand
TGAGCCAACGGCCCTCTATACCCTTACCCGTAACGGCATTCAGGTGATCCATGACTTCACGACCGACCCTCGCGTCCTAGTCGCAGCACTGCATAAGGTGAAAGGCGACCCGGTCCAGATGGTAGATAGCGACGAAGAAGTGGACGCCATGGCGGGAGCCGCGGACGGCGGTTCGGGTGCAACGAGCGGCGCGGGGAGTTCGAAAGGCGGCGGGGGGTCGAAAGGCAGCGGTAGTGTAGACAGCGAAGCCAAAGGCCTCCAGTCGATGCTGCAGGAAGCTTCACTGAATTTTCAGTCGTTCGAGCAACGCGTTGCCATCACCTACACGCTGGACGGAATGCAACAGGTGGCGCAGACGTTGGCAGGGTTTCCTGGGCGCAAGTCGCTGATCTGGGCGAGTGGCGGATTCCCGTTCAGCGTGAGCGATAACACGATGCAGCTCGCGCCCGCCGGCCGCGATACACTCAGCGACGTACTGCCGCTGTACGAACATACCTGGCAACTGCTGAACGACGCGCAGATTGCGCTCTATCCAGTGGACGTCAAGGGACTGCAGAATACAGCCCTGCCGAGCATCAGCGCGCCCACGACGAGTGCCTCCATGCGCAACCCGGGACAAACCTACAGGCGCCTGAGCTGGCGGCAGATGGATACCCAAGGGACCTTCCAGACCTTTGCGTCCATGACTGGAGGCCGCGCCTATTACAACTCCAACGATCTGGTAAAGGGCTTTCGTGATGCAGTGAATGATTCTGCCGAATACTACATGCTCGGCTACTATCTCGATCGCTCGCAGACCAAGTCGGGTTGGCGCAGGCTGGCGGTGAAAGTGAAGCGCGATCACGTGGAAGTGCGGGCGCGCAGCGGCTTCTTTGTGACCAATGCCACGGTCGATCCCGAGAACAGCCGCAACAGCGACATTTCGTCGGCGTTGCAGTCGCCATTGGATTACAGCTCGCTTGCGCTGGTCGCGATTTGGGACAAAATCGAGCCGGGCAAGGACCCGGGCAAGAAGCGTGTGAATTATGAGATACACGTCGCGCCCGATGCGGCGCTGATCGACAGCGCCGACCATAACCATGTGGTGATGGATTTCGTGGCGCTGGCGAAAACTCCCGAAGGCAAACCGGTCGATCACCCCACGGGTCAGAAAATCGACGTTCATCTTGCCTTGGAGAGATTGCCGGCAATTCGCCAGCAGGGGGTTGCCTATAGCGGCGCTCTGGATCTTGCCCCCGGAGAATATGCCGTCCGTTTCGTGGTTCGTGACGACCTCAGCGGGCGCATCGGCTCGGTTGCCGCGCCCTTGAAGGTAGAATGAAACGGTCCGTGTGGTGACGGGGCTCTGCCCCGTCCAGAGCCGAGTTCAGCTCGGCAGATCTCCGAGGCTCTGCAATGCGCAACTTCGTTTTGGGGATGGCCATCACCGTTCTCGTTCTGTTGATTGGCGGTCTTGGTATCGCCCTGCTTGGATTCCTGCCGACTCGCGCCAACCGCGTTCCGCCGGAGATGGAGCGCCACCTTGCTATGAGCGCGCTCGACAATTCGGTGGAGCGCCATGCTCCCCGCGTCAACAATCCCGTGCCGCCAACGGACGAGAATCTGATTGAGGGGCTGAAGATCTACACCATGAATTGCGCGCTCTGCCATGGCGGGATCGACCGCCAGCCCTCTGCCCTGGAGAAATCGTTTTATCCCCCCGCTCCAAGCCTCATCCTTCATCCACCCGACGATCCGGAATGGCACATCTTCTACGTGATTCGCAACGGCGTCCGCTATAGCGGCATGCCCGCTTGGGACAAAGCACTATCTGAGCCTGACATCTGGAAGCTCACGGCGTTCCTCACGCGCGTGGAAAAGCTGCCGCCTGCCGTGCAGGATTATTGGAAACAATCCAGCGGGGCAACCCCTCCGACTGCCGCGCCGGAAGGCCACGACCACGAGTAGGGGGCCATGTGGCAGCGGGGCGGCCCGATCATCGCTAACTTAGGCTGTTTGGGCTGGAAGTCGAAGTTCAGCATGGGGATAGCTTTCCGAGCAGTCGTCCGTCCAACTCGAACCAATTCAGACCCGATAAATTGAACCACCAGCGCTTCCACTTCGACATTAGTAATGAATGGATAGGGACAATCGAACACGGGACGAATGGCTCGCGCTTCGTTGCCAGTCCGGCGAACCCAGCGCCTTCGAGGACCTCGTCGCAGTGATGGAGCGGCCGCTGCTCTATTACGCGACCAAGGTAACGGGCAACGAGGAAGGCGCGCCCGACGTGCTCCAGGAAGTGGGGGTCAAAGCGTTTCGTGGCATTCGGCGGCTGAAAGACCCCGGTTCTCTGCGACCGTGGCTGTACCGCATCACACACGGAATCGCAGTGGATCGCATCCGCCGCAACATTTCCAGGGAGCGAGCCGAGGAAGTGCTCATCGAGGAATTCCAAGAATCGGCGGAGCCGTCCTTTGCGGAAGAAGATTCCGCAGCCCTCCATCAGGCCTTGGATGAGATCGGCCCCAAGCATCGCGAGGTCCTGGTCCTGCATTTTCTGGAGGACTTCTCGATGACGGAAATCGCAGAGGTTGTGGGGTGCTCCGAAGGCACGGTGAAATCCCGCATCCACTAAGCAAAAAAAGCGATGAAGGAAATTCTATCAGGAGGTGGTTATGGAAACGGGAAATGACAGTATTGGTAGTGTCTGAAATGTCACATTTCAGACACTACCACAGTATTCGAGACCGTTTGCTTTCGCGTCTTCCGCAGCCTGCGAATCTCGCGGGTTATCGGGAGGAAGTGGCAGCTACGCTAGAGAAGAACTCCAAAAATCTGCGCAGCCAGAAGCGGGTTTCAGTTGAACTATTGGTTTTTGCGGTTGCCCTTTCAGTTGCCTTTCTCGCCCTGTTCATTTGGCAAATCGACACAACCATGGGGTTACATTTTGAGATCCTGGCTTGCTACGCGATCATCTGGCCGTTTGCGTTGATGGGGATCTATTGGATCAACCATTGCAGGGTGGAGCTTCTGAAAGAAGTGAAGCAAGTCCAATTACAGGTGCTCGAACTCCAAGCTTCACTTCGCAAAGGTGGCGACGAATGACCCGTGCCGCTGCCCTATCCAGAGATCGAGAGGCCACCGCTCGAAAGGAATTCTTCCCTAAGAGGGCGCGGAAAAAGCCGACAAGCGCCGCAAAAAGCTCGCCTCAGGCGCTGAAGCGGGACACAATTTCAACGGCTTGCGGCACGACTGAAGTCGTGCGCTTCCCAAAGCCCTGCGTGAATCAGAGTTTTTCCGCAGGCTGCTAAGCTGCTTGGCTACGCCGGTGGATAGCTGAAATTGACGGTGATTGTGGTTTGAGTTGCCGCGGCGTGGCCGTTGACACTGTAAGGTTGGAAGCGCCACTGCTTGACGGCGGCAATCGCCGCCCGGCCGAGAATGAAGTATCCGCGAACAATTTTCAAATCCTCGACGCTGCCATCGCGTCCGATTACCGCCTGCAGCACCACGGGGCCGTGAAGCTTCTGCGCCAACCCTTCCGGCGGATACACAGGATCCACGGAGTGAACCAGCAGGGCCCGCGCCGCATCCTCGCTCACCGCGACCGGTTCGCTGAATTGCTGACTGGCAGCCTGCGGCTGTGACACGGAGACTGGCATCATCTGCGCCGGATTCTCCGCCACAACCGGACGCTCAATCGGCGGCGAGTTTTTCATGCTTTCGGGAATCGCCGCTCGCTGCACGCGGATTGGCGGCGCCTCTTGATGCTCAACGCCCGGAACCGGCAGGGGAAAATCGGGAGCTTTTGGTAAGGGGGGTCGCCCTTCCAACGTGGTTTCCGGTGCCACGACTTCCAACGCCGGTGTCTGCGCGTTGGCGCCGGGATTTCTGCTGAAGTACGCATCCTGCTGGGCGTCGCTCCCGGCGGAGCCGACGGGCTGCGCTGCCGTTTGGTTCACATAAAAAAGCGCCGCCACCGATTCCCGCAAAACACGGTAGCTTCCCTCCGGTGTCCGCGACAGATACTCAATAGTCGCGCGCGATCTCCACAGGCAGAAAGCCGCGGTGAGCACCAGGATCGCAGCGCAAACTCCGCGGACCCCTATCGCATGACTGCGCCTTGGAGGCTCCTCTTCCTCAGTCGTAATCTCGTTGTCGCCCTCTGCTGCATTCGTTTCCGGCGGACCGGATGGCAGATTCTGTTGGCTAGGTTCCGGTGCATTGGCGCCGGCAGAAGCTGTGCCAGGGGCTTCGCGGCTCGCGTCGTCGCCTTCCCCTTCCACGGACGACTCCGCAGCATCCTGTGCGCTTGCGCTCGACGGTTGCATCTGCTCGCACGCCTTCACCAGCACGGCGTCGGCTTCCTCGGCGGAAATTGGACGGTAGATCAGAAAGTCGAGCCGGTTGTCGCGCATTTCCGCCGCCGTTGGCTCGTGATCGACGACGGCGACGGCCACCGTGTCCCGGTTCGGCGCGGACTCACGAGCGCGCCTCAACAGAAAGCTCGCCTCCGGTTGGTCAGCCCAGTCTGGGAGCACGCACGAAAAGGTTTGGGTCTTGGCTTTTTCTATGGCGCTGAAGATGTCGGAACAGATTTCAGCGCGGATTCCTGTACGCTTGCAAGCCGCCGTCATGGCGGTGCTTGTCTCGGGGCTCTTTGAAAACAACAGTGCGCGGAAAACCATTGCGGCAACAGCTTATCGGGATTGCGGTCACCGCAACAGGTAACCAGTGGGTAGTCCACTAGTGGAATCTGGCCATCCCTTTGTTAAGCTAGGGTTCCACCAGCGCGGTTACGTTCGTAACCTGCCGCCCGTTCATCTTGGCAATGTCAGATCTCGGCCCATCCGCCGGATAACTCATGGCGCAGCTTCTGCTGCAGCTCTTGCATCTCTTTCTGCCTTTCCTGCAGCTTCGGCTGTGAATCCTGCAACTTCTTCGCTATATCTTCCAAGCACAATGCCTGCTGCTGCATCTTCTCCGCGACAGCCGGACCGATGCGGGCCATTTCATCACCGACACGGCTGAGTGCCTGCTTTGCCTCGGCTGTAAGGTCGGGAAGGTCAAGGCTCTCTTCCAGCAGGCCGCCGGAATCCTTCTTCTCGGGAAGAGTCAGGGTCAGATTCTGCTCTTTCTTATCGCGCATTACCGTAATGGCCGCCGTGCCGCCTGACGACGAGCGCAGGGTATGAGCGAAGTCGGAAGTGTCGTGCACCGGCTGGCCGTTGACCTTGACGACCACATCCCCGGCGCGGAATCCGGCCTTTTCTCCGCGGCTGCCTTTCTCCACCGAGCGCACCAGCACGCCGTTGCCGCCCTTGACCCCAAAAAAATCTCCCAGTTGCGGAGTGATATTTTCCACCATCAGCCCGCTGCGCGCCGATGAGTGGACGACGACCACGGAGACGGGCAAGTCGAAGTCAGGCATCGTAGGCATCTTCGGCATGTCGAATTTGTATTCGAAGTTCTTCGGCTCCCATGCCATTGATTTGTGCCGGTCGGCGAGTTGCACCTTGATCGTCAATGGTTGGCCGTCGCGGCTGATGCCGAGATTCACCACGCGGCCTGACGGCGTTTCCCTGATCATCCGGCGCAATTGGGCGGCACTCTCTACCGCCGTACCGTTCAGGCTTACGATTACGTCATGCTCGTGAAGTCCGGCTTTTCCGGCGGGAGCGTCCTGGTCGACCATGGTGATCTCCGCTCCGTGTTCTTCCTTGAGCTTCAACTCTCCCAGGCGCTCCGGAGAAACGTCGGCGATGTCCACGCCTAGATACGACGATCCGCCGCCGCCCTCTTCGGACCCGAGACCCCAACTCCAGCTTTCACCCATGCGATCGTAATTCGACTCCGCTGGTTGCGCGCTGGCCACCAGCGAAAAAAGAAACATGCAAAGCAGGAAGCGATGGATCATAAGCCCTCCCGAATAAAATCTGGTCGTTGGTCGTTCGTCGCTAGTCGTTCGCGATGCGTTGCGGACTGCGAGACTTCCCGATCGACCAACGACTGTTCCTAGCGACTGACGCGGCGGAAGTTGACATTTCCAGAATTCGTTCTTACCTTCAGCATCGGTCCGCCACCGTTGAGTTGCCCCTCGGCTGTGACGGTCTTCGGGCCCCACGGTCCACCTTCGCTGGACACGTGAATATCCGTGAAGTCGCTGTGGATGGCGTGGCCATTGGCGACCTCGATCTCCGCACGAATCGAAATCGCCAGATCGTTCGCCAGATACACGGTGATGTCGCCGGCCGCGGTTTCAAGCGAGGAATTGCTGCGAGCGCCAGACGATGAGAGTAGCTTCACGATGATTCCCCCAGCCGAAGTTTCCGCCTTCACCGAGGTCGCTCCATCTAATTGGATACTGCCTCCGCCGGTCTCGGCCTGCACCCGCCCTTTCGCGGAAGCCAGCCGAATGCTGCCCGCGCCAGTCTCAATCTCCGCGGAGCCTCCGATGTCGCCCAGATCGACGCTGCCGCCGCCGGTCGTGGCTTTCACCGGGCCGCTGCACTTGTCCACCCGAATGCTGCCCCCGCCCGTCTCCAGCACGGCGCCTTGCAGCCCGGAGAGAACGACCACGTTTCCCCCTCCGCTTTCCGCCTTAATCTCGCCTTTGGCGGATGCAACCTTGATGTTTCCTCCGCCGGTTTGCAGACTCACACCGCCTTGCACGCTGCCGACTTCAATCGTGCCCCCGCCGGTTTCCGCCGATACTTCGCCGCCGATGTCATCCAAGTGGACATTTCCGCCGCCACTTTCGAGTTCGACGCGTCCGGCAATTCCAGTCGCGTTTACGTTGCCGCCCCCGGTCTCGATCTTGGCGGACTGCAAGTTCCGCGGCACGTTGACGACAAACTCATCGGAGCATTCGCGATCACGCCCGTTCGACTCGGCCGCGATCCACGCCGTGTCTCCCTTTACGGATGCGTTGATCTTGTAGGACTCAAATTCGCGGCGGGCTTTCTCTTCCGACGATGTATATGCCTTGCGATGAATGACGTATGTGATCCGCGCCTGCGATCCACCCTGAACCCGCACCGAACCCGCGTCCAGCTTCATCCGCAGATTCTTCGCCGCGCCCAGGTCGCCCGTCATGTCCTGGACCCAGTAGTTGCCCTCGCGATACATCCGGGTTTCCTGGCACAGGGCCAGAGAGGCCAGCGCTGCCACTAACAGTCCAGCGCCGGCAGATTTTATTGCGTGCTTCAATGAATATCCTCCTCAAGTAAATAAATCGTTGATCGATGGAGAGCTGGGCGTCCCCGCCCGGCTGGACGGGCGAGACGCCCGTCCCTCCACTAATCCATCTCCGGCATCTGCGCCAGCATGGTCCGAGCCTGCGAGCGAATCGAAACGTTCTGATCCGTCTGCGACACCCTGGTCAGCACCGATCGCACATTGCTGTCGGCCTTCATCGGCTCCACCAGCCGCAAGGCCTGGAGCCGAACGCCGGAGTTCGTGTCGCTGACCAGCGCCCGCAAAACTTCATCCTTTACTTGGGCATCCTGCCGCACGAAACCACTCAGCCCATCCAACGCCTTCAAACGCACACCCGGATTGGTGTCGTTCTGCAACGCATACATCAGCGCTTCCCGCACGCGCGAATCGTCGGGCGCCTGGGTCAGCAAGTCCACCGAGTCCATGCGCACACCCGAGTTGTAATTATTGCGCGCCGCGAACAACAGCAACTGCTGGATGCGCTGGTCGTTCAGAGAGCCTTGCGCTTCCTGGGTCGAAACCGTGTCGTACTTGATGCTTACTTGATTCGATCCCGGCTCCTGCGTCACCGAGCGGATGCCGGCAATCGCAGAAGCATCTACGGAAGGGGTCTGGTCAGAGCGGCCGTAATTCGAGATGTCAGCGACCGGGGAACGATTCGCCAGGAAGTTGTAGGTCGCGCCAATGCCGCCGCCAAATCCCACGATGAAAATCGCCGCCGCCAGCGCCGGCGCCATCCGAATCTGCCGCAGCCATAGCGCGGGCTCAAGAACCAGGCGCTGCCAGAATCCTCCCGGCTGCGTCGTTTCGAGCGCTTCCTGCAAGCGCATCCGAGATGCAGCCAGCAGGTTCGGAGTCGGCTCGGCCACCGGCATTTCCGAAAGCGTGGCGTGGAACTTGCGCGCCGCTTTCAACTCGGTGGCGCATTCCGGACATCGCGCCAAGTGCTGCTCTACCTCGTATCGAGCGTCATCTTCCAGCTCGTTGTAAACGTAGAACAAAATGTTTTGCCGCACCCAATCACATTTCATTTTCGTATCCCTTCGCGCCGATTCCTTGCCGCCACTGTTGCAGCTTCGAGCCACGAGCCACGAGCTTCAAGCAAACTGGTTGCTCGCGGCTCGCAGCTTCCTCTCATCGCATCTCCGCCAGCGCGGCTCGAAGTTTTTGCGTCGCGCGAAACAGTGTATTCTTTGCCGTCTCTTCCGTCGTATTCAGCATCTCGCCCACGGTGCGCAACTTCAGGCCGTGATAGTGCTTCAACTCGAACACCATGCGCTCGCGCGGCGTCAGTCCCGACAATGCCGCTCCGATCTTCCGTCCCAGCTCCCGTCGCATCAAATCGCGTTCCGGATTCGCTCCCGAGCGCGCGTCGGCGAACTGCTCCAACCGGCTGTACTCTTCGCCGGACGCATCCACCGCGACCGGCGCGTCTTCCTTGCGCACATTTCGTTTTCGCAGATGATCGAGGCAGAGATTGGTAACGATGCGGTAAATCCAGGTGTAGAAAGAACACTCAAACCGGAAACTGCCCAGATTCTTGTAGGCCTTGAGGAAGGCCTCTTGATAAACGTCCTGGGCGTCGGACTCCGATCCGGTAAGGTGCAGCGCCAGCCGCAGCACCGATTGGTCGTAATGACGCACCAAAACCTCGAAGGCCGCGCGGTTGCCCTGCTGCGCCTCCCGGATCAGGCTCGTGTCGTCAATGCGGTTGCTCTGCGCTGCCAAAGAGCCCCTCATATTCCCATACAACGTGGGGTTCTGGTTGCCGCTGTTCTGTTCGGCCCGTCTTTGTCCGTAACTAGGACGGTAATTGTCGCCAACCGGAAATGCTGCTGCGTAAGAATCGGCCGGCATGGTCTGTCTCTATCCCCTACAAGTGATCAGTCCTTCTTCTTGCCTCGCACAGAAATAGACGGGGCAGCAGCCCGAACGTTAGCAGGTTATCAGGAGTTGGCCCTTGGTTTGCTGGACAGTTTGTTTGTGTAGGGACGGCCGCCCTCGGCGTCCAAGCCGAGCACAGCTCGGCAGCTGCGGCTACAGCAAACTCCAGAGTCGCTACAATCGGTCAAACTTCAGCCGCATTTCGTTCGTCGCCTCAAACCCCAACTTTTCGTACAAGGGCCGGCCCTCGGCGCTGGCGTGCAAATTGACGGATCGCAAGCCCTGCTCCTTGAGCCAGGCCAAAATGGTCTGCATGATTTGCCGCGCAATTCCTCGCTTGCGAAACTCCGGTTCGGTATAAACATTCAAGATCACCGCTCGCTTGGTACATGGGTCTTTTGGATTCGCCGGCCACGGACACAACAGCACTGCGCCGCCGCCGGCGACGCGGCCCGAGCCGTCCAGCGCCAGCCAGTGGCGATACGAACCATCGGCCAGAGCCCGCGCCAGCCATGGGCCGGCAACCTCCACCATCCGATCCAGCTCCTCGACACTGCCCTCGCCCATGTCGCGGAACATCGACCTGCGATGATGAAGAATGATTGCCGATTCGCTCGGCGCTGCCTCTCGAATCGTGATGTCAGCTCGCATCCCGCTCATGACTTGCATCCCATTCCCTGGATTGTCATCGCGAGCGGAGCGAGGGATCTGCAGTGTGCCCGAATTTGCACCGCCGTGCCTCCAATGCTCTCAAAAGGTACAATAAATCACAGCCGAGGCTACCTGGAATTCATGTTTGAAGTCACCGTCGAAGACACATTCGCCGCAGGGCACTACCTGCGCAACTACAAAGGCAAGTGCGAGAATCCGCACGGGCATAATTACAAGATTCGTGTGACGCTCGCCGGCGCCGAACTCGATAAGGCCGGACTGCTGCTCGATTTCAAAGATCTGAAAGACGTGATGAAACACGCCATCGACCGTCTCGACCACCAGATGATCAACGACATCGAGCCTTTTACCGTCATCAACCCCTCCGCGGAAAATCTCGCGAAATATTTCTACGACGAGACGAACACCCGCTTAAGCAGCGTCACCAACGGCAGGGTGAGAGTGAAAGACGTCACGGTGTTTGAGACGGATACGACCACGGCGCGCTTCTCCGAGTGAAATTATTGAGTCATTGAGTGATTGAATCATTGAGTCATTGAAGGCTCCTGCCTTTGAATTTCAATGATTCAATGACTAAATGCATCAATGATTCAATGCTTCAGATCACCGAAATCTACAAATCGCTGCAGGGCGAATCGACGTATTCCGGCCTGCCCTGCGTTTTTGTGCGCCTGACCGGATGCAACCTGCGCTGCTCCTGGTGCGACAGCGAGTTTAGTTTCTACGGTGGACAAAAGATGACGCTGCAAGAAGTGCTCAGCGAAGTGGCCCGGCTGAGCCCCAGCGGCGGACTCGTCGAAATCACCGGGGGCGAGCCGATGTTGCAGGAGCGCGAAGTCATCCCCCTGATGGAACAACTTCTGGATGCCGACTACCAGGTATTGCTCGAGACCAGCGGCGAACGAGCTCTGGCGCGGGTCCCAAAACAAATCATCAAGATCGTCGACGTGAAGTGTCCGCACTCCGGTGCACCGAACACCTTCGCGCTCGAAAATCTGGAAGCGCTCCGGCCTCACGATGAACTGAAATTCGTTTTGACCGACCGGACCGACTACGAATTCGCCCGCGACTTCGTTCTGCGTCATGGGCTGGCCGCGTGCGTGCACGCCATTTTATTTTCACCTGCGTTCAAAAAGGCCGCCACTGGCGCGCGCGACACTTCGCATTGCCAACTCGATCCGCAAGAACTCGCAGCCTGGATCCTCGCCGACGATATTCCCGCGCGGCTCAGCCTGCAAATTCACAAACTGATCTGGGATCCTGCCGCCAAGGGCGTCTAAAGGAGATTCAGAGTTACTGTGGCCACAGACATCTGCCGAGCTGCGCTCGGCTTGGACGGGCGAGGGCGCCCGTCCCCACACTGGCGTCTCCACACGAACGTCTCCACACAGGTACAAGCACACACTACGCCGTCTTCGCGCGCACCCGATTCTCCGCCCGCAGGTGCGCCACCACCAGCCGGATGTCTTCGAAGCTGACATAGGGCGGCACCGCTTCCTTGATGTCTTTCAGCCGCTCGATTCCCTGCTTCAGGCAGGCTGACTCAATCAAGGGCTGCGCGTCGGGAGAAATCCATTTCGGATCTAGTTTCACCTGCCCAGTCTCGACCAGGTTTGCCACTGTGCAAACGATGGTCGAAATCTGGCGCGCTCGAATGCGGGCAATCTCTTCGAAGCTGCGCCCCTCGTTCAAGAGCCGGAGGGTCTGTTCCCCCGGAGCTGGCTCCTTGGGCGCCATCGGCGTGGCGCGCGCTCCATCGCCGTAGTTCCGCAAAGCCTGAAGAATGTCCGCGCCGTACACATCGGCTTTCTTTTCGCCAATGCCCGGAACCTGTTTTAACTGGGCAAAATTGGCGGGACGCCGGCGGCACAGCTCCTCCAGCGTGCTGTCGTGCAGAATTATGTAGGCGGGCACCTTGTTCTCCCGCGCCATGCTTCGCCGCCATTCACGCAGATACTCCGCCAGTGCCGGATCGGCCTCCGCCGGCGCTGCATCTCGCACCCGCGGCTTTTCAGAATGGAGCAGCGGGGTATAGAAGGACGCAGGCGATGCAGGAGGAAACGAAGTCTTTCGCGCCGCAACTTCAGGCAAAGCCACGGGTACGATCTCCTTGCGCAGCCACTCCGGCTTGGCGCCGCAATTGTCGCAGTTTCCGCAGCGCTCCCATTGCGGAGTTTCTCCGAAGTGCAGACAGATCTGCCGGTGGCGGCAGCCGCGAGAATCCGCGAATCGGCTGATGACGCGTTTCCGCTCGAATGACCGCTCGCGTTCCGCGTCATCCGAAATCTTTCCGATGAAGTACTCCAGCAGAACGTGATCGCGCTTCTGCCAGAGGAGCACGCAATCCGCCGGACGCCCGTCCCGCCCCGCGCGGCCCGCCTCCTGGTAGTACTGCTCAATCGACTTGGGCAGCGACAGGTGAATCACCGCCCGCACCGCGGGCTTGTTGATGCCTAGGCCAAAGGCGATCGTTCCCACCAGCACCCGCACCTCGTCCGACATCCATCGTTCCTGGTTCTGCCGGCGCATGGAAGACTCCATCTTCGCGTGATAAGGAATCGCCGCAATCCCGCTCTCTTCCAGGTATTCGACTGTCTCCTCCACCCGGCGAATCGTTGGCGAGTACACAATCACGCTCTCTCCCGCATAGTGCCGTAGGGCGCGGACGAGCAACTCCATCTGCGCCCGCGGTTCGCACTCGTGCACCACATAACTCAAATTCTTGCGATGGAAGCTGGCGATGTAAAGATGGGGATTGCGCATCTGCAACTGCTTCAGAATGTCGTGCCGCACCTGCCGCGTCGCGCTGGCTGTGAAGGCCGCGATCGGTAGCTTCGGAAAGCTCGTGCGCAGCCGGCTGAGCTGCCGGTAGTCCGGCCGAAATTCGTGGCCCCACTCTGAAATGCAATGCGCTTCGTCCACGGCAAAGAAGCCCACCGGCACTTTCGCCAGCCAATCGAAAGTATTCTCAGCGGCCAGCCGCTCCGGCGAAAGATAGAGCAGCCGATATGCCCCTCGCGCCGCTTTCTCCATCACCTGCCGCCGTTCCGCCGAACTCTGAAAGCTATTGATCGCCGCCGCCGGAATTCCGATCTGCGCGAGTTGCGCCGCCTGGTCCTGCATGAGCGCGATCAGCGGAGAAACCACCACCGCCGTCTTCCCCGAAATCACCGCTGGAAGCTGATAGCACAGCGATTTTCCGCCTCCGGTCGGCATCACGACGCAAGTATCGTGCGCGGCCAGCAGACTGCGGATCACATTCTCCTGCTTGGGGCGGAACTCGTGGTATCCCCAGTAGCGCCGCAGCGCTTCGGCCAAATTTGGAATCTCGGGCATTTTTCCTTCGGGCACTCTCAGGCAGTATAGCCTTGGACCTGTCGGCGAAGTCTGTGAGCGCTCGACGGCAGATTTGTGATGAATCACAGAAACCACGTAGGGACGGACGCTCTCGGCTATCTGGACTTCAACATTCCGGCCTTGGGCGAAGCGAAGGCTTAACCGCAGAGTTCGCGGAGAATTTCTTGTTTCTGTATTCATACGCAGACCCCGAGGTGCCCGAGTGAGTAGCACTTGGGGCGGCAGGCTTTGCTCTTCCATTTTTGTCTAGCTCTGCGTTCTCAGGGCTCTCCGCGGTTAGAGCATTCGCATAGCGTTGCGACGAGACAGTCGGGTAAGCAGAAAAAGGCCGGCTCGAAAGCCGGCCTTCTTGAACATGGAGCGCGAACACTGCGGTCCGCGGAACTTACTTCCCTTTTGGCGCGATTGCGTCCTTCGCAGCTTTCGCCACGCGGAACTTTACCACCGTCTTCGCCTTGATCTGAATCGGTTCGCCGGTCTGCGGGTTGCGACCCATGCGGGCCTTGCGATGCGCTTTCACCAGGCGGCCGAGGCCGGGCACAACGAACACACCGTTCTTCTTCGTCTCTTTAATCGCCGTGTCTGCCAGGTGCTCCAGAAAAGCCGCGGCAGTCTTGTTGTTGAGTTCGAGCTTCTCGGCCAGATGCCGAGTCAGTTGAGTCTTGGTCATACCAGAAGCCATGAATTCCTCCTTCAGAAACTTACAAATTTGCGTGTATCCACCGCATAGTAGCGCACTACGCTGTGGAAAAGTAGCATTTTATGCAGATTCTATGCGGTTCCCAGTAAGGTACCCCTTGAAAATCGGCATAAAAATGGGGTCTGGGAGCCGAAAAGCGCCCAAACGGCGCAGTTTGCCGGGGCAGGACGGTCGTGCCACACCGGAGAATCCAGCGCGGTTGCCGCTTGTGCGTATCGCGGACGCGGCGCCGTTTCCGGGCAAACCACCGGTGACCCGCGGAGATCACCGGTTGAACCTCCGCAATCCGAAAACCATGCTCTGAGAATGAGAGCTGAGAACTGAAGGCCGCTACGGATCGTACACCGCCGTGTGCATGCCAGCATGCCGCGCAGCTTCCTGCATCTGGTCGAGCTTCCGCTTCTGTTCATTGAGCTGCCGCTGGATTTGCGCTATACGCTGCACTTGCTGCGCCTGATACCACTCGTACTGGGCCGTCCCGTATCTGGAACGAATCGAGGCGTTGATCAGGTCGATCCGCGTCTGCAGCAGCGCCATCTTGTATTTCTGTGCCAGGATTTGTCCTTTCCATTGTTCGGCCGCGCGTTGTTCCGCCAAGCGTTGCTGCGCAAAACGCTGTTCCGCAAGACGACGATCCGCCCCTTTGCTGTCGGCCGCCACGTTTGCTCCCGACGCTGTTTCGCTCGGTGCTTGTTTCGCGTCCGGGTCTTTCACAATGTCCTTGTTCGTGATTACTCTCGGCTTCGCCGTCAGTGATGAATCCTGAGCGTCCTGCTTCTCGCGATTCTGGCGCGCAGCGTCGGCAAGCGACTGCCCGTAGGCCGCCGAACCCATCAACAACGCGATCATCGCAGACTTCAAGAACATTCGCCGCATAGTCTTCCCCCGCCCGCCACACGAGCCGTTCCTTCAATGGTAAGCCCCGCTGGCTGGGATCGATAGCTACTCCAGTAACTCGGCCGCCAATCGAAAGTGCCAAGGCATCAGGGCCGACCGGCCATCTCCAGAACCTTCTCCGCCGTTATTCCGCTCTCCCGCAAATGCCGGATGCTCAGCGCATCGTGGCGTTTCGCGAGGCGCACGCTGGCGGCGTCCCGCACCAGTTCGCAATGAAAGTAATCCGGGGCGGCATGACCACGATCGGCATAATCACAATCGGCATAACCAAGCGCGCGCATGAGCAGCAATTGCCGCGCTGTCGACTTCAGCAAATCCGCGCCCCGCACTACTTCCGTGATCCGCATTGCCGCGTCGTCGACCACGACCGCCAGTTGGTAGGCCGGAACATCGTCGCGCCGCCAGACTAGGAAATCGCCGAAGTCGAAGTTACTCCCTGCGACGTAGCGCTGCCGGCCTAGATTCAAATCCGCAAATTCAACCGCCTCGCCATCGGGAACGCGAAACCGCCAGTTCACGCCCAGAGGATCGACGAACTTGCCCACGTCCTTGCGTTCGCGACAGGTTCCCGGATACACGGGCTCATCATCCGCATCGTTGGGGGCGCTCGCCGCCTGCGCCAGATCCTTGCGCGAACAGATGCACGGATACAGAAACCCGCCTTGCCGCAGCCGCCGCCAAGCGGCCAGATAGTGCTCCCGGCGCTCACTTTGCGAGTACGGGCCATACGGGCCGCCGCAATCAGGCCCCTCAGTCCAGCAAATTCCGAGCCAGCGCAAATCCTCCATCATGGCGCGGGCAAACTCCGCGCGCGAGCGCTGCGGATCCAGATCCTCGTTGCGCAAGATCAAAGTTCCCTGGTTTTGGATCGTCCGTTGCGCCGCGATCCAGAAAGTCCGGGCATGGCCAACATGCAACAGTCCTGTCGGCGACGGCGCCAGGCGTCCGCGATACTCGGGATGGATGCTGGGCGAAGCTGGGCTCACGAAAGCATTTTAGCGGCAGTGGCAGCCCAACCTGCGAGCGGTGTGTGGCCCGCTACACGGCGTGTATGGCAGCGCACACCCTCCCGCGCCGGATCCGCCCATAAGTCGCGCCGCATCAACAGTCGCCCGGTTGGCCGCTCGGTTGCCATATCACTTCCGACTGCGCCAGCCGCAGAGGAGGTGACGAAATGACAACCACTTGGAAATCCGGTGATAAGAAATCTGCTAATTGGGAAACTAACAACCTAAGCTCGGGGACGACGATTTCGTCCTGGCCACGCCAGCAAAAACTGGCAGGAGCAACGATCGCGGGCTTCGCGATTCTCGGGTTGTTACTCACGGCGAGCGCGTGCTCGAAGCAATCTCCAGAACCGGCGCTGGCCGGCGTTTCCAGTCCGGCGTCCACTTCGCCAGCGCCGGCGGCAACTACCGCCATCGTGCCAACCGCAGCGGCCTCACCTGCGCCCGCAAAGAAGACGCCAAAGCGGCGCCCCGCGAACGTCACTTACACTGACGCTAATTTCGGTGTCTCGTTCCTGTATCCGCGGAAGTTCGCGCTGGCCTCGGGCGACAAAGCGCAGCCTGAGCTCGGCATGGGTGATGTGCCGATGAACTTCGGTCAAGCCGGTGGAGTTGCGGTTGCGACGGTGGCACTGCCCAGCGGCTCGTATCCCGGTACCGACTTCGCATCCGCGTTCTTTAGTGTGAACGTCAATCGCGGCATCTCCGAGCAGGAGTGCGCGCACTTCGCCTTCGTCGACACGCGCAACGCCGACGAAGAGGCGGTCGACGCCGAGAAAGTCAAAATCGGCGCGACCGACATGGAAATGACTTCCAACTTCTCCGGCAACGCCATAAAGCAGGCCGAAACCGAGTACTACCACAGCTACGAAAATGGAGCCTGCTACGAATATGTTCTGGGTCTGGGCACTGAAGGATTCGCCACCGAAGGCGGCATTGAGCACGTCGACCGCGACGAAGTCTTCGCCAAGCTGGAGAAAATCCTGGCCACGGTGAAGATCAATCCGACCGAGCCCGAGCATATGGCCGACACGGCATTCACCGGCAAGGTCGGCGGCAAGTAACAGCCCCAAAACGGGCGAAGAAACCGAGGGCCACGCGACCATCTTGCGTGGCCTTCGCGTTTTGAGCTGTACCGGGCGCCGTCCCGGACGCGGTCCGGCCTCCTGGAGCGTGTTCCATAAACGCCCTTCCGCTAGGGGCACGCCCCTCAGGGGCTAAAGCCCAATGTTTATGCGGCACGTAGCGGCACGGCTTCAAGCCGTGCCCTTCCCAAAATCTGCTTACAACCATTTATTAAACATGCTCAGCTAACGTCGATACCACTTGACCGCAAGCGGGGCAGGTCGGCGTACAATTCCGGCGTACAATTCCAACGAGCAACGAGGAGAGTGAAATGACTCAGAAGATTATCGAGGTAATCGGGACTTCGAAAGAAAGTTTTGCGAAGGCGGCGGAGCGGGCCGTAGAGGAAGCCGCAAAAACCGTGAGGGGTATCAAGTGGGCGCACGTGGATTCGCTCGACATGCAACTGGACGGCGCCAAGGTTCTGCAATACCGCGCCACCACCAAGATTTATTTCGACGTGGAGAACTAGACACCGGCTTCGTGGCCGGTTTCGAGACGTTGGGTTGCAGAAGTTCATTGGCGGGATTCGATGGCGGGCCAGCCGCCTCCTGTGGCGCCGGGTTTGATTTTTTGCATCTTTGTCGAAGCACGCCACATCCGAAACAGCGGTCTGATTTTTGCAAAACGCTGGGACATCTCGCACCGAACATGGAATTCTTGTCTTCAGAAAACTCACACAAAGGATAGTGATCGTCATGATGAAAACAGTCCAACGAATTTCCTTCGTTGCCGCAGTCGCCCTTCTCGCCAATCTATCGGCGCTCGCGCAGACCTCAAACTGGAACATTGACCCGCCGCACTCCACCGCGCAGTTCACGGTGCGCCACCTGGGAATTTCGAATGTCACCGGGAATTTTACGAAGCTGACGGGAAGCGTCTTGCTGAACGAGAAAGACATCACGCAGTCGCAGGTATCGGCCAGCATCGACGTCAGCTCGGTCGATACGAGGGTCGAGGCGCGGGACAAGGATCTTAAAAGCCCCAATTTCTTTGACGTTGAAAAGTATCCGACCATGGAATTTAAGTCCAAACGAATCGTAAGCAGCGGAGGGAAGCTGCAGGTCATTGGCGATTTGACCATCCACGGAACCACGCATGAAGTCACGCTCGATGTGGATGGACCTACGCCGGAATTGACCGATCCGTGGGGCAATCCGCGCCGCGGAATTTCCGCGACCACGACCATCAACCGCAAGGATTTCAATTTGCTCTACAACAAGCTTCTCGGGACCGGCGAAGCGATGATTGGGGACATCGTCAAGATTCAGATTGACGCGGAGATCGTTAAGAAGAAGTAGCGTCGCGCACAGTGGAGAGCGTGAAGGCCCAAAAGACGAAATCGAAGAAGGGAGCCGCGGCGGTCTCGCTCAACGCCTTCGCCGGCAAGTTGGAGAGGCCGAATAACGACGAATTGGCCGCTGCGCTGGGTCCGGCGAAAGCACTCTGGGACGAACTGGCCAGCGATCTTGTGCGGGAGAACCAGATCGACGTCCAGGAGTGGAATTCCTATTCTCCCAAGGCAGGCTGGTCGCTGCGCCTGAAGCACGGAAAGCGGACGATAGTGTATCTGGTCCCTTTTCTGGGCTCCTTTCAAGCGGCGCTGGCACTTGGAAACAAAGCGGTGAAGGCAGCCCAGCAGGTCTCGCTTCCGGCGCGAGTGCGGAAAATCATCGCAGAAGCGCCGCGCTATGCGGAGGGAACTGGAGTCCGGATCATCGTAAACGGGCCTGAAGACGTCACTGCTGTCAAGAAGCTGGCGCGCATCAAGTCGGAGAACTGATGCCTGCGTCGCAATTGCAAGTCACGCTGCGGCAGCCCGTGTGCGAGAACTGTCCCACGGCTGCGGCTACTTCGGGGCGCGGCGTCCGGTATGATTGAAGAGTCGTGACCAGGGTCGTCGCAAACAACAAACTACAACTTTTGCGTTCCGAGAAGCTGGGCAAACTGGCTTGGCTGGTGCATGCCTTCTCGACGCGGCTGGGTGGAGTGTCGCGCGCCTACGGCGGAAATGCGCTGAATCT
>Ga0181530_10003109_pt1 | contig 18882 bp, 18 predicted proteins | sample PEATcosm2014_Bin_42_FD_119769 | JGI IMG/M metagenome (GOLD analysis project Ga0181530, IMG submission 119769) | Peatland microbial communities from MTU Mesocosm Facility, Houghton, MI, USA - PEATcosm2014_Bin10_60_metaG | ecosystem: Environmental > Terrestrial > Soil > Wetlands > Peat | place... | reverse complement strand
TGCATGCGCGGGAGATGAGTCTGGCGGCCAGACTGGTCGAAGGCCTGCGCTCGATTCACGGCGTCACCCTTTACTGCTGCGAGAGCCTGGACAATCACCTGCCGACGGTCACGATGAACGTTGATGGAATGGAGGCTGGGGACGTGGGCACCATGCTCGACGCCGACCACAACGTCGCCACCCGGACCGGCCTGCACTGCGCCCCGCTGGCGCACGAACAGCTTGGAACAGTTGCTATTCACGGCGCTGTCCGGTTCTCGATCGGTCCTTTCAACACCGAGGAACATATTGACGCAGCGTGCCGCGGTGTAGCGTCCATCGCACATTGGGCGGCCACCCGTAAAATGGCTCGTAAGGCTACTCCAGCGCCATTGGCGGTTCGCTGACCGCCGAGCGGAGAGCTCCGGAGAAAGAACTAAGGATGAGTCCCAACCTTTATGCAACAAACCGATACCCGGAGCCGCTGGCGCCGACCCCGCTCATCCCGATTCGGCTCTCAGCCGAAGCACCCGTGATCTGGTGCAAACTGGAATTCCTCAATCCCAGCGGATCCACAAAAGACCGTATTGCGCGCTACATCCTCGGCAAGGCGGTCCGTGAGGGCCGCGTCAGGTCCGGCGGGACCGTCATCGAAGCTTCCAGCGGTTCAACAAGGATCGCCATGGCCATGGTCTGTGCCCAATTGGGGCTCAAATTCATCGCGGTCCTCCCGGAAGGAGTGAGTAGCGAAAGAGGGCTGATGATTCGTGCCTACGGCGGGACCATCCATTTCGCTGCGAAGAAGACAGGGATTCTCGGCTGTATCGAAGAATCCGAAAGGCTTGCCAGTGAGACTGGGGCTTTCCTGCCCCGCCAGTTTTCGAATCCTGAGAACGCGGAAGCCCACGAGTTTGGAACGGCACGAGAGATTGTGGAGCAGATCCCGGGCCATCTGGTCGACGCTGTTGTCAGCGGTGTTGGAACCGGTGGAACACTTGTCGGCCTGATGAGAGGTTGCAGCAGCGAGCGTCACGTGCAACGCGCGTTTCTCGCGCGCCCGGTCGACCTTGCCAAGACGCGGGAACAGGAATGCTGCAGCTTTAGCTCCCGGATTCCTGGGGTGATCGAATGTGCCTCAAGCATCTTCCGGGAATCTGACTATCTATCCCTAACCACGATTGAGGTACGCGACGATGAAGCGCTTCAGACTGCTCGCGAACTCATCCGGTTGGGGTTTCCGGTTGGACCAAGTTCCGGGCTGAACTATCGGGCAGCGGTGCTTGCGGCTGAGAGTCTCTGGCCGGCTAAGATCGTCACTGTCCTTCCCGATCGCATGGAACGATATTTTACAGCCGAGTTGTTCCAACCCTTTGCTTAAGGCCGGGACGGTTTCCGGAACTCAATCTGGAGTTCAACATACAATACGATCACACGCGTGGTTATGCGCGTCGACGCGGCGAATTGCTTGCCAGTCACCTAACACGGCAACCGGCCATTACGCGGGCTTAAGCAATACCACCGGCTACCAAAACACGGCTTTCGGCTCCAACTCCATGGATTCAAACACGATCGGCACCGGCAATACAGCGGTGGGCGCGAATGCGCTGCAGAACTCCACCGGCAACAATAACATCGCCATTGGCAACCAGGCGGGACTTGGCCTCACCACCGGCAGCGACAACATCTATATCGGCACCCAGGGGTCCGACACATCGAACACCATCCGCATCGGCACGGGCCAGACGGCTACGTACATCGCCGGCATCTGGAACACCGGTGGCACTGGCAACACCGTGTATGCCAATTCCTCCGGCCAGTTGTTCACCCTTCCCTCTGCCCGGCGCTACAAGCAGGACATTCGCGATTTGGGCGACACGACGGACGAAGTGATGGGGCTACGGCCGGTGCGCTTCCGCTACAAGGCGCAAGGCCAGGAGGGCCCCGAACAGTACCGGCTGATCGCCGAGGAAGTGGACGAGGTGGCGCCGGAGCTGGTGGCCCGCGGCAAGGACGAGCAGATCGACTCGGTTTATTACGACAGAGTCAATATCATGCTACTCAACGAAGTGCAGAAGCAGAACCAGCACGCGCAGCAGCAGGATGATACGATCAAGCAGCAGAAGGAACAGATTCAAAAACTGGAGGCACGGCTAGCGGCGCTGGAGGCTTTATTGTCCGGCAAGGCAACCACGACAGCGACCGCCGGGCAGTAAGTCCAGTGCTCGGGATAGCTGCCGATATCGCGCCTTAACGCTCGCGCAGAGCGGTGTTGTTCGGGACGGCACGGGGGTCGGAGACACGCGACACCTTCAGAATAGCCAAGTGTTCCGCTCTGAAGCGCCGCGGCGAATGATCCCTCTCGACGGCAACGGTTCGAGCTGGAAGCGCGGTGTGCGCTTCCGCATTACCTTCGGCTATATTCGTCTGTAAACCTTTTGGTAATCGACAGCACCTTGCTCTGAGCGGTACAACGAGTCATGGCATTGTGCCCCGGTGTCCGCGCTGTACTCTTTATCTGCTTGTTCGCTTCCGTGTTACCGGCCCAGCAGGATCGAATCAATGCTACGATCGATGCCCGCCATTCGGTAGTCGTCAGAGGCAGTGCTCCTCCTCAAGCGCAGCCGAAGTACGATCAAGGGGCGGTGGAACCCGATTTCCGGCTCGGCAACATCACGCTGATGCTGAGGCCATCGGCCGCTCAGCAAGCCGCGCTCGAACAATTGCTGGCGGAGCAGCAAGATCCCGCATCGCCGAACTACCACAATTGGTTGACACCGGAAACCTACGCCGAGCGGTTCGGGACGAGTGCGGCGGATTTGGACAAGATCGCCGCTTGGTTGCGCTCCCAGGGCTTCGCCGTGCAGTATACGGCGCGCGGTCGCGACTTTATTAGTTTCAGCGGCACAGCCAGCCAGGTGCAGGCAGCACTGCATACGGAAATCCACCGCTACCACGTGGGCGCCGAAACTCACTTCGCGAACTCGACGGACCTGTTCTTGCCAGCGGCCATCGAGCCCATGGTGGCAGGCGTCCTGGGGCTCCACGACTTTCACCCAAAGGCGCCGCGGAAGCGAGCCCAGCCGGACTATACCCTCTCTGACGGAAGCCACTACCTGCTGCCGGACGATCTTGCGACGATTTACAATCTCATCCCCTTATACGGCTACGGATATACGGGCGCAGGACAGAACATTGTGATCGTAGGACAGAGCGACATCGATCCCAGTGACATTGCGGCGTTCCGCAACACTTGGGACCTGCCCCCAACCACCATACAAATGGTTCCCACTGGCACGTACCCAGGGGTCACCGGCGATGAAATAGAGGCGGACTTGGACCTGGAATGGTCCGGCGCGGTGGCTCGACTTGCGGCGCTGATCTACGTTTACAGCGAAGACGTGAGCTACTCGACTTACTATGCTATTGACAACAACCTGGCGCCGGTGATCAGCGAGAGCTTTGGGCTGTGCGAATACGAGGTGGCGTCGAATCGTATGGGCCTTTACAACTTTCAGGTAGAGGCACAGAAAGGCAATCTACTGGGAATTACCTGGCTGGCTTCGTCGGGCGATTCGGGAGCTGCCGGCTGCGATTATGACGTCACGATGGCAACCCAGGGTCTAGGAGTTAACCTGCCCGCCAGCGTTCCCGAGGTTACCGCGGTGGGCGGGACGGAGTTCAACGAAGGAAGCCTCACCTATTGGAGCAGCAGCAACGGGTTCTACGGTGGCTCAGCGCTTTCCTATATTCCCGAGACGGCGTGGAACGACACGGCGGTGAGCGAGGCATTTGGGGGGACCATTGCGGCTAGCGGCGGCGGGTTGAGTTCGGTTTACAAGAAGCCTACGTGGCAAACCGGTCCCGGTGTTCCCAACGACGGCGCGCGCGATGTGCCCGACATCTCCCTGGCCGCGTCGCTCGCCCACGACCCCTATATCATCATTTCGGAGGGCGCGGTATATACCGTGGGCGGCACGTCGGCCGCAGCGCCTTCTTTTGCCGGAATGGTCGCTCTGCTCAATCAGTACCTGGTACAGAACGGGGTGCAAACGAAGCCGGGCGTGGGCAACATCAACCCGAAGCTATACGTCATGGCGGCGGGAGGCACATCCGGCATTTTTCACGACGTGACCACGGGGGACAACATCGTTCCGTGCCAGGTGGGCACAGCGAACTGTGCAGACGGTCACTTGGGGTACACAGCCGGTGTGGGTTACGACCTTGTGACGGGCCTGGGTTCAGTGGATGCGTACAGCCTAATCACGTCATGGAGCGGCATTCCGGTTACCTCCACCACCACTACGCTTACTGTGAGCCCTGCCATTATCTTGGCGAGCGGGTCCACGGTGCTGACCGCTACCGTGAAGGCGGCAAGCGGCACCGCGTCACCCACTGGAACGGTTTCATTCACGCTGGGGGACAATCCGCTGGGCGCCGCGACGCTCTCGGGGTCTGGAGGAACCGCCACTGCGTCAATCACGGTTTTTGGCGGCCAGTTGCCGGCGGCAACCAACACAGTACAGGCTTACTACGGGGGTAGCCCCGCGTTCAGTTCCTCATCGGCAACGGCAACGGCCAGCCTGGGCACTCCAACTGCGACCTCCGCAGTGGCAGCGTCGGTGACGCCGAATCCGGTCTACCAGCAAGCGCCGAATGCGAATGGCGCCACGTTCTTTTTCACCGTCCAACTGAACGAAACCGCGGGGGTGGGCACTACGGTGACCGGGTTCACTTTCGGCGGGGTAAGCTACGCGGGCTCGATCGCGAATTTTTTCGGCAGCACCACGTTGCCGGCGCACGGCACGCTTTCGGCAAGTTTGAAGGCGGGGAACATTGCCGTGCCATCGTCGGTGGTGATGGTATTCACTGGCCGGGACGCCAGCGGAGCGACGTGGACGCAGCAGATCGCGGTTCCTTTCCTGCCGCAGCCAACCAGCACCAACTCCACGTCGAGTGCAGCGACGGCGAACGTGCGGCTCAGGCGGTAACGGCTTCTGGACGAGCTGGGAGCGATCGACTGCTGTCGCTCTTCGCCGATCGCATCCTGCTGCCCTTGGCTCGCGGGCTGGTCATTCGAAAGTACCTGGTGCATCGGCACAACCACAAACTGGCCAAGAGGCCCGCTCAATGGCCGATATGTGCCGCTAACGCTCGTTTGGAAACTGGCGCTGTTCATGCACGGCACGCGGCCATCCTGCGATATGCGCTGATGGCACATGCGTTGATGATTCCCACGGCCGTGGGGGACAATGGTCATGGTGGCTAGAACAGTTGATTCCTACCGCTTCCTGGATGGTATCGCGAAACGGGCGATGAAACGTTGGGCGGGCCTCCCCGGGGAGACACAGATTCCATGGACTCCTCTCGCGAGGCCGCTTTCGAGATGCACCGTGTCCCTTGTTAGTTCAGCGGCGACCGCCTTGAAAACCGATCGCCCTTTTGATCCAGAAATCGAGCGGCAGGATCCCTGGTTTGCTGACGCGTCGTATCGCGTGTTGCCGCGGACGGTACGGACCGGGGACGTTCAGGTGTGCCACCTCCACATCAACCCGGGCTTCGCCGAGCGGGATTTGAACTCGGTACTGCCGGCCGAACGACTGGATGAACTCGCACTACTGGGCGAGATTGGCGCGGCTGCGCCGTACCACTACTCGTACATGGGCTACACCCTCCGGCCGGAGCGGCTCCTGCGGGAGAGCCTGCCCGGGATGGTCCAGCGGCTTCGCGAGGAGCATGCCGACGTAGTGGTGCTGGTCCCGGTTTGACCGGTGTGCTGCTGGTCCGTGGGACTGGTACAACGTGAGATCGAGGCGGCAGGATTCAGCACCGTCTCGCTGTCCATGATCCCGGAGTTGACGGCGAGCGCGGGGGCGCCGAGGATAGCCGCGATCGAGCATCCGTTCGGCATGACGCTGGGGCGGCCCGGCGACGCAGTGGGTCAACTGGCAGTCTTACGCGCGACGCTGCGAGCAATGGAAACGATGGCGAAGCCTGGCGAGGTAGTGCACCTGCCGTTCGAGTTTGCATCCGCGGAGAAACTCGCGCTCGGTCCGCCGATGGCACCGCCGATCGCGCGGTACCTTGTGCGGCATCCTTGGACACTGCCACGGTTCCTGAATCGGACGCCGCCGGTCAGCGGTAGTTGAAACGCTTCCGATATTCGCTCGAAACGGCGGTTCAGTGGCACTCGCAATCGTCGCAACACGCCTTGCCCCGGAGTCCGTCAACGCCCTCCTTGGCGATGATCGGCACCATCACCAGTCCAGCCACCGGATCGGCCCACCACCACCCCGCAACGGCATTCAGAAGCAACCCGCCCAAGAGAATTGCTGAGAGATACGTGCAGAAGTCCGTCTGCCGGGAATCGGCTTTCATCGCTCCGCTCCCGATTCCGGCTGCAACCCGCCGCTTGGCCCTCGCCAGCAACGGCATCACCACTACCGAGACGGCGGCGACGATGATGCCGGGGATGCTTCGCTCTGGTGCTTCGTGGCCGATCAGTGTGGAGCCGGATTCGCAGAGGATGTACAGCGCAAGCGCAGTGAAGCACCCACCCACGATTCGTAACGTGGTCCGCTCAACTTGTTCACGCCGGGAGTGGTCAAGATCGTGGTGGAACCGCCACAGCAATGCCGCACCGGATGTCACTTCAATCAAGCTGTCCAGCCCGAAGCCGATCAGCGAGACGGACCCGGCGACGATTCCGGCGACAATCGAGACCAGTCCTTCGAGACTGTTGTAGCCGATGGTGAAGTATTCGAGCCGCTGGCCCCGGCGAACCAGTTCACTTCGGGTCAAAATGCTGACGGAAGCCATGGAAGCTAACGACCTTAGAATTTCATCTTCCCGCAAAGACCAGTCATTATGGTAACCGTCCGATGGGAAACCGGATGGCATCCTTTAAGCCGTTGATGTGCGCGGACTGGGAGCGAAAGGCTACCGACAGGCGGTTAACAGCCCGCACGGCCGCACCGATTTGGCGCTGGCGTGCGGGTAGCCAACTTTCCGATAAGCCGGTTTTTATCGCGCTCCAGACGTCATAGAACGGCAACGAGAGCGATAAGTCTTCTGCTGTGAAGCATTTACAGAAAGTGAGAACTTGGCCGCGCGGCCAGCGCGATTCTTCCGACATCTCCTCTCGTTTAAGGCATCATTTCTCCTGCTGGTCCCGGTTCTAGTAACCCGATCCTAGCCGGGAGGTTCCCCGCCGAAATTTGGCGCCGTACGGGCGTGAGTCCCTCCCGACACAAGCGATCAGCTATTGCGGGCCCCGGCCCGGCGCGGGCATGCCGCCTAAGAACGCCATCGAACTTCGTTCCGAAGACAAGACGGCTTACCCCGCGCTTGAGTAGCTGACGCAAGATGCGCGTCACGGAGTGCGACCTCCGAAACGATAAGTGGGTTCTCTTCTATTGACGGTTGGCCTCTGTACCGATGCTCGCCGCGTTGCCGGCGCACGCCGCGGTCGGTGTCGAGCGCCAGCCCTCGCCCGAATGGGCTGCATCGGTCTATCCTGGAAAGGAATGCGCATCGACGCGAAAGGTGCCGTCGGACAGTATCCGGCCCTTCTGGTACCCACAGCGCTGCGCAGTCTACGGCTGCGGCTCCAGTGGAAACTGCCAGACTTGGAGGCGACCGCTGGGCCGAGGGCCGGAAGCGGACGAAGCCTTCTCAAGGCTCTGCGGGATCATGGACTGATCACCGCAGATGACACTCAGGCCGGCATGACGCGCGCGTCGGCATCGGCGGCCAAGCCGGTCACTCGGGCGACCGCGGAACGGGTCCTCGCGCAGTTCCTGGAGCGCGTCGCGGAGGTCCACCAGAACCCCTATTACCTGGCCAAGGTCGTCAGGGTCGTTCTCTTTGGCATCATGTGCGCCTCAACCCCGTTCGAAAATGGACTTCTTTTCCCACAAACGAACACGGCCAACTGAAATCCCCGCTGCATCCGCCTGGGCCCCGGTGGCGCGGAACTCCAGGCCCGATTGGGCTTTGCCTGCGGCCGGGCTGCTCGGACAAGGGGGCTGCGGCCCCGGCCCCTTGCGTGCGCTATTGCCTGTCGTGAATGCGTTAATCCGGGATCTGCAATTCGCTTTTCGCCGCATGCGCAAAGCCTCCGGTACTACTGGCGTAATCGTAATCGCGCTGGCGCTGGGAATCGGAGTCACCGTTTCCTCCTTCATCACCGTTAACGCGCTGGTGCTTCATCCGCTGCCGTTTCCGCGAATCGACCGCGTGATGATTCTTTGGGAAACCTTTCCCAAGGCGCGCACCGAGCGGGAGGCGGTCTCGGCCGCGAATTTCCTCGACTGGCAGGGGCAGAACGCCTCCTTCGAGAATTTGGCCGCCTACCAGCCGTGGGACGCCAACCTCACCGGCCTCGGCGACCCCGAGCGCGTACAAGCGTACCTCGTTTCGCCAGAGTACTTCGACACGCTCGGCCGGAAGCCTCTACTGGGCCGGGTCTTCCGTGCCGACGAAGCAGAGCCGGGCCGCGCGACCGCGATCGTGGTGAGCAACGGATTCTGGCAGCGCGAGTTCGCCGGCGCCCGCGACGTGCTGGGGCGGAAGATCAGCCTCAACGGGCAGAGCTATTCCATCGCCGGAGTCATGCCTTCGGATTTCGATTTCCCTCTCGGTACGGATCTGTGGGCGCCGCTGGCCATGACGCCCGCGCAAAAAGACGATCGCTCAACTCGAAATCTGGCGGTGATCGGCCGCCTGAACCCGGGCGTCCCGGTGGCGCGGGCTCGCGCCGAATGGGAAGCTCTTTCGCGCCGCCTGGAGGAACAGCATCCCGATGCCAATGAGGGCCGCACCGGCCTGATTGTTCCCATCATGCAGTTGACCAACATCGGCACCGACCGCTTTACCGTCATGCTGCTCGCGACCGCCGGTTTCGTACTGCTACTGGCCTGCGCCAACGTAGCCAACCTGCAACTCGCCCGCATCATGAGCCGCCAAAAGGAAATGGCTGTACGGACCGCGCTCGGAGCGAGCCGGCTCGGCATCGCCTGCCAGTTGGCCGTCGAAAACGTGATGATTGCGCTGGCCGGCGGCGCGCTGGGTCTTTGGCTCGTGGCCTGGGACCTCGACTACATGTTAACCACGATTCCGGCACAGGTGATGAAGTGGGTGGCTGGCTTCAATGGGATGCGCATCGACGGTAGCGCGGTTTTGTTCACGCTCGCGGCCTCCGTGGCGGCCGGCATCCTGTGCGCAGTTCCGGCGCTGTTGCACGTTGTAAGGCGCAAGAACGTGGTGGACGTGAACGAGGTGCTCAAGGAGAGCAGCCGGACCTCGAGCGCCGGACCGCGCCACAACCGCCTTCGAAATGCGCTTGCCACGGGAGAAGTGGCGCTCGCGCTTTTCTTGTTGGTAGGCGCCGGGCTCATGGTCCGGACATTCCAGAGAATGCTAACGCTCAACTACGGGTACAACCCGAATAACCTCATGACTCTGCAGATTTCCCTTCCGGAAACCAAATACCGCAGCGGCGTTCAGATCGAGGAGTTCTACGATTCCGTGCTGCGCGAGTTGAAAGTCTCACCCGACGTCAAGGCGGCGGGGGCAGTGAGTACCGGCCCCGGCGCCGACGCCGTCTACGTTGAAGGCCACGCGGAACCCCGGCCCGGCGAGCCGCGGCCGAGCGTCCAGTCCGTTTCGAGCCGATACTTCGAAGCTATGGGAGTGCCCATCCTCGACGGCCGCGCGATTACCGAACAGGACGGCAGAGAATCCCAGCCCGTCGTGGTCGTCAGCCAGACCGTCGCCCGGTTCTATTGGCCAGCGGGCAGCGCCATCGGCCGGCGTATCCGGCTTCATAAGAAAGACTCGCGATGGATGACCGTCGTCGGTATTTGCGGCGACGTGAAGGACTGGTTTGGGGGACCGCAGCCCGCGGCTTATATCCCGTTTGCGCTGTCGCCGGGGCCCGCGGCCGAGATCCTGGCGCGGACCGCCGGAGATCCGGAACGGATAATCGGCGCGGCGCGCGCCGCCGTGCGCAAAGTGGATGCCGACCAGCCGATCTTCGATGTCAAGAGCATGCAACAGTCCGTCTCCGAGCAAACCTCCGGCGTTCGCGCCTCCGCCGTTACAATGACCATTTATGCCGTGATCGCGTTTCTGCTGGCGGTCACGGGGATTTACGCGGTGGTCTCCTACTCCGTGGCGCAGCGGACCCATGAAATCGGCGTTCGCATGGCCATGGGGGCGCCGGGCTGGTGCATCGCCCGGATGACTCTACGGCAGGGCGCATGGATTGCGGGCGTAGGCCTAGCCATCGGCTCGCCGGTCGCGCTGACTCTCATGCGCCTCATGTCCAGTGTGCTCTACAACACAGTTCTGATCGAGATGCCGACCTTCTTCGCTCTGACCGCCGTTCTGGCCCTCTCGGCCATGCTGGCCAGCTACGTTCCCGCCCGCCGCGCCGCCAGGATCGATCCGCTGGAGGCCTTGCGCCACGAATAACGCCCTCAGTTCGGAGCCGCGACAGCGACTACCACGCTCTTGAATTCTGCGATTCGATAGTTCCCAGGCTTAAGGTGCATCGTGAACACACCCGCGTGATCCGTTTTAGTTTCTGACGTTCGCGGTTCCTTTGCGGAGCCGACAGTTTCTCGCTTCGGCGGATCGGGAGGCTGGAAAGCGCCGCATGTCAACTGCGTCGTACCGGCCAAGATCAGAGCTAACAAGCCGCCAGGTAGATTTCGGAGACTCAAGATCGCGACCTCTTCGCCCACGGTGCCCATGGCAATGCCATGGGAATGGTAAGGGGGGTTGTCGGAAACTATGGCGATATTACGAATTAACGCTCCCCGCGCGGGGAACGGGCACTCCAGCTCACGCTCATTTCGCGGTTTGGGGACTTTCCAGCCAATTGAATACTTCCGGACGCCCCGCTATTGGACCGATGGCTGCGATGTATTTGCGGTCGGGCCGTCGTACCTGAATCGCTATACTCAGTGCACGCGCCGCTTCAGCTCGTCAAAGAAATTCAGCAGGAAGGTCAGGTGGAGATCTACCTTTTCCTCACCCTCGGCAGCTCCCTTCGCGGGGAACGCAACGATGTGTTTGCCGTCGGGCGCCAGATCGTACCACTGATAAGTGCCCGTTGGAAAGATCGGATTGCCAGTCCATTCGCGCGGCTTGCCCGGTTCGAAGCTTCGTCCCTTGAGTGTGTAAGGAACTACCATGATGTGACCGTCGTTGGTTGCATAGAAGATTTCCCTGGCAGTGCGCGACCACAGTGGATATCTGCCGGAAACGGTGGAAATCTGCGCCTGCCCTCCGCCCTTGGCGCCTTCCGGAAACGCTCGCACGAAAATGTGAGGTACGCCCGACTGAAACGACGTATAGGCAAGCCAGCGCCCATCCGGCGAAAAGGCGGGTTCCACGTCCGTGCTTTTGGTGGCCAGGAACAATTCGGGCGCGCCGGCCTTGGGACGGTCCGGGTCGGTGGTATCGAGCGGGAGAATCCAAATGTCGCGGCCGGTATCGGTCCCCGCCTGGTGGAATGCCAGGTAGCGGCCGTCGGGCGTGAAGGAGCCGGGGACGGCGCCGCCGCTCTTGAGTGCGTAGAGCATTTGCGGCTGGCTGGACCCATCCGAACGAACCCACCAAATCCCGCCGAGCGACGGGGCATAGGCAATATGATTGCCGTCAGGCGTCCACACCGGGTTCGTATCGGTCCCATTCGGGTTCACGGTGAGGCTCATTTTGCTGCCGCGGGCCAGATCGTATACCCAAATGTTGCCGGTGGAGGAATACGCCACCCGCTTTCCGTCGGGAGAGAAGCGCGGACTGCGGAGCCCCGCAGCCACCACCAACGGCTCTTTTTTTCCCGAGGCTTCCAGCCGGAAAAGAGCACCGGATGCGTCGTTGGATTTGCCGCTCAGATAGACCAGAGTGCCGGTGCGCGAGAAATCCAGTTGCGCGCCTCCCGTAGACGGGCTGCTGGTGACATCCTCCAGAATCGGCGCGGGCGTGCCGCTGGTTTCGTAACGCGCCAGGTTGAACGGCACGGCGAACAGCGCGCCCTGATGAAGGAAGACCAGGTGGCCGCTGGGTAGATAGCGCCCGAAGTAGCCGCCGCGCTGCACCACTTTGGTTTTTCCGGTCTTGAGAACGGCCACTTCAATATTGGCATCGTCGAAGCCCGCGCCGCTTGTATGTCCAGTGAAGAGGATCGCCTGACCGCCCGGCAGGATCTGCGGCCAGCGATGCGTCGCCTCACCTTTTGCCGGCGGCTTGGTGAGGCTCTGGGGTGTCCCGCCGCCGCTGGCCGAAATGCGCGCCAGGCCGTACAGGCCGGCGAGCCCGAAGACGATGTTGCCATCCTCGCTCCAATCGGCCCCACGCAGGGCTGTGGGCACATCGCACAGCGTGCTGGGCGCGCCGCCCTGGATCGAGACCTTTTTCAGATGCTGGTCGGCGAAGAACCCGATCCACTGGCCGTCCGGCGAAAAGAACGGGTCCGCTGCATTTTCCGTTCCCGAGAGGACGGTGGGTTTGGACTGATCCATGAGCCGCGTGGCTAGCAGGACAGTTCCACCGCCGGCAGGCTGTACTGGATAAGCGAGCCGCGTCCCGTCGGGAGAGATGGCGGCCGTGATGCGGATGCCAGCCAAGGCTTCGGGGCCCATGTCGGCGCTGAAGCGCAGCAGCGGACGCTCCACCGTAGGCGTGGCGCGCCACAGCAAACCGCCCAGCGCCAGCGCGAGTGCGGCGCACGCGCCCGCGATCGTCCACGGCAGCCAGGAGCGGCGCGCCGGGGCTGCCGGCGCTGGGACCGTCTCCGCCGGTTCCTCCAGCAGGATGCGCGCTTCTCCGATATCGCGCAGCCGCTGCCTGGGATCTTTGCACAGGCAGCGGACCAACAGCCGGCGAACCTGCGGCGGAGTCTCCTTCGGCAGCGCGGCCCAATCCGGGTCGCTTCTGATTACGGCGGCCAGGGAGTCGCTCACGGTCTCGCCGCCGAAGAGCATGCCACCGGTGATCAGTTCGAACAGCACTACCCCGAAAGCCCAGATATCGGTGCGTTTATCGACCGGTTTGCCGCGCGCCTGCTCCGGCGACATGTAGGCCGCCGTCCCCAGGATCATCCCTGCCTGCGTCATGGCCAGCGAGAGCGTGGGAGACATGGTCGGGTTGTCGGTGGTTGCAGCGGAACTCTGCTCGGTTGCCTTGGCCAGGCCGAAATCCAAGAGCTTCACCGTGCCATCGGGAGTGACTTTGATGTTGGCGGGCTTGAGGTCCCGGTGAATGATGCCGCGTTCGTGGGCGGCCTCGAGTCCGGCAGCGATCTGGCGCGCGTAGGCGATGGCGGTATCGACAGGGACGGGTCCGGCAAGGTCGGCGCCCTCCACCAGCTCCATGACGATGGCCCCCTCTTCGATCCCGTAAATGGCGGCGATGTTGGGGTGGTTGATGCTCGCCAGTAACTGCGCTTCGCGTTCGAAGCGCGCCATGCGCGCGGTGTCGGAGGAAAAAGCCTCGGGCAGCACTTTGATGGCGACATCTCGATTCAGCTTGGTGTCGGTAGCGCGGTAGACCGCGCCCATACCACCCTCGCCGAGCTTCGAGACGATGCGGTAGTGGGCAATTGAGGGCCGTGGGCTCATCGTCTGTAACTCTGGCATGGTACCACTTCCGGCTGGTACTCAAGGGTGGCGCGCGCCTCGCATAGGTAATGCATCACGGCGCATCCGGAAACAATCCCACTTTACCGGCTAACGCCCGAACCTCCGCTGTGCCGCAGACCAGCTACCGATAACCCAGTTAAGGCTGCTGTTCAAGGACGCCGGCCGAAGGGCAGTTGGCGCCCATTGACCAGAAGCGGCATGGATGGTTTGTTCCCGTTTTCCTCGCGAGCGTGCCCTACTGCTTTCTTCGGCCCATTGCGGCCGATGGAAAGGGCTCCACTTGTGGCCAAATAACGGTCTGCATGCCTGTCGCGTCCCGAAACTCAACCATCCAGCGGCTACTGATTGGTTCTTGCAGGATCTGTGACAGAGTGAGCGCCAACGCTAGTCCCGGAGCGAAGAGATTTCCTCGCCCGGCGTCGTCGCGTTCACAACGCTGCGCTATTCGCTCAAGTAGTTCACTGCATTTGGCCCCGGATTCGATACATCCGGTTAATGAAAGGTAAGAGGTGAGCGCCATGGAGCCAAACCAGTCTCGATATTGCCGGGTCCACCAAGGGACAGCAGGGCTCGCCTCATTCGCGGGATCGTTAGCAGGCGGCTCTAGAGAATCGGCTATCCGCGATGAAGTACCAGAAATTAATGGGAAACCACTGTCCGAGAAGGCCTTGGTCAGTAATCCCGCCGATCCCTTCTTCCCGCCAACTCCCGAGATGAAGGAGGCTCGAAGCTGTCTGATAAGGGGAAGAACGCTCAGGTACTGCGTCTTCCAAGGCTCACTGCATAGGCGTGCTGAATAGTTCGCGGCGGGGGCTGGTCACCAGCAACCCGGTCGCCCATAGCGAGCCGCCAGTCCCCAAGAAGCACAGGGGTATAGCACTTACCCCGGCGCAGCAGGCTTTGGTCTTCGAGTCGGCCAGCGGGCCGTGGTGCCTGGCGACGTTCCTGGAAGTCGGGCGCCGCCACCGGCGCGCGCCGAGGCGAGGTGCTGGCACTGCGCTGGTCGGACATTCAAGATGGTCGCGCCATCATCACGCGGTCGCTCACCCAGACGAGGCAGGTATTGGAATTCAAGGACACGAAGACGGAGAGGCCGCGGGATGTGAAAGTGCCGGCGTCGACGCTCGCCGCGCTGGAGGAGCACCGGAAGCGCCAGAACGAATTCCGCCGGCAATTCGGGTCTGAGTACCGGGCGGACCTGGACTTGATCTTCGCCAACCCGGACGGAACACCGCTGCGGCCGAATTCGGTCTCGTCGGTGGTCTCGCTGCTGTTCCGCCGGCTGGGTTTTCCCAAGGGGGCGAGCCTACACTCCCTACGCCACAGCCACGGGTCGCACCTGTTGGCCGATGGAGTACCACTGCCGGTGGTATCGGAGCGGTTGGGGCACTCCTCGGTGCGGACGACGGCGGAGGTATACGCGCACGCCCTGCGCGGCCAAGACGATGAGGCGGCGCGGCGATGGGATGAGTTTCAGCGCAGGGGAGCCGGGGTTCGCGTCGAGAGGAAACTCCAGTGACAAAGCGTCACCGGCGTCCCCAGGATCACGGCAGGGCTGGTTCCTGGCGCCCAAACAGCGGACCCAAGCGCGTTTATGGGGACGGATCGTGACTTCGCCGTGACGCTAACTTTTGCGCACCAATCGCAGCCGCCGGTGCAAAACGGTGGCGCTCGGTCGCTCGAAGGCTCATGGCTCGAGAAAATGTCTTATAGGCACTTCAAGCATTGCGCGCCGGTCTTGTGACGTTATCCGGGTGGCGTACTCGCTCCGCTCGTGACTTCCTTTGCGCGGAGCAATTGGGTTCGTTGAAGCACTCCGACTGCAATATTTCCGAGTTTTGCGGAATCAGAGTCCTTGTGTGTCAGGTTAAAATCGCATAGTGTTGTAGAAATGACATTGACTTATCGAATTCACCCGTCAATTGGAGTTGCCCGGGTTGGGGACAGCGAAGACGACTTTTACCTCGCCCCCGACGAAATGGGCGGATGGCCTACAGAATGTGACCGGCATGGGAACGAACATTTAACCAAGGGTGTTCCAAAGCCCGTTCGATCTTTCAAAACCAAGAGTGGGCAGATCAAACGGCAGGCCGCCCGGTTTCGGATATTTAGCTCTGATCCCGCCAGGCCCAACCAGCCGGCGAAGGAAATTACTCTGGCGGATCCAACGGTCGAAAGTATTGAATGGACCGTGCACTTGGCGAATAAAAAGGCCGCATGGTACAAATTTTCAGAGCTGGACGGAGACCTGACTCTCGGCCGGTCGAACAGCTATGCGAGGCGCCACGTTCACCATTGGAACACCAACGTAAAAGGTAAGGCCCGGCAAAGTCTGATCATCGATCCTGGTCCCCGCACCCTGCAGGGACCCCAAAAGAAGATATCTTTCAGTCAGGCTACGGCTCCCAAAGGATATACCAGCAAATTTCCGGACCGACCAACATTGGGACACCAGGTTGTCACGTTGGGCGACATGCTCACCGACGCGGAAGGCCGGTTGCTGGTGCTGGGAGGCCATGGAATCACGGGCGGAGATAAGCCGATCGAGGATTTTGGGGGCCAGGACACGTGGCATGACGATGTCTCCGATGGCCCCGTCACCTGTTGTGTGACGTTCAAGAGTGGCGATAAGGTTCACCTCGACGCGTGGGTCCTCACGGGATCGCCGAACTACGTGCCAGAGATTGTGAACCTGATCACGCTCGACGACACTATCTTCGACGTAGGCGTACGCCATTTAGGACTTGCGCCTAAGATCTACCACGGGAACAGATGGAATCGCAGCTACAGAGCGCACTTTGAGACGGAAATCCTACCGATTATAGAACGCCCAGGGCGGTATATCTGGCTTGCTACCGTGCCGTTCATGGCCGGATTCTCTGCGCCGCGCTTTGATCCGCGGGATGCGTCCGTTGCCAACAAGAAAAACCGGATGGGGTACTTGGCGCATTTTCGGAAGCCTGGCGACAGGAACACATTGTTCCAGCGCGGTGTCCCGCTCATGCCGCTCAACGCCGGTGACAACAATCTGAACGACAACAATATTTCGAAATTTCTTTCGCTCACCGAAACTCAATATTTCCTATTGAGCCAGTGGGCGGAAGGCAACTTCACTGTAGACAAGCCGGCGCCTTACTGGGGTTTGCATGCACTCGATCGCGGCTCGGTAGCCAATTGCGTGGGGGGACCATTCTCTCCCGGAATTGAAGTTACTTGGAGCGTGCGAAATCCTAAGCTGTACTCCGCGCCCTATAGAATCAAACACCGCCGGAATGGCCCTGCGCTCTATGCCAAGTACGGCCTGGACCCAGCGCGAGACGAATGCGAGGGAGGCGGCTTAGAGCCTGGCGATCTGACCAAACGCATGGCCGTTCCCTGGCAGGCTGATTTTTTTGATTGCTCCGACGAGCCGATCACATTCCTGGACCCCAATTCAAACGATACGAACCCGCTCCCGCCACCGCCGGTCTATGACGCCTACTGGTGGCCGCCTCAGAGCCCGCAGCAGGTAATCAATGGCGCACTGACGCCAGAAGAGCAGGCGCAAGACATGAAACTTGGACAGCAGTCCAATGCTTCCTACCTGGCGGGGAGCCAGGTACCGTATACCCGCGGAGTGACGAACTTCATGCAAATGATCACTGCCTGGCGGTACCTGGGGTTCGTCGTCAACCAGAATCGCACGCCCGATGGAGACCGCTATCCGTATTTCGTCGAAACCGAGCGGGACTACAAATTCTTCTTGTGGCAACCGTAGACGTACTGATTGCCGGAGGAGGTCCCGCTGGATGCGCCGCCGCGCTTGCATTGCTCACGCACACAAAACTTCGCGTGACTGTGCTCGAGCGATCCTACTATAAGGAAGGGCGTACAGGCGAGACGGTGTCGCACAGCCTCGGACCGCTTCTCAGGTACCTGGGAGTCTGGGAGCCGTTTCTCCGGCAGGATCACCTTCCCGCATACGCGATGAGCGCTGCGTGGGGGCAAGCGACCATCCGATCGCGCGACTATTTGTTCTCTGGGATGGGGCACGGCTGGCACCTCGATCGTGTGCGCTTCGACAGGTTATTGGCTGACGAAGTGCGCTCGCGTGGCGGCACGCTCGTCTGCGGCGCCCGGCCGGCCAGGGTCGTACGTGAGAATGCAAATGCTTGCCGCGTGGCGACAGACGACGGGCAAGAGTTTAAGGCGGCGTATCTGATCGACGCCAGCGGCCGGCAGATGCAACTCGCGCGCCTACTGGGGGCGCGGCCGGTTGTCGTGGATCGCTTGATCGCGGCGATGGCATATTTCAATGGATTCGATTTGGACTCGGAGGCTCATGAGACGTTAGTCGAGTCGGTCGCGGACGGCTGGTGGTACTCTGCCCTTTTGCCGGGGGGACGACTAAGCGTGGCATTTTTTTCCGATCCTGAAATCATTCGAATGCACGGGCTGATAGATCCAGACGCCTGGGCACGACTGTTGGCTTCAGCGCCACACACGCGAAAACGTATTGGAGCCGCCCGATGCGCGGGCCCCGTTGCGTTTCGCCCGTGCGGCTCTCAACATCTCGAATCTGCTGCTGGTGACGGATGGGTTGCGGCTGGCGACGCGGCGGCTTCCTTCGATCCGCTCGCATCGATGGGGATCGGCCATGCCATATCCTCTGGTATACACGCCGCGCGAGCCGTATGTGACCAATTGTGCGGCAATGAGCGGGTGCGCTCCCAGTATGTGGCGCACGTGCACCAGAATTTCATGAGGTATCTGCAACTGCGGACCTACTACTACGGGCTCGAACAAAGGTGGGCTGGTGCTCCGTTCTGGGTACGTCGTCACAGGCACCTGGGCCAGCGCGGGAGTGATCGTGCGCTTGATCGCGCCGTTTGAAACAAGAGCACCGGCCGTTCATTCTGCTTGATCGGTCACGCGCATTCGGAAGTTTCGTCAGACGGAGCGGGCCAGCGGTTTTGGACGATTACTCCCGACAAGTCCTTAGGGAGGAATTTTGGGCGCTGCTTGAAGCGATAGATCGCCTCCAGGGCGGAGTGAGCGAGCAGGTAAGCAGCCAGCTTCTCTTGCTGGGCGGGGGTGAGGTTGTGCCGGTGGCGGCGCATCAGGGAGAGCAGGCCGCGGTTTGGGATTGGGGCTTGCCCCCGTTGTTGGCGTAGAGCCCGCGTGCTGCCCTGCGGCCGGTAAGTCTTTTGTTTCTGGTAGCGCTAACGGGAATCGAACCCGCTACTTTACAGTTCAGTTCGGTTCGGTTGGGTCTAAG
>Ga0181530_10003106_pt1 | contig 18902 bp, 15 predicted proteins | sample PEATcosm2014_Bin_42_FD_119769 | JGI IMG/M metagenome (GOLD analysis project Ga0181530, IMG submission 119769) | Peatland microbial communities from MTU Mesocosm Facility, Houghton, MI, USA - PEATcosm2014_Bin10_60_metaG | ecosystem: Environmental > Terrestrial > Soil > Wetlands > Peat | place... | reverse complement strand
ACTCCCAGTCGAGGTAGACAGCGCGACCAGAAAACGGCATCTTATCCACAGGTCGTTTTGCCTCGCCTCCCTGGTCCCATGCCCCTGCAAAAAAGGTGGTCCCATGAGGCTGCAAATTGGCACTCAAGATCAGCGGAGAGCCTGTGACCGAGGCGCAGGGCGAGTCCGACGCCACCGGCTAGGAAGAACCCAAGCTCTCGCACGAGATCCGCTTGCAGGCGGATCACGCGAATTTTGTCCGGATCGAGGATCTGCCGGTTCATACGCGAACAGGCCATTTGAAACCTAGGTAGGGACGATTTGGAATGTCGTCCACAGCGAGCCGAAATTCCTTGCGAGATCAGGATGGCCAGCAGAGGTCTCCAGTTGTCCCTTGCTCGGTGATTCTCGTGACCGCTGGGCTATTAACCGCTAGCACCTCAATCCAGCGAGACCGTCCTGATTTCAATGATTTAGCGGAGTTGGAACGTCAGGAAACGTCAGGAAGCGTCCCCGAACGTCACATTCTGGCTACGCACAGCCAGAATTCTGAGGCCGCTGATCCGGTGGCCAGCGGGCTTACGGACGCCTGGCGTGCTTGGGCCGAACAGCATGAACCGCGCGAGCTGCGCAAGGTACTGCTCGCCATCATGGGGTTGCTCGATGAGTAGAGGCGTGTGGCCTCTTTGCTCATCTCTCGTCCTTTGCCCCGATACGGTCCAGTAGCGCGGGATAGTCGAAACGCTCGACGATCTCGCGCAAGACCGTCGCCACCTCAGGAGCCGTGCTGGCCACGGCATCAAGGATTCCGATGATGCGTCCGTAGTCGGCGCTGCCGGCCGCCTGGCGTAACTGCTCGACGGTCTTCGCCGGCAAGAGCACCCGAAGGCGGCCCGCAGTGGCGTCGTCAGGCCCACCGGGTTCCGCAGCCTCGCGCGGCGTCGCTGCCAGGTACACGTATTCGATGCCCAGGCCGGCACGCAGCTTCTCCAGCAGCTCAGACTCGCGGAAGGGCTTGCCGAGGAAGTCACTGGCCCCAGCGGCCAGGGCTTGCCGGCGGTCATCCTCGAACGCGCTTGCGGACACGGCGACGATGGGGATGCGCCGCTGCGGCTCTCGCGCCCGCAAGCGCCGGATGGCTTCCAGTCCGCCCATGCCCGGCATGCGTATGTCCATCAGGATTGCATCAGGCGACCACTCGGTCGCCAGGGTGAGAGCCTCTTCCCCGCTCGTGGCCTCGCGCGTCCCGAAACCGACAGCCCTTAGCATCTCCACGAGCACGAGGCGGTTCGCGGGCTCATCGTCAACCACGAGCACATGGAAAGGACCCAGCCCCGACTTGATCCCGACCACGCGCCGGCGCAACTCCGAGGGCGTGCTTCCGCCGGAGGTGCCCACCGCCACGGGAACGTCGAGCCGGAACCGGCTGCCCTGGCCCACCTCGCTCTCGACGGTGATGTCTCCCCCCATCAGGCGGGCGAACTGGCGGCTGATCGCCAGTCCAAGCCCGGCGCCCCCGACCCCGGCTCCTGCATCGGCCCGCTCGAAAGCTCGAAAGATGCGCTCGGCGTCGATGGCCGCCACCCCGAGACCGGTGTCTTCCACGTCGACAGCCAGCCGCAGCACCCCGTCCGCTTCCCGCCGGATCGCGACGGCACAGCGGACCGAGCCCTTGTCGGTGAACTTGATGGCGTTGCCGAGCAGGTTGATCAGAATCTGGCGCAGCTTCTTGTCGTCGGCCAGCAGCACGGCCGGCCCGTCCGGGGCCACTGTGACGGCGAAATCCAGACCTTTGCTCTCCGCGCGCATCCGGAACATGCTGGTCAGGTCGGTGATCAGCCCGCGCAGGTTGAAACTGGCAGGAGCCAGCGGGGTGCGGCCGGCTTCGATCTTGGACATCTCCAAGATATCGTCGATCAACTCCAGCAGGTGCTCGCCGCTGCGGGCGATGATGCCGAGGTGCTGCCGCTGGTTCGCGGCCAGTGCCGGATCTTTGAGCAGGATCTGCGAGAAACCGAGGATCGCGTTCATGGGCGTGCGGATCTCGTGTGACATGTTGGCCAGAAACACGCTCTTGGCCTGGCTGGCGCGCCGGATGCCGTCGATCAGCGCCCGCTCGCGTGAGACGTCGCGGAAGATTCGCACGATGCCCTGGAACTCGCCCTTATCGTCGAACAGCGGCGAGGCGCTCATGCCGATGGCGATCTGCTGTCCGTTTTTGTGGAGGCAAGCCATCTCGCGCGCGGGGTAGGGCTTCCGGGTGCGCTCGATCTCGTCGAACGGGCAATCTTTGGTGTGGCAGAGAACGGGCTTCCCGTCCGCGCCAAGCTCCTGGAAAACCTCGCCGCAGAGCTTGCCTATCACTTCCTGGGCGGTGTAGCCCGTGATGGCCTCCGCGCCCTGACTCCAGGACTCGATCCGCCTCGCCGCATCCACGGTGACCACTCCGTCGGAAATGCTGCGCAGAACGTTCTCGGCGTAGTCCCTGTGGATCGCGAACTCGCTCGACAGCTTCTCGGCGTGGCGCCGGATCTCCCGGTGGGCCAGCGCATTGTCAATGCTCACGGCCGCCACGCCGCAGATGGTCTCGATGAAGTTCATCTCCTCGGGCAAAAAGTCCCGTGGCGTGGTGGTGATGAGCGACGCGACGCCGATCATACGGCCGCGCGAGATCAGGGGAAACCCGGCGTAGCCCAGGGCCTCCGAAAGGCGGGAACGCGGGTTCGTCTGTGCCTCGCTCGGCTGGACGAACTGAGAAGACATCCGGATGTTGGGGATGATCAGCGGCTTCGCACTCTCGATCACACGCCCGGCCGCACCCTCCCCGGAGGCCAGGCGCAGCGTCGCCGGCAGGGGGCCGTCCGATCCCCGGGCCGCTGCCGAGATCAGAAGGTCAGTCTTCTGGTCCAGTAGCATGACGCTGGCGCGATTCGCGCCCGAGAGCGCCCGCAGGTTGTCCAGCAGGCTGTCTAGCACCTGCTGCAAGTCCAGCGTGGACGTGGTGGCGGTGATGACCTGATTGATCGCGGCCATCTCGCGATGGCGCTGGGCTTGCGCCTGCTCGGCCCGCTTGCGCTCGGTAATGTCGACATGCTCGGCCTGGTAGCAGATCAGATTGCCGCCCTCGTCCCTGACCGCGCGTGCCGACGCCAACACGACGAACTGGCTCCCATCTCTTCGGACGACGGGGAATTCCCTCGGCTCCATAACCCCCTTCTCGGAGAGGAAGCGCATCACCTCGGTGCGATCGTCGGGGTTCGCATAGAGCTTCCCGACATCGTGAACCGCGGCAATCATATCGGCAGGGCTCGAATAGCCATACATTCGCGCACACGCAGGATTCGCACGGATCAGGCGTCCATCCGGCAAAGCCTGTGAGACTGCCATGATGGAGTTCTCAAACAGGCTGCGATATTCCGCCTCGCTGCACCGAAGCGCCTCCTCCGCTCGTTTGCGCTCTGTGATGTCAGTCAAGAAGGAAACATTGGCCATGCCGTCAGAAAGCTGGGCCTGCGTAACACTCATGTACATGGGGAATTGCGAGCCATCGCAGCGCAAACCGATGGATTCAAAAGAGGTGGGCACTGGGAGTCCCTGCGAACGACGCCGGGAGCGTTCTCTACTCTCCTCCCGGCATTGTGGCGCAAAATAGTCGGCAACGGGTCGACCAACACTTTCCTCTTGGCCTTGCAGGCCAAATGTTGTTAGCCACTGTCGATTTGCGTACAAACCAATTCCATCACGCGAGACGCTGATAGCGACCGGGGCCTCTTCAATTAGGGATCGGAATCGCAATTCGCTCTTCCGCACCTCATCTTCGGCCTGAATACGCCGGGAGATGTCGCGTACAAAGCATTCCGCGCCGAGTACCTCACCCTGCTCGTTGCTAAAGAATCGGGCGTTCAGGGAGACCCAAAAGAGGCCGCCATCCTTTCTCCGCGCCTTCCCGACCCGATCGCGCACGCTGGTCTGCTGCCGGAGTTCCTCCATGAAGGTGCGCCTCTCCTCTTCACTTTCATAGAGCACTATGGTCGGGAGCCCGATCATTTCCTGGATCGAATCGTATCCATACAGGCTCACCGTCGACGGGCTCACCATGACGATGCGACCGCTCTGGTCGGCACGGATGTAGGCGTCTTGCGCGTTCTCCAGGATTCCCCTGACCAGCGCTTCGTTCGCCCGCAGTGTGTCCTCGGCCTGCTTGCGCTCGATCCGCACGCGCTGTCGCTCCAGCGCATTCTGAACGGCGGATCCCATTCGTTTGACATGCTCCTTGATAACGTAGTCCCACGCCCCGGCCTTCATACACTCCACCGCCGTATCTTCGTTCATCGATCCTGTGAGAACGATGAACGGCACGTCCGGACAACGCTCCACCGCGAGTTTGAGCGCGGTCATGCCGTCGAACAGGGGCAACTGATAGTCAGATACGATGAACGCGGGACAGAAGTTGTCCAGCGCCGCGAGATACTCCTCGCGGGTCTCCACCCGTCGGAACTCGCACGAGCCCAGGGTCTTCCGGATCTCCCGTTCGCACAGCTCGGCGTCGGTCGGCAGATCCTCGACGATCAGGACGCGGATACTCTCGGCCATGCAGCTCCCTCCCGGACAGCCCGTCATCTCGGGGGTTGGTTCACCAGGAGCCAGTACATACCGAGGCTGCTCACAGCCTGGGCAAAGGCATCGAAATCCACCGGCTTCACCACGTAGCTGTTGGCGCCGAGGCCATAGGCGGTCTTGATGTCCGGGTCCTCTCGCGACGAGGTCACGATGACCACCGGGATGAAACGAGTTCTCTCGTCCTGCTTGAGCGCGCGTAGAACCTCCAGGCCACTCACCTTGGGGAGCTTCAGGTCAAGAAGCACTACCTTGGGCGAATGACCGTTGTCTCGTGTTGCATACTTGCCGCGACAGAAGACGAAATCCAACGCCTCGACGCCGTCCTCGACCGTGAAAAGGCGGTTGGCCAGGTTGTGCTTCTTCAGCGCCCTGACGGTCAACTCTGCGTCCTGCGGGTTGTCCTCGACCAACAAGATGTCCACTGCGTCCGTATCGGTCATGGTCACGCTCCTCTTTGTTGAAGGGCAAAGTAGAAAGTTGCGCCCTTGTCGGTTTCGCCCTCGGCCCAGACACGCCCGCCGTGGCGACGGATCACGCGCTGGACCAGGGCCAGGCCCACGCCGGTACCCTCGAACTCTTTGCTGTTGTGCAGGCGCTGGAACACGCCGAAGAGCTTGCCGACGTATTGCATGTCGAATCCCGCGCCGTTGTCCTGCACGACATAGACGTTCTCGCCGACACCTTGCTGTGCGCTCACTCTGATGACAGCCCGGTCCCGCTTGGATGAGAACTTGATGGCGTTCGAGAGTAGGTTCATCCACACTTGGCGCATCAACGTCGGGTCCGCGAGCGTCGGGGGCAGAGTGCCGACCTGGAAGTCGATGCCGGCGAGGCTCTCCGGTGTCGTCAGTTCGTGGAAGACCGAGTTTGCCATGGTCTGCATGTCGATCGGGGACAGGCTCATCTCGGCGCGGCCCAAACGTGAGAACGCCAGGAGATCGTCGATCAGCCGGCTCATCTTGCCCGTGTTTTCGTCGATGATCGAACAGATCCGCTTGCCCTCTGTGTTCAGATGGGGCGCGTACTCGTTCGCAAGGATGCGCGTGAATCCAGCAATCGCGCGCAGAGGCGCCCGCAGATCGTGGGAGACGGAGTAGGAAAATGCCTCCAGCTCCTTGTTGGATTCTTCGAGCTGGGTGGTACGATCCCGGACCCGTTGTTCGAGATCGGCGTTGAGTCTGCGGACCTCATCTTCCGCTCGCTTACGCTCGGTGATGTCGCGCGTGATCTTGCCAAAGCCCCGCAGTTGGCCCGCAGAATCGCGCAGAGGCGTGATGATCACGCTGGCCCAGAACCGCGAACCATCCATGCGAGCTCGCCAACCTTCCTCCTCAAAGCGACCTTCGGCAGCGGCAGTCACAAGCTCTTGCTCGGGCTTGCCGCGCTCGACCTCGTCGACAGGATAGAAACGGGAGAAGTGCTGTCCGACGATATCGCTCGCCTTGTAGCCCTTGATCCGTTCGGCTCCCGCGTTCCAGCTTGTGACGTTACCATCGACGTCCAGCAGGATGATGGCGTAGTCGTTCACGTTCTCGACCATCATCCGAAACCGCTCTTCGCTTTCCATAAGAGCCTGCTGGGCGGCGCGCTCCTCGGTCTGGTCACGGAACACAAGAACTACGCCGGCGATCTTGCCGTCGTCATTGCGGATCGGCGCGCCGCTGTCGGCGATGGGGCGCTCTTTGCCGTCCCTGGCGATCAGCACGGTGTGGTTCGCCAGGCCCGCCACAACCCCTTCACGCAGCACGCGCCCGACTGGGCTCTCGACAGCGGCACGTGTCTCCTCGTTGACGATGCGGAAGACCTCTTGCAGGGGTCTGTCCCGGGCTTCGGTCTCGGTCCAGCCGGTGAGTTTCTCGGCGACCGAGTTCATCTGACTGATGCAGCCGCTTACGGCGACGGTGATCACAGCATCGCCGATGCTGTACAACGTGGCGCGGTTGCGCGCCTCGCTCTCGCGCAAGGCATCCGCAGCCTTTTTGCGTGCGGTGACGTCGCTCCCGTACGTGTTGACGTATGTGGTGCCGTGGATTGGTACAAACGTGAGGGCGTAGACAATGCCGCCGACGCTGGCCTCGACCTCGCGGGCAGCTCGGGTCGCATGCGCCTCCGTGATTGTTCGGCACACTTCGTCCGGAGGCCGGCCGCCGATGTGACAGCGCCACTGGTCGAGCAAGGCCGCGCTGCTCGCATTGGCGTACAAAAGGGCGCCATCGGCGGCAAAGCGCAGCACCGGGCTTGGATTCTCGTCCGGGAACTCGGCCGCATCGCCGACAGTCTGGGCCATGGTCGTCCGACATTCCGCCTCCAGCGCGGCGACCCGACGTCGAAGTGCCTCGTTCTCTCGGACCAACCAGTCAGGCTCTAGCGTAGCATCGCTCATCGCTCCGTCCCTTCACGACCGACTTACGGGGACATAAGCATCTCATGGGCATATGCCTTTCGACCAGGGATTTTCTGCGTCGGAGAATCCTCCCGTCGTGGGCAGCCACACCCACCTGCCGGCGAGGTCGGGTCCGCGAGGCGAGTCTGGGGTCCACTTCGACATCCAGGATGGTATCCCTCTGCGCTTGGGTCATGGTGCGTCTTCTTGGCTCCGCCCTCTACCAGGGGCATGGACTTGACCTGCTTTCGTGGACAGTGGCCAATGAAGCTGTGGGTTTGCGCAAAATTCGGACATCATGGCCGAGCATGGATGGCCACCCACGCTCGCGGATGAGTCTGGCCCAGGTGGCGAGCGAAGCGAAAACCTTGCCCATGCGCTGGGTGCAAAGGGCCAGGGCGCGCACAGGCATGTGTCGGTATGCGGGGGCGAGCACCATCTCCTTGACGGCGGCGATCTCGGCGGCCGTGAGCTGGCCTGGTGCCGGGGCAGGACGAGCGGTCGTCGAGACCGCAGACGCGGTCGGCACAGCCCATCAGGTCGCGAAGTCGGTGGTGACTCTACACGCGCATGGCGGCATTCAAGAACCTTTCGGATCGAACCTGGTGTGTGGACACGCGGCGCGACTCAGCGTTTAATGCGGCCCGATGGTTTCGCGGGCTGCCCATACGACCATGCCGTCGAACAAGACGGCCACCAGCGGGGCGAGCCGGACTGCACTCGCCATCCGCTGGGTATTCCCGACTTCGCGGGGGATGCTCACGCAACTTTCGGATGAGCGGATCTTTCTCGGCCGCGACGACGATTGCCAGGTGAAGCTGCTCGGCAAGGAAAGCTCGCGCCGTCACGCCGAGATCCGTTGCGAAGGTCCGCTGCACATCCTCAAGGATCTGGGCAGCCGGAACGGCATCTTCGTCAACGGCATGCAGGTTTCAGAAGCCGCGATCTCGCTTGGCCAGATCCTGCGCTTGGGCGAATGGATCGGCATCGTGATCCAGGTTTCGCCCGACGGTGCCGATCCCGAGCCGGTCTTCGATCTGCTTGCCGCCAATCTGGCTGGTGGCCCGGTCCTGCGCCCCATTCTCGAACAAGCGAAGAAGGCCGCGTCCAGCGCGCTGCCAACTGTCATTCTGGGCGAGACCGGAACTGGCAAGGAGGGTTTGGCGCACGCCATGCATCAGTGGAGTGGCCGGAAAGGACTCTTCGTCGCCGTGAACTGCGCAACCCTCGTGCCGACCCTGGCGGAAGCCGAACTCTTCGGCTATCGCAAAGGAGCGTTCACGGGAGCCGACCGTTCGAGTCTCGGTTTCTTCCGCGCCGCACAGGGAGGAACATTGCTCCTCGACGAGGTGACCGACCTGCCGGAGCCGGTGCAGGCCAAGTTCCTGCGCGCCCTTGAGCAGCACGAGATCTCGCCGCTGGGCGAGTCCGCTCCCGCGCGCATCGACGTGCGCGTCCTGGCCGCCACGCAGATCCCACTTGCCAAGGTGGTGGAGGAGCACCGCTTCCGTGCCGACCTATGCGCGCGCCTGGACGGCCTGACCATCCGCCTGCCGCCGCTGCGTGAGCGCAAGCAGGAGATCCCCTATCTGTTCATGCACCTTCTGCGCCTGCACTCCGGTGGCCGCCCGCCCGAGGTCGAACCGCGCCTCGTCGAGCATCTCTGCCTGTACGACTGGCCCTTCAACGTGCGCGAGATGGACCTGCTGGCGCGCCGTTTGCTGGTCCTCCATGGCCACGAGGAACTCCTGCGCCGCTCGCACCTGCCGGAGCACATCCTCAACCCGCCCGCGAAGGGCGGGCCGATGCCTACCCCGGTTACATCAGTTGGATCAGACGCTGCTTCCCCAGCTCCGAATAAGCCCGAGTCCCACCGCGCGCGTCGCGAGCGCGAGATGTCCCTTCTGACCGCGGCCCTGCGCGCACACAAGGGCAGCGTCGCGCGCGCCGCCGCAGCTGTGGGCATATCGCGCCAGCGCGCCTACCGCCTGATGGAAGCGGCTGGCATCGTCGGCGCCGAAGCAGGCGACGCCGACGACCTTGCACAAGGCCCAGGGGAGGCGCAGTGACCCAGGAATACGGCGCGGTCAACACGCGCGTCGGAAAGACCGCAGGCGGCAAGTACCGATTGGTGCGCCTGCTCGGCTCGGGCGGCATGGGCGAGGTCTACGAGGCGCAGCACTCGGCCATCGGCCGCCGTTTTGCCATCAAATTCTTGCACCCGCTCCTGGCCGGCAATACCGAGATCGTGGCCCGTTTCCAGCGCGAGGCGCAGGCGGCCGGCAGCCTGGAAAACGAGAACATCGCGGCCGTGGTGGACATCGGCACGTCAGACGACGGGGCGCCCTACCTGGTCATGGAGTTCCTGGAGGGGGAAGACCTTGCCCACTTGCTCGTGCGCGGCGGTCCTTTGCCTGTGCCGCGCGCGGCGTACATCCTCATCCAGGCTTGTCGTGGGCTGGCAGCCGCACACGACCGCGGCATCGTCCATCGCGACCTCAAGCCCGAGAACCTCTTCATCTGCAAGCGCAACGATGGCAGCGATCTGATCAAGGTGCTGGACTTCGGCATCGCCAAGCTGCACACGGGTCGCGTGGGCACGGGCTTGACCCAGACCGGGACGACCATGGGCACGCCCTTCTACATGTCCCTGGAGCAGGCGCGCGGCGCCAAGGAAGTCGACCATCGCACGGACATCTACGCGCTCGGCGTGATCCTCTACGAGATACTGAGCGGCTCCAAGCCCCATCCCGGCGAGTCGTACAACGAGATCCTGTACCACGTCCTCAGCCAGGAGCCGGCGGCGCTCGATTTGATACGGTCCGGCCTGCCATCCGGCCTATCCGCGGTCGTGCAGAAGGCAATGGCGCGCGAGGCCGCCGATCGTTACGCCTCGGTCGCCGATCTGATGGAGGCGCTGATTCCCTTTGCCGGCCGGGCAGTGACGCCACTGCGCTCGCAGGTTGGGTTGTCCGTTGTCCAGGGTGCCACGATACAGTCGCCGGTTTCGTTGCCCGCGATGGCGGTGTCAGCCCCGACTGCGCCGCCGGAGAAACCTGCGACTGTTCCAGCGCGGAGCCGATCGCGCGTCGTCGTTTGGGCTGCGACGGCGGGTGTCGCGGTGCTGTTGGTAGCTCTGGCTCTGTTGCTGGGTCTGCACCGCGAGCCAAGGCGGCAAGCGGTGGCGCCTGCGCCATCAGCACTGCCGGCACCGGCGTCGACCCCGGCACCGATTCCGGCGTTGGCCCCGGTTCCGGCACCGGCCCCGCCCCCCATCCCGGTCCCGACACCGGCGTCGGCACCGGCACCGGCAGCAGCCGACACTCATCCACCCGCCACGAAGATCGAGAGTCCACCTGGGCGTCCACCTGGACGTCCAGGCGGACAACGTTTGTCGAAGCATGTGGCGCCGACAGGCTCTCCGGCTGCTGATGGCAAGGCGCCCCCGACTGCCGTTCCGGCTGCGCAACCCGCCGAAAACTCCGAGAATCTGGCCAATCCCCGGCGCAAGCCGGTGCGCTCGATCGATCGCTCGAATCCCTTTGCCGAATAGGCACGAGACCTGCATTAGGTGAGGTTTGGCATGCGAAGCACAGTGAGACAGACCGCGTTCTTGGTGATCATCCTGGGAGCCCTTGCGGCGCCACAAGTCGCCAGGGCCGGGGAAAAGGAAGAGGCGCGCAAGCACTATGATCGCGCGATCGAGCTGGTCGACGACGGGCAGCTTGAAGGGGCGATCGTCGAGTTCCAGCGGTCATATGATCTGACCCACCACTTCGCCGTGCTGTACAACATCGGCCAGGTCTTCGTCTCGCTGGCCAAGCCGGTGGAGGCAGTGGATGCCTACGAGCGCTATCTGGTGGGTGGTGGAAGAAATATCCCCGCTGCCCGGCGCGCCGAGGTGGAGCAGGAGATCACACGCCAGAAGGCCCGCATCGCGACCCTGGAGATCCGGGGCCTGCCCGAGGGAGTGGTGGTTCGTGTGGACGGCAAGGAGATCGGCAAGGCGCCGACCGCAGCGCCTGTGCGCGTGGGCGTGGGGACGCACGCCATAGCAGCGTCGGCAGAAGGGTACGATCCCGCTGAAACGGAGGTAACTGTGGCGGGTGAGGATCGGAGGGTTGTGGAACTGGCGCTGGTCAAGCACGTGGTCGAGCCGCCACCGCCGCCACCGGCCCCGGTGGTCGAGGCGCCGCCGCCACCAGTTGCGCTGGTTGCCCCGCCCGCCGTGGCACCGGCGGCGAGCGCGCCCGTGGTCAGCACGGCGATTGAGCCGATCACGAAACCGCAATCGCTCAGCAACGTGCGCATCGCCGGGATTGCGAGCAGTACGGCTGGAGTGGCGGGCATGGTGGCCGGCGCAGTGTGCTGGGGGCTTGCGAAGAGCCGGCACGACGATGCCGTGGGCTACGTGAACCAGAACACGGGGAGGGCGCAGGAGCTACAGGGGGACGCGCAGGACTACGCGACCGCCGGCAACACCGTCTTCATCGTCGGTGGCGCCCTTGCCGCGCTGGGAGTGGTCCTGTATTTCGTCGGTGCGCCGGATGGACCAACCGCCGCCCCCGACACTCGCGTGCATCTGATGCCGACCCTTGGCCCTGGCTTTGCTGGCTTCAACGCAGGAGGAACATGGTGATGTCGAACGCTCGTTTGCTCGCGATTGTGATCCTGGCTACCACGGCCGTCGCATGCACGATTGGTCCGCTGCCGCAGGCGAATCGCGACGCCGTGACGGACGTGGCCAAGGAGGCGGGCAGAGAATCAGGTGCCAGTCTCGACGTCGGCGATGCTGTCGCATCACGTCTGGACTCTACCGTTCTGATCTCGCCGGATCTGGGCTCCGGTGCTCAGGTAGAAAGCGGAGCGGGCACAGGTGGCGCGGGCGGTATGGACGCATTCACTGCGACGGGAGGCGCCGGTGGCGCCGACGCTCCCTTCGGCACTGGCGGCGCGATCGGAACGGATGGGGGCACGGCAGCAGCCGACGCTCGGACCGCAACCGGAGACACGCCAGGTGCCGATGCGCCGCTTGATGTCCCGGTTGGCGGGAGCGGCGGAACCGGCGGGACGACGGCCACGGGTGGAACGGCAGCCAGCGCGGGCACTACGATTGCGGGCGGTACGACGACCACTGGCGGAACGACAGCTACTGGCGGCACGACGAGCGGCGGGGGTACGAGCGCAATGGGCGGCAGCACGAGTACTGGTGGCACGGGAGGGACAATCGCCATGGGTGGCACGACGAGCGCCGGCGGCACGACGAGCACAGGCGGCTCGGGAACGGACACCGGGACCGGAACCGGCACTGGCATCGGCACAGGGGTGGGCTTCGACGCCAGCAACGATGCTCCAGCCGATTCCCAGATGGCCGGCGTGGTTGACGCCAGCACGGGAAGCGGTACCGGCACGGGGACCGGAACCACGATAGACGGCGCAGTGGCGGGGTTGGATGCTGGGGCTGACGCCCAATGTCCCAGCGGTCAGGCCCTGTGCGGTGGCGGCCTCGATGCAGGCGGTACTTGTCTCGACGTGCAGAGCGATCCGAGCAACTGCGGTGACTGCGGCCGCACATGCATCGCCCCGATGGGCGGCACGGTGACCTGCTCCAGTGGCCAGTGTGTCAGTGCATGCTCAGGCGGCTTGAACCTGTACGGTGCATCGCCCACATGGGGCGGTGGCGGCTGCGCGGCCAGCGGCCCGACCTGGCAGTGGGTGGGCGGCTTGAGCCTTGCCACGAACGCTGGGGTCAACCAGTGTTGGGCCGCACCTGGCAACGAAGTATATGTGTCCGCAGGCGAGAGCCTAGTTACTGGGGAGATCCCGCAAACGTGGCTCTACCATCTCAAGTCAGGTGTCTGGACACAGTCTTTGCATCTAGCGGATGCCGGCGTCAATCTCAGTCCTGTCTTTGGCACGAGCGCCAGTGACGTCTATGCCGCAGTCTACGCGTGCCCCAATGGCTTCGGTAACTGCGGCACAGGAGAGGGTCCAGTGATTTGGCATTTCGATGGCTCCAACTGGTCACAGATGACTATTCCAAACATCGGACTGAATTGGATAACAAGCATGCGAGGAGAGGTCGACAATGTTTATGCCGCATATGGTGTAGGCATTCTTCGCTACGACGGTACTTCCTGGTCAGTGGCCTCTACGACAGGAAGCGTTGGTTACGGCCCTCTTGCCTACTTGAGCCAGAATGAGATTTACGCGTTGGGGTGTTGGGGCTACCAGGCATGGAACGGTACCACCTGGACCAACTACCCCGGATTCGACTTCTGCGACGTCAACGGCGCCTTTGGATTCCGCACAGGGGATGGATCGCTCAGTCTCTGGGCCGAAGGCAACAACAACGATGCCAACGGAATTCGTGCCTGGCAATTCACGGAAAACCCCGAGGGCAGCATGACGGGGTCATGGGGCTCGAAGTACGGAACCTACATCAACGACACCTCGGCCAGTGGCTACGGCACCGGCCTCGGCATATGGGCCAGCGGTCCCAACGACTTCTGGGTAGTGGGCTTCGTCGGCAACTGGGGCGACCCGCCAGACGGGCGCATCTGGCATTGGGACGGAACCAACTGGACCCGGCAACTGGCGTCCACCTCGATTACTGCGTGGGCGGTCTCTATCTGGGGAACTTCACCCACCGACATATGGGTCGCGCTCAGAGACGGACGGCTGCTCCACTACGGAAACTGATTTTTGTCCGTCCGTCGTCGCCGCGGTCATGTCCTGCACGAGCGTCTTGGCGTGGTTCTTCGCCGCGCATGTCCGTCGACCGGCTGTTGATTGACACCACCATCGACTGAGGCAGGAGAAGAGGCGGCCGATACTCTTGCCGCCCCGTGAAGGTCGAGAGTCCAGGTGGACGTCCACCTGGACGTCCACCTGGACACCGTCGGCAGCCACGTAGCGTGCTGATAACCTTCGGCTGCTGAGGCGTCGGTCGCCCCAGACTGTCGTTCCGGCTGCACAATCGGAGAAAATCCCGAGGATTTGCCCAATCTCCAGCGCAGATCGGTGCGCTCGGCCGTTCGCTCGAACCCCTCCGGCGAAGAGGCACAGGATCTGCATTAGGGGAAGGTCGGCATGCGAAGCGCGGTACAAAGGATTGCGTTCTTGGCGAGCCTCCTGGGAGGGTTGGCAGTGGCGCAGGACGTTCGGGCCGACGAAGAGCCGTACCCCACGGACCAGACTCCGTCCGATGCGGGCGCGGATGACTCGACCAAGCGGGTGGCCTCCGATGCAGGAACTGGCCAGATGCCCGACCTGGCGCCCGCCGATAGCCATGTAGCCACCGCCGACACGGAATTCACAGGCGTCGGAGCTGCGGTTGTGCAACCGGCCGCTGGACCGAACGCGGGAGGATTGGCCGACTCGACTTCACAGCCCAGGGACGTCGAGGACCCGGAGGAGCGACAGAGTCAGCCCGTTCATGCGGCAGATCTTCCTCGCGGCGTTGGACCGTCCGAGCAGGACGGAGAGCTGGCAGTTGTCACCGTGGCCGCCGCGCATCCTTTGCCCAGGCGCCTTCCCATTCTTGGCCTGATGGCTGACGTGGGCGTTCCCGATGGCCTCATCGGCTCGCTGGCGATTCGACCGTGGAACTGGGTGCGCTTTTGCGCGGGAGGCGGAACCAATGGTATCAGCAGCGGCTGGCGCGCCGGCCTCACCCTGCTGCCCTTCGGCGCAGGTCCCTCGGCCAGCCTCGAATACGGTCGCTATCAGGATGGCGATGTCAACACCCTGGCAAAGAAGCTGATCGGCGGAGGGTTTGACGGCAGCCCGCTGCTGGATCGGGTTGGCTACGGGTACATGAACGCGCACCTGGGGCTGGACTTCGGTTCGCGCAGGTTCGTCTTCTTCATTCACGGTGGTGTCACCATGCTCCGTGGTCAGATTCACAATCTCAATGCCGCGATTTCCGGGGCGGGCGTGACAGGCGCAACCGAGGTGGCCGTGGAACAGGATCCCACCGCCAAGGCGATTGGACCGTCGGTCAAACTGGGGCTCGTTTTCTACATCTGGTGAGGCGATGACCATGACACTTCGACCCTTCTCCACCATCACTGCGCTGGTTGCGCTGGCCAGCGGCTGCTCATTTTCTTTCGACGCTGACCTGCCCGAGGTCGAGATCACCCAGCGCGGCCTGACAGTGCCAGGCGTGCCGCAGACGACGCAGGCCAGCGATGTCTCGGTGACGAGTTCTTTCACCTTGTCGTCATCCGACGCCGCATGGGCCAAGGACATGAACTCCGACGTCTTCGTCCATCAGGTGAAAATCGCCGCCGGCGGCAGCCTGCCCAACCTCGACTTCATCGAGTTGGCACGCATGACCGTGGCCGCACCGTCAATCCCGGGAGTCGCAACCGACATCATGGACTACGAGCGGGGAGCGCAGGCGCCGTCCAGCTCGGTCATCCAAATCAGCATGTCGGCGCCCGTCGACATCACGGCACCCTGGTCCGCCGACAACACGATCTTCGAGATCCAGATCGCCGGACAACTGCCTGGACAGGACTGGACAGTCGACGTGACCCTGAATCTCTCCGGCGAGATCACCTACAAGTTCTAGAGAAACGCCATGTCTCAGGCGCTCGCTCGCGGCTCAATCTCGGCCCCGACATATCGTGGGGGGGCATCGTCTACCCCGGCTGCGATGGGGTCACCGGCACTGCACGTCTCGTGCATGTCCGCCGCCAAGCAGACAAGGAGCACGGGGCAGGCCGGTTCTTCGTATTGGTGTCTATTGGGTCGGTGTTTCTGGCTTCGGCTCTCCAGGCTTGGGCGCGGCTTCGGCCTCTGGCTTGGGCACGGCTCCAGCCTCGGCTTTGGGCTCGGGTACGGACTCTGGCTGGGGCGCGGCTTCGGCTTCAGGCTTGGATGTGGCTTCGACCACAGCTTTGGGCTCGGCCTGGGCTCCAACTTGGGACGCGACGCCTGAACCTCCAAGCTTGGGTTCAAATTCGGCCTGCGGCTTGCGCGCGGCTGCGGCTTCGAGCTTGGGCGTGGCCTTGGCTTCAGGCTTGGCGTTCGGCCTTGGTTGCAGCTTCCTGGTTAGCTTTCGCTTCAGCTTCTTGGTCAGCCTCCGCTTCAATTTCTTGGTCAACTTCCGCTTCAGCTCCTTGGTCAGCTTTCGCTTCAACTTCTTGGTCAGCTTTCGCTTCAATTTCTTGGCCAGCTTTCGCTTCAGCTTCGGGCTCGGCTTTGGCTCCAGCTTTACGCGCTGCTTTGGCTTCAGGCTCGGACGCGGCTTCGACCTCCGGCTTGGGCTTGGCTTCGGCTTCAGCTTCCTGCTCGGCCTTAACTTCATGGGCTTGATCCGCTTTCTTGGGCAGGTTGTCTACGTTCCTTGGTCGCGGGCCGATTGTACGTCGTCACAGACACGAGCGGAAGTCACCGCTGGCCCGCTGCTGGCCCGGTTGCGCCGCTGCCTTGGGATCATACCTTGCTTGGTCGCTGGCTGACCGCACGTTGTCACAGACACGAGGAGAAATCACTGGTTGCCTGCGTCGCGCCGTTGCCCTTGGGATCATATCCGCTACACCGAAAAGTGCTCACTTGCCAAGTCGGCCTCGCCTTGTTTCAGCGGCCACGGAGAGACCGCACTTGGCAACCCCGCCACTCCATAATGAGCGCGCAATTGGATATGGGCGTCAACCGGACAGCTATGGATCGAATAATGGCCCACGACAGGTTTCGCTACTTGGGACTCAGCCTCATCACAGTGCCATTCATGTAGTTGGTCCAGTAGACGCTTGTGGAATCCACGGCGATGCCAGTGGGTAAGGACTGCCCGGAGGCAAGCGTGGTAGGAGTGCCACCGCCCAGAGACGCCTTCATCACAGTAGCCCCAGCTTGGTTTGTCCAGTAGATACTGGTGGCGTCCACCGCGATGCCCAGGGCGTCAGGCTGCCCGGAGGCGAGAGTGGTCGGAGTGCCGCCGCTCAGAGCTAACCTCATCACCGAGCCGGAGTTGGCTACGAATTCGCCGTCGGAGGTCGTGGTTTCGTTAGTCCAGTAGACACTCGTGGCGTCCACGATAATGCAAGTCGGCAAGGACTGTCCGGAGGCGAATGTGGTGGGAGTGCCACCGCCCAGAGGGACCGTCATCACATTGCCAGCATAATCCTCGGTCCAGTAGACGCTCGTGCCGTTCACGGCGATGCCCAGGGGATGAGACCGTCCGGAGGCCAGCGCGGTGGGAGTGCCACCGCCCAGAGGCAACTTCTTCACATCACCGCCGTCATAGTCGGTCCAGTAGACGCTTGTGGCGTCCACGGCGATGCCCTGGGGGAAGTCCTGCCCGGAAGCGAGCGTGGCTGGGGTGCCACCGCCCAGAGGCAACTTCATCACGTTACCATCGCCAAATTCGGCCCAGTAGACGCTTGTGGCGTCAACGACGATGCCCTGGGTGCCGGACTGTCCAGAGCGAGAGGCGAGCGTGGTGAGAGTTCCACCGCCAACGGGTACCTTCATCACGGTGCCGTCCCCGAAGTTCGTCCAGTAGACGCTTGTGGCGTCCACAGCGATGCCCTGGGGTTCGGCCATTCCGCTGGCTAGCGTGATGAGACACCGACCGGCTGCACATTTAGCCGTGGAGGGCGAGATGGCCGAGCAGAAATTCCCACAGGTCCCACAGTTGCTGTTGTCGGTTTGCGTGTTGACGCAGCCGCCGTTGCACGCCGCGTCGCCACTGGGGCAGTTTGAAATCGCGCATCTCGGGGCAGTGCCGCTCCACATCCCATTTGACTGGCAGGTGCGTATCGCGATTCCCACGAGGGCGTATCCAGTCGAGCAGGAATAGTTGGCCGTCGAGCCAGATGTTGTGTCGGGTGCGTCCACGGAGCCGTTGATTGGACTGGCTAGCGACCCGCAATCGACGATGGTCGTGGTGGATGCTCCACCTGTGGTGGTGACACCGCCGGTGCCAACCGAGCCACCCCCGGTCCCGCCACCATTCCCCCCCAACGGCGCGTCTGCGATATCGGTCGACGCCGCATCTTGCGGACTCGTGACAGAAGCGCCACCCATTCCTCCCATGTTTCCACCACCGCCACCCCCCGAGCTGCCACCTCGCCAGGACACAGCCTGTAGAAGTTCAGATCGACCGCACGCGCCAATCAGGACAATGGCCAAGAGCGCTGCGGATCTTGATGTCATTGTGCTGGATACCATTATTCGATCCGACCCTCTTGGGTCGTCTTCCGATGGCAGAAATTGAGCAGCCCACCGAGCCTTGCACGAAGGAAGCCCCGGCTGGTCCCGCTCAGGTCTCCCGGATAGTCGTCGATCAAGACATCTCCCCAAGGCCATGATGGTACCTCTCGGGAGGGTAGTGCGCCATGCTCGCTGGCGTTTCCAGACCCGTTGAGGGGCGCGGTTGCCTGTCGCCCGAACCTCTGTATCATCCCGTCATGGTTTCGATACCGATCACTTTCAGCCAGCGCTTTCCCTTCCAGGCCAAGACGGTTTTCCGGTGGGCCACCGACTACCAGCCGAATGATTTTCAGCTCATGGGGCACACGGGAAAGCGCAAGATCGCTGCCTTGCCAGGTAACGCCTTCGTCCTGACCGACACTCTTTTCAAGACCGATGGGACCAAAGTCACCAAGAAGAAGCTGGTGAGGATCTTCCCCGATCGGTTGACGTGGACCAACACGCATCTTACTGGACCGAACCGGCACTCGCAGGTTCTCTACCAACTTGTCGCGGAGGGTCCGAAGCGCAGCCGACTCGATTTCATGGGCCAGCACGTCGAAGCCAGGACGCTTGCCGGCCGTGAGCTACAAAACCTCGCGGCTCGCGTGAGGAGAGACGACATTGCGATCTGGAAGAACCTTGCACGCGCCATGGGCAAAGACCTTCGCACCGGGCCTACGCGGTAGGGCTCGATCTGGTGCCGCCTCGATCTGGT
>Ga0181530_10003104_pt1 | contig 18910 bp, 13 predicted proteins | sample PEATcosm2014_Bin_42_FD_119769 | JGI IMG/M metagenome (GOLD analysis project Ga0181530, IMG submission 119769) | Peatland microbial communities from MTU Mesocosm Facility, Houghton, MI, USA - PEATcosm2014_Bin10_60_metaG | ecosystem: Environmental > Terrestrial > Soil > Wetlands > Peat | place... | reverse complement strand
TTCGTGAACGGCGATTCCAAGGGCAAAGTCAGCCAGCCGCAGAACGGCTATCTTTACTCCTTCCAGAACATCGCGTTCGCGCCCGGCACGATCAAAGCCGTCGGCTACAAGGGCGGCAAGGCTGTGACCGAGCATGAATTGAAAACCGCCGGCGCTCCCGCGGCGATCAAGCTCACCCTCCACACCGGGCCAAAGGGACTGCAAGCCGACGGCGGGGATGACGCTCTGATTGACTTTGAAGTCGTGGACGCCGGCGGCGAGCGGTGCCCGACCGACGACGCCCGCGTGGATTTCAAGGTGGAAGGCCCGGCGATATGGCGCGGCGGTTACAATAGCGGCAAGCCCAACACCATCAACAATCTTTACCTCAACACCGAGTGCGGCATCAACCGCGTGGCCGTCCGTTCGACTCGGACGCCGGGGACAATCACGGTGACGGCCAACCGCGAAGGCTTGAAGACCGGGACGGTTACGTTCGACTCCAAGCCGGTGGTGGTCAAGGACGGCCTGTCGCTGGAATAGGCCGCCAATAGAGAACAGCAACGAAAGCACCTCCGGCTTTGGAGCCGGCACTGCGGCACCGGCCGCGCCGGCGGTCAAATAATTACAGCTCTCTTCGCGCGCGGCTTTTCGGTCTAATTCTCGTTCAGTTCCAGGCGCAGGTAGTCGTAGCAAACGCCGGAAGTCAGTTCCCCGGCGGGGACGGTCAGTGTCATTTCGTTTTCGCCCGCCTTGAGCAGAGCCGCATCGAACGGCTGCGAGTATTCATGCCATACGCCCCGGTCCGTGTTATACCGCAACGCATTGGTGGCCACGGGCCGGATGCTGCCCACGGCCTTGCCGTTGACACCTATGGTCAGACCGCCGCCGTCGGCGCCGCCCAGCGCAATCCTCAGGGTCGCCTGGCCTTTCGCCACGGCCTTGTCCATGTTGAACTTGATGGTCCAAGTGGTCGCACGGCCACGCCCAATCTCTCTCCAGTTGTCCGATCCCTGGACCTTGACCCATCCGAAACGCTGGTTTGCGGGATCCTTCGCGGCGGGATTGATCCACGGGGTGGTGTCTCCGTGGGGGACCTGCTCGAAGAACCAGTCTTTGTGATAATCGCTCTTGCCAATGGTGTAAGTAATGTCGTTGGGGAACAGGAGCGGGTAGCGCACACACCAGCCCCAGAGCCAGTAGTCGTTGCCCTTGAAGAACTCACTGCCGTTGCGGTTTGGGTAGCCGATTTCCCAGACCTGCTTGCCGTAACGCACCGGCTTCCAGTCCAGCTTGCCCAAGTCCAGGGTCTTGCCCGCTTCGACGGTGATGTTGTAATTCGTATATTCGCCCAGCACGCCGTCGGCAAACGCGTGGAGGGTGTAGGCGCCGGGACGGACGTTGGCGATGGTGAATTTGCCGTCTTCGGCGCCATCGGCCCAGAACTGGTAATAATTTCCGTCATGCGGCCATTTAATGATGTTGCCATTGCCGGATCGTTGGGTGAATCCCCCGGCCGAGGTGGTGTAATCCGGGTGCGCCAGGCCGACGGTTAGACCGGGCAGCTTGGCCGTCGCGGCCTGCGGATCATTGAGTACGAACTGGCCGGTGACGTTGCCGCGCTCGTTCTTGTGCGGGTAGTCCACGCCGCTGACCCAGTCATAAGGCCAGGCGGCCTTGACCTCTTTTGCCTTGGCCAGCGCATCGTTCCAAAGAGCAAAGGCGTTGTCATGCCACGTTGCCGGCACGGTGGGATTGCCCTGCGTGGCCGCCAGCGTGTCCAATTCGGCTTGCGTCGGCTCCTTCGGGTTCTCCAGGGCGTTGAAATAGACGAAGATCGGCCCTACAACTTTCTTCCAGGCCTCGCCGGCGGGGATGTTGCAGCCCGCGCCGCCCGCGTAGTGGCCCGAAGTCCAGTAGTCCAGAAGGGTCGCGCCCATGTGGCAGACCAGGTCCATCTTTTCGGCGCCGCCGCCGATGTATTCCGTGCTGGGATTGATGAAGTAAACGCCAACGTGGTCCTTGGTGCTGGACCAGCCGTAAGCGGAAAGCTTGTACATGATGGCACAGTAGCTGTATTTGTGCTCGACGGAGTTTTTGTAGTTGCCCGTGGCAATGATGCTCTGCTCCTTGGCGTGGATGGTGACGGCGGAGCGCTGGTCCTGATTGCTGATCATGAGCTGGTTGCGGTCTTGATCAACCGAGAGCCAATTGAAGGTGGGGTTCATCTGAAGGATGAAACGGTTTTCGCCGAAACTCGCCGCGGGGTAGCTGGCCTTGTGGGTGTACTCGGCATAAGTGTAGAACCCGCTGACCCCGCGTTCCAGGACGTAGCGCACTTCAATGTCCATCCGCCCGTCCACGCCCTTAACGGCGACCTCAGCGCGCTGGCCGCCGTTTTTCGCGGGGTCAATGGTCAGCGACGGGGTGACTTGGCCGGAGGGGACTCGTTCCCAGTACTCGCTGCGGCCTACGATGTCCACGCCATGAAAGACGATCGTCTGCATGTTGCCGTTGGCCTTGAGGATGGCGGCCTTGATGATGCCGTTATCCATCGTCCAGACGCTGCCGTTGTCCGTGACGGTCACGGGGGCGTTGACATTCGGTTTGGCGACAACCGGCGGCCCATCGGCGGCCGGCAGCGACGGCACGGCAAGGGCGAGGGAAACGAGGGCAGAGGCAACAAGGCCGCGCGGGGCGGCGGATAGGAGTGTGTTCATGGGAATTACCTGGGGTTTAGATTGTGGGTTGCTTCGATCAGTTTGGTTTGCAAATCGCTCGGACTCATAAAGCTATTTGTTATGAGACGGCAGGCTTGGCCAGACGGTTACATGCGATTCGATCCGCATCGCTTTGGGAGTTCGAATGGGGAGCAGGACAAAAATCTTCACCGGGGACGCAGGCGGCTGACCATCCCGGCCTCCAACGCTTCGATGCGCCGGGGGGGGGAAACCGGCGTAACACCCGCTGCATCGCTACACCCGTTGATTACCAACGACTTACAACTTGCCAACCCGCTACATTGTAGCGGCTTGTAGCGCTTCAATGCTTGGGAGTCCCGATTCCGAATCGGGAACAGCCCTGCCGTGAAGAAATTTGTCCTGCGCCCCGGAAAGCACGGCTGGCTCATGAACGGCCTCACATCTTGGTTGCAGGAGATCGTCGCACGTTCCGGTCGGCGAGTCGCCGACCGGGACAGGCGAGTCGCCTGTGCTACCCACCGGTTTCCCTTCATGAGCCAGCCAAGCCCGGAAAGAGAGAATGGAAAGAAAGACTTGCAAAACTGTGGAGCTGGAAGAAAATCACGAAGAACGCCCGCGCAGGTCGCGGGCAAGAACCCAAATGGGAAATGTCAGAATACACCCAATCGCCCTCACAACGAAAAGTCTCATGAAAAGAATAATTTCAACAAGTTTGTTCGCGTTGTTGCTCTCCGCCAGCCCGTTGCCGGCGGCGGTCAAGCTCGCCAGCCCGTTCACCAGCCACATGGTCTTGCAACGCGAGAAACCCGTGCCCGTCTGGGGCACGGCGGAGGCAGGGGAACAAGTGACGGTTGAATTTGCCGGCCAAAAGGTTTCCGCGACGGCGGGCGCCGACGGCAAATGGCGGGTTGACCTGAAGCCGATGGAGGCGTCGGAGGAAAGCCGGACGTTCACCGTCACCGGCTCGAAAACTGAGACCGGCTCGAAACCCGAGCCGCCTATCGTGCTGGACGACGTGCTGGTCGGGGAAGTGTGGCTCGCGTCCGGGCAGTCGAACATGGTGTTTCCCGTGGCGGGAAAGGGCGGGCCTTACGGATTGCTAAACGAGGACCAGGAAATCGCCGCCGCCAATTATCCGCGCATCCGCATGTTCACGGGCCGCGACACCAAGGTTTATACGCCGCAAGCCGCCGTTGTCAGCGCCGGCTGGGTTGTGTGCGGCACCAACACGGTGGGGGGATTTTCCGCCGTCGGCTATCTCTTCGCGCGCAATCTCCAGAAGGAACTCAATGTGCCCGTCGGCATCCTCACGGAGGCGTCGGGAGCGAGCTGCGCGGAGGCGTGGATTTCGCGCGAGGCGCTCGCCGGCGATCCGCAGCTCAAGTTCATGCTCGATTCGCTGGACGCGTCTGAAAATTATTTCCGCGCCCCGGCGGCAAGCCGTCCCGCCGTCGCGCCGCTTCACCCCACGCCGATCAACAAACCGCGAACCGCCGGCGGCCGTGGCGCGGGCGGCGACCCCGCGAGCGACCAGCATTTCGCAACCGTGCTGTTCAACGGCATGATCAATCCGGTGATCCCCTATGCGATTCGCGGCGCGCTCTGGTATCAGGGGGAATCCATCGCCTGGGGCACGCCCGGGCTGAATCTATACGGCGCGGTGCAGCGGGCGTTGATCAAGGACTGGCGCGCGCGCTGGGGCGAAGGCAATTTTCCGTTTTACCTGGTGCAGCTTCCCGGCCAGCAAAACATCAGCAACAACCCCCGCATCCGCGAGGAGCAGGCCAGCGTGCTCGCGCTGCCGAATACCGGCATGGCCGTGACCATTGACACCGGCGAGGCGCGCAACGTCCATCCAAAGAACAAAGAACCGCTCGGCGACCGTCTGACGCGCATCGCCCTGGCCAACGCCTACGGTCGCAAAATTGAGTATTACGGCCCGATGTATGATTCCATGAAAGTGGAGGGCGGCGCGATTCGTGTGACGTTCACGCATCTGGGCGGCGGACTCACGGCGAAGGGCGGCGCGCTGAAAGGTTTTCAAATCGCCGGCGACGACAAGATATTCGTGAACGCCGACGCGAAGATTGACGGCGACACGCTCGTCATCAGCAGCGCGCAAGTGGCCGCGCCGGCCGCGGTGCGATACGCGTGGGACAATTATCCCGAAGGCATGGGCTGCAATCTTTACAACGCCGCCGGCCTGCCCGCCGCGCCGTTCCGCAGCGACAAATGGGATTACCCGATCCCCGGCATCGTGGAGAACTGAGTTCCCCATGAACAGACTCCTCATCTCCCTCGCGCTCGTTTTGAGCGGCGGGGTGCTGACGGTTTGCGCGCAGACGACAAATGCCCCGGCGCGTCCCCGGATGCGTGAAAATCTGCCAGCCAATCCAAACCTGCCGTCGCTTTTTCTGATTGGCGATTCCACCGTCAGAAACGGATCAGGCGACGGCGCGGGCGGACAGTGGGGCTGGGGCGACGAGCTTGCGCCGCTGTTCGACACCAACAAGATCAACGTCGTGAACCGCGCGCTCGGCGGCACGAGCACCCGCACCTATTATCGCGACCAGTGGGCGGGCGTGCTGGCGATGCTCAAGCCCGGCGATTTTGTCCTGATGCAGTTTGGCCACAACGACGGCAGCCCAATCAACGAGGCCGTTTTGAACTCGGGCGCCCGCTCGCGCGGCACGATCAAAGGCATCGGCGACGAGACGCAGGAGATCACCAATATCATCACGAAGAAGTTTGAAGTGGTTCATTCCTTCGGCTGGTATGAAAAACAATTCATCATCGAAGCCCGCGGCAAAGGCGCGACGCCAATGGTTTGCTCCCTGATTCCGCGCAACAGTTGGCGCGACGGCAAGGCCGCGCGCAACGCGAATGATTACGGCGGCTGGGCGGGACAGGCTGCGAAGGCGGAGAACGCGCCGTTCATTGACATCAACGAAATAATCGCGAGCGAATATGACAAACTGGGCCAGGAAAAAGTGAAGGCGCTGTTCATCGCCGGGGCCGGCCCGCATACCAGTCTGGCCGGGGCGCAGACAAATGCGGTTTGTGTCGTCGCGGGAATCAAGGGACTCAAAGACAATCCGCTGACGGCTTTTCTGTCGGAAGCCGGCAAGGCCGTTGCGCCAGCCGACTTGACCCAGCCTGCCAAATAAGAATTCCAACCTTTTGCTTAATTCTCGTTCAGTTCCAGGCGCAGGTAATCGTAACAAACGCCCGATGTCAGATCCCCGGCGGGGACGGTCAGTGTCATCTGGTTTTCGCCGGCCTTTAGCAGCGCCGCATCGAAAGCCTGCGAGTATTCATGCCATACGCCCCGGTCCGTGTTATACCGCAGCGCATTGGTGGCGACGGGCCGGATGCTGCCCACGGCCTTGCCGTTGACGCCTATGGTCAGACCGCCGCCGTCGGCGCCGCCCAGCGCGATCCTCAGCGTCGCCTTGCCTGGCCCGGCCTTGTCCATGTTGAACTTGATGGTCCAAGTGGTCGCCCGGCCCCGGCTAATGGTGCGCCACATATCCTGGCCGGGAGTCCCGGCTTTCACCCAACCCCAAGGCTGGTTGGCGGGGTCCTTGGCTTCCGGATTCAGCCAGGCTGTGGACTCTCCGTGGGGCACTTGCTCAAAGAACCAGTCCTTGTGATAATCACTCTTGCCAATGGTGTAGGTGATGTCGTTGGGGAACAGGAGCGGGTAGCGCACGCACCAGCCCCAGAGCCAGTAATCGTTGCCCTTGAAGAACTCACTGCCGTTGCGGTTCGGGTAGCCGATTTCCCAGACTTGCTTGCCGTAGCGCACGGGCTTCCACTCCAGTTTGCCCAGGTCGAGGTTCTTGCCCGCTTCCACGGTGATATCGGTCTTCGCAAATTCGCCCAGCACGCCGTCGGCAAAAGCGTGCAGGGTGTAGGCGCCCGGGCGGACGGCGGGAATGGTGAATTTGCCGTCGTCGGTGCCATCGGTCCAGAACTGGTAATAATTTGCGTCATGCGGCCATTTTACGACATTGCCATTGCCTGACCGCGTAACAAATCCCCCGGCCGAGGTGGTGTAATCCGGGTGGGCCAGGCCGACGGTCAGGCCGGGCAGCTTGGCCGTGGCCGCCTGCGGGTCGTTCAGGACGAACTGGCCGGTGACGTTGCCGCGCTGGTTCTTGTGCGGGTAGTCCACGCCGTTGACCCAGTCGTAAGGCCAGGCGGCCTTGACCTCTTTTGCCTTGGCGAGGGCATCGTTCCAAAGGGCAAAGGCATTGTCGTGCCAACTTGCCGGCATGGTGGGGTTGCCCTGCGTGGCGGCCAGCGTGTCCAACTCGGCCTTCGTCGCTTCCCTCGGATTTTCCAGGGCGTTGAAATAGACAAAAATCGGGCCGATCACCTTCTTCCAGTTTTCGCCGGCGGGAACATTGCAGCCCGCGCCGCCGGCATAGTGGCCGGAGGTCCAGTAATCCTGAATTGTGTTGTTCGATCCCCACGCGAAGGGGCCGATCAGGTCCATCTTCTCGGCGCCGCCGCCGATATATTCGGTGGTTGGGTTAATCAAATAAACGCCGATGTGGCTCTTGGTGCTGGAGAAGCCCCAGGCGGGCAGCCTGTACATGATGCCGCAGTAAGTGTATTTGTGATCCACGGAGTTCTTGAAATAGCCGGTGCTGAGGATGTGCTGCTCCTTGGCGTGAATTTCCACGCCGGCTCGCAAGTCTTGCATGGTGGGTATGAGCATGTTGCGGTCGGCGTCAATGGAGAACCAGTCAAAGCTCGGATCGAGCTGGAGGATGAACTGGCTTTCGCCCTCGTGCGCGGCGGGGTACGAAGCCGGGTGTGAGAACTCGGAGTAGCAGTACAATCCGCTCACGCCGCGCTCCATCGCGCAACGTATTTCAATGTCCATGATGCGGCTGTTGACGCCCTTGACGGCGACCTCCGCGCGTTCGCCGCCGTTCTTCGCCGGGTCAATGGTCACCGATTGGGTCACGGTGCCGGTCGGCATCTGTTGCCAGGACGGGATGGGGCTGCCGGCCGGCGTTGGTGGCGAGTGGAGGTTATCCGAGCCGCCCGAGATGGCAGGGCGCAACGTTTCGACGCCGCGATAATTGATCGCGAGCAAACAGCCGTTCTTCTTGTTGACGGTAGCCTTGACGATGCCGTTGTCCATCGTCCAAGTGTCGCCGTTGTCGGTGAGGGTCACGGGGGCGTTGACGGCGGGTTTGGCGACAGCCGGCGGGCCATTGGCGGCGCGCAGCGCCGGCACGGCCAGGGCCAGGGAAATGAAAGCAGAGGCAAGGAGGCCGCGCGGGGCGGCGGACAGAAGTGTGTTCATGGGCTTACGGGTTAAAATTGTGGGTTGCTTCGATCAGTTAAGTTTGCAAATCGCTCGAACTCATAAGGCTATTTATCGGAAGACGGCAGACTCGACCGGACGGTTACATGCAATTTATCCGTTCGATCGCCCACACGGCGTGTTCGGCAATCAGCGGTTCCGGGTCGGACGCGGCGCGGCGCAGGGCGGGCAGCGCGCTGGCGTCGCCGGCATTCCCCAGGGCCACGCACACGTTGCGCAGAAATCCGCGACGCTTGGCGCGCAAAATCGGCGTCCCGGCGAATCGCGCGCGGAAACCCGCTTCGTCCAGCGGGAGCAATTCCGCCAAATCCGGCGCCTCCAGCCCGGCCCGGCGATGCTCCGCCATCATCGCGCCCGCGCGCGCAAAACGGTTCCACGGGCAAACGGCCAGGCAATCGTCGCAGCCGAAAATCCGATTGCCCACTGCTGTGCGCAATTCCACCGGGATGGCGCCTTTCAACTCGATGGTCAGATACGAAATGCAGCGGCGCGCGTCCAGTTGGAACGGCGCGAGGATGGCGGCGGTGGGGCAGGCGTCCAGGCAGCGCCGGCAGGAGCCGCAACGGTTCTTCTCCGGCGCGTCCGGCGGCAGTTCGAGCGTGGTGATGATCTCCGCCAGGAAAAACCAGTTGCCCAGCTTGCGGCCGATCAGGTTGGTGTGTTTGCCGATGAACCCCAGCCCGGCCCGCTGCGCCAAGTCCCGCTCCAGCAACGGCCCCGCATCCACGTACCAGAGCGAACGCGCCTGGGCGCCGCCCCTAAGATTGACAAATTCCGCCAGCGGCTTGAGCCGCGCGCCCACGACATCGTGATAATCGGTAAAACGGGCGTATCGCGCGATTTCGCCAACACTCGAACGTGAGCCATCTTCTCTTAATCTTAATCCTAATCTTAATCTTAATCTCTTTTCGGCGAAGGAGAGATTAAGATTAGGATTAAGATTAGGATTAGGATTAAAATTAAGAAAATCCCCCGCGTAGCTCACCGCGAGGGTAATGATGCTTCGCGCCCCGGCCAGGACCCGGCCCGGCTCCATTCGCTTGCCTGCGGTGCGTTCCAGGTAAGTCATCTGGCCGTGGCGGCCCGCTTCCAGCCAGCGTTGGAATTGCGCGGCGGAATCGGGCGGGCGGGCGGTGGTGAATTGGCATGCGTCAAAGCCCAGTTCCAGCGCGCGTTCTCGAATGGCCGTCTTCACTTGTTCCTGGCGATGTGGAATTGATGGGCGACCTGCTGGGCCACTTCCTTTGGGCAGCGCAAACCGCTGTGGACGAAGACGTCGGCCTGGCGGTAGGAAGGCTCCCGCGCTTCCAATAGCGCGCGGATTTTGGCCAGCGGGTCCGGCCCCTGCAACAGCGGGCGGTGGGTTTGCGTTTGCACCCGCTCCCAGATTGTCTCCGGCGAAGCCACCAGCCAGATGACGAGCGCATGGGCCTTGAGGCTCGCCATGTTCGCAGGGTCCGCCACCAGGCCGCCGCCGGCAGCGATGACCAGGTTGCGCTGCCGGGCCAGCGCTTTGACCGCTTGTTTTTCATATTGACGAAAAGCGGCCTCCCCTTCCCTTGCGAAGATGTCACTGATGGACCTTCCGAGCCGCTCCTCGATCCAGGCGTCGGTGTCCACGAAGCCAAACTGAATCTGCTCGGCGACGAGGCGGCCGATGGTGGATTTGCCCGTGCCCATGAAACCGACCAGCGCGAGATTGTGGATGGAGCGCACATTGTTCACTGTCCGCCCAGTGTAACCGGAACGCCCCCCGGCGGCACGCAGATTTTTTTATCTCGTCCGCCCTGCGCATTGCCTGAGCTTGACAACCGGCGAATGACAACTTACATTCTTGCCGGCAGTTAATCGCGAGAAGAAGTTGATCGGGCATACCATTGAGCTTCTGAAAGTCCGGCATTCCGCCTCCCGCAGGGGAGCGGATTTAAGGCCAGTGGATTATCGCCCAGTGCTTGGAGAACCAATAGCACCGCCCGCCCGGGGCGGCGCGCCATGAAAGAAGTGCTTTTGTTGAGCCATGTGTTGTTCGGGGTGGGTTGTCTCCTCACCACCACCTGGCTCTTCGTGGACGTGTTGAACGCGCACGAGGGGAACCTGGCTCGCATTCGATGGTTGAGCCGGGCGGCGGCGGTCTTCTTGTGGCTTGCCTTTGTAATCGGCGGTTATTGGTATGTTGTGGATTACAAGGCGGACAAGGATGTCATCCTCAAAGGGCCGTGGCCGCTGGCTCACAACTACTTCATGGAGACAAAGGAGCATTTTGTCATCACGCTTCTTCTGCTGGCCACTTATCTCCCGATCGCGGCCTCAAACAACCTGGCGGTCAACCGGGATGCGCGCCGGCTGGTGTTGTGCGTGGCCGCCCTGGTCGCGGTGCTCGCCTTGATGGCCGAGGGGCACGGCGCGATCATTTCGATGGGGGTGAAAATGGGGTTGCTGGCGAAACCAATTTGATCCGAGAAACGACATGGAAAACAACGCCGTCTCAAAAAACACAACATCGTTCGGGTTGTCCCTGGCGCTGTGCGCCGTCGCCAACGCCCTGCTGGTGATCGCGAAGGAGACCAGCCGGTCCGTGGCCAATCGGATGCAAAAAGCAACGGGTCATCATTGGGTCACCCATGTTGCCATTGTTCTTGTCCTGTTTGGTTTGTTCGGATGGTCCTTCGCAAGATTGAATGGCGGCCAGGGGCCGAAAATCCCTGTCAATCGCTTGACGGGCATCGTTTTTTCGGGAGCGGTTGCGGGCGTTCTCATCGTCCTGGCCTTTTACGTCCTCGCCGGCTAATTGAACTTCTTATGCCTACTAAACAACAGTTGCGGGCCGTCACTTTGGCGGCCGTTCTCAGCATGGGGATTGCGGGGACTGCTTTTGGCGGTCCGCCGTTTGTCACCGACGATCCGGAGCCGGTGGAATACCAGAATTGGGAGTTCTACATCGCTTCGATGCACTCGGAACTCGGCGGCGACTGGTCCGGGACCGCGCCCCATTTTGAAGTCAATTATGGAGCCGTGCCGGACCTGCAGCTTCACTTGATTGCGCCGCTGGCTTACGATTCGCCGCCGGCGGGGGCCGGGCATTACGGAATGGGCGACCTGGAACTGGGCGCAAAATACCGCTTTATCCATGAGACGAACGGGTGGCCCCAAGTGGGAATTTTCCCTCTGCTGGAAGTGCCCGCCGGCAGCGCGCGGGACAATCTCGGCAACGGCCATTCCCAGGCCTTTCTGCCCTTGTGGGTTCAGAAGAGCTGGGGTTCGTGGACGGCCTACGGCGGGGGCGGCTACGGGCTGAATTCTGTTTCCGGTCACGACAATTGGGGATTTGTCGGGGCGGTGCTGCAAAAGCAGGTTCTGACCAATGTGCTCATCGGCGTGGAGGTCTATCACCAGACCCTGTATCAAACCGACTTTCCCAATCAGGGCACCGCATTTAACGTCGGCACGGTGGTGGATTTCAGCGAGCATCAGCATTTGCTCTTCTCCGTCGGCCGGTCCATTGACGGCCCGGTTGGATTCCAATGCTACATCGCCTGGCAATTTACATTTGACAACGGCATGCTGGGTTTCACTTCAGCAGCTCCGCGACCATCGCCTTGAGCTGCGCCGGCGGATAGGGCTTGCTCAGGAACCGGTCCACCCTGGCCGCATGATGCAACGCGACCGACCCGCTCACCGTGCCGCTCGCCAATATGGTCTTCATGGACGGATGAATCTTGTGGCAGTTGACAATCAATTCCAGCCCGCTCATCGAGTGCGGCCCCATGTCGTAATCCGTCACCAGCAGCGCCGGCCGGGGCGCGCTCTCCTCCAGCGCCTTGAGGAGGAGGCCCGGCTCGCTGAATTGTCGGACAGCGTAGCCGGCTGATTGCAGGACCGTCACGGCAAACTCCACCAGTATCGCGGAGTCGTCCACGACGAAAATAAGAGGCGGAGGGCCGGTTTCGGCGGAAGGCGGCGCGGCGTTGTTCTGGCTCATAATCTGTTGACCGGACTGGACGCATCTAACCGCCACGGGGGGGTTCCTGGCAAGCAGATTCATTGGGCAGATTCATTGGGCGTGGAAGTTCGTGGTGTGAAAGCTTGTGGTGTGAAAGTTTGTGGTTGCGGGCGGCGGGCGCCTCGGCGATAGTAGTTCCAGCTTTATGGCAAGCTTCTCGCGCGCCGTTACTTATGAAATCAAAAATTCCGGGTTCGCCGCCCAAAGCAAAGGCTGGAGCCGCCCAGGCCGCCGCTTCCACACCGCCGCCCGCGTCCAAGCCGCGTAAAAAGGCCCTTTCCCCCACCGCCGCTTCCGCTGCTGTTGTCAAGCGCAAAGCCGCCCCGCGTCCAAAGGCAGCCCCGGCGGCAACAGTGGCTCAGCGGGAGCTTCGCCCTACCGGGGCGAAACCACCCGCAACCGAAAAGGCAGCCCCGGCGCATGGCAGGGCGACGCTCCAGCGGAGCCATTCCGCGAAGCAAGCGCCCGCACCAAAAAAGGTTGCTCCGGCGGCAACAGTGGCTCAGCAGCAGCTTCGCCCTGCCGGGAGAAAAGCGGTTCAGCGGGAGCTTCGCACTGCCGGGGAAGAAAATCCGCAATCCGCAATCCGCAATCCGCAATCGAGCCTGCCTGCGCAGGCAGGTCACGGCTCGACGGAGTCTCACCCTGCCCGGAGGAAAGAATCGCCCAAGCCCGCCAGCGTGCCCATACCGCCCATTTTACTGGAGGGGGATGAGCCGGCGCCCGCGCCGGCCGCCGGACCGGGCCGCCGTTATGTGCTGGGGCCGACTCCGCCGCTCCATCCCGCGCCCGCCGGGGCGGAGTTGCCCGAATCCTACGGCACGCGGCAATTGTTTCTGGCGGCGCGCGATCCGCGCTGGCTTTACGCGCACTGGGATTTCACCGCCGCGCAATTGAAGGAATACAACGCCCTCTCCGCCGACAGACATCTTCTCCTGCGCCTTTATCGCGACGCGCCCGCCGGCCCGCCGCTCTTGCAGGTTCATCTCCATCCCGAATCGCGGCACTGGTTTGTCCCGGCACCCTACGCCGGCGCCAAATACGCCGCCACACTGGGCTATTACGACGCGGCAAAAAATTGGACCGAACTGGCCCGTTCCGCCGCCACCTTGACACCGCCGGATTGGGTGGCGGAGGACACCGCCGTCCGCTTCGCGACCATTCCGGCCGAGGTGCCTTTCGCGCAACTGGTCGCCACCGTCCAGGCGGCGGTGCGCGAAAATGTGCCGCTGGCCGAGGCGGTGTTGCAATTGCGCGCCGAAGGCTTTTCCGGCCTGCCGGAGCCGGAGCAAATCGCCGGCCCCTGGACGGCCGCCCAGGAAGCGGCCCTCGCGGAAGTCGTGTTGCTGGACCCGGCGCGCCGGATTTGGATCGGCTCGCTGGAAGTCACCGAGCTGATCCGCCGCCAGCTCGAGCGCGGAATTTCCTCCATCGGCGCGGCGCAATTGGGCCTGCCCTTCTCTCCCGCCGCGGCGTTTGGCGTTTCCAGTCCGTCCGCCCGGCCGGAGCGGGGGCGCGGTTTTTGGTTCAACGTCAACGCCGAATTGATCGTCTATGGGTCCACGGAGCCGGATGCGGCCGTCACCATCGGAGGGCGGCAAATCCGGTTGCGGCGGGACGGCAGTTTCAGCTTCCGCTTCGCCCTGCCCGACGGCCAGTACGAGTTGCCCGTGGCGGCCCGCTCGGCGGACGGCGCGGAAACGCGCGAGGCGGAATTGAAGTTCAGCCGCGCCAGCCAATACCGCGGCGCGGTCGCGGCGCATCCGCAGGATGACAAGCTGCAACCGCCGCTGGCCGGCTTATTAACGTGACAGTCAAGGCGATGGCATTTGCGCGGTGAGAGCCTCCACGCCACGACCCATGCAAGGCTGCTTTGCCCTCATGTTGCATGCGCACCTGCCTTTTGTGCGCCACCCGGAACACGAGAAGTTCCTCGAGGAGAACTGGCTCTTTGAGGCCATCACCGAAACTTACCTTCCCCTCATCCAAATTATGGACGGCTGGCTGGCCGACCGCATGGACGCCCGCCTCACGATGTCCCTCTCCCCGACGCTGTGCGCCATGTTGCGCGACCCGCAGCTTCAGGAGCGGTATTGGCGGCATCTCAACGGCCTGATCGAACTGGCGGAAAAGGAAATCCACCGCACGCACTGGGACCGCTCCTTTCGCGAATTGGCGTGGATGTACCACCATCGCCTGAGCGACCTCCGCGGGACTTACGCCGCGCACGAGCGGCAATTGCTGCGCCCGCTGCGGGAACTTCAGGAACAGGGCTTGTTGGAAATCGCCACTTGCGCCGCCACGCACGCGCTGCTGCCGATGCTGGCCGATGACCGGCCTTCCTTGCGCGCCCAAATCCTGGTCGCGCGCGATGATTACTGGGATTGCTTCGGGCGCGATCCGCTGGGCCTGTGGCTGCCGGAATGCGCGTTCGCGCAAGGCGTGGAGGAAGTGTTGCAGGAGGCCAACATCCGATGGTTCGTCACCGACACCCACGGCCTGTTGCACGCCCGGCCGCGGCCCCGTTACAGAGTCTATGCGCCGGTTTATACGCCCAGCGGCGTGGCGGCTTTCGGACGCGATTTTGAATCCGCCAAACAAGTCTGGAGCAAACAGGAAGGCTATCCCGGCGATTTCCGCTATCGCGATTTCTACCGCGACATCGGCTTTGACCTCGACTTCGATTATGTCAAACCTTATTTGCCCGCGCCGGACACGCGCGGTTTCACCGGGATAAAATACCATCGCATCACCGGCCCGACGGAGGAGAAGCAGGTGTACGACCGCGCGGCGGCCCTGCGCGCGGCCGACGAGCACGCCGGCCATTTCCTGAAGTCGCGCATGGAGCAATTCGCCAGGCTGGGCGCCGTGATGGACCGCGCGCCAATTGTAGTCGCCCCCTACGACGCGGAATTATTCGGCCATTGGTGGCATGAAGGCCCGGAGTTCTTGAATTACTTCGTGCGCAAGGCCGCTTGCGACCAGCGGGAATTCCGCCTCACCACGCCCGGCGAATACCTGCGCCTGCACCCCACCCAGCAAGTCGCCATGCCCGCCGCATCGAGTTGGGGCGAAGAAGGCTACTGGCGCGTGTGGCTCAACGAGAGCAACCAATGGATCTACCCCCATCTCCGCGCCGCGCAAGCGCGGATGGCCGAGTTGGCCCAAAACTTCCCCAACGCTGCCGGCCTGCAAGAGCGCGCCCTCAAACAAGCCGCCCGCGAGTTGCTCCTCGCCCAATCCAGCGACTGGCCGTTCATTTTACACACCCGCACCAGCCCCGACTACGCCGCCGCGCGTTTCAAGGAGCACATCCGTTGTTTCCTGACCCTCAACGCCCAACTTACCCGCGGCCCGATAGACGAACCCGCCCTCTCCGCCCTCGAATGGACCGACAACCCCTTCCCCAACGTCAATTATAGATACTTCATAGTTCCTCGGTAGCACGGGCGACTCGCCCGTCCCGGTCGGCGACTCGCCGACCGGAACCGGAAGTGGCGGAGTGTCGTCAAGACGTAACGCTCTTGACCAAAGCCGCATTTGAACTTCTGCCGGGCCAGTAGCCCGGTGGGACGGGTCCCGATGGAATCGGGATGCTACCCATCTGGCATGAGATATCCGCGGTGGGGCGAAGCTCCCGCTGAACCTCCGTGTTGGGTTCCCTGAGACGGGTCAAGAACCCGGCCCATATTATTAGCAATGCTAATTGCAACGACAATTTGTGCGATATTTCCTGCTCATTTGCAAGAGTCTGCAAGCGCGTTGGGGTTTGACGGTCAAACCTCTTCTTTCGCTTTGACCAGGTTTGACTGGGTTTGACTGGGTTTGACCGGGCACGATTGGGGCAATTGCGATTTGCCTGCCCGTCTTGATGTTTCCGCAGAGTCCAACCACCATGCGTTGTGCATTGTGGAATGGAACCCACAATATATGGCAGGGACAATCGAACTCCAGCCCTGACGATCCAAGGGAAAAACGGTTTGACCAAGCTTGACTGGCTTTGACCAAAATGACCGGCTGGCGGCCTGAACCTCGCGGAAGCCCGTTCGGCCAAGTCATAAGAGTTCCTACTTCTTCCATACGCACCATCCGCCCGTTCAACTCATCCCGGCTGGCGGATGGCCGTGTCGCACTTTTGCCTTTTCTCATACTGTTTTTTCTCCTCAACTCCATTCCATTTCCCCGTCTGCCTGCCCGCGAATGCTTCGCCGGCCCGGGCACAAACATAGTCTATAAGCAATCAGTTTCAATGCTTTTCTGCACAACATGCAAACAAACCTCAAGCGTCCATGCGAAAACCGGCAGGCATTTTAGAGCGCGGCGCAAGCCAAGGCCGGGGGATGTTTAGCCCTCAATCCACAATCTCCAGCGCCTTCCGCTCCGGCGACTTTGGGGCTGTGAGAGCGTCAATCCGTTTGTCCAACGCAGCCAGCATGCCACCACGGCTGATGGCCAGCCCAAGCGGGCAGGCGTCGGTCACCTGCTGATGACCATGTCATCCGCCCCAGATGTCCCTGGGCCATATAGACGGGTAGATATACTCAAGATGAACTGGCTGCTCGATGAAGAATTCAGGGTGTGGATTTCCTTTGAAATGGCGGTCCGTCGTCCACAGCACGAATTGCATCCACGAGCGTTTGCTTTTGTAAACGTCGAGTTCACCCACAAGATGCAGCGCGTCGCTATTGGTCGCTAGCCTGGATTTCCACGAACAGGAATTCGCCTAACGTCGGCGGCAAAAAGGGCTGAGTTTTCACCGCTGTCGAGCGTCTTGTCCACAGCTTCTGTCCTCCATTGGCAGCGGTTTCAGTTTGCAAATGCGTTAGATTATTGGTGTTCTATTGGTATCATTTTTCAACTCGGTGTTGCATCTATTCAATTGGGTCTTTTTTCTGCCTGACGGACCTCAAATCCGTGTTTTGCCTTGTTTTTCGCTTTTGATCGCCTCCTCGGCGCCAACTCCCTACGGGTTGTGCCCTCATCCCGCGCTTGACACTTCTAATGGTATGTGCCATTATCTTTATATGCGTATCAAAGCACCATTTATTCTAACAGATCCGCACCGCTTCTTCCTTGAACCGGCCCTGCCCAAACAGCGGCAATACGAGGCCCTCCGCGCTTTTTTTGTCGAGGGGCATCCCTCCCAGACAGTCGCCGAGGCCTTTGGCTACACGGCAGGGGCTTTCCGCGTCCTGTGTCACGCCTTCTGCCATAACCCCCAGCCCGCCTTCTTCCTGGCCACCCGCCCCGGTCCCCGCACCCAACCCAAAAAGTCCGCCGCCCGCCCGCTCATCATCTCCCTGCGCAAGCAAAACCATTCGGTCTATGAGATCAGTGAGTTGCTCAAGGAACAAAAACTGCCGCTCAGTCCGACGGCGGTGCGCGAGGTGCTCAAGGCCGAGGGCTTCGCCGCCTTGCCGCGCCGGTTGGATGAGGAACGGCCCCAGCGCCCGCGCCCGACCGTCGAAGCGGTGGCCGACGTGCGCGCGCTCTCGCTGGTCCCGCGCCAGTTTTTCACCGATTGCGGCGGTTTGTTCTTGTTCTTGCCCCATCTGGCCCGCCTGCCGGTGGAGACGCTGGCCCAAGCCGCCCGGCTGCCGGGTTCCAAGATGATTCCCGCGGCCCATGCCTTGCGCGCCTGCCTGGCCCTCAAGCTCTGGTCGGTGGAACGCAAAAGCCATGTCATGTCGCTGGTCGCCGATGAGGGATTGGCCCTCTTCTCCGGCCTGAACGTCACCCCCAAGAGGAGCTTTCTCAGCGAGTATTCCTGCCGGGTGACACCGCGCCAGACGCAAAAGCTCCTGGCCGCCTGGCATGATCAGGCTTGGGGGGCCAAGCTCTGGGACGGCTCTTCCTTCAACCTGGATTTTCATTCGGTGCCCTATTATGGGGAACATCCTTTGGTGGAGTCTCACTACGTGTCCATGCGCAGCCGCAGCCAGCCCAGCATCCTGGCCTTCTTGGCCCAGGATGAGCAAAGCCAGTGCTTTTGCTACTCCAACGCCGACTTGCGCAAGGGAGAGCAGGCCGAGGAAATTTTTGCCTTCATTGATTTCTGGGAAAAGGCCCACGGACAGCGGCCCAAGCATCTGGTTTTTGATTCCAAGCTCACGACCTACGCCAACTTGGGGCGGCTGGATCGGATGCACATCGGCTTTATCACCCTGCGCCGTCGTTTCCCCAAGCTCCTGCAAGAAGTCTATGCGCTGCCCCGCTCGGCTTGGCGGCGGGTGGAGTTGGACGTGCCCACGCGCCAATACCGCACGCCCAAAGTTTATGAGCAGTCGGTGGTGCTGGAGGGCCATCGGTTTCGTCAGATCTTTGTTTTGGATTTGGGACACGAAGAACCGACGATCCTTTTAACCAATCAACACCAAGCCTCGGTGCAAAGCCTCATTACTCGCTACGCCCATCGCATGCTCATCGAAAACAGCCTCAGCGACGCGGTGCAGTTCTTCCATTTGGACGCTCTCAGTTCGGCCGTGGGGCTGAAGGTGGACTTTGACATGGCGCTGCTGGTCATCGCCAGCGGGCTTTATCGCTTGCTGGCCCGGCAGATGCGGGGTTACGCGGAGGCACACGCCCGGCAAATCTTTCGCGATCTGGTCAACATGCCGGCCCAAGTGCGGCTGACGGAAAAGGAAGTGCGCGTGGAGTTCCATCGGCGAGCGCACTTGCCTATCGTCCTGGCCTCCGGCCTGTGCGAGCGTCCTGTGCCCATCCCTTGGTGGGATAACCGGCCTCTGCGATTGACCACCTACACCGGACGCTGAGGCGGAGCTTTTCCCAAAAATGGAGCGGAGTTGTGCAAAGACATTCGGCGAAAACTCAGCCGATATTGCCGCCGATGTTAGGCAAATTCCTGTCCGTGGAAATCCAGGCTAG
>Ga0181530_10003100_pt1 | contig 18924 bp, 21 predicted proteins | sample PEATcosm2014_Bin_42_FD_119769 | JGI IMG/M metagenome (GOLD analysis project Ga0181530, IMG submission 119769) | Peatland microbial communities from MTU Mesocosm Facility, Houghton, MI, USA - PEATcosm2014_Bin10_60_metaG | ecosystem: Environmental > Terrestrial > Soil > Wetlands > Peat | place... | reverse complement strand
CCTTTGCCGGAGGCGCGCTTTGATAAGGGTCCTTCGTCGGGAAGTCGATCGAGTACGTATCGCCCGCCACATACACACTACCCGCGCTGTCCACCGCGAGGCCCTGCGAGATACCCACCGCAAGGTTACCGGGTCCGGTCGTCCACCCGATGTGATCGGTGCTGCTCCCGGCAAGGTAACTGGCATAGCTCAGCACCGGGTCGATGATCAGCGCCCTGGAATGGTCGTAGCTGCCAAGGCGGAAGCGTATCCGGTTCCCGGCCACGGCGAACCGCCCTTCGACGCTTGTCTTCTTGTCTCCATCCAGTTGGTACAGCACCGGTTTCTTGAAGCTGGCTGGACCGTTGGGCGCACTCAGAGCTAAATTGCCCTCCGCGTCGACGCTGGCGCGGGCGCCGTCGATCCGCCAGACGATACGGCTCGGGTCAGCGCCTGGAGCGACGACAAAGTCGTACTCCAGTTGGCGCTGGTTGCCGTAGAAAATCAGATCCACGCCGGGATAGATCTGCGGATATTCCACCTTGCCATAGGTCGGGATGCCCGAGCGCCATTTCTTCGGGTCGTTGCCGATGAAGTAGCTCACCACGCCGGGCTGCGGTGCCAGTCCTACCGCGTTGGCTTTGGGACTTGCCCCCATCAGGCTCATGCGCAGGGTGTCGACGGAGGCGGCCGATGCCGGCTCTTGCCGCTCCAGGTTCAGGACGACCTTGCCCGGAGTGAGGAAGAGGGCGTAGCCGGAACCGCGCGAGAGAAACTGCACCGTGGAGGCCAACTGCCCCTGGTTCGGCTCGAAACTCAATGGCACGCTCATGAGCTTGGCTTCGGGGCGGTTCGTGGACAGTGGGAGAGAGCGCGGGTTTTCCGCCGGAAGGACGGGCGCTCCGGGAGCGGTTTGCCTGGAAGCCTCTGGCGCCGCCTGCGGCTTGCCATCTTGCGAGGCCGCCGAGGCGTGCCGCCAGACAGGACCAAAGGAAATCGAAATCATCGCCAGCGCCGCTGCTGCCCGAAGCGCACGCGCCGGGAGTGCAACCGGAGACCGTTCGCTTGTCATACCCGCTGTTCCTTTCTGCCCCTCCCGAACGGCGCGGGAGTTCATTAGCCGGGATTACCGTTTCGGCTTCCTGTCCACCATCAAGTATATCTCCGACCATACAATCAGAGCCGTTTCTCTCAGTCTCACAACCGGGCCGGTTCTTGCTCCTTCGGGAGCGTAAGAACTTGGCGGTTGCTTCGTCACTGGCTCGAAATCCCCATGCCGCCAGTGAGGGCTGGCGCTGGAGACCAATCGCTGATTTGCCAATTCTTCCGTGTCACTTCTCCGTGTCACTTCCAGGGATACATACTGGGAAGTCCCCGATCCCTCATCGATTGGGGACGACAAACGCCCCAGGTCCGGTGAACCACTTGGCTGGTCGCCAAACCCCGGAGATGGAGCCGCCGGCGGATTACTCCCGGTAAGTCCGCCGCATCCCAATCTCCAATTCACTTACCCGCCAGCCGCCCTCCCCGGCAACCCCGCTTGTTACTCCACCACGCGCAGCCCCAGATGCTCGGCGAACGCATCGAAATCCCGGTCGCTGTGCAGCAGCTCATACCCGCTCTCGATGCATCGTGTCGCAATGACCGTGTCGATGGTCTTGCGAGGGGTCACGCCGAGCCTGCGCAGCGCGCGGAGATTCTTCGCCGCCTGAATCGCGATTTCCTGTCCGCCCAGCTCCACTACCGTCAGCGAAGTCAGCATTCCCGGTCTGCGCCGTGATCTTCCCCTTGAAGTAATCGATCCACACGCTGGAATCGACCAGGATCAACGGCCGGTCCTCATCGCGTCGAGATCGCCCCGCCAGTCCAGTTTGCCGCGGAAGCGGCGGATCCCCGCCTGCCTCCGCAAGCGCAGCAAAGTCCGCAACCCCTCTTCCACCGCCTCGCGCTTGGTTTTCAGGCCCGTCGCCCGCAACGCGTCCCGCATTAGCTTATCGTCGATTTCAATGGTCGTCCGCATCGCCGACCTCCTCAAATCCCGTACAGCCATTTCTCCTGCGCCTGCAGGAGCTCCCGCGCCTGCTCCAGCGAGACGCGCTCGAAGCCCACCTCGTCGCGCGGCCGAAGCTGCCCCAGCCGCCAGAAGTCGGCCGAAATGACATTGGCCGGTTTGGGATATCCGCCGGTGGTCTGGTGCTCCACGAACAGGATGATCGGCTGCCCGTCCGGCGGCGCCTGAATGGCTCCCAACGCCACCCCTTCGGTCAGCATGTGGCCGGCGCGCGCGGCCGCGATGGCCGCCCCGCGCAGCCGCAGCCCCATGCGGTTGGATTCTTCGCTCACGGTGTACGGCGCGCCGTACAGTTCCTCGCCAAACCAATCGGCCTGCGGCCCGGCGGTGACGCGCAAAGGGCCGCCCGCGGCGGCGCCCGGCGCGTCCCTCGCGGGTTGCGTGCGCGCGCGGCGCACGGCCGCCTGGCCGATCCCCAACACATCGCCCTTGCGCAGCGGCCGCCCGCCCACCCCCGTCATTACATGCACGGATGCGCTTCCCATCACGCGCGGAACGTCGATGCCGCCGCGCACTGCCAGGTAGCAGCGCGCGCCCGCGCGCGTGGCGCCGCAAGCCACCGTTTCGCCGGCGCGCACCGCCAGCGCCGTCCAAAGCGGAAGCCCGGCGCCGAAATCCGACCCCGTCAGCGCGATCACCGCGTCGCATTCGAACGCCAGGGTCGCGCCCGCCAGCGTCATTTCCAGCCCGGCGGCGTTCTCCGCATTGCCCACCAGCAGATTGCCCGCGCGCAGCGCCAGCGCGTCGGCCGCTCCCGAAGCGGAAACTCCATGATGCGCGTAGCCGAAGCGTCCCAGGTCCTGCACGGTGGTTTGCAGCCCCGCCGCCAGCACGCGGATCCCGCTCACGCCCGAGCCTCCCGCACCGGCACGAAGCGCACCCGGTCGCCCATGCGCAGCAGCCCCGGCGGTTCGGCATGCGCATCGAAGAGCCGGCGCGCCGTTCGCCCAATCAGCCGCCAACCCCCGGGGGACGCCAGCGGGTATACCCCGGCCTGGCTCCCGCCGATGGCCACGCTGCCTTCCGGCACGTGTTTGCGCGGCGAAGAGAGGCGCGGCGTAGCCAGCTCCGGCGGCAAACCGCCCAGATACGGGAAGCACGTGGAGAAGCCCACGAAGTACACCACATACTCCGCCGCCGCATGCAGTTCCACCACGTCCGCGGCGCTGCGCCGGCAATGGCGCGCGACGTCCTCCAGGTCGGGACCCGTTTCGCCGCCATAGCACACCGGGATTTCGACGGTGCGCGCCGCCTCCGCCGCGGCATCTTCCGGCCCGGCCAGACGCTCTTGCACCAGCGCTTCGATTTCTGCGTGAGTGCGCAGGCGGCAATCGAAATCGATCAGCACGGAACAGAACGCCGGGTGCAAGTTGAGAATGCCCCGCACACCCGCCAGGCGGCGCGTGAGCCGCGCCACCTGGCGGTGCATTTCCAGGGAAATCTCTTCGCCGAAAGAAACCAGAAGCGAGCGATCGCTCGCCGGACGCATCGTCACTCCCGGATCATAGCAAGGTGGGACAAGCTTGAGCTTGTCAACTTCTCAGCTTTGTCTAACCCACCCCTCACCCGCCGGCCTGGTGCTCCACGGCCTGCCCCAGCAATTCCTTCACCTTATTGCGAAGCTCCACCACGGTGAAAGGCTTGGCCAGCAGCGCATGACCTTTTTCCACCACGTACTTCTGCACCACGTGGGTGTTGTCGTAGCCGGAAATATACAAAACCTTCAGGTCCGGCTGCAGGGCTGTGAGCTTGTCCGCCAGCATGGGGCCGCTCATTCCGGGCGCCACTACGTCGGTAATCAGCAGTTCCAGGGGGTGGTGGTTCTTGTATAGCGTGAGGGCGTGCTCGCCGCTATCCGCCGTGATCGCCTGGTAGCCGAACTGGCCCACCATCGCACCCACCAGCTTCCGGATTTCCGGTTCGTCGTCCACGACAAGAATCGTTTTTTGGTCCTCAGGCATGGCACCCTGATTCTAACGGCGGGTGCGGACAGGGGCAACCCCGCTGGCGCCGCGTATGTGATCGTGCACACGTTGGAAATTAAGCGAGGGTCATTTCACGCTTCGCCGCCGGCCCGATGTGGCGCACGCACCCTGCGTGCCGCGCCGCAACGCGAAGAGGTGTCGAGATGGGTCTTGGGCTCGCCGCGCGGCGGTCAGTATTTCACCTTGGCCGGCGTGTAGTTCGGCGACATCAGGTGCAGCAGCAGCAGCGCCACGAAGTAAGCACACCCGCATACCGCGAAAACCGCCACGTAGCTGTTGGTCCAGGCCACAATGTGGCCGACGAAGACGTCGAATCCGGCGCCCGCAATCGCCCCCAGAAAGCCGCCAATCCCCACTACCGAAGCCACCGCCGCTTTGGGAAACAGGTCCGACGGCACCGTGAACAAGTTCGCCGACCAGCCCTGGTGCGCCGACATTGCCAGGCAGGTCAGGGCCACCACGCCCCACAGACTGTGCAGGAACGGCACCAGAATGATCGGCAAAATCGCCAGGGCGCAAACCAACAAGGCCGTCTTGCGCGCCACCCCCAAGCTCTTTCCCCGCTTGATCAACGCGCCCGATAGATAGCCGCCATAAATGCCGCCCACGATGGAAACGCCGAACGAGAGCATGACCGGGAGGCGGTTGCTTTCGAGCGTCAGGTGGAAGGTTTTCTGCCAATAGCCGGGCAGCCAGAAAATGTAAAACCACCAAACGCCGTCGGTAAGGAGCTTGGCCAGGCCGAATGCCCATGTCTCCTTGCAAGGCAGCAGGCGGGCCCACGGCACGCGCTCCAGTTTCTCCGCGGGATCGCTCTCGATAAACGCCAGTTCGGACTCCGAGACGCGCGGGTGCTCCTCCGGTTTGCGGTAGAGCCACAACCAGAACGCCAGCCATACGAAACCCGTGGCCCCGGCGGAGACAAATGCGCCGCGCCACGTGAACGCCGCTACCAGGATGGGCACCAGCACGGGAACCAGCATGGCGCCGATGTTGGCGCCGGAATTGAAAATGCTGGTCGACAGCGCCCGCTCTCTCCGCGGGAACCACTCGGCCACCGTCTTGATGCACGCCGGAAAGTTGGCCGCTTCGCCGAGTCCCAGGAAAAACATGGCGAGGGCAAACGTGAATGCCGAAGTGGCCAGGCCGGGCGACATGGCCGCGAAACTCCAGATCAGGATGGCGATGGCAAATGCCTTGCGCGTTCCCAACCGGTCCGTGAACCATCCGGCCACCACCAGGCCGATGGCGTACGCCACTTTGAACGAGGCCGCCACGTATCCGTAGGAGATGGCGTTCCAGCCAATCTCCTTCGTCAAGGTCTCCTGCAAATACCCCAGGATCCCTCGGTCGATGTAGGCCACCACCGTGGCGAAGAACAGGAGGCCGCAAATCACCCAGCGGAATTGCGACTTGGCAGGTCTGTGGATGGGCATGAAAGCACGATTATACCGGGTTCCCAGGGAGAGCAAATTTTCAGTTTGCGACCCACCAAACAGTGGTGTACAATCGGGGCGGATGGGGATTTCCCAGGCGATCGCCGAGCAGATGGAGCGTGCGTCGTGGATCCGGCGCATGTTCGAAATCGGAATTCAACTGCGCCGCGAACGGGGCGCGGAGAACGTATTCGATTTCACCCTTGGAAATCCCGAAGTGGAGCCTCCCGCGGCGGTCCTCGCCGCGCTGCGCCGGGTGGCGGCCGCCAGCCCTCCGCACAGCCACGGTTACATGCCCAATGCCGGCTATCCCGAGGTCCGCGAAATCATCGCCCGCGGTCTGGCCGCGCGCACCGGCTTGCCCTTCACGGGCGATGACATCATTATGACCAGCGGCGCGGCGGGCGCCCTCAACACCGTGCTCAAGTCGATTCTCGATCCGGGCGACGAAGTCATCGTGCTCAACCCGTACTTTCCCGAATACCGCTTCTATATCGAGAATCACGGCGGGCGCGCCGTCGCGGTGGAAACCGGCGAGAGCTTCCAGCCGGATATTCGCCGCATCGCCGCCGCCCTCACCGCGCGCACCAAGGCCATCATTCTGAATTCGCCCAACAATCCCACCGGCGCGGTCTACACCGCGGAAGTGCTGCGCCGCCTGGATGCCGTTCTCCCCGCAGCGGTGATCGCCATCAGCGACGAACCGTACCGCACGCTCACCTTCGACGGCATCCGCGCGCCGGATGCGGTTGCGCTGGTGAAGCGCTGCGTGGTGGCGTGGAGCTGGTCGAAGGCCATGGCCATCGCCGGCGAGCGCATCGGCTATCTGGCGATTTCGCCGCGCCTCGCCGAAGCCGTTGCGCTGCGCAACGCGTGCACTTTCGCCAACCGCATTTTGGGCTACATCAACGCGCCGGCCATCTGGCAATGGACGGTGGCGCAGGCGCCCGACGCCGCCGTGGACGTGCGCCCCTACCAGGAAAAGCGCGACCTGCTGTGCGATGCGCTCGCCGCCATGGGATACGACGCTCCGCGTCCGCAAGGCTCGTTCTACGTGTTTCCGAAAACCCCGATTGCCGACGATGTGGCTTTCATCCGCATTTTGCAGCGCGAAGGAATTCTGGCCGTTCCCGGAGCCGGTTTCGGCCGCGCCGGCTACATGCGGCTTTCCCTCACCATCGCCAAAGAACGAATCGAGCGCTCTCTGCCCGCCTTCCAGCGCGCCATCCAGGCCGTCCGCGAACCGGTTGCCGTGTGATCTGTAAGGCAGGATGTTATCCTGCGCGCCGGTTGGCAACCGGCGCCCGGCGGCAGGCGGGTTACCCTACGACCCCAGGTCAATGCGGAAAGTTGCGCCTTTGCCGGGCTGGCTTTCGACCGAGATTCTTCCTTTGTGGTCGCTCACCACGGATTGCACGATGGCCAAACCCAGGCCGGTGCCGTGCGTCTTGGTGGTGTAGTAGGGGGTGAAGAGGCGGTCGCACTCTTCGGGCGTGAGACCCTGGCCGGTGTCCGAGACTTCCAGGCGCACGCCGGGTGAGAGCGCCATGGTGCGCAGCGTAAGGGTACCGCCTTGGGGCATGGCATCGATGGCGTTCAGTACAAGGTTGCGCAGGACGCGGGTCATTTGTTCGGCATCGGCGGCGACCCGACGGAGGTTGGGGTCGAGTTCGGCGCGGGCGGCGATGCGCGCGGCGGCCAGTTGGGGTTCGAACAACTTCATGGTTTCCGCGACCAGCGCGTTGCAATCGACGGGCTGCATTTCGGGCGCCGGCATTTTGGCGAAATCGCTGAAGCGTCCGATGATCTGTTTGAGATTGGCGAGCTCGGCGAGAAGCGTTTGGGAGCCTTCGCGAAAGACTTCGTCGAATTGTTCGGGGTAGCTTTGGCGGGCGCGCTGCATGTTCTCGACCGTGATTTGCAAAGGGAAGAGCGGGTTCTTCAGCTCGTGCGCGAGGCGCCGCGCCAGTTCGCGCCAGGCGGCCACGCGTTCCGTCTGGACGAGGCGCTCGCGCTGCTCGACGAGCTCGTGGGTCATGCGATTGAAGGAGCGGGCGAGCTGCCCGATTTCGTCTTCGGAAGCGATTTCGACGGTGGTATTCCAATTGCCCGAGGCGACTTTGCGGGCGCTTTCCGCCAGGCGGCGGACGGGGCGCGTGATGCGCGCGGTAGCCCACCAGGCCAGCGCCAGACCCATCAGAATGCCGAACGCGGCCACCACGATGCCGGTGGTGCGGAGGGACGATTCCAGCTCCACCAGGGAGCGGCGCGAGCTGCCGATCAAAAGCACGCCCAGCAGATTGTTTTCATACCCGGTGAGCGGGAGGGCGTGAAAGGTTTCGGCATCGGCGCCGCGGCCGACGGTGCGGGCGGTTTCGCGGGGATCGGCGATCACCCTTTCCACCAGCGGCCGCAGGAGCGCGGTTTGCGGCACGGGGCCGGAGGAATCGATCAGATCGGGCGCCGAGAAGCGCGGGGTCAGGTTGCGGTAGAGCAGGGCGCGCATGCCGGCGGGGAGCACCAGGGTCGAGAGGAATTCGCGGTCCAGCTCCTGCCCTCCCACAATGTAAAGCTTGCGGTCGCCGGCGGCGACGGTGGCGACGGAGACCAGCGCGAGCGTGACGCCGCCCGGCAGCTCTTCGCGTTTGAGGAAGGCCCCCAGCGAGCGCCAGTTCTCGCGCCCCGGCAGCCAGTCTTCTTTATAGCCGAAGCGCGCCGGCCATTCGGCGGAGGAGATGATGGAGCCATCGCCGGCCACCAGTTCGAGAAGGCCGAGGCCGTGAGCGGCGGCCAGCGAGCGGGCATCGTCATAGTTGGGCGCGTAGTCGGTGGCGAGCGCCAGATCGAGCATGGCGTCGGAGCCGGCTATGCCGTCGACGGCGCGCACGATGCCTTGCTTGCGGCGGTCGAATTCTTTTTGAAACTGGGCGACCAGGGCATCCACGCGCTGCGTTTCAGCGCGCTCGAAAGATTCCCGGGTGGTACCGGAGCCCACCCATTCCACAATGCCGACGGAGGCCACCACCGCGATGGTGAAGATGAGCAGCAGGCGCGTGCGGAAGGTCATGGACGGCCGCCCTCGATCCAGAGATTTTCGAAACGCCATTCGCCCAGGGGAGTGATGCCGGGGCCCCCTTTGACCCGCGGCGAGACGGCATACACATCGGGGAGATGGAAAAGGGGGATGACGCGGAAGCCTTCAAGCAGTGCACGCTCGGCGCCGTAAAGGGCTTCCGGAGATTCGGCGCGGGGCGGTTCGGGAAGCCCCAGGGACGACGCGATAGCCGGAAGTGCGCGCGCCGGATCGGCCGAGATGACGCGCGTCTGGAGGAGGCGCACGGCGGCGCCGGAGGAAACGATGGAAACCGCCAGGCCGGCGTCGCGGGCATTGAGAACGATGCGGTCGGCGAGGAAGCGCAGCACGGGGTTTTCAACCGACAGCGCCAGGGTGCGCGCGGCGGGCGGCGCGGCGGCGGCCAGCGCGCGCGCTTTGGGGAGATCGGCGCCGGCGGGAAAGAGGAAGGCATAACCGCTGAGCCATTGCGGGAGAAGCGCACCCGAGATTTCGCCTTGCCCTTGCAGGAGGACGCGATAGATGGCGGCGCGATCGACGGCCAGCGCGAGGGCTTCGCGGATGCGCGGGTCTTCGACGCCGGAGAAGACCAGAGCGATGAGCCGCACCGGAGAAGAGGCCCAGATTTTGCGGCCGGGCGGCTGGCGGCGCACGTCGGCCGGTTCGATTTGGACGATGTCGGCCTTGCCGGTATCGAGGGCGATGGCCTGGTCGCGGGACGGGCGGCCCATTTCGACGTCCACCGAATCCAGGAAGGGACGCCCGCCGGCGGCGTTATCGTCCGCGGTGAAGACGGCGCGGCGGCCGGATTCCCATCGGGTGATGGTAAAGGCGTTGAACAGGTCGGGGATGCCGGGGCCGAGTTGCGGCGGGTCGGGCCCTTCGATGGATTCCTGAATTTCCACGCGCAGCGTGCCGCCGTAATGAGGACGCGTGGCGGCCAATGCCGCGGCGCAAATGCAGAGGAGCATCGTAAGGCAGGACGCCGTCCTGATGCCGCATATTTTTCCGAGTCGCGCGACGCCCGCGTCCCGCTGCCGCTTCAACCCTGCCGGCATCTTGCAAAGGCAAGCAGGCCGACGAGTGCGCCGGGGTGTGCTCCGGGCCCGTGCCTTCCTGCGCGCCGCGTGTTTACCGGCGCCTCCCTCCACCGCGTTAAGAGCCACAAGTCACCGTAAGAAGGTAAGCCGCATATTTGGAATTGTCCCTGACAATGGCGACCGCCGAAGAGCCGCCGGCGGGCCAGAGCGCGGTAACGGGTCCGGAGAAGACGGCGGGCGGCGAGACGGGGGCGGCGGCGCGGGCTACCATCGCGAAGGCTTGCACGGCATCGCCGCTGGAGGCGTCGCCGGGCCGCGTGGCGAGGATTTGCGGGCCCGCGGCGCAGGGCACATCGACGCCGGCGAAGTCGCTGCCCCAGTTGGAGATGGAACCGATGGGTGCGAATGAGGCATCGAAGATCTGGGCGGCGCCATCGAGCGTGGCGAGGAGCCACAGCGGGCGCCCCTGCTCGGCGGCGGCGGCGGCGGAATAAAACGGAGGCACGGTCTTGGGTGCGCCGCTTTGCGTGACGATGCGCCCATCGAAATAGTTGCGCGTGGCGGCATAGTTGGCGAGAAGCAGGAAGCGGGCGCCCGATTCCAGCACCCAGGGCTCATCGCTCGCGCGGCAATCGAGCGTCAGCGTTGAGCTTGCGGCGCCCGCGCAGGCGAGGCCCGGCAGGAGTGCCTGGAAGCTGGCGCCATTGACGCGCAGACGGCCCCGCAGATCGCGCGGCCACGGGCGCGGGGGAGAGATGGCGGCCGACTGGCGTAGTTGCCAGACGCCGGATACGCGGTCATAGAGAGTGACGCCATCGGGCGACAGCACCAGCATGGAGTTGGCGAAGAGGGCGACATCGAGGATAGCGGCGTCTTGCTCCCACAGCAGTTTTTTTTCGATGGTGATGCCGGGCAGGGCAAGTTTGGGCGGCCCGCCGCGGTTCCACGAAGCAATCCAGACGCGCCGCTCGTCGCCTGCCTGGGCCTCTTCGACCAGCAGGTACGCGGAAGGATTTTCGGAAAGGGTGATGCGGACGGCGGACGCGGACGCGGGGGCGAGGCGGCCGCCGGATTCCTGAAAAGCCGCTTCGAAGACGGAGCGGATCTGGGCAAAGGCGGAAGCATCCAGCGACGAGAGATTTCGCCATGCGATCGAGACCGCCTCGGCGTGCGCGGTGAATGCGGCGGTTTTGCGGGCTAGCTCGCGGGCGGCAGCCGTGGAATCCTCGGCACATCCAGCGCCCGGCGGGATCCAGAAGAGGAGCGCGGCAGCGAGCGCGTGCCATGCTTTCACGGCTGGATCATAGCACATTGCGGTGGGTGCGCCCGCTAACCACCCGGATGAACCCGCGCAGGCAGCAGCGGGCCAGAAAAAAAGAAACGGGGATGCTGATGGCAGCCATCCCCACGCTGGCTACGAAGTTCTGCATGGCGGCCTATCCTCACTGCCCGCCGCTCCGTGCGGCGGAGTCGGCGGCGGAGTCGGCGGCGGGCTCGGCGGCGCTGTCGGCGAAAATGCGATCCATCTCGGGGGTGCGCTCGGTGTAGAGGTCCACGGAATCGCCCACTGCCACCATGGTGTACAACTGTTCGACGTCGTGATTGCGCAGGCGGATGCAGCCGTGGGAGACATTGCGGCCGATGGAGGCGGGGTTGTTGGTGCCGTGGATGCCATAGCCTTTGACGCTGAGGCCGATCCAGCGGGTGCCGACCGGGTTGGACTTTCCGGGAGGAACGATTTTGCCTTTGCCGTACCAGGTGGGATCGGCGATGCGCTGCACGATTTTGAAGGAGCCGCTGGGGCTGGGGCTGGCCGGCGCGCCCACGGCGGTGGGGAAAATGCGAATCACGCGGCCGGCTTCGAGCACCGCCAGTTTGCAGTCGGGAATGCTGACGACGATGCGGCGCGCGGGACGCGGCAGATTGTCCTGCGCGAGCGCTTCGGCGGTGGCCATCAGGATTACGCTGGTGAGGGCCGCCAGCTTTTTCAGTTGCTCTTCCGTGTGGAACATGCGTGCGTCCTCCTTGCAAAAGAACCGGCGGCGAAGATCGCCGGTATTACGCGAAGGACGGATGCAGGCCTCAGGCCAGAGCGGATTCTGTTGAATCGAAGCGGTTTAGCGAACCGCGCCGCGTGTCGCGGGCAACACGCGTGGTCAGTTCACCACTGGCTCGGACAGGCGGATGACCTTTTTCTGGATGGCGTACTGCACAAGCTGGGCTTTGTTATGAATATCGAGCTTGCGCATGAGATTGAATTTGTGGGCTTCGACGGTTTTGACGCTGAGGTCGAAAGCGGTAGCGATTTCCTTGACGGATTTGCCTTCGGCGAGCAATTTCAGAATTTCGCGCTCGCGCTTGGTAAGGGTATCGAAGCGCGCCTGGCGCACGCCCGTGCGGCCTTGGACGCGAAAATCGTTGACCAGGCGGGTGAGCAGCCGCGGGCTGAGGAAGCTGCCGCCGCGCTGGACTTCGCGAATGGCGCTGAGAAGCTGGTCGGCGGGGCTGTCTTTGAGGATGTACCCGTTGGCGCCGATATCGACGCATTCGGAGAGATAGTCGTCGTCGTCGTACATGGAAAGGAAAACGACGTGCGTTTCGGGGCGCTCGCGGCGGATCTGGCGAGTGGCTTCGAAGCTGCTCATGCCGGCCATCCCGATATCCATGAGGACCAGATCGGGACGGATCTGGCGGGCGAGCATCACCGCATCGGCCGCATTGGCGGCTTCTCCGGCAACTTCCATGTCGGACTCCGCGGCCAGCAAGGTTTTGATGCCCTGCCGGAATAAAGTGTGATCGTCAGTTAAGAGTAAGCGAATTTTTGTCATTACCTGTTCACCGATGCGGCTCCCACGGCAAGAGAAGGCTGACCGAAGTCCCTTTTGAAGGAGCGCTCCGAATGCGAACCATGCCACCCAGCATTACCGCCCTTTCCCGAAGACCGGACAAGCCAAATGCGATGGGCCCGTTCTCTGCCGTTTCCGCACGAAAGCCGTCGCCATTATCAGAGACGCACAGCCTGATGCTCTTATCGGCGGGAATTAAGGAAAGGTTTACACGCGCGGCGCGCGAATGTTTGGCGGCGTTTTGCAGCAGTTCCTGAGCGGCGCGGTAAAGCGCCTCCTGGATCTTGGGCGCAACACGCGGCAGCCGGCCGATGCGCAGGCGCAGTGCGGCGGGATGAATTTTGCGGAAGCGCACGGCCAGTTGGCGAATGGCCGCTTCCAGGCCGAGGCGCTCCAGGACCTCTGGACCGAGGGCCGAGACGATGCGGCGGACTTCCGTGATGGCGGCGTCAGCTACGGAGCGGATCTCGCTCAGACGAGTGCGCAGCGCCGGCGGGGCGTCGCGCTGCAGCATTTCGAGCTGCAGCCGCAGCAGCATGAGGGATTGACCGGCTTCGTCGTGCAAGTCGCGTCCGATGCGGCGGCGCTCCTGTTCCTGGGCGGCGCGCGCCTCGGCATCCAGCAGGCGCATGCGGGTGCGCGCGCGTTCGCGCTGCATGGCTTCGTCGCAGCGGCCGGCGATGGCCTGGAGCAGCGCCAACTCGCGCGGCAGCCACGGATACGGCTTGGGAAAGCCTAGCAGGATCAGTCCCCCGGACTGCAAAGGGTAGGACCACCACGAGACGCAGCGGTTGGGCACGGGCCAGGGCGGCCAGGCTTCGCCGGCGCCGCGCTCGATATATAAAGGACGGGCGAGACGGGCGCTGGGCGGACACTCGAGGAGCAGGCGCCCCGCGCTGGCGCGAAAGCTTCGCGTGAGCACGCCCATGGCGCGGCGCAGAAAATCTTCCAGATCGCGCGCCTCGATTTCAGCGCGTTCGATGCCGAAAAAGGTCTGCGATTCCGCTTCGCGGACGCGGTAATAAGCGTCGTTGAGAGCCAGCGTGGTAGCCAGGCGCAACTGCTCGAGGGCCGGCTGGTGGGCGCCGCCAAGGACGGGAGGAAGCAAGGCGGAAAAACGATCGAGGGCGGTGGCGGCTTCGCCGGGCGGGACATTGAGACGCGCCAGGCGCGCGCCGTGATACTCCACTTGTTCGAGGGCCTGCGGAAGAGTGCGCGTGCCGCAGAGGGCGGCGGGAGTGATGGCGAGGAGCGCGCGCGTCTGCGCGGAGTTGAACTGGCGGCGGAGCAGATCGGCGCGAAACTGGCGATTCAGGCGCGCGGCAAAGGGCGCGATGGCGCGCAGCAGCGAGTGGATGTGGCGGCGGGCGGCGGGAGTGAAGTGAGGTTCGGGCATAATCGGCCCCACGCAATCCATCGGCGGGTTGGGGGAAATACATTAGTTCCCGTTATTGCGGGGCACGGGGATATCCAGGACTCAACCCTTGCCCCGCTCAGAAACCCACGTACTGCACTTCTTCTTCGAGCGTGATGCCGAAGCGCTCGCGGACGCGGGTTTTGAGCTCGGCGATGAGGGCGCAGAGGTCGGCCGCCGTGCCGGAGCCGGCGTTGTAGACGAGGTTGGCGTGGTAATCGGCGACGTGGATATCGCCGCGGCGCATGCCTTTGGCGCCCACCTGTTCCAGGAACCAGGGGGCGGGGATCTTGCCTTCGCGTACGGTGGCGGGAGGAACGGCAGCGGCCGCCCGTTCGGGCAGCTCCTGGAGCAGCAGATTCTTGAAAATACTGCCGGCGCACTTCATGGTGACGGGGAATTTCTGGTTGCGGACCGCCACGATATCGGCGGCGATCTTGCGCAGCGCGGCGGCATCGGCGGGTTCGAGGAGCAGTTCGGTGGAAAGAACGATCCACTCTTTGTGGCGCTTGAAAACGCTTTCGCGATAGTGAAACTGGCAGGCGGGGTTGTCGAACACGCGCACGCGGGTTCCGTCAAGGAAGCGCACCGAGGCCACGCGCTCGGAAATGGAGTGGCCGTAAGCGCCGGCATTGCCGTACACGGCGGCGCCCACAGAGCCCGGGATACCAGCCAAAGTCTCCAGGCCCCGCAAGCCGCGATCGATCGTGAAATCGACCAGGTCTTGCAAGACCGCGCCGGCGTCGGCGATCACCTGCGGGCCGTTGGCACCGAGTGAGACGGCGCAGTAGCGGAGGACGATGCCGCGGAAACCGCGGTCGGAGACAATCAGGTTGGTGCCTCCGCCGATGACCATGGTGTCTAGCCCGGTGGCGCGGGCGGCCGAAAGCGCAGCGATGAAAGCTTCGCTATCGGCCGTTTCGGCATAGAGGTCGGCGGGACCGCCGATGCCGAAGCGCGTGTAGCGGGAAAGCGGAGCGTCCCGGGAAACGGTTAAATTGGGAATTCCGGCGAGGCGCGCATGGGCCTCTTCGGCGCTGTGCATTATCTCGATTATAAAGGAGGCGTTATTTTGCGTTCAGGATTTCGTGGGTTTCCACCCGAGGCGATGGAGTTTTTCCGCGGGCTGGCGCGCCACAATACGCGCCAGTGGTTTCAGCCGCGCAAGGAGCTTTTTGAGGAGAAAGTGAAGCAGCCGATGCGGGAGCTGGTGGAAGCGGTGAACGCGGACCTGCTGAGGTTTGCACCGGAGCACGCCACCGATCCGGAGAAGGCCATCTACCGCTTCTACCGCGACACGCGTTTCAGTAAGGACAAAACTCCCTATAAGGATAGAATCGCCGCCAGCTTTGCGCGGCGCGGCCTGGTGCGGCATCAGGGCGCCAGTTACTATTTCTCGGTGAACGAAAAAGAAGTGGCCATCGGCGGCGGCATGTATATGCCGATGCCGGAGACGCTCCTGGCGGTGCGCAATCACATCGCCGAACACCACGCGGAATTGCGCGGGATCGTCGCGGCGCGGGCGGCCACGCGCCTCTACGGGGAATTGCAGGGGGAAGAGCTGGCGCGCGTGCCGAAGGGATTCGCGTGCGCTCACCCGGCGGCGGATTTGCTGAAGAAGAAGCAGTTTCTGTTTTACGTGGAACTGGAGCCGCGACTGGCGCTCTCTTCCGAGCTCGTCCGGGCCATCCGCAAACATTTTCAGGCGCTGGCGCCCCTGGTGGAATTTCTGAATGCCGGGCTGCTGGGAGAAACCAGGAATAGCCGCCGATAAACGATAAAACATTTCTTGCGTTTGTGTTATCTGTATGCATCTGTGTGCATCTGTGGCTAAATGCTTTCCGCGTTATCGGCGGCCCTCCTCAAGGCTGGATTCCGCTTTTATCGAAATTCGCCAGCACGTAGTGGGCGAACCGGAAGAACCACAGGTAGCCCCGCGACCCGCCGGATTGGGGGTCGGGCAGGGCGCGCGCGGCGGCGGAAATCACCAGCGCGCCGGCGCTGCCGGTCAACAGGTTGAGAACGGTCTGCCGCATACTTTTACAGCGCGTGCGCAGCCGTGACCGCCAACTGCACGGTGGTATTGAGAATATTCACGGCAGTGCCAGCCTTGGCCGCCGGCAGGTTTTTTTCCAGCAGCGACGTTGCCAGCGCCAGAAGCGCTCCCGAAGGATTGCTCTCGGCCTCCGCCAGAATCGGTTGGAGGTTGCTTTCGCTGCTCAAAAGCTCCTGTATCGCGGCGACCACTTCGGGGCCGGTCTTGTTGGGACAGAGCGTGTCCAACTCCTGCACGATGGGCAGCGCGATGGTAACCAGCGATCCGGCCTCCGCGATGGCCGCCTGGGCCTTGCCGGACGTAAACAGATTCTCCACCGCCTTGAGGGCGGCTTCGACTTCGCTTTCGATCTTTTCGACAATGTTGCTCATTGGATTTCCTCGTTGTTTGGCGCGCGGCCCGCGGGCGCCTAGGGACGGCCGGACAACGCCTGCACGCCCTTGATAGTGAGATTGGTAATGGGATTGAGGTCGCGGTACATGATGACGCCGTTGAGGCCGTAGCCCAGCAGGCGGTCGTACCAGTGCGGTTTCGTGAGGCGGTCGATATTTCCCGCCGTGCCCGCTACATCGGTTCCGATATGGTTCCAGGTGGACAGCATGGGCGGCAGGGCCCCGCGGAAATCCTGCGACGCCTGTCCGAAATTTTGCGATGCCCGCTCGATTCCCTTGGACACTCCTACGTAGCGGTTAAAGACGCAGTCGGGGTTGTGATCGCAATCCAGGAACAAAGGGAGCGCGTCATCCACTTGCGCGGCGATGGCCGCGGAATGGTCGAGCGAGGGTTTGAGGTCGGCCCGCAGATCCGAGACGGTTTGGAGAGCCGTATCGGCGCGTGCGAGGGTGTCCCCGATGCGGCGGTCCGCCGTCTGGCGAATCTCGGTGACTTCGGCCAGGGTCTGGGTGCGCAGAGCGGCTGCCTGGCGCTCAGCGCGCGCCAGCAGATCGCCCCGCGCGGCGCCGATTTGAACGGCCAGGTCCCGCCGCGCGGCGTCGGTTTCACTGGTCAGGGCTACCCGCGCCGCTTGAATCTCGGCGGGGATTCGGGCCACCGTCGATGCTGCGGCGCGAACCAGGATGCAGGCGTACACCGCCAGCGCCGTCAGAGCCGCCAGAAGGGTACAACCAAGGAACTGCTGAATTTTTTTCATGGGCAAAACCGGTGGTTACGCTGCCCGCCCGGATGGCCGCCAAACCGTCCGGGCGCGCAGCGAGGAGCAACACCACATCTGCCTCCACGCTAGCAGCGGGGATCTTGCGCGGACCGCGCAAAGGCTCTCATGATTGGCGTTAAGTTGCTGAATCCAAGGGGACGAAGTTTTTTGAAATTGGCGTGAACGCCGCTAGCCGAGGGTTGCGGCGGAGTACACGGGACAGGCTGCGAATCTACAGCAGGCTGCGCGTCATGGCCCAGCCGCCGGTAACCAACGCGGCGAAAATGATGGCGGCCAGCAGCAGCGGACGAGTGCCGGCCTGTTTCAATTGCTGCCGGCGCGTGGCCACCCCCAGGGCGAACATGGCGTTCGCGAGCAGCACGGTATCGAGATCGATCAGATGGGCCCGCGCAATGGAGGGTAAGGGCGCCAGCGATTGCGCCACGATGACCGCGCCGAACCAGAAGACGAACCAGGCAAAGCCGACCCCGCGGGAAGTTGCTGCGCCGCGCGAGCGCACGCGGCCTACGATCAGCAGCACCGGCGCGAACAGGAGCACGCGCGGTATTTTGGTGAGCGCGGCTTCTTGCGGTTCTGCGGGGTGAAATTGGGGGATGGAGCATAGGGGCCGGGAGGAGTTCCCCTAACCGTGCGGCCTTCCTTGAGGCTGGGGCTGGGCGCGCGTCCCCTCGCCGCATCCCCTCGCCGCGTCCCGCATGAAACCGGCGCCGCGGCAAACCCCCGGAGGCGATAGAATGGTGCAAATGAAGCCCGCATTTCCGATCCTGTTGGCCGCTTCGCTGGCGGCGCTGCCGATTGCCGCGCAAGTCAAGATCACTCCAGGACCCGAGAAGATCGCGATTGAAATCGACGGCAAGCCCTTCGGCGATTTTTACGTCGCCGGCAAAGACATCACCAAGCCGTACCTCTGGCCGCTGCGCGCGGCAACCGGGACCTATGTGACGCGCGCCTGGCCGATGGAGGACGTCGAGGAGGAAAAGGCCATCGTCAGGAAAGACCATCCGCACCAGCGCGGCATGTGGTTCGCCATCGAAAAACTCAATGGCGTGGATTTCTGGAACAACGATCCGTCGTATACGGAACCGCCCAAACGTGGAAGGGTCGTGCTGGACAAGCTGGGAGCGGTGAAGAGCGGAGAGAAGAGCGGCTCCCTCACCGCGACATTCAATTGGACCGACACCGCGGGCCACAAGATCCTGACCGAAACCAGAACCATGACGTTTTACTCCGAGCCCGGCCGCCGCACCATCGACGTGGATATCACGCTCACGGCGGTCGAAAAAGCCACTATCGAAGACAGCAAAGACAGCGGATTCGCCATCCGGCTGCGTCCGGTATTGCAGGAAGACCATGGCACCGGGCACATCGTCAATGCCGATGGGTTGACTACCGAGAAAGAAGCCTGGGGAAAACCGTCCAACTGGTGCGACGATTCGGGCGAGATCAACGGCGAAAAGGTGGGGGTGGCGATTCTGGACAATCCCGCCAATCCGGGGCACCCCGTGCGCTGGCACGTGCGGGCGTACGGGCTGTTCGGCGCCAATCCCTTCGGGCAATCGGTCTTCGGCAACGATCGCACCGCGCCTAAGAGCAATATCACGCTCGAACCGGGGCAGAAGCTGCGCTACCGCTATCGGGTGATCATCCATCCGGGCGACGTGAAGACGGCCGACATTGCGGCGGCCTGGGACAAGTACAGCTCCGGAAAATAGTGTGGTGCAGGGGTGGGGTAGAGTCGAGGTTGGGCGCGGGTACTGACGCCGAGCGCCGCCCCGTTTCCCAACCCCGCTCATCAAACCGGACGTGCCGATTTCCGGCATCCGGCTTTCCGACTGGCTTCATCGCAGACT
>Ga0181530_10003098_pt1 | contig 18940 bp, 16 predicted proteins | sample PEATcosm2014_Bin_42_FD_119769 | JGI IMG/M metagenome (GOLD analysis project Ga0181530, IMG submission 119769) | Peatland microbial communities from MTU Mesocosm Facility, Houghton, MI, USA - PEATcosm2014_Bin10_60_metaG | ecosystem: Environmental > Terrestrial > Soil > Wetlands > Peat | place... | reverse complement strand
CTGGGGATCGAGGCCGACGGTCGGCTCGTCGAGGAAGAGGACGCGTGGGGTGTGCAGCATCCCGCGGGCGATCTCGAGACGCCGGGCCATGCCACCGGAGTAGGTCGACACGAGGTCTTTGCGTCTTTCCGACAGCGCCACGAGGTCCAGCACCTTGGCGATCCGCGGTTCGACCTGTTCGTGTGGCACCCCGTACAGCACGGCGTGGAACCGCAGGTTCTCCTCCGCGGTGAGCTGATCGTCGAGGGTCTGCTCCTGGAAGACCAGCCCGATGTGGCGGCGCACCGTCTTGGCCTGCGAGGCCACGTCGTAACCGGCCACCCTCGCCCGACCCGAGGAGGAGCGGGCGAGGGTGCAGAGCATGTTGATGGTCGTCGACTTCCCGGCACCGTTGGGTCCGAGGAACGCGAACACCTCTCCCTGGGCGACGGTGAAGCTGACCTGGTTGACGGCGACCAGGTCTCCGTAACGCTTGGTGAGCGTGTCGACCTCGATTGCCGGCGCCATGCCATCGTTGGTCCGGCGGTAGATGAGGTCGGTTGCGGTCCCGGTCACGGGGCACCGCCCAAGTCTCGCCCTCGACTCGCGCACCGGCTCCAGTTCGGTCCCACGACTCGATCTTGGAGGCTGCCCGAAGGACCTGGTAGGGCCTATGGTCCCGACCTCACTGGTTGCCGAGGTCCCCGCCAGCGTCACCGGGCGCCGTCGGGCTCTGATCGAAGGTTGTGGAGTCTTTGGCCCATCGCGGCCGGGACCTTTGGCCCTATACCGCCGACCCCTCCGGGGCGTGCAATTGGGCACACGGACCAGCCGTTGGAACGAGAGGACTCAGCCGTGCAACCTTCGACCGCCCACCAGCCACGCGAATCGAGGACGAACCGCAGACCCGGGCCAGCTCTGAGTCCGTACTTCCTCGAAGAGGTCGCCATGACCATGTCCGACATCCTGCGAGCCCGAGACGGCGCCCTCGGTGTCGATCAATAGATCCGACCCGGCAACGATGGGTGCCCGAACTTCCGACCGGCCCATGGGCGCACGGCGATCGAGATGAGTGCCGTCCAGTCCCACCAGGCGGCCAAGCTGCCCGTGCTGGAAGATCTTCCGCCCGTCGAGGGTCACCGGGTGCTGGTTCGAGCCGACCTGAACGCGCCGTTGCGCGCTAGTGGCGCCGGCTTCGAAGTCGCCGATGACTTCCGCTTGCGGGTCAGTGTCCCGACACTTGAGTGGTTGCTCGCAAGGGGAGCGGAGGTGACGGTGTGCAGTCACCTCGGTCGGCCGAAGGGCAAGGTGGATCCTCGCTACTCGATGACACCGGTCCGCACGGCCATGGAGGCGCTCGTGCCCGGAGTCGAGGTCATGGAGAACCTGCGCTTCGACCCCGGCGAGGAAGCGAACGACCCAGATTTCGTTCGCCGCCTCGTCGACGGGTTCGATTACTACGTGAACGATGCCTTCGGGTCATGTCACCGAAGTCATGCGTCCATTGTCGGACCGCCGGCGCTGTTGCCGAGTGCCGCCGGTCGATTGCTCAGTCGGGAGGTCGAGGCCCTCTCCCGAGTGTTGTTCGATCCCGAACGACCGTTCGTCGCCGTCGTGGGCGGAGCCAAGGTCGCGGACAAGCTCGGAGTACTGAAGTCGATCGCCGAAAGAGCGAACCACGTGCTCCTCGGCGGCGCGATGTGTTACACGTTCCTTGCCGCGCTCGGCCACGAGGTCGGTGCGTCGCACCTGGAACCGGCGCTACTTGATGAGGCACGGTCGCTGGTTCGCTCGCACACAGAGATCGAACTTCCAACTGACGTCGTCGCCCTCGCTCCCGATGGCGTCCTGGCCCTTGGTTGTCCGCCTGCCGGCGCGATACGCCAGTTCGATGCCGACGTGCTCCCGGGGTGGCAGGGTGTCGACATCGGCCCGGCCACCGGCACGCGCTTCGCCCAGACCATTGCCACGGCGGGCACCGTTCTGTGGAACGGCCCGATGGGGGTATTCGAGGACCCGCGTTTCGCTTCTGGGACCCGAGCCGTGGCCGAGGCAATCGCCGAGGGCCCGGGTTTCTCGGTGGTCGGGGGAGGCGAGACGGCGGCCGCGGTGCGCCAGTTCGGCCTGGAGGGCCGCATCGATCACATCTCGAGTGGTGGCGGGGCAACCCTGGAGTTCCTGGAAAAGGGGGACTTGCCGGGTCTCGCGGCACTGCGGTCGACGATTTCACTCCGGCGTAGCTGACCGGGTCGCGTCACACCCGCGCGCGGATCGTTGCCGAAGTTCGAAGACACAAGGATCGGTGGTGCCGAGTGTGCCGTTATCGAGCCAGCTACTCGGGGGACTCCCAAATGATCTCAACTCGGTGACGTTGTCCCCCGAGTGCGCCCTCGACCGAGTCTTTGATCCGATTCCCGAGCTCATGGTCGGAAGACCGCGACAGCGCGGTATGGATCGCCACGAACACCATGTTCCCCCAGCCGTCGTGGATCCTCAGCGACTTGACGGGACTGGTCCCCTCCTCGGGGAGGGCGTCGGCGAGTGCCTCGAGGACGCGCTTGGTCGTTTCGGATGCCACCAGCGGTCAACCTTGGCCAGTCGTGGGCGGCGCAAATAGAGGAAAAGGTCACTTCCTGACCGGTCAGCCGCACGCACGCCGACCGCCTGATCGGCACCCGGTGGCGCCTCGACTATGCCGATGCGAGGTCGCGGCGCTGGAACGCCACCACACCGACCGCCCCAGAAACCAGGCCGAGCCCAACCAGGGCTCCGGCGCTGGTCCAGTCGGGCGCGACGGCGGGCGCCCCGGCCAGTTGGTGGAACACCGAAGTGTCGAGCAGCCAGTGATTGGCGTTGATGACTCCGCCGATGAGCTCGACGAGAAACGACCATGCCACGAGCCCGTAGACGACCATTGTCGCCGCGCGTGGCCAGACGCCCTCCAAGAGCGTCCCGATGCCGAGAACGAAGATGGCCGGCGGTACGAGGTTCAGTCCCGCCTCGAGAAGCGGCGTGAATCCGATGTCGGCGTGCTGGCTGGCCGCGCCGAACCAGGCAAAGATCCCGGCCAGTAGCCCACACGTCACGATGACAACCGTGGGCACGGCCACCCGGCCGCCTAACCATTGGAATCGGGCCAGCGGGCGGACCAGCAGGTGATCCAGGCGGCCCTCGGCCTCCTCGCCTCGCGTCGCGCTGACCTGACCGGCAGCGATCAGGGCCAACAGGGCGGCGACGATCAAGAAGGCAATGCTCAGGTACGCCTCGGCACCGGTGCCTCGTCCGCCGAGCCTCGTGATCACCTGCCTGAAACTCGACGCGCCCGACAGCGCGTCCCCGGCCGCCTTGGAGATGAAGCCCATGATCAGGGCTCCGGCCGCGATCGCGCCGCCCCAGCCGAACGCCACCGGTCGAATGGTCCGGATGACCAATCCGGTCGGCCCAGAGAGCAAAAGGGTGTGGGGCGGGGCGGTGGTGCGGTCGGGGAGGATGCTGGCGTTGAGGTCGCGGGTCCCCGCCCAGTGCACCGCCAGGCCTCCGAGAACCACCAGCAAGCCGACGATGGGGAGCAGGGCCAAGGGCCGAGGCGCGCTCAGCGGTTGGAGCTGTTCCACCCAGCCGAGCGGGGTCGCCCACCGGAGCCATTCGAGCCCGGTGCCGGAGTCGGCCACCATGCGCAACGCGTAGGAGATCCCGAGGGCGGCCCCGCTGAACGCGGCGGCCTGACGACGGGTGGCACAGAGCTGGCTGGCGCAGGCCCCGACGGCGAGGAACATCGCCGCGGCGCACACCAGGGCGGTGGCGAAGTAGAGCGCCGCGCCCGGGGCGACGCCAACCTTCCCCGACTGTCCGACCGCGATGGAGACGACCGCCGTGATGGCCCACAGCGTGGCGACGCCGACGCCAAGGCCTCCGAGCGCCTGCGCGACGGCGAGGCGTCGGGTGGTCTGGCCGGCCAGCAGCAACTCCCAACGCCCGGCCTCCTCTTCCCCCCGCAGCAGCCGGGTCGCGGCGAGCAGCCCCCAGACCGCCCCGACGACGCTCAACACGCCGAGACTGCGCCAGGCGGTGAATCCGGCCACGGTCTGGATCCCGTGCGCCGGCCCGATGAGCGCGTTGATGCCGGGGTTCGACCCGAATGTCCGGGCGAGGTCGGCCCGGGAGGCCGCCGTCTTGTAAACCGAGGCGTAGCCGAGTGCCGAGGACGCGACGAAGATCCCAAAGACGTAGCCCCACAGCGCCCCTGAACGCACCGTGCGCCGGGCGACCTGGCGAGCGACCACGGTCTTTGGGAGCCGACCGGCGGCAACCAACGCCGGAGGCAGCGGTTCAGCCGTCACGCACGTCGTGCGGTAGGCCTGGCGCGCCGTCGGTCCCGTAGTGGGCCAGGAACAGTTCCTCGAGAGAAGGTTCCCGGCTCAGGAGCTCGTGAACGCCGGCGGCCGCCAACACCTGGAGCAGCGGCTCAACGCTGCCGCTGACCTGGCAGCGGAGTCGAAGGCCGTCGACCTCGACAGCGCTCACGCCGGGGACTCGTGAAAGGTCGGGCGGCGGAGTGTCGAAGACCGCCTCAACCGACAAGGAGGCGAGGTGGCGCATCTCGGCCAGGGTCCCGATCTCCACCAGCTGGCCGGCCCGCAAGATTCCCACCCGGTCGCAGAGTGCCTCCACCTCGCTCAGGATGTGGGAGGACAAGAACACGCTCTGCCCGGCGAGACGGGCCTCTTGGATGCAGAGACGGAAGGCCTGCTCCATGATCGGATCGAGCCCACTCGAGGGCTCGTCGAGCACCAGCAGGTCTGGCCGGCACTGGAGCGCGGCGACGAGGATGAGCTTCTGGCGGTTCCCCTTCGAATAGGCGCGCACCTTCTTCGACGTATCGAGGGCGAAGCGCTCGACCAACGCATCTCGATACACAGGGTCGACCCGTCCCTGGATCCGCCCCAGGAGGTGCAGCGTCTCGGAGCCGGTGAGCGAGGGCCACAGATTGGCCTCACCGGGTACGTAGGCCAGCCGACGGTGCGCCTCGACGGTCTGGCGCTGGCTGTCGAGCCCGAAGATCTCGGCACGGCCGGCGTTCGGGCGTACCAGTCCGAGCAGCAGTCGGATGGTGGTGGTCTTCCCGGCCCCGTTCGGCCCCAGATAGCCGACGACCTCACCCTCTTGGACCTCGAGATCCAGGTTGCTGAGGGCCTGTGTGGTCCCGAACCGCTTGGACAGACCCTCGACGCGGATGGCCGGCGTTGTCATCCGATCGGCTCCCGACCTCTAGTGAACGATGACCACTGGAGAGTGCGCGTGGAGGGAGCATTTCTGGCTGACCGAACCGAGCACCAGTCCACGGAAACCCCCATGGCCCCGCGAGCCCACAACGAGCAGGTCCGCGCCCTCACTGGCGTCGATCAGCACGACCGAAGGAGCCTCGTCGTGGTGCGCCTTGCCCACGGTGGTCACCCCCGGTGCCACCTCGCCGGCGTGCTGGGCCGCCTCGTCCAGCAGTTTTTGCGCGATGTCGTTGACCTCGTCGGGAGTGACGAAGAAGTAGCCCGGGACATAAACGGTGTGGATCTCGAGCAGCATGTCGGTGCGCACGGCCTGAACCGCCGCCCACTCGAGGGCTCGCCTCGAGCCCTCGGACCCGTCCACACCGACCACGATCCGACCTTCGGTGGAGCCGGCGTTTGTGTTTTCGTTGGTTGACGTCGTGGACAGCCCTTCAATCTGCACCCAGGGAAACCGTACTCAGGATCCGGTCGTTGCTCGGTACTCTGCGGCTCGAGGTGGCACCGCAGCCGTTGGGTCCTTGGTCCCTTCGGGCCACGAGCTCGGCCGACTTCTGTGCGCGTGGCTACCGGTCGAGCGGGACCTGCCAGATGAGCAACGTGCCGCCGTCCTCGGGACGCTCGAGGGTGAACTGGCCGCCCAGTTTCTCGGCCCGCCGGCGGAGGTTGACCAGCCCCAGGCCCCCGTCGTTCGGACCGCCCTCCTCGACCCAGCGGCCGTTGTCGAGCACCTCGAGCCGACAAAGCCAGTCGTCGACGGTCAGGCTCACCTTGGCCGAGGAGGCCTGCGCATGGCGGCCGATGTTGGTCAGCGCCTCCCGCACGGTCGCGAGCACGTGCTCGGCCACCAGCTCGGACACGGTCACGTCGATGGGGCCGGCGAAGGCGACCGTGACCTCGAATCCGACCACCGGGGTGAGGGTGCGTACGAGGGAGAGCACGCTGGCCCGGACCCCCTGGTCGGTGTCCGAAGATCCCAGCTCGAAGATGCTCGAACGCACCTGGCGGATGGTGTCGTCGACGTCGACGATCGCCGCCCCGAGCCGGTCCGACACTCCGTAGCCGGTCGCGGTGCCGGCGATGCTCTGAAGGGTGAGCCCGATGGCGAACAGCCTTTGGATGACGGTGTCATGGAGGTCCCGGGCGAGCCGGTCGCGGTCCTCGAAGACGGCCACCTCCTTCACCCGCTGGTGCAGGCGAGCGTTCTCGATGGCGATGCCCGCCGCGAGCCCGAGGGCCTCCACCAGGGCCTCGTCGTCGTGGGTGAACTCCGACCAGCCCTGCTTGTTGGTCAGATACAGGTTGCCGTAGACGACGTCGCGCACCCGGAGGGGCACACCCAGGAACGACGTCATCGGGGGATGATTCGGTGGGAACCCAAAGCTGTCCGGGTGCTTGCCGAGCTCGGCCAGCCGGACCGGTCGCGGGTCGCTGACGAGGAGGCCCAGCACCCCCCGGCCGGTCGGGCGAAGGCCGATCCGGTCCTCCTCCTCCTTGTCCAGTCCGACCGTGATGAACTCGGCCAAACCGGTGCGATCGTCGTTGAGCACCCCCAGCGCGCCGTACCGGGCGCCCGTCATCGAACACGCCTCCTCGATGACATGGCGGAGCAGGGTCGGCAGTTCGAGGTCCGCTTGCAGCAACAACGTCGCCTGGAGCACGCGGCGGAGCTTGGCCGGATCTTCGATCGATCGGTAGGGCACTTAACGAGGGGTTATGGTCGCGATGCGCCAACTGTAGACCTGGCCAGACCAGCGATGCGCTAGAAGATGGGTGGTGGCCAGGGCGTTCGCCCGCCGACCACGAACCCTGGCGGGGATGGATGGAAGACTGGTGATCTCGGTATTTCTCGTCGATGACCACGAGTTGGTCCGGGCCGGCCTGCGCTCGCTGATCGAAACCACCGAGGACATCGTCGTCGTGGGGGAGGCCGCCACCGCCGCCGACGCCCTGGCCCGCATCCCGCCCGCGCATCCCGACCTGGCCATCCTCGATATCCGGCTTCCCGATGGAAGCGGGGTGGAGATATGCCGCGAGATCCGGTCACACTCAACCGAGATCGCCTGTCTGATGTTGACGTCCTATGCCGACGACGAGGCGCTCTTCGCCGCCATCATGGCCGGCGCGGCGGGTTACGTGCTCAAACAGGTCGGGGGCACCGACCTCTTGGACGACATCCGGCGGGCCGGCTCGGGTCAGTCCATTCTGGATGCGGCCCTGACCCAACGGGTGCTCGAGCAGCTTCGCGAGGGCCCGAAGGAAGATCCTCGACTGGCCAGCCTCACCCCCCAGGAGCGCAGGATCCTCGAATTGATCGCCGAGGGACAGACCAATCGGCAGATCGCAGGCGTGCTGTACCTGGCCGAGAAGACGGTGAAGAACTACGTCTCGAACCTCTTGTCCAAGCTTGGGATGGAGCGACGCACCCAGGCGGCCACCTTCGCAGCGCGTCTCGACGAGCGTTCGGCGGAGGCGAAGCGGCGCGACTCGACAGGGACGTGACCCGAGGCCCTCGCCGCTAGTCCGTCGACGAAGTGGCCTGGCCGTCGAATTCGTCCAGGTCGATTCCGCGAGATCGCAGCGCACCTTCGAGCCGGTGTCGCTCCTCGGATGGCTGATTGAACCGACTGAGGTCACATTCGAGGCCGACCTGTCGGGCCAGATCGACCAGGGCGACGTCATAGGCCAGCTGGTCGGCCAGGGCGGCGGGGACCCATGCGGGCCCGGTGTGCGACGAGGCGTCTGAGCCCAGCCGGCTCCGGCACTGGATGAGCTTGAGCAACGCGTTGCCCGGCGTCGACTGGCTTTCGGACGGCGGGTCCTGGCCGAGTGCGGACTCAAGGAGCTGGGAGTACATGGTCACGGTTCGTCCGCTCCCGTGGTCCGCCGGAAGCCTGCTTGCGCGGGTGCCCGAAACCGACCAGAGGCGTGACTCCGGCGCTCGATGGGACCGGCATTGATGGACCAGCTGGCATGGGCTTTCGCGGTGTTCATCGCCGTATCCCCCTTTCGTCTGCGCGATGAGGTCGTTCTCAAAAGTGTCATCCAGATCCGACGTGAGCGGCAGGGCCAGAGGTCACACAGGGGACCTTGTGAACGAAGTCGGGACTATTGGCTCTAGTGCCGGGTCCTCGAGTGTCCGACGATCGAACTGATCAGCGCGGTTGTTGACCGGACGGTGAGGAGGCCCGCCGCGGCCAACGGCGGGGCGGTGCGGCCCCGCGGGCGGAGGGGACGGAAACGATGAGAGATCAGGCGACCGGCCGGACGAACCCCCTGTCGAGCGAGGTGACGAGCTTTGGCCCGACGCCGGACTATGGCCATGGGCGGTCCGACACGGTATGGAAGTCGGACGTCGCCCTCGAGATGTGGATCGATGTCGAGCGAGCCCCGGTGGTGGTTCGGCTGGCCGGCACCTTGAGTAAGGCGACGGCGGCCCGACTGATTTCGGTGGTGGCCCAACTAGTTGCCGACGGCTACCACGACTTCGAGATGCAGACCCGTGACTTAGAGGTATCCGACACTGGGGGTGCGGAGGCGCTCATGGACCTTCAGCGGCTGATCACCCGATCAGGAGGACGGGTCGGGTGGGACGCTCCCACGATCGTCAGCGGCTGATCGACTGGGGCCGCGACCTCCGAGAACTCTTGTGACTCCCTCGAGGCCCGGCCAGCCAGAGACCGCGCGATGACGACCTCCGTCGCCGTCGTCGAAACGCACCTCTCGTTGCTCTTCTTCGTGGGCGAGCGCGTTTACAAGCTGCGAAAACCGGTCGAGCTGGGCTTCGTCGACTTTCGGGAGCGGACCGCGCGCCAGGCCGACTGCGAGCGCGAGGTGGCTTTGAATCGAAGACTGGCGCCCGATGTGTACCTGGGGGTCGCCGACGTCGATTTGAACGGCGAGCTCGTCGAGCACATGGTGGTCATGCGTCGGCTGCCCGATGAGTGTCGGTTGGCCGAGCTGGCCCGGCAGGGGGCAGACCTCGATGAATGGCTCCGCCAGGTGGCGAGGACGATGGCCGTGTTCCACGGTGAGGCGCAGCGATCGGCCGACATCTCGGGTGCGGCGACCGGCGAGTCATTGCGGGCCGGCTGGGAGGCCAACTTTGCCGAGACGGCTCGATTCGTCGGCCCGCTCCTCGATCCGGGGATCGACACCGAGATCCAATCGATCGCCCGCCGTTGGACCGACGGACGGGAACCGCTGTTCAGATCGCGGATCGCGTCCGGTCGGATCTGCGACGGGCACGGCGATCTTCAGGCCGAGGACATCTTCTGCCTCCAAGACGGGGTCCGGATCCTCGACTGCGTGGAGTTCTCCGATGTGCTGCGCTACTGCGACGTCAGTGCCGACATTGCCTTTCTGGTCATGGACCTCGAGCGACTGGGTCGGCCCCAAGCGGCCATCCAGCTTCTGGCCGACTATCGGGAATTGGCCGGCGACCAGTTTCCCGACTCACTTGTCAACTACTACGGCGCGTCGCGTGCATACGTCCGGGCCAAGGTTTCCTGTCTGCGGGCCGAGCAGGAAGACGACGCGGCCCGAACGACGGCCGGATCCCTGCATGACCTTGCGCTCAGCTACCTCCGGCGAGCGCGGGTGAGGCTGGTGCTCGTGGGCGGTCTCCCGGGATCTGGGAAGTCGACCCTGGCCAGGGGGCTGGCGGAGGTGGAGAACTGGGTTGTGCTCCGTTCCGATGAGATCCGCCGGGAAGCACAAGGTTCGGCGGCGGAGCCTGCCCACGAGTACGGCACCGGTCACTACAGCCGGTCGGCAACTGGAGCCGTGTACGAAGAGCTCCTTCGTCGAGCCGAGCGGTCACTCGAAATGGGTGAGTCGGTGGTCCTGGACGCATCATGGACCGACGGGGGCTGGCGGGAGGCGGCGCGGGCGGTCGCCGATCGCACCTCGAGTGACCTCGTCGAGCTCCGCTGTGACATCGCCCCTGCGGAGGGCCGGGCGCGCATCGCGCGGCGAGTCTCCGAGCACCGCGATGTCTCCGAAGCGACCCCGGAGTTGATTGCCGAAATGGCCGAGAGAACGGACCCCTGGCCGTCCGCCGTGGTCATCGACACCTCGGGAGCCCCCGATGAGGCCGTCGGACGGGCCTTGGGCTTGCTTCGCGGGTAGGCCATCGGACGGCCCCGCCGGCCCGGGCCGATCGTCGTCGACCGGGCTCGGAAATGGGACGATTGGCCCTACTTCGGCTGTGTAGAGCGGCCCATGCTGAGTTGGTGGCCCCCAACTCGGGAAGCGACCGATAGAAGCGGAGGAGTCTGATGGCGGTTCGAGTAGGGATCAACGGATTCGGCCGGACCGGGCGAGCCTTTCTCCGGGCAGCGCAACGACCCGAGCTGGATGTGGAGGTCGTCGGCATCAACGACCTCGGGCCTGCTCAGTCGCTGGCCCGCCTGCTCGCCCGAGACTCCGTGTTCGGACGCTTCGACCAACCGGTGAGCACCGACGGGGACGTCCTGGTGGTAGGCGAGCAGCGGATCCGCCTGAGCGCTGAGCACGAGGTGAAGGCGCTGCCGTGGGACGAGCTCGGCGTGGACGTGGTGGTGGAAGCCACCGGGCGTTTCACTTCACGGGACGATGCGGCGGGCCACCTCGACGCAGGGGCGCCGCGCGTCGTGGTGTCCGCCCCATCGAAGGGGGCCGACGCCACGTTCGTTATGGGCGTCAACGACGACACCTTCGACCCCGCCCATGACGTGGTGGTGTCCAATGCATCCTGCACCACCAATTGCCTAGCTGTGTTGGCCAAGGTTCTCGACGACTCCTTCGGGTTGGACGACGGGTTCATGACCACGGTCCACGCGTTCACCGCCGATCAACAGCTGGTCGATGGGCTCCACAAGGACCCCCGACGCGCTCGCGCGGCATCCCTCAACATCGTGCCGACCACGACCGGCGCGGCTCGGGCGCTCGGACTTGTCCTTCCGGCCATCGGAGATCGCATCGGTGGTCTTTCCCTGCGAGTACCGGTGGCCGACGGATCCATCACCGACCTGGTCGCGAACCTGTCCGTGGAGACCACCGTCGACCAAGTCCTGGACGCGTATCGCCAGGCGGCCATCGACGGACCCCTGGTGGGCCGCCTCGAGTACTCCGACGAGCCCCTCGTCTCGAGTGACATCGTCGGATCGCCGGCATCGTGCATCTTTGATGCCGAGCTGACGATGGCGAGAGGACGGTTGGTGAAGGTGCTCGGCTGGTACGACAACGAGTGCGGCTATGCAAACCGGCTGGCCGAGCTCGTGGCCAAGGTGGGATCCGCGCCGAGGCCATAGCGGGCCAACCCCTGCGGCCGACCGGCGCCACGTCGGTCGGCTACCGAGTTGTCGAACCTCGGTGGCTCCGATCGCGCGCTCAACGCAGATGAGGGGCGTCGTCCGTTCGGATGCGCGGCTCGGCCGAGAGCCGCAGCCGCGCGTCGACGACGAACGCTCCGTCCGGGGTGGCGATCACCGGGTTGCAGTCCGCCTCGACGAGTTCGGGCATGTCCTCGGCCAACCGCCCCATCCGCAGAATCAGGTCGACCAGCGCCTCGATGTCCACCGGCTGGCTTCCCCGAAACCCGGTCAGCAGGGGGCTACTCCGGAGGCCCAGCACCATCTCGCGTGCATCGAGCTCGGTCAGCGGTGCAAGTCGAGACACGTGATCGCCGAGAAGCTCTACGGCCGTGCCGCCCATGCCGAAGACCACCAGCGGCCCGAAGGCCGGGTCGACGACGAATCCCACCAGCAGCTCGACACCTTGTTCCACCATCGGCTGCACGACCGCACCGGTCATCGCCGACCCGAGTGACTGCTGCATCGTGGTAAAGGCCTCACGCACTTCGTCGCCGGTCCGCAGGTCGAGGCGGACCCCGCCCATCTCGGTCTTGTGCACCAGCTCTGGACCGGAGGCCTTCAGCGCGACGGGAACGCCCAAATCAGCGGCGGTGCGGGCGGCGGCCTCCGGGTCGTCCACCAAGACGGTGCTCGCACAGGTGATCCCGTAGGCGCTGAGCACCGAGGTGGCGTCAGCACCGGTGATCCACCCGGGTCCGCCGTCGGTCATCGACAGCAGCTCACGACGAACCTTGTTGACGTCGATGTCCTCGAACGGGCGGACGGTTCCCTGCGGCCGGGCACGCCACTGCGAGTACTCCACCGCGTGAGCAAGGGCGCGGACCGCGGACTCCGGATACTCGAAACACGGGATCGGTCGCTGGCCGGAACGGAGACGATCGGCCGCCGCCGGGGCGCCCAGGAAGGCCGCCACGACCGGCAGGTCGTGACCGACCGCCGCTGCTTCATCGACCGCCTGCACGACCGAGCTGGCGACGTCGTCTGCTCGTGTCCCGAGCGGTGGGGTGAAGATGACCAGCACGGCATCGATCTCGTCGCTCCCGAGCAGGAGGCCGAGGCAGTGACGGTAGGTCTCCGCGGTTGCCGAGGCGATCAGGTCGATGGGATTGCGGAGGCCGGCCCCGCTCGGCAGGAGGGCAGCCAGGGCCTCCTGGAGCTCCGTTGAGAGCTCGGGCACCTCGAGCAGGCGCCCGTTGCAGGCATCGGCGGCGAGCACGCCTGGACCGCCCGCGTTGCCGATGATGGCCAATCGCCGACCCTTCGGCAGCGGCTGGTCGGCCAGCAGCCCGGCCACGTCGAACAGCTCCTCGATGGTGTCGACCCGGACCACCCCGGTCTGATGGAAGAGCGCGTTCACGACCTCCTCGGAGCTGGCCAGGGCGGCGGTGTGCGACGAGGCGGCCCGAGCCGCGGCAGCCGAACGTCCGCTTTTCACCGCCACGATCGGCTTTGTTCGGGCCACTCGCCGGGCGATCCGACTGAACTTCTGGGGGTTCCCGAAGGACTCGAGATACAGCAGGATGACCTTGGTGGCGTCATCCTGCTCCCACCAGGTCAGCAGGTCGTTGCCGCTGACGTCGGCCTTGTTTCCCATCGAGACGAACGTCGAGAGGCCCAGCCCCCGGGACAGGGCTTCGGCCAGGATGGCGATGCCAAGACCGCCCGACTGCGAGGCGAAGGCGACCGACCCCGGGATCGGCTGGTCGGCGGCGAAGGTGGCGTTCATCGACACGCCGGGGTCGGTGTTGATCACCCCGAAGCAGTTCGGGCCGATGATCCTCATCCCGTTGGCATGGGCCAGCCGGACGATCTGGCGCTGCGCGTCGGCCCCGGCCGCTCCCGCCTCGGCGAAACCGGCGGTGATCACGACCAGTCCCCCCACTCCCTTTCGTCCGCACGCCGCGATGGCGTCGGGGACCAGCGCCGCGGGCACGGCCACCACCGCCAGGTCGACGTCTCCGGGCACCGCCTCGACGCTGGGCCAGCACGGCAGTCCGGCCACCGCGGTCGCGGACGGGTTGATCGGATAGACCGGTCCGGCGAAGTCGTCGGTGACGAGATTCTTGACGATCTCATGGCCGATGGTGCCCGCAGAGCGCGAAGCTCCGATGACGGCGACCGACTTCGGCTGCAACAGCCTGCCCATGGACCGAACAATGGCCAGACGGTCCCGTTCCTCGATCGCCTCGGTCGCCGCCGCGGAGGGCGCGATATCGAGCACGACCCTCGTGATGTCGACGTCGCTGCTGAACTGCGGGGAGAACCCGGCGTCACGGAGCACGTGGAGCATCGCCTGGTTCTCACTCAAGACGTGCGCGACGAACCGTCGTATCCCGTGGCGGCGGGCTTCGGCGGCCAGTTGTACGAGCAGGATGGTGGCCAGGCCGCGCCCGTGGAACGCGTCGTCAACCACGAACGCCACCTCCGCCTCGGCTCGACCGAGGATGCGGTAGTACTGGGCGATCGCCACCAGATCGCTCGCCCGAAGGGCGACCAGTGCGAGATCGTCGGGACCGGAGAGCTGGACGGTCCGAACGGCTTCGTCGTGGGCCGCGCTCGGCTCGGGGGTGAGGAACCGGAGCCGGAGGCTCTCATCTGAGAGTCGGGCGTAGAAGGCGGCGACCGACGGGCCGTCGTCGGGACGAATCGTCCGGATCTGGGCGGTCGACCCATCGCTCAGCAGGACGTCGAATCCCGCCTCCGCTTGGCCAGTTGATTCGGGTGGGCCCGTCACGGCGCGGCGGCCCTTAAATTCCCCTTGACGCTGGCCACGGCGATCAGGGCCGCGACGTCCGCGGTCGCGGGCCCGGCCGGATCAGCCTGCCCATGGTGAAGGGGGTTGCGGCGCGGCTCACCCTGGAAGCGTGCACCGATCGGCCCGGGTGCCACCAGGGCCGAAGGTCCTCAGGGGTCGCCCCGCCGGCGCTCGGCTATGGCCAGGGCCATACAGTCGGAGGCGTGGGACCTCGAGAGAGTGGGTGCGCGGGTCGCGAGCCCATCGGCTCGCATCGGGCGGTTCGAGGCGGGGGAGTTTGATGACCTTCGGCCCTAACCCCGCTGACCTCCACGTAGTCCAATCGCGATGACGGCATTCGTGCCACGCCCAAGAGGAAGGTCGTCATGCCTCACCCAGTGCCCAGTCGGGGCGAGCCGCGGTTGACGATCTCACTCGACAAGACCGACGCATGGGTGTTCGATCTCGATGGCGTACTCACCGACACGGCGAGTCTTCACCTGCGTGCGTGGACCGAACTGTTCGACGAGCTCTTCAGCACCCAGCGCGCCGACGGCGAGAAGGGTCCTCTCACATTCACCGCCGACGACTATCGGCGGTTGGTCGATGGCGAGGACCGCATGGACGGGATCCGCAACGTGTTGGCCGACCGCAAGTTGATGCTGCCAGAAGGTCGTGCCGATGACCCGGCGGGACTCTCGAGCGTGTGGGGATTGGCCAAGCAGAAGGATGCCCGCTACTTGGACCTCCTGGACACCGAGGGGCCGCAACCCTTCGCGACTTCGGTCGAGCTTCTCCGCCGCCTTCGCAGCACCGGGGTCGACGTCGCGGTCGTTTCTGCCAGCCGGCATTGCGCCTCGGTGCTCGAAGCAGCCGGCCTGACCTCGCTCGTGGACGTGAGAGTGGACGGTGAGACCGTCCAGACGATGGGTCTGGCTGGCAAGCCCGATCCGGCCATGTTCTTAGAAGCAGTTCGTCGACTGGGGGTGGAGCCCTTCCGGGCCGCGGTGGTTGAAGATGCCCTGTCGGGGGTTCGGGCCGGCCGGCAGGGGGGATTCGCAGTCGTGGTGGGCGTGGACCGGGTCGGGCAGGCCGACGACCTTCGGCGGGCCGGCGCCAACGTCGTGGTGGCGGATCTCGGCGAACTCGTGCTCTCGGGCCTCGGCCCAAAAGACAGTCCGTGGCGGTTGACCTACGAGGACCCCGGACCGGCCGAGGAGGGCACGATGGAGACGTTGTGCACCCTGGCCAACGGCTACCTGGGGACGCGGGGAGCCCGCCCGTGGGCGCACGACGATGGCGTCTCGTACCCGGGCACCTACCTCGCCGGCGTCTACAACCGGTTGCAGACCCAGCTGGCCGAGCAGCTCGTCGACATGGAGAGCCTGGTCAACGCGCCCAACTGGCTGCCGGTCACCTTCAGAGCGGACGACGGCCCCTGGCTCGGCGAGGACGGCGTCGACGTCTCCTCTCATCGGGTCCGCGTCGATCTCCGGTGCGGCCTTCTGGTGCGCCGTTGCTTGGTGACCGACCGGGCCGGACGGCACACCGTCTTGGTGGAGCGGCGCATGGTGTCGATGGCCGATCCTCACCTGGCCGCGCTGGAACTGAGCTTCGTCCCGCTCGATTGGTCCGGCCGGCTCCAGGTACGGACCACCCTCGACGGTGGCGTGGTCGACGACGAGACCGTCGAGGATCAGATTCTGGCCAACCAGCACCTTGAGCTGGTCGACCAGGGTGGTGACGGGGCAGACCTTTGGTTGCGAGTCCGGACGGTGCAGTCACAGATCATGGTGGCCATGGCCGCTCGATGCCGGATCTCGGGGGCACTTGAGCAACCGATCACGACGCACGGTGGCCGGCCTGGCGCGCCGGAGGCACAGTTCGAGGGGACCGTGTCACCGGGCTCACGCGTCACGCTCGAGAAGCTCGTGTCCGTGTACACGTCGAGGGACCGGGCCATCTCCGAACCCGGATGGGCCGCACGCCGCGCGATCGCGGAGCCCCGCGAGTTCGCGAATCTCCTGGAGGAGCATCGGGCAGCTTGGGAGGCGCTGTGGCGTCAGGCCACCGTCGAGATCAGCGACGAAGGCGCGTCGAGCACCGTGCTCGACCTCCACCTCTTCCACCTCTTGCAGGTCGCCTCCCCGCACATCGTCGAGCTGGACGTCGGGTTGGGGGCGCGCGGGCTGCACGGGGAGGGTTATCGAGGGCACGTGTTCTGGGACACGTTGTTCGCGTCTCCGGTGCTGAGCCTCCGTTTCCCGGCGGTGTCCAAGGCTCTCGTGGCCTACCGGAGCCGGCGGCTTGGAGAGGCGCGACGGGCCGCCGCCGAAGCCGGCTATCGCGGAGCGATGTTCCCGTGGCAGAGCGGGAGCGACGGACGAGACGAGACACCGCGCCTGTTGTTCAACTCTCGGCTGGGGCATTGGATGACCGACCGTTCTCGGTTCCAGCGCCATGTCGGTCTGGCCATCGCCCACGACGCCTGGGCGCACTGGCAAGTCACTGGGGACCTCGAGTTCCTGGCTGGCCCAGCCGGCGAGCTGCTCTTCGAGATCGCCCGCTTCTTCGCCAGTCTGGCCTCCTGGGACGAATCCCTCGGTCGCTTCCGCATCCCCGGAGTGGTGGGTCCCGACGAGTTTCACGACGGGTACCCGTGGTCGGCGGAGCCCGGCATCACCGACAACGCGTACACGAACGTGATGGCGTCGTGGTTGTTCGTGCGCGCCAACGAGGTGGCCGAACTGTTGGCGGCAGTGCACCGGTCGGAGATCCCCGAACGATTGGGCATCGATGGCGGAGAGCTGGATCGGTGGGACTCGATCTCTCGCAGCCTCCATGTGCCCTTCCATGAGGGGGTCATCTCCCAGTTCGACGGCTATGAACGGCTCGAACCCTTGGATCTGGATGCCTACCGCCAGCGATACGGCAACATCGGGCGCCTCGATCTGATCCTCGACTCCGAAGGCGACACCGTTCGCCGCTACCAAGTGGCCAAGCAAGCCGATGTGCTGATGCTCTTGTACGTGCTGTCGGCCGAGGAGTTGCGAAGCCTGATGGTGAGAATGGGCTACGCGCTTGAGCCTGAGACGATCCACAAGACCGTTGACTACTACGCGGCACGGGTCACCCATGGATCGACCTTGTCGACGATCGTGCATTCCTGGGTGTTGGCCCGGGCCGACCGTCAGGGTTCGTGGCGCTTCTTTCAACAGGCCCTCGAAGCCGACGTCAGTGACAGCCAGGGCGGGACGACGCGAGAGGGGGTGCACCTCGGCGCGATGGCCGGCACGGTGGACATCCTCCAGCGCTGCTACACGGGACTCGAGGTGCGTGGCGAGGCCTTGTGGCTGAACCCGCTCTTGCCGGCCGAGCTGGACAGCCTGGCGTTCGACCTGTTGTTTCGGGGGAGCAACCTGGCGATCGAGATCGACCAGCACCGGCTCCGGGTCGAGGCCGGCGTCGGACGCGCCGCTCCGGTCACCCTCATGATCTCGGGTGAGCCGGTCGTGCTCCATCCGGGTCAGGTGGCCGAGATCGCCCTGGACGGCCCGGAGTGAGACGAAAAACCTTGGCGCCGACGGCCGGTAGCGTGCTGGGCCTTACGCGAGCAAACCTTCGAAGGAGCGAGACGTGACGAGCACACACAAGGAGTCCAGGATCGTGGTCGGGGTCGACGGCTCTCCGTCCTCGCTGGCCGCGCTGGATTGGGCTGCGCAGCAGGCGGAACGCAGCGGAGCGACGCTCGAGGTGGTGGGGAGCTGGGAGTGGCCGATGACCTACGGAGCGCCCTTCGCTCTCCCTGAAGGCTACGACCCGGCGGCCGATACCCGTCGGGAGCTCGACGACGCCATCGCGTCGGTACGGGCTGCGCACCCCGACGTCGATTTCCGACCGGTCGTCGTAGAAGGCCACCCGGCCCCCTCGCTGGTCGAGGCGTCCAAGGGGGCCGACCTGCTCGTCGTCGGCTCTCGCGGCCATGGGGCGTTCGCCGGCATGCTGCTCGGATCGGTCAGCGAGCACTGCGTCGCCAACGCCTCTTGCCCGGTGCTCGTCCTGCGGGGCGACGGATAACCGGTCGTCGCTTCGGGCTCGCGGAGCGGACTCGGGACCCAGACGGATCGTCCCTGGTAGTGCGCTCGAGATCGGCCAGCCTGGGCCGGCTCCGGTGAGATCGGGCCGGTCCGCTCGAGGCCAATAGAGGAATTGGCCCCTACCGCCTTCGGGGCTCAAGATCGATGCTGGGGTTCGTGAGTGCAGCGCGCTATGTCCGGTTCTTCGAGGAGATCGGCAACGAAGACGTTCCGCTCGTCGGTGGCAAGAACGCGTCGCTCGGCGAGATGTACACCAAGCTCTCCGGCCAAGGCGTACGCGTGCCGAACGGGTTTGCCATCACGGCCGAGGCGTATCGCGACATGTTGGACGCGGCCGGAGCCTGGGAGCCGCTACATGCGGCCCTCGATGATCTTGACATCGCCGACGTGGCCGACCTGGCCAGACGCGGCAAGCGGGCCCGAGAGATCGTCTATTCAGCGGGAATTCCCGACGACGTATCCAAGGAGATCCTCGGTTCGTATCGGAGGCTT
>Ga0181530_10003097_pt1 | contig 18942 bp, 23 predicted proteins | sample PEATcosm2014_Bin_42_FD_119769 | JGI IMG/M metagenome (GOLD analysis project Ga0181530, IMG submission 119769) | Peatland microbial communities from MTU Mesocosm Facility, Houghton, MI, USA - PEATcosm2014_Bin10_60_metaG | ecosystem: Environmental > Terrestrial > Soil > Wetlands > Peat | place... | reverse complement strand
GATGTGCTTCAGCAGATGCAGGCCGACCATCAGCCGGGTCGGCAGGCCGGGGCGTCCCTGCTCGGCGTAAAGCGCGCCGTATTCCTGCTCAAAGCGCGACCACTCGATCAGCCCGGCCAGCCGTGAGCAACAAAGCGAGAGATTTTCGGCCGACCCACCGCCGTGGTTTCGACGACGACAACTACGAACCACCGGCCCGCAATTTCGGATACGCGCCGCCGCGCGGTCCACAGTTCGACAGCCCCTCCGGCCCGATCGTCCGAGCCACGGTCAAGTGGTACAACCCGGACAAAGGTTTTGGCTTCGTCACACTTGATGACGGTTCCGGCGACGCATTCCTACATGTGAGCGTAGTCGAGCGCAGTGGCGCCAGCAATGTGATGCCCGGCGCGACGCTTGAGGTACGCGCCGGCCCCGGCCCAAAGGGGCCTCAGGTGACGGAGCTCCTCAGCGTGGACAGCAGCACAGTATTGCCGGAGCAGCCGAGACGCCCGCGGCCAGAGCGGCCGGCCTATCCGTCGGGCGACCTGACGACGGTCGAAGAGCTGGGCACGGTGAAGTGGTACAACGCCATGAAGGGGTTCGGCTTCGTTGGCCCGGACCAGGGCGGCAAGGACATCTTTGTGCACGCCACAGCGCTGGAGCGTTCCGGGCTCGTGGGCCTGGCTGAGGGGCAGCGCGTCGCGGTAGACGTGGCCGATGGCCGGAAAGGACCCGAGGCAGTCAGCCTGCGGCTGATCTGAGCCCGAACACCTCCTGAGCCCGCTGGTGTGTGCGCAAAAAGCGCGGCGACAATTTGTCGTTACGGGACGCGTGTAATCGCATCCGGCCTCGTCCCACCCGCGCGGAGTTTTCGGAATTACAAAGTATGCGGCGCATAGTGGGTTTCAGCTTGCCGGTGCTGGCTCTGGATAGGACCTCTGCACCACTTCGCCGCTTACGTTTGGTACCGCCATCCGACGAGATAACGCACTCCTGCCGGCCCGCATCGCTCGGTATGCGGCGTCCCCGCCGCCACTGAACAGATGCCGCCGGCGCGGAAAATCTCGGGCTTTCCCTGGGGCGCAATTGTTATTTCGCCCTCGATGATGAACAGGCAGGCATCGAAATCATGGGTGTGCTCGGCGTTGAAGTGGTCCGCCGCAAGTTCGCGGTCGAAAAACTCGGTATAGCCCTCGGTTCGGAGCTTTTTCTCGAAATCTGCCAGGTTCATGTCGCCTCTCCGCATTTGGTAACTATGGGACACACACTCGACGTCTCTCCGGCGACGCTCTATCGGTATATCCCCGCCGCGCGAACCGCGAATACCCCAGGCGTTTGACAACCGGCCTATCCCAAAGACCGGATGCTCCAAGAGGGTTTTCATCCCGGCGGTTGGCGGCGGCAATGCGGCGATTTCTGCCGTTCGTGATACGACCATCGGACGGCTCTAGGCTACCCATTTGAGACATCCGTGACCGCGTCGCCAGGCGAGCAACTCGGCCGAAAAGCGGACCATCGGGTCCTGGATGAACGAGCGGTAACGATTTGCACCTGAAAGGTCGCGCGGCGGTTGCGCGTCTCGCTATACTCGGGCGGGGAGGAGCCAAGCGTGCCCGTCCATTCGGTAGAGCGCAAACTCGCCGCCATTCTCGCAGCCGACGTTGTCGGTTATTCGCGGCTCATGGGTGAGGATGAGGCCGGCACACTGGCACGCCTTAAGGAGCACCGGCGCGAACTCATCGATGCAAAGATTTCCGACCACAAAGGCCGCATCGTCAAAACCACTGGCGACGGCATCCTGATCCAACTCCCGAGCGTGGTAGAGGCTGTCGCCTGCGCGGTTGCCGTGCAGCGCGGGATGGCCGAGCGCAACGTCTCGACCCCTGAAGACCAGCGGATCGAATTCCGCGTCGGGATCAATCTCGGCGATATCATCATCGAGGACGGCGACATCTTTGGCGACGGCGTCAATGTCGCGGCGCGGCTGGAAGCGCTCGCCGAGCCGGGCGGCATCTGCGTAAGCCGAGTGGTGCACGATCAGGTTCGCGACCGGCTCGACATTGCTTTCGACGACATGGGCGAGCAGCAGGTCAAGAACATCGCCCGGCCGGTGCATGTCTACCGCGTCCGCCTCGATCCGCCAGCGCCGGCGAACGCAGCGCTGCCATTGCCCGACAAGCCCTCGCTGGCGGTATTGCCGTTCCAGAATATGAGCGGAGACCCCGAACAGGAATATTTCGCCGACGGTATGGTCGAGGAGATCACGACCGCGATCGCGCGCCTCCCGTGGCTGTTCGTCATCGCGCGCAATTCGAGTTTTACCTACAAAGGTAAGGCGGTCGATGTGAAACAGGTGGCGCGCGAACTGGGCGTGCGTTACGTGCTCGAAGGCAGCGTGCGCAAGGGCGGCAACCGCGTCCGCATCACCGGTCAGCTAATCGACACGACCACGGGCGCGCATATCTGGGCCGACCGCTTCGACGGCGCCCTCGACGACATCTTCGAGTTGCAGGACCAAGTAGCCTCCAGCGTCGTCGGTGCGATCGAGCCGCGCCTGCGGCTGTCGGAGATCGAACGCGCCTCGCGCAAGCCGACCGACAACCTCGATGCCTATGACCTCTATCTGCGCGCCCTGGCGCACCTTCACCACTACACCGAAGAGAGCTACGCCGGGGCGGTTGCACTGCTCCGGCAGGCAATGGCGATCGATCCGGTCTACGCGCCGGCTGCGGCCATGCTCGCCTTTTGCCGTACCCAACAGCAAGCTCAGGGGTGGGGAGCATTATCGGCTGAAGACCTCGCCGAGAGCGTTCGCCTGGCCCGGCAGGCAGTCGACACCGGGCGCGACGATGCCGATGTGATGTGGCAGGCCGCCTGGCCGCTGTTCCGGTTTGCCCACGACGCGGCGATGGCACTATCGGTGCTCGACCGCGCGGTGACGCTGAACCCAAACTCGGCGATGGCGTGGGTGTGCAAGGGATGGGTCCTCGCACGGCGCGGCGACCAGCCGGACGTGGCGATCGAGGCCTTCCAACGGGGGCTGCGCTTGAGCCCCTTCGACTCACTGGGCTTCTTTTACACCGGCGGCATGGCGGTCGCCCATCTCGCCGCGCGGCACTTCGAGGAGGCGATCGAATGGGCTGATCGGACCTTGCACACCCAGCCGCTCTATATCATCCCGATCCATGTCAAGACTGTCGCCAGTGCGCATCTCGGCCGCCTCGACGAGGCGCGCGCCGCGGTTGGCCGCATGCTCGCAATCCACCCCGGATCAACAATCGCCGCGTTTCGCGCCCTATTCGCTCCCGCAATGATCCCTGACCTTCTTGACCTCTACATCACCGGCCTGCGCCTCGCCGGCCTGCCAGAGGGTGACGGGGCATGAGCAAAGCCCGGCTCGAGCGCCGCCTCGCAGCCATCCTCGCCGCTAATGTGGGAAGGTCCGTTTTCAGAGCCTGGGCATCACAGAGCGGGCAAATCGAGTATGACGCATTTCCACCCGGTCCGGCGGGTCAAGTGCGTGGCCTCGAATGATGCCTTCGGGGCAACGGCCGACGAAGAGCCCATCGTCTGCCTTGCATCAGATAGCCGACATTGGGGTTGCCCCGTCGTGACGACGGGGCGCGGCCCGCGCACTGTATGTGCCGGGTTGACCGGCACGACCTGGCCGTTGATCAGGCAATCGTACAGGTGGCGCAGCGCGGCGAGCCGTAGCCGCGCCGGCCCATTCGCCGGCTGCAGTCACCAGGGTCGGCATCCGCATCGTCGAGCGTTCCCGCAACGCTCGTCATCGGCGGCTCCGCTTCGGTCGAGGCAAACGCCACCAGACTGCGATGAGCACGGGATAGGCGACAAGCGCGCCAAGGATGGCGGCATAGGGTGGCAAAATCATCGCGCGATAGCGAGCGGCGACGACACCGCAGGCGAGCCCCATTGTGAGCGCCAGCGCGATGTGACCCGGAAGCGACCGGGTCAGCATCCGCCACGATCGACGCAGCGATCGTCGGGTTGCCGTTCTCATGGGCGCTGCCCGCCCGCTTGCGCACGGCGGCCGGCTGCGAAGATCGCCGCCGGCAAGCATGGGAAACCCGCTGCGATCGCCGCATAGAAGCGATGAAAGCCATCGCATGCCCAGTACTGATATTGAGCCGGCACGAAGAAATCACCGGGCGGTAGTTGGACGAGTGGAACCGGCTCGATCTCTGCTCCGGTGGCGATACCGTTCAAGATGGAAACGAGCCGAGTGCGGTCGAAGCCGCGCCAATCCTTTGGAGTTTCGGGATATCGAGTTGGCGGCTCGATCGCCAGGAGGGGCATGAGCACGGCCGTCGCCGTGGACCGATAACCGCGTCGACCCGATGGGTTAAAGCCCACCATGCCCGCCTCGATCCACCAGTCATCTGGGATTTCAAACTCGCAAGGGTATTTGGGGGCGTTTATATATTTAACAACGGTTGAATGCTTAGGCTCTATTAGTAGACTGCCCTATCGTTCGGGGCATGCCATCTGATTTTCGGTTAGCGCCCCTCAACGTGCGCCGTCAACGTCTTGATCACACCCGTCACAAGCTGCGCGAATTGATGCAGAGCTGGGATAACCGACTCGTTCTCACACGGCAGTCCAGGGTCAAAGCGTACATCGAAGGCCAAGCCTCGGTAGTGGTCGTTATGGAGCGCGGCCTTGCTGCCGGGCCTAGGCACTCTGGTGGGGTTGGCGATGAGAATAAAGCAGTCGGCAAAGTCAGCGGCGATGTCATCATCGTCGTCCTTTGCCATGTAGATTTTGCCTTCGGCGGCCACAACGTGCACGAGCAACAGCCTGTGCTTGTCCGCTCTGTCCAAATGATTGAGTTTGACGAATGGATTCCCAGCGCCGTAAGGCTTTATTTCGCTCACGATCAGATCGGCGATGTCGGGGGCAACAGCCTTTATTTCTCTGAAACTACGATGACCTACGAGCGATTTAAGTTCGACATCGATAGGGAAATACAGGTGCGGGTCAGGCTCTTTGAAAGCGCTGACGATGGCCCAAGCGAGGTGATCGAGGGCGCAACGCAGGTTATGGATGGCGTCGCCAGCCATCATCTGCAAGATCAGACTGTACCTAAGAAAATCTCCGAAATCGATGGCCATATTGACCCTATCCGGCTGCGCGTCGTCATTGGCGAGAAAAGTTCGACGGTTCGCCTCGTGGGCGGTGCTGAGAACCTTTTCCATATTCGCGATGTGCTGTACGGCCCATTCGACCTTTCGTGCAGCGCTGGCAAACGCGTTGGCCGACAGTTTGGCACTCACGAGTTTCGGCTCCTTAAGGCGGGAGCCGACGCCCAATAATCGAGAAAGCGCTTCGCTATGGCTCTGACAGGCTGCGATGCGCTGCGGGGTCGAGGGTGGTGCCTCGACTCCGCATTTAAGCACCTGAGTCGCCAGAGACGCAACATCTGGTGATTTTCTCTCGCACAGCGCGGTGATAAGCTAGGTAGATGAAAGCCAAAGAACGCCCCATGCGGCTTGAGGATGTCGAGCTGGTTCCCGATGCAATGGAGATCACTGAGCGTGCCATAAAGGCGGCGTTCCGAACCGGCCACGTCTCGAAAGACGCGATCAAAAAGACCGTCGCCGCGAAACGCCGCAAAGCGAAGCGCTAGTCATCCATAAAGGCGAATCGCAACTGGCGCGGCGGCTCCCGTACCGGCACCTTGAACGCCAGTATCTCGCGCTTAGTAAGGGATTTCTTCGTCGGTTTCCTGGGGCCGACTAGTCCGCCGATAGGTCAGGCGCTTGCCAACGATGCCTTGTGCCGCCTTCGCCATGCGCTCACCATCGTCGACGCCCAATCCGGCGCGCTGGTTGTACCGGAAATCGAACTCGGCGAGGTAACGGTGCAGATGCGCCTCGGAGACATGGTGGAATGTGCCGGTGATCCCGCGCTTGAGGATGGAGAAATAGTTTTCGACCGTGTTGGTGTGCCAGAACTGCGCGCGAACGTATTCCTCGGCGCTATGGTTGACCGTGCCGTGGCCCGCGAAATCCTTGGTGACTGCCGGATAGACCAAGGCATCGTCGGTCATGATGTAGCTGGCCTTGTGAACCTGCTCGGCGATGACGGGGCCGACCGTCTTGGCGTTGACGTTGGCGACGTGCTGCGAGCGAACCGAGCCGTCGCGCTCGACTAGCGATAGGACGGGAGCCTTGCCAGCGCCGCCTTGGCTGCCAGGGGTGCGCTTCCAAGCGTGCTTGTTGGCCTCTTTGCCGCCCACGTAAGTCTCGTCAATCTCGACGACCTTGTTCTCGCCGCCGAGTTGTGCCGGAAAACTTCCCGACGCCAACGCCTCGCGGATGCGATGGCACATGAACCAGGCCGACTTGTAGGTGATCCCCATCATGCGGTGCATCTGATGGGCGGACATGCCCTTCTTGCTAGCAACGATCAGGTGGAAGGCCAGCACCCACTTATGCAGCGGGATATGCGAGCGCTCGCATACGGTGCCGACTGTGACCGTGAATTGCTCGGAGCAGCCCTTGCACTCATAGAGGCCGGCGCGCTGCTTCTTGCCATGTAGCGCATAGGCCGCGCCGATCAAACCGCAATGCGGACAGATCGGGCCATCGGGCCACAGAAGCGCCTCAAGCCATTCGCGGGCCGCTTCTGCATCGTGGAAAATTGGGTTGTCGGCGATCGACATGTTGGCCTCCGTAACTGAGGCCAAGAATACCACCTATAGAACGCAGTTGTAAAGTATACAATTGCCTATTTGGGCATGGGGAAGCGCATGGGCGATTGTGGCAGAGTTTGAATATTAGATCAGTATCCCTATCCGGTTAGCACAGGTAGAAGCGTAGCATAATGGAAAAGCAATTAGATTCTCAGGATTACGTCGAGTATTTAGTCGCCCTATATCGAGCGGGAGCGCCAGCCTGTAAAATTTTACAAGAGCTTGGCTTGCTTAGCGAGCGATGGGATGATTTCGGTCATACCTGCCGTACTCCGACACATCAAAGACCGGGACTACCGACCACTCCACCATGGCGAATCGATGATAGCGAACGGCTCTCCGCTTGATCGGAATTTCTCCCGGCGGATTTGATGCTGCTTGACCATATCGTCAGCTTCAAACCCAAGCGCCTTCCCCAATTTGCCAACCGTTGCATCTGACAACGGATTTTCGGCACGGATCGACATGTCGAGGATTTCAAAAATCGCTTTCTCGTTCAGATAGACGCTTTTTGGCATCAGTCCGCCCCTTCGGGTCGCTCCCCGCCGATCAACTCGGCATACGTGATCGTGCTCCGCGACACCACCCGGCGCAAGACAAAGGCGTCCAACTCATCCCGCATCCCGCGCCGGTTGAACCGAGTCGCCGCGTTAATGACGGCGATCCTGGCCGACCCGGCATTATAGGCTTGGCCCTTGATGCCCTTCTTGCCTTTCGGGGCGAGCGTCTTTTCGACTGCCTTGACGATCAAGGCTTTCGAGCCGCCATGATGGCGACCGCGATTACCTTTCTGGCGACGCCCACCGTAGAAGGTCTCAATCGGGTGGTCTTCGTGTTGCCGACGCGTGTGAACTGATCGGAGGGCGTTCGATTACTTCCGGACGACCCGCGCCTATCTGGAGGAGCATGGCAAGCAGGTCGCGTTCTACAGCGACAAACACGGCATCTTTCGGGTGAACAGCAAGGACGCTGCCGGGGCGCGAGGAGGGCCGCGTAACGCCGTAGTAGCCGTCGTGCGGCAGGAAGCGGTAACAGCTCTTGCAGACATCAGATGATCCTCATCAATCGCAGCGAAAGCGCTGCAAACGCCTCGACCCCGAGCACGCGCGGTGCGTCGGGGCGAGGGAACCGCTCAGCGGGAGATGTTGAAGCCGACGGCTTCGATCGAGCTTATGAGGTCGCCGGCGCAGCGGTGCTCGACCGAGAGCGCGCCGCCCTGCCACTGCCAGGGTTCGGTACTCGCGTTCTCGTCCAGCCACTGGTGCGCGGCCGCGGAGACCGGCACGATCCAGACGATCGAGCCGTGATCGGCTATCAGAAAGTCAGGCATTTGGATTTGTCCTCGGAGGGTGATCCTCCGGCGCCTCGACCCCGGCATGCGCATGGCACGTCGGGGTGAGGCGTTTGTCAGGCGGCCTTCAGCAGGGCGCCGGCTTCGCGCTCGATATCGAGACGCTTGTCGGTGTTCAGGATCGAGCGGGCGTGGGCGGTGGCCGCGACGGTCACATCCCATGCGGTCTCGATCGGCCGGCCCTCTTCGACCATGTGAATGGCCTTGATGGGCTCGACCAGCGACTTGCCGAAGCGGTTCGCCAGGAGCTTATCCAGGTCGTCGCCCATCTTCTGCTCCCGGGCGTGCTCGATTGCCTGGATGACAGGCAGCTCCGAGCCGCGCGAGTATTCAGTCAGGACGGGTACGACCTCCTCCAGCCAGCGATCCGGCGCACCCTTGGTGTGCCGGACGCGGACTTCGGTGTACTGATCGGCGCCCCAGACGATCCTGTTGCAGCACACGTAGTCGAAGAGGAAGAAGCCAAGGCCGAGCGTCTTGTCGCCGACCTCGCTGTTCCAGGTAAAGAAGCCGCGGGCCAGGTTACGGCCGGCGACCTCGATCCGCCGCTCCTCGTCCGCCAGGAACACAAACATGTCCCTGTCGGAGGCGAAGAGCGTCGTATTCGCCTTGTCCACCACGACACGCTTGCCGAACTCGCCTGGCACGCGCCAGTCGCCGGAGACGCCATCGCCGAAGTCCTTTACCAGGGCGTCGACGACATCGGCATCCCAGACCCGCCCGTAATTGGGGCCGGTCGCGGCGCGAAGCTCCGGGTCGTCACCGAGTAGGCCAAGCAGCCCGATATCCTCGATGTCGCGCGAGCGCAGGTTCCAGTTCAAGCAGTCCGAGACGTAAGCGCTCGGGAGATTGCTTTCCCGGAAATAGCTCGCCGGCGAGGGGGTGTTCGCCAGGGAACAGAGCTGCCCGAACGCCATGTGCGTCGGGGCGAGGCTCTGGCCCGCCATACGGCCCTCTCCGATATCGATGGTCAGGTCGCGCGCGGCGGGGTCGCCGGCGGGCCGGAGCATGAGCTTGCGGGTCGTCTGCACATCCTGGCGCGAGATATCGCGCCGCTCGTGCATGACACGCTGCATATCGAAGAGGCTGGTGAAACGCTCGTCGGCGGGCCGCTTGAACCACTGCTCGCTCGCCTGTGTAAGTGTCGACATTTGATGACCTTTCGGCTGATTGAGGGCGGAGATGCCCTCAACGCCGCGAGCCCCGCCGGCGCACGGCCGGAAGGGCTCGGGTAACGGGCTACAGGTGACGGATGGCGGCCTCGACGAACGAGCGCCGACGCGCTTCCGCCATGCCGTGCAGTCGCTGGATGATGAGAAGTGCCCGGTTCCGCAGCGTGCGCTCGGTCGTCATTCGCACGATCCGTGCTTGCTCATTGAACAGAGCACGGCACCGAAGATCGGCCGCAGACGCACGCAGCAGCGCGAGCACGTACGAGTAATCGTACATTGCAAATATTCCCGAGTTATTGGGGAAGGAAGCCTTAACCTCAAGCGTTATATAAGTAATTTTTTTAACAATTCAAGATAAGAGAATTCCACCCATGTAATTATAAAACGTGATTTGCATCATCAAAACCAATTGAACAGTAGTGTACAGCCCTAGGTGTCGAAGCTATGAAGGTTGTTCATCCGGGCTGGGGTGTGAGGCTGGGGTTGCTAGACCAACCAGCGCTGAGCCGGAGCCCCGGACTTGCGCAGGGCCGGGCTTCCGCCACACGGATTGTCCGGCGGCGCCCGGAAATCATCCGAGCGGCAAACATGATGAGTGCGGCGAGACCAAGCCCGGCAGCCGCGACAAGCAGCGCCGCCCACGGCGGCGCCAGCGCCAACGAGACAAGCCAGAAATAGAGCGTTCCGCCAAGGAATGCGACGGCCACGGAGACCAATATAAAGGCAGTGATGAACCCGGTCGTCGCCATCACGACACGAGACAGAAGACGTGGAGACTTCGCCAATTCCCGACTACTACACGTCGCCCGACATGGCTCCGGGCTACTGGTATTGGTGCGACACCTACCAACAGTATTAGTATTACCCGTTTGTCGGCGCTTGCCCTTCCGGCTGGCGCGTCGCTCAGCCGCTCTGACCGGCTGCTCTGCGGCGGCGACACCGACCGGGTTGTAGCGCGCGTCGATCCAAATCAGCGGGAAAGCCGCTGGCTTTGTGCCGCGGCAATCGCAAGGTAGGAGGCCGCACGGTCGATCCACTCCGCGCGGGTTCGGTTTCCTGGCTCGGCACTGTGCTCGACCGCGAGTCGGGCCCGAACCACGGCATTCAGCGCCGTATAGAAGATCACGAGGGCCGCCGGTGGGTTGTCCCCGGTGCGCTGGCAGTAACGGCGCATCAGCCGATGTGCGATCGGCAATGTGCCGAGCCGGCCGCATTCGAGAGCGAGAAAAGCGATCTCGCTGACTGGATCAAGCTGGCGCAAATCGGCGCGAAACTCGAGGCAATCGATGATTTGCGGCGTCCCCTTGAGGTAGATGTGTTCGGGGCGCAGATCGCCGTGCCCATCGATCAGCCTCCGCTCCGCGATGCGCTGGCGAAACAACGACGCGCGGCGCAATACGAAAGCGTCGAGGCTTCGCATGACCGGCATCGCGACGCTGCGCAATCGCGGCTCGCCTACGCGCTGAATAGCTGCGCGCGCGCGCCGCAGCTCGCTACGGATCTGCGCGGATTGCGCCGGGGAGCCCAAAGTCGCCCGCGGCGCGCCGGCGAAGAACTGGGCGAGGCGCTGCGCCAAGGCCTCCAGCTCCGCGTAGTGCCAATCACCGCCCTCAAGGCGCTTGTCCAGCATGTGGTCGGCTTCGAGCCGCACCATCTTCACCAGCCAGTCCACCGGCGTGCCGTCACCGCCGAGCTTCAGGCTGCCGTCGGCTTCCTGGGTCAGCGCGACGAGGCCCAGATAAATTTTGGGCGCCAGCCGCCGGTTGAGCCGAGTTTCGGCCAGCGCATTGCGCTTTCGGGCCTCGACCGAGCGGAAGTCGAACCCTTCGCCACGGACCGGCTTCTTCAGCTTGTAAGCATGGGCTTCGGTGAGAAACACAAAGGAGAAATGGGTCTCAGCGACCTCGATCCGAGTGTCTTGTCCGGGATAGCTCTTCGGATCACCCAGAAAGTGGATTTTTTCGGTCATCGCCACATCGAGCGGCGCGATTCTTTCGCCGACCTCGGTATGACTTGAGAACCCCTCCGGCACGTTGCAATCACGGTCGCGGAACAGCCGAGGCGCGTTCCTTGCGGTCGAGCTCGGCTGCAAGGTTGCGCAGGCCTTCGGAAATCTCGACGGGATAGACGAACGGTTCCAGCCGTCTGAGGGACGCCGGCAGTCGCACGAGCTGATCGTGAGCGTGGAGGCGGATGGCTTCCAGCGACGCCGGTCGCCCGACCCGGCACCCAGCGCGCATCGCAGGCCGCAACAGGGCCTCGCCCTCGTGGCGCTCGTCCTCGAGCGTCACTGCATCGCCCGCGAACTCGCCGTCGCGATGGTGCGTCCGCCAGACCTGCTTTCGGCCTGGCCAGGTCGCCTTTCCTTGCGAACGCTTGCGCCGCGCAATACCGGCGTATTCCTGTAATTTATAGGCGCAGTCGAGGGCCGGCGCATCGGATGACGTGGTCAAGCTGGTGCCGACCCCGAACGAATCGATCGGCGCGTCGCGCAGTGCGAGCAATTGATCCTCGGCAAGGCCGCCGCTGGCGACGATCGCGATTTTGGGAAGACCGGCATCGTCGAAGATCCGACGAACCGTAAGCGCCGTCTCGGCGAGATCGCCGCTGTCGATCCGCACTCCGGAGACAGCTATCCCTTCGCCGGCCAGGCGATGCGCCAGCTCGGCCACGCGGCGCGCGGCGCGCTCGGTGTCGTAGGTGTCGATCAAGAGGACGAGATCGCGCGGTCGCGAGCGCGCGAAATTCTCGAACGCCGCCGCCTCGTCGTCATGCACTTGGATGAAGGAGTGGGCCATCGTGCCCTTGACCGGGATACCGAATTCGATCCCGGCGGCAAGCGTCGCGGTGCCGGCGAACCCGGCGATGTAGCTCGCCCGCGCCGCGAGTATCCCCGCCTCGGCCCCATGGGCCCGTCGCAACCCGAAATCGATCAATGGCTTGCCATTAGCGGCCAAGACCTGACGGGCCGCCTTGGAGGCGATGACCGTCTCGAAATGGACGAGATTGATGAGCCGAGTCTCCACCAGCTGCGCCTGCGGCAGCGGCGCGATCACCCGCAATATCGGCTCGTCGGGGAAGAACACCGTGCCCTCGGGCAGAGCATCGACATCGCCGGTGAAGCGAAGACCGAGGAGATAGTCGAGAAGCCGGTCGGGAAAGCTGCCGAGGCGGCGCAATGCCGCGACATCGGCTTCGGAGAACGCGCAGGTTTCAAGATAGGACAGCGCTTGCTCCAGACCGGCCGCCATCAGGAACCCTCGCCGCTCCGGCAATTTCCGTACGAACAGCTCGAACACAGCCACATCGGTCAGCCCGTGATCGAGATAGGCCGCCAGCATGTTGAGCTGATAGAGATCGGTCAGCAGCGGGGTTCGATCGATGTCCATGCGTTGCTCCCCGCGGATGCGGCTAGACTGAGGATCCGTGCCTGCTTTGCCAGCCTCCGTCAGTCCAGTCTTCCATATGCGATCTGGCGCGGCTTGCGTTTGATCTAACGCAACTCTGCGAGAGCAGTTGGACGACTCACCGCGCGCGCCCGAGGCTTGCAACCGTATCGTGTAATTTTTGAGCGATGTGGGTGTATTGCTCCTCTGGGCTTGCGCCCGGTGTCGCGTGAAATTCGATCGGCGCTCCAAATCGGAGGGCGACCGGGTGTAGCCGCGGCCACTTGCGCCCCCGCGGCAACGCTTCGAAGGTTCCTTGGATATACGCCGGCACAACCGGGCGCCCTGTCTCCGCCACGATCTTGCCGATCCCGGGAAGAAAGCGCTGGAGCTCTCCCGTCGGCGAGCGCCAGCCTTCCGGAAACCAGATCAGCGCGTTCCCGGCCGCAAGCACTGTGCTGGCACGGGCCAGCGCTTCGGCAGGCTTGCGCTCGTCGACGGGAAAGACGTGCAGGGCGCGCCAAAAAGGCCCCGAAAATGGAATCCAAAACAGGTACGCCGCGTCGCCGCCCCAAAACACTTTGCGCATATGGCGGTAGGGCAAAGCGGCAGCGAGGGCGAGCGGGTCGAGATCGCTCACGTGATTGGCGACGACGATGTAACTGCCCGGCGGTGGAAGCGCATCTCGCCCCGCCGTCCGGAGTCGAAAGACGAGTCGCATGATCAGCCAGGTAACGCCATATGCCGCCAATCCCACCAGCCTTCCTGCCGGGCCAACGGGCCGAAGCAAAGGCGGCAGCAGCGATGGCTCTGCCTCCTCGCCGCTGATCGGCGCCGATTGGGCCGCTGTCGCGATCGCCTGCAGGAGGTCGCGCACGGTCTCGGTTTCGGCGAGATCGGCCTCATTCACCCGAATGTGAAAGCGCGCCTCCAGCTCGAGCGCCAGCGAGAGACGCTCTAGCGAGTCGATGCCGAGATCGAGAAGCGGGCTTGCGTCGAGCGACGAGAAGCGTGTCGGATAGCGCGTTCTCAGCAGCTCCCACACCTCGTGAGCCGGTGAGGCGGCGAGGAAGGCACGGTCCTCGGCTGAAAGTTCCTCGGGTTGCGTGGCTGCGCCCGTGCGCGCCGCTCGGTACAGTTCGGGCAGCAGAAACCGCCGGTATTTTCCCAGCCGCGTGCGCGGCAGCGGCACCCGGGCTATGGCAAACCCCGCGAGCCGCTGGTAGGCGGGCAAGTCACGTGAAATTTCGGCGAGCGATATCCGCAGCGCATCCTCGATCGCGAGGCGGCCAGCCGCCTGCATCGCTTCGATGTTCGGTCGAACCAGGGCAACGAGCGAACCGGCCTGCTCGAGCACGGCGATTTCCTCGACGAACGGCGAGGCGGCATATTTTCGTTCTAGGTCTTCGGGAAAGAAGTGCTTGCCGCCGCCGAGGACGATCAACTCCGTCGCCCTCCCGGTTACCGATAGGAAGCCGTCAGCGTCGAGGGTGCCAAGATCGCCGGTCTGGAACCAGCCGTCCGCGGTAAAGGCCGACCGCGTGGCTTGGGGATTGTTGCGATAGCCCGAAAAGACATTGGGCCCTTTGAGCTCGATCTCGCCGACGCCGGAGGGGTCAGGCACGGCGATGCGAACCTCACCCCGTTGAAGCGCCCTGCCTTCACTACCAATGCGTTGGCGGCGGGGCAGGTTGCCGGTGAACATCGATGCGGTCTCAGCCAGCCCATAACCGCTCAAGACCAGCCAGCCGAGCGCCTCCAATTTCCAGGCCAGGTCCGGATCGATGCGGGCCCCACCGACAACGAGAAGTCGGAGATCCGGCGCGAATCGCGCGTGCAGGCCGCGGAAAACCCAACGGCCAACGCGGATGCCAAAGCCGTGCCGCAGCCAACGCGAAACGGCAAGAAGTGCCCGGAAGCCGCGATGAAACCAAGCGCCGCGCGCCGCGACCCCGGCGTCTACCGCGGCGAAGATTGCGGCGTAGAGCCGGGGTACGCCGACGACCGCACTGACCTGTGCTGCCCGCAGCGCATGGGCAAGCTCGGCGCCAGCCACTGCCTCCGGCAGGACCACCGTCGCGCCGCTGATTAACGGCATCAGCAGCCCAATGACAAAGGGATAAACATGATGGAGTGGAAGCGGTAGCAACACCCGATCGGCCGGGCCGATCAGGTGTTCCTCGCGCAGAGCGCTGAGATTGGCCCAGATGTTCGCGCTCGTCAGCGTGAAGCATTTGGGTGCGCCGGTCGTGCCCGACGTGTAGACGAGCGCAGCCGGATCGTCGGTTCCGGCCGCCACAAGGGGCCTGGTCTCGTCGGCCAGAAGCCCGCGCCAGTCCCGTAGCGGCGACCGGCTCTCCGCGGATTGATCGATGATGAAGATGGTGACTTGCCTTTTCCGCGGCTTCAGCGCGCTAGCGTGTGCTGCGGTCGTGAAGAGATAGCGGCAGCCGGCGTCTCGCAGGATCGCTGCAGCATCCTGTGGGCCCGCAAGGTCGTCGATCGTGATCGCGAGAGCGCTGAGCGCGCCGAGCGCCAGCCGGACAATGACCCACTCGGGACAATTGGGCGCCCATAAGGCAACCGGAGTACCGGGCAGGAGGCCGGCATCCGCCAGTCCGCTCGCCAGGCGCATGCTGTCTGTAGCGAGATCTCCATAGGACCGGGTCTGCGCCTGCCCGCCCACGAAGCTGATCAGGGCGGGGTGCGATCCCCGCGCATCCATCTCGTCGAGCAGCTTCCGCAACGTCCAGCCGCCGGCCACAATTTGCCGCGGGGCGTCACCCTTTGGCTCGGGGGTTAGTACTGCGGCTTCCCGCGGCATCACGCTTCGCGTCGCGGCGGCCTGAACAGCCAATAGCTGATCGCGAACAAGATCGCTGCCAATGCGAATGCGATGAGCCCAATCCGCGTCGCGAATGCCCAGAGATAATTCGTCAGCGACCCGATCGCCCTTTCAAGATCGTCCGGATAGCCCGGTCGCCCCGACCAGGGTTCGTCCTGGACCTGAAAGCTGACGCCCACCACAGCGCTCAGCATGCCGTTGACCAGGCATCCGCGCGCCCATACGGATTTTGTCGACGGCGCGTGTGCGGCAAGCCAAATCCCGACAAGAGAACCCAGCACTGCAAGGGTCAATGGAGCCGTAACAACGGGTGCGTTTGCGCTCGCGGCGAAGGCCATAAGCAATAGGACGCTGAAATTCCCTATCATGATGAGGGCGAGGGAGCGAGTGCGTGCGAAGTGCGGCATGGTGATGAGCAGCCTTTCGGCGAATGCCGGTGGGAACCCGTCGAGCCGGTTAACCGGGGAAGCCGACGGTCTGGGCGAAGGTGACGAATTGTTCAGGCGGCAGTGCCAGTTTCTTTTTCAACTCGTCGTAGGGCACCGCGCCGCGAAACACCGTCGCCAATCCCGCGGACGCGCAAAACAAGTAGACGTTCTGCCCGATGAACCCGGTATCGACCGAAGCGTAGAGCCGGCGCTCTTCGGGGCTGATGTCGGTCATCCTCTCGCCATGTGCGACGTAGATCAAGTTGAGCGGCGCGCTTTCGACGAAGTCCTGCAAGCCTGTTTGGGCGCGGATATCATCCTGCATGTACGGCTGCAGCTTGTGCATTTTGGGCTCATAGAGCCATACGCCGTCCGCCATCGCCGCATAAATGTCGATCACCATGATATGCCGCCAGTAGGGTGCGGTTCGCTCGCCCGTCGCAGGGCGATTAACACCGTTAGCCGCCCATAACAGGTCGGAGAGGAGTTGCGGCGACAGCGGCTCGCGCGCATAGGCTCGCGTCGAACGTCTCAGCATCAACGCCTCCATCAACGGCTTGCCGCCCTGATGCGCCGGCGCCGGAAGGTCCAGAACCGGCAGTTCCGCCGCTGCCAAAATCGCGTGAGGAAGGGCGACGGCCGCGCCGCTCGCGACCGCCCCAAGAGCCATCGTGCGCCGTGTCATCATTTTTGCTCCGTATGCTGCGATCCGCGCGCAAGGATCGCGGTGACCTCGGCGTCGCTCACCTGATGGAAGTCGCGGTAGTAGAAGCCGATCGCACCAAGACCGGCGGGTATTTCGAGACAGACAACCTCATCGGCCTCCGGCCGCAGTCTGGCGAGCGTATCCGGCGCAGCGACCGGTGCGGCAAGAACCAGCCAGGACGGATTGCGGCGGCGCGTTGCTTGCAGCGCCACCCGCATCGTCGCGCCGGTCGCGATCCCGTCATCGACGACGATCGCGGCGCGCCCCGAGGCATCCATCGGTGCGCGGCCAGCGCGATAGACGCGCCGGCGCCGCTCCAGCTCGTCGAGCTGACGGGCGGTTTCCTCCGTTATGTAATCCTCAGGGATCGCCAGTTCAGCTACCAGGTTGCGGTCGATGAAGACTTCCGGGTCGTCCCCGTCGGTGACGGCACCGAGCGCGAGTTCCGGCTGCCAGGGGACCCCGATTTTGCGCACCAGCACGAGATCGAGCGGCGCGCCAAGAGCCTGGGCAACCTCGAGCCCGACGGGAACCCCGCCGCGCGGCAACGCCAGCACGACCGGGTTGCGGTCTTTCAGATGCAGGAGCTTCTCGGCGAGCTGCCTCCCCGCGTCACTTCGGTCGCGAAACATCATGCCGGCACCTTGGCCGCGTGCGCGACGAACCAGTCGCGGGCCAGGTCGACGACGGTTGCAAGCGCGCCAGGTTCCTCGAAGAGATGCGTTGCGCCAGGTACGACGAGGAGTTGTTTCTCGCACCGCAACTCGGCGAGCGCCGCGCGGTTGAGATCGATCACCAGCGGGTCAGCACCGCCGACGATCAGCAATGTCGGTGCTCTGACTCTCGAAAGATCGGCGCCTGCGAGATCGGGGCGTCCGCCGCGCGAGACGATCGCAGCGACCGGCCAGGTATTCGATGCCTCGGCTACGAAAGCCGCCGCCGCACCCGTACTGGCGCCGAAGTAACACGCCGGCATCGTCACTGTATCGGGTTGCTGCTTGACCCACGCCGTCGCCATCAGCAGACGTTCGGCCAGTAGGCGAATATCGAACACATTGCGGCGGTCCTGGGCTTCCGCCTCGGTCAGCAGATCGAGCAGCAGGGTGGCGAAACCGGCCTCGCGCAGCGCCGTGGCCACAAAATTATTGCGCGGGCTGAAGCGGCCGCTGCCGTTACCATGGGCGAACAGGACGATCCCCACGGCGGCGTCCGGCAAGCCCAGCACACCTTCGAGCCCCATCGGGCCGACGGTGACATTACGGGTCCGACCAAGCCGAGCGGCCGCCGAGAACGTCATTGGACGCCGTTTCCCCGCGACGCTTCGCGCCACAACTCGCGGACCTGCTTTGGCCAGGCGTCGAGGATGTGATCGATTTGTCCCGGATCTAGCCGCTGGTCGATGACCCGCAACACCTTCAGCGCCACCTGCTCCGCATTTTGGAGCTCGTCATGACCTCGAAGTTCCTGCCGCATCGACTCGGCAAAATCCTCCGCGTGCGCCGCCTTGAATCTGGCCGCTGACGGGTGCCATCCTTCGTAATAGATGCCGCGGACCAGCGTTGGCAACCCGGCCCCGAAATGGGCAACCAGCTCTACCGGAAGACGATCGCGCAGCGCGTGCAACGTTGCGCGCAACGCCGCGTAGGCGCCGCGCTCATTGTCGAAGCCGAGCTCCCGCTCGATCTCGTGCAGCCACTCGTGAGTGCGTTGCACCGAGGTATCGAGAATAGCAACGTTGCTCATGATGCCCTCCAGTCCTGTCTGGCAGTGTCGATGAGGGCAGATGCCGCGTGGCTCATTGCGCCTCTGCACTCAGCCTATTCGCCGACGCGGGGTTCCGAATTGATGCAGGTCAACGATCGAGTGGATATGAGGCGTCGGCTTTCATGACCGCCGGAGACACGGGTTGATCCACGTCAAGGCCCGGCAACCGCGATGCCCTACTCTTCGGAGGAATCAGCGGGGGCATCTCGATGGAACAATCCGCCGCGTTATTGTTTGCACTGGAAGGCTCCCGCCTTTATGGCGGACGCGTGGCATCGCGCCTGGAATGGCCGTTGAGCGCACATGAGGAGCGGGCTTTCGAAGACGGCGAGCACAAGACCCGTCCACTCGTCGAGGTCAGCCGGCGCGACGTCTTTGTTATTCACTCGCTCCACGGCAACGAGGATGCCAGCCCCAACGACAAATTGTGCCGGCTGCTGTTCTTCATCGGCGCGCTGAAGGACGCGGGGGCGGCGCGGGTGACGGCGGTGGCGCCCTACCTCTGCTACGCCCGCAAGGACCAGCGCAGCCAGCTGCGCGATCCGGTCACGACCAAGTACGTCGCCCGCATGTTCGAGGCGTGCGGCGCCGAT
>Ga0181530_10003096_pt1 | contig 18944 bp, 16 predicted proteins | sample PEATcosm2014_Bin_42_FD_119769 | JGI IMG/M metagenome (GOLD analysis project Ga0181530, IMG submission 119769) | Peatland microbial communities from MTU Mesocosm Facility, Houghton, MI, USA - PEATcosm2014_Bin10_60_metaG | ecosystem: Environmental > Terrestrial > Soil > Wetlands > Peat | place... | reverse complement strand
TGGCTCATCAGACCTTCACCGACACCGATCATCTCGACCGTGCCGTTCATAACGCCGTCACTGAAATGAACATCGAGCGCCAACGGTTACCGTGTACCTACCTGAGAATCGCTGCTTAGGCGCACACAGCTTTGATGATGAATTTGAAAAATTCCACAAACGCGCGCAGGAGTTAGCAGAGAAATGAAATCGCATTGTACATGACCCTTGGATTGTAAAATTTACTGGACTTCCGCAACGGTTTGAGCGTACCGCACGACGCAAATTACGAGTAGTTGCAATTGATGTTCCGAGAACCGAGTTAGGCAAATGCCTGATCCAAATCCGAGAACACGTTGAAAGATTGCAGCGCCTACATGAGAGAGTTATTGGCGAAGTGCTCTTCTCATAACCATATCTAACTCTTTATTATTATACATTATTATTTTTGCTTGTTTTTATTATAGTGACTGGCATAAAGTTCCAGAAGTTACCTTAAATTTATCATCATGTGGCGGCCGTTAGCCCGGATTTTAGTCAATGCGGTTGCCTATGCAAAAGGGATCGAAGAATTTTTGCCACCCACTCAATCGCCTCTTGAATGCGAGAACAAAACACGTACATGAGAGCGCATGTTCCCGCGGCTCCTCAAATCCCTCTCGGCCCGGTTCGCCGCCGCCCTCCGCTGCTGGCGCGGACGCTCAGCCGTCCGCGCCGCCGCGCGAGATGACATTGATGAGCGCCTGCTGGCCGCGATCGACCGCTTCGAGCGCGCGTTCGAGTGCCCGGGGCAGCTCCTGCGGGTCCTCGACCCGCTCGCCGTAGCCGCCGGCGGCTTCGCACACCGTCTCGAACGCCGGCAGGTCGTCGAGGTCGATGAACGGCGACTTGTTGCTCTTTGCCGCCTCGCCGTCCGGATACATGCCGAGCGTCGCGCGGCGCACCGCGCCCCACATCGCGTTGTTGATGACGATCGTCAGCACCGGCAGCTTGTGCATCGCCGCCGCGTGGTGCACCGCGACCGGGTTCGAGAAGATGTACGACCCGTCGCCGAGGATCGGCGAGGTCTAGCCGGTAGCGGCCGGGTCGAGGCCGGCAATCTCCGCCACGATCGCGAACGAGCGCTTGCGTTTGGCGTGATCAAAGATGTTGGCCGTCACCATCAGCTCATCGGCGCCGGTGCGGCGGATGAAATCGTCGAGTTGGCGTCGTACCGTTTCCGGCCCGCCGACAACCGCCGCGCCGAGCGCGTCTTCGACCACCGCGCGCCTGTAGGGGTCGAGCGTAGCCTCGAAATCCGCGACCGGCGGCGGTACCCGGCTCGGATGGCCGATGCGGTTGTTGAGGGTCGATTGCAGCAGCGACGAGAAGAGGAATCGCGCCTCGGTGTCGGTTTCCGCGGCGACGACGGTAACCCCGAGCATGATATTGGGCGCCGCCAGTTGCGCCGACGGCCGGAACCGGTCGCGATAGATCGCGATCGCCTCCATCAGCGCGGCCGGCGCGAAATGCGAGGCGAAGGCGAAAGGCAGACCCAGATACGCCGCAAGCTGTGCGCCGAAAAGGCTCGACCCCAGGATCCAGATCGGCACATCGAGGCCGGCGCCAGGGACCGCCTGCAGCCGCTGGCCGGGCTCGACCGGGCGGAAATAACCCATCAGCTCGACGACATCTTGCGGGAACTGGTCGGCGTCGGCGAGCAGGTTGCGGCGCATCGCGCGAGCCGTGAGCTGATCCGAACCCGGCGCCCGGCCGAGGCCGAGCTCGACCCGCCCGGGATGCAGCGCGGCCAACGTGCCGAACTGCTCAGCAACCATCAGCGGCGCGTGATTTGGCAGCATGATGCCGCCGGCACCGATGGTGATGCGGCTGGTGCCCGCCGCCACATGGGCGAGCGCCACCGCGGTCGCCGCACTCGCGATACCCGGCAGATTGTGATGCTCGGCCATCCAGTAGCGGCGGTAGCCAAGCGCTTCGACATGCCGCGCGAGATCGAGCGAGTTGCGCAGCGACTGACCGGCGTCGCCGCCTTCGGTGATCGGGGAGAGATCGAGAACGGAAAGCGGGACCATCGGCACGATTGTCCCCCGCGATCCCGCGGCCCGCAATCGGTTTCACTCGCCTCCGGACCGGGCGCGGTGTTGTCAGCGGCATCACAGTTGGCCAAAAAATTATGATGTTCGGAGGGAGGGGCACCCGGGAATGTGCCCCCCAGCGTCCTTGTCGCTGCATCGGATGCGCGGTACCGTCCGGCAAACGAAGCCCGGCGCGCATCCTGATCGGGCCTCGCGAAACGCCAGGATGGCGGCGCGGCACTGCGGGCTGCGTTACCGGACGGCTCGCCGGCATCGGAGGCAATGTGGCTTGCGACGACGCCATCGACCTGTTCCTCGCGCGGGCCTCCGAGGCTCCCGCGCGCCCGGCGGTCGTCACCGATAGCGGTTCCCTGGGATACGCCGCGCTCGCCGGGCTTGCGCGGCGTCTGGCGGCGGTATTCGCCCACTTCCCCGAGCCGCGGGTGCTGATCGCGCTGCCCGCGGGAGCGGACGCCTACGCCGCTATGCTCGGCGCCGCGCTCGCCGGCGGATACTACACGCCGGTCAATATCGACGCGCCGCCGCTCAAGCTGCGTCGCATCGCCCGGCTGCTGCAGCCCAACGTCATCCTCGCCGATGACGCGCTGGGTCCCTTGTTGCGCGAGGAGGCGCCCGCGGCGATCCTGGTCGACCCCGCCGCCCTACCCGCCACGCCTTTTGCCGCCGAGCGCCGCCGACGCCATGCGATCGCCTACGTCATCTTCACCTCCGGTTCGACCGGCGACCCGAAGGGGGTGATCATCCCGCGCGCCGCGCTCGACCATTACGTCGGCTGGATGCGGCGCTCGCGCATGTTCACCCCGCAAGACCGGGTGTCGCAATACGCCAATATCGGCTTCGATTTCAGCGTGATGGAGATTTACGGCGCACTCTGCACGGGCGCGACCTTGTTTCCGGTGCTGGGTCAAGGCAGCCGGCTGTTCCCTGCCTCGATGATCGCGAGCGAGAAGATAACGGTATGGAGCTCGGTGCCGAGCGTTTTCAGCCTGATGATGCGCGCCGGCAGCGTCACCGAGGAGAACCTTGCCTTGCTGCGTTTGATGAATTTTTGCGGCGAGCCGTTGTTGCCGCAGCATCTGGAGGCGATCTTCCAGGCCTCCCCTCGGGTCGCGGTGCAAAACACTTACGGGCCGACCGAGGCCACGGTCTCGATGACGTCGTTGCTGATGACCGCGGCCGATTACCCGCGCTTCTGCCGCTCCAATGTCGCCCTCGGCGACTCGATCCCGGGGATGGGCCTCCATCTCGTCGGCGGCCGCCATCGCGATGAAGGCGAGATCGTGATCACCGGCCCGCAGGTCGCATCCGGTTATTGGCGGGATGCGCAGCGCACGGCCGAGCTCTTCCGCGAGGTCTCGATCGACGGTGCGGCGATGACCGGCTATTTCACCGGCGACTGGGCCGAACGCCACGACGGGCACGTCTACTTCAAGGAGCGGCTCGATTTTCAGGTAAAGATAAAGGGTGTTCGCGTCGAGCTCGATGAGGTGGCGGCGGCGCTGCGCGAAGTGGGCTGGCCGGTCGTGTGCGTTCTGAAGCGCGACGGTGATCTGATCGCGGTCGTCGAGCGATGCGGCGGCGCGATGTTCGATCGCCGCGCGTTGATAAACGCGCTCGCCGCACGGCTCGAGGCTCATGCGATCCCCAAGACGATCCACCTCATCGACGAGATACCGCGCAATGAGAACGGCAAGATCGATCGCCGCGCCGTCGCGGCCTGGCTCGACACCGCGGAGTCCGAGCGCGCAATCTGAGAATGCGACCATGGTAGTGCGCGTATAGCTCACTCATAGCTATTCGCAGCGGTCCCGCGACGCTCTTCTTCGTGCGAGTGGCAGCGATGGCACGAAGGCATCGAAGGTGATTGTCCACCTCATATCGTCGATGTCTGGAACATCATATATCACTAGAAAATAGGCAAACATCGCTTCTACACGTTGACCATCTGGTGTAGGTACGCTAACGCTCACCTGTCCAGCGCCTAGGGCCAAAGCACTCCCGATCCCGATCCTGTGGCCTCGTATTGCCGAGTATCGATTTCAATAACGCTCCGGGGCCGTCGTGACCTTCTTGTTGGTTTCACTCGCTCTGTTATGGCTTGGCGGCGCGGTTGCAGCGGGCCTGCGGTCGCGCCCGGAAAGCGGCCAGCTTGCCGGACAGGCGGGGGCAGTTGCCGGCTCGGCGCTCGGGTTGTTCGCCGCGATCGGCGTGCTGATCGGCGGCAAGGCGGAAACCCTATCGGCAAGTTGGCCAATGCCGGGCGGCGGCCTGCATATCGAAATTGACACGCTGTCGGCGTTCTTTCTGTTGCCGGTGTTCGGCCTGTCGCTGCTGACCGGGATTTATGGCCGCAGCTATCTCGAAGGCCGGGAGGGCGCCGCCGCCGCGGGGAGCTGGTTCCATCTGAACATGCTTACTGCAGCGATGGCGCTGGTGATCGTCGCGCGCGACGGATTACTGTTCCTAGTGGTCTGGGAAATCATGGCGCTCAGTTCATTTTTTCTCGTCATTTTTGACGATCGCCGTGAGTCCGTTCGCTACGCGGCGTGGATCTATCTGGCCGCGACGCATTTGGGCACCGCGTTTCTGCTGGTGCTGTTCGTGCTGCTCGGAACGCTCTCCGGAAGCTCGGATTTTTCAGGATACCCCGCGGTTCTCCAGGGTGACCCAACGCTGTCGTCGGCAATCTTTGTGCTTGCGCTGATCGGGTTCGGGTCGAAAGCCGGGATCGTCCCGGCGCATGTCTGGCTGCCCGAGGCGCACCCGGCCGCGCCCAGCCATGCCTCGGCGTTGATGTCTGGGGCGATGATCAAGGTCGGGATCTACGGGCTCGTTCGCATCCTCACCTTTATGAGCGGGCCGCCGGCGTGGTGGGGCTGGGCATTGATTGCTGCCGGCGCGTCGAGTGGGGTGCTCGGGGTGTTGTACGCCCTGGCGCAGCACGATCTGAAGCGGCTGCTCGCCTACCATAGCGTCGAGAACATCGGGATCATCCTGATCGGCATCGGGATCGGTGTGCTCGGCTTGGCCTACGGCATGACGGCGCTGGCCGTTATCGGCTTTGCCGCCGGGCTGCTTCACGTCATCAACCACTCGATCTTCAAGGGGCTGCTGTTTCTCGACGCGGGCGCGGTGCAGCATGCGGCGCACAGTGTCGAACTCGAGGAGCTGGGTGGGCTCCTAAAGCGGATGCCGTGGACCGGCGCCAGCTTTCTGATCGGCGCCGCGGCGATCGTCGGCCTGCCGCCTCTGAACGGCTTTGTCAGCGAGTTCCTCGTGTTTTATGCGGGCTATCTCGGCGTCGTCGCGCCGAACCCGTCGATGGCGGCCGCGGGATTGATGGTGATCGTGTCGATGGGGCTGATCAGCGGTCTCGCCGCCGCCTGTTTCGCCAAAGCTTTTGGTGTCGTGTTCCTCGGCTCGGCGCGCGGCCGCGAAGCTGCGGAAGCGCATGAGGTGGCGCAGCCGATGCTGTTCTCGATGGCGGTGCTGGCGCTGCTCTGCATCGCGATCGGCATCGCTGCACCCTTGGTCGTGCAGTCTCTGGCGGGCGTGGTCGCGGCGACGACCGGACTGGCGCCGGTTCGGGTACACGCGGCCCTGGCGCCGCCCACCGGCTCGCTGACGGCGGCGCTCGCGGTATTCGCGGTCCTGGCTGCGGTGGCAGTGGTGGCGTGGGTCGCGCGCGACCGACGGCTCGCCGTCTCCGGCGTCCGGCGCGCCCCGGTCTGGGGCTGCGGTTTCCGGCGCCCGACGCCGAGAATGCAATACACCGCATCTTCCTTCGCCCAGCCGCTGGTGACCCAGTTTCGCCTGTTCATCAGGAACCGTGAGGCGCTTGTGCCGCCGACCGGCTATTTCCCCGCGTCCGCCTCATACGCGAGCGATAGCGGCGATCCGTTCCTCGGGCTCCTGTTCGCCCCCACTTTCCGCTGGTTTACCCGGGTCGTTCGCCGGATGAACGTCGTCCAACATGGCCACATCCACGTCTACGTGCTCTACGTCGCCGCGACGCTGATCGCATTGCTGGTTTGGGGCAAGGTTTGGGGCAGCCTCTGAGCCATGCCGGAATTGAATGCGTTCCTTTCGCCTTTGTGTGCTCTGGTGGTGGCGCCGCTGGTGCTGGGGATTATCAATCGCACCAAGGCTTTCGTAGCCGGGCGCCGCGGTCCGCCCCTGTTGCAGCCGTATCGCGATGTTGCAAAAGGCTTGCGCCGCGGCGCGGTCTACGGCGAGGCGACAAGCGCGCTGGTGCGGCTGGGTCCGGTGGTCAATCTCGGCGCACTGGTCGCCGGACTGCTGCTCCTGCCATTTGCCAGCGTGCCGGCCGTCATCGCGTTCCCCGGCGACGTCATCGTTCTCGTCGGACTGCTGGCGCTGGGAAGGTTTGCGACCGTACTCGCCGCGCTCGATACCGGGTCGAGCTTTGAGGGGATGGGCGCGAGCCGCGAGGTGCATTACGCGGCGATGGCGGAACCCGCGCTGCTGCTGGCGCTGGCGACGCTAACCCGAGTGACGGGGGCATCCTCGCTGACTGCCATCTATGGCGGGATCGGTGTCTCGACCTGGGGCCATGCACTGCCGACGCTCGCCCTCGTCGCGATGACGTTTCTGGTCCTCGAACTGGTCGAGAACAGCCGGATTCCCGCCGACGACCCGACCACGCATCTCGAACTGACGATGATCCATGAGGTCATGGTGCTCGACCACACCGGTCCCGATCTCGCGCTCATCCAATACGGCGCAGCCCTGAAATTGTGGCTTCTCGGCATGCTGTTCGTCGGCCTCGTGGTACCGCTGCACGGCGGAAACCTTTGGCTCGACGGCGGTGCGGCGCTGCTCGGCATGGCGGGGCTGGCGCTCGTCATCGGCGTCGTCGAATCGGCGATGGCGCGCTATCGCCTCGTCCATGTGCCCCAATTCATCGTCGGGGCAGCGACGCTCTCCGCCGTCGGCTTCATCGTCCTCCTCGTGTGAGAGATGGCTACCTCGCTCGCCACCATTCACGCCCTTGGGCTCTTGACCTGCTTCGCCTTGCTCGGCACCAGCCGGATCGGCGCCTGCATTCGCTGGCTCTCCCTGCAAGGAATCCTGTTCAGCCTGGTGCCGGTGCTCACCTATGACGACGGTCTCACCCTGCGGATCATCCTGCTTGCCGGGGGCAATATCGCGCTTAAGGGGGTGTTGTTTCCGCTGGTGCTGCTGCACTTGCGGGCGCGGACCAATTATCACCGCGAGGTCGAGCCGTTCGTCGGCTTTGTCGCCTCAATCCTGTTCGGAGTGGTGGCGCTGGCGGTATCGCTCGGCCTCGCGCGTGAGCTGCAGCCGGCGCTGAGCCATGCGCCCTTTCTCATGCTCGAAGCCGCCATCTTCCTGGTCTCGATCGGCCTCTTCCTGATCGTCAGCCGCCGCAACGCGCTGATGCAGGTGATCGGCTATCTGGTCATCGAAAACGGCATCTTCGTCTTTGCGGTCATAACCGTCGTCGAAACGCCGCTGCTGGTCGAGCTGGGCATCCTGCTCGACGCCTTCGTCGCCGTGTTCGTCATGGGCATCGCGGTGTTCCACATCACGCGCGAGTTCGGCACGGCGGATGTCGATCAGCTGACGACGCTAAGGGGCTAGCGGCGTGCAGACCGGCTACTCGATCATCGCGATGCTCGCCCTGGCGGTGCTGGGGGCGGTAACCTGCCTCCTGCTGTCGCGGCCGCGCCAGATTCTCGGCACGACCGTTATCGTCTCGGCATTAGTACTCGGGCTGGCGGCGTATCTCTGGATTGGCGTGCTTGGCGCCGGGTTCGTGACGGCGGCGGAGGAATGGTTCTACGTCGACGCCTTCTCGGCGTTCCACCTGATCGTCCTCACCCTAGTCTTCTTGCTGTGCTCGGTCTTTGCCTGGGTCTATTTCTCCAACGAGGCTGGCGAACATCCGTTTTCCCGCCCTGTCGCGCGCCGCTTCGGCGCGCTGTGGCTGGGTTCGCTCGCGGCGATGACCCTGGTCCTGGTGTCGAACAATATCGGTATCATGTGGGTCGGGATGGAGGCGACGACGCTGTTGAGCGCGTTCCTGATCTCACTTTACCCCACCCGCCTGTCGCTCGAAGCGATGTGGAAATACCTGCTGATCTGCTCGGTCGGGATCGCCTTCGCCTTTATCGGGACGATTTTCGCCGCGGCCGCGATCCAGAGCGCGGGAGGCGTCCAGGCCGAGGCGCTGTTCTGGACCCGGCTCGCCTCACCCGACGCGCATCTCGACCCCACCCTGATGAAATTTTCCTTCCTCTTCGTCCTGGTCGGCTATGGCACCAAGGCCGGGCTGGCGCCGATCCATTCGTGGCTTCCTGATGCGCACAGCCAAGCTCCGGCGCCGGTCTCGGCGATGTTTTCGGGGTTTCTGCTGAATACCGCGCTTTACTGCATCATGCGGTTTGTGCCACCGGTGCGGAATACCCTGGGCGCCGGCTTCGCCGACGGCCTGCTGGTTTTTTTCGGTGCTTTGTCCATCGTGGTCGCCGCCGGCTTCATCGTGTTTCAGCGCGATGCCAAGCGGTTCCTCGCCTATAGCAGCGTCGAGCATATCGGCATCATCACTCTCGGCTTCGGGCTGGGGCCGCTGGGCACCTTCGCGGCGCTGTTCCACATGTTCAATCATTCGCTGTCGAAGTCGCTGGCCTTCTGTGCCGTCGGAAGGCTCGGGCAGCAATACGGCAGCCATGACATGGGAATACTGTCGGGCGCCTTGCGCAGCGACAGGCTGTGGGGCTTGGCCCTTCTCGGCAGCATCCTGTCGCTGATCGGCGCCGCGCCGTTCGCGATCTTCATGAGCGAGTATCAGTTGCTGCGCGCTGCCGTCAGTGATGGCGCCTGGGTGGTACTGGCCGTCTTCCTCATTGCCGGCAGCGTCGTCTTCGTCTCAGCGTTGGGACACCTGATCGGAATGGCATTCGGCGATCCCAAATCGCCGGTTGCGCCGTCTCGCATCCGCCTGCCGGCGGTCGTTGTTGTCGTGCCGGCGCTGGCCTTGCTGCTGTTCCTCGGGCTGTGGTTGCCGCCATGGCTGCTTGACGCGATTGGCCGCGCCGTCGCGGTGGTGGGCGTCCACACATGACGTTGCTCACCACCGGCAATTCGATACCCAAGCCGATCGCCGCAATCCCCGTGCTGGACAACGACCGCTTTCGCCAGGAGGTGCTGTCGCAGATTGGCGGCGGGCGGCGGCTTCTGCTGCTGACCGTGATTCCGGGCCCCGATAAACGGCTGCTGGCCGCGTTGGCCGACGACGCAATCGGCGAGATCGGCCTTTTATCAACCGTCGTGGCCGACTCCTATCCAGCACTCACCCCCGATTGCCCGGCCGCCCACTATTTCGAGCGCGAAATTCAGGAACAATTCGGCATCCGGTCAGAGAGTCATCCCTGGCTCAAACCGGTGCGATTTCCGCATGGCGGCGCGGCGATCGAAGAGACCGAGTTCTTCAAGGTTGCCGGGGCCGAGGTCCACGAAGTGGCGGTCGGTCCGGTCCATGCCGGGGTCATCGAGCCGGGACACTTCCGTTTCAATTGCCACGGCGAGCGGGTGCTCCATCTCGAAATCTCGCTGGGCTATCAACACCGCGGCGTCGAGGCGGCGATGCGTGGCAGCCCACACAAGCGGAGCATTCACCTCGCCGAGACCGTCGCCGGCGACACCAGCGCGGGTCACGCGACCGCCTATTGCCAACTGATCGAGGCGTTGTCAGACACCGAATGCTCGCCGCGGGCGATCGCGCTTCGCGTCGTCGCGCTCGAATTGGAGCGCATCGCCAATCATATCGGCGACCTCGGCGCGCTCGCCGGCGATGTCGGTTTCCTGCCGGCGGCGGCCTATTGCGGCCGGCTGCGCGGCGATGCGCTAAACCTGACCGCGCAATTGTGCGGCAGTCGGCTGGGCCGCGGCTGGATTCGGCCGGGCGGCGTTGCCCACGAGCCGGGTGCCGAAGCTCTCGGCGAGCTCAAAACCCGCCTGATCGATACAGAGCGCGACATGCGCAACGCGGTAGACCTCTTGTGGAAATCGTCTTCGGTGAGGGCGCGGTTCGAGAATACGGGTATCCTGACCCGACAGACCGCCGTCGATCTCGGCATTGTCGGCCCACCCGCTCGCGCCAGCGGCATCGATAGAGATTGCCGACGGGACTTCGCTGGACCGGCCTACCGCGACTACCAACCGATCATCGCGGTCGGCGAGAGCGGCGACGTCTTCGCTCGCGCCATGCAGCGTTGGCAGGAAATCGACAGTTCGCTTGGGCTGTTGCACCGGCCACTCGACGACCCCGGAACGGGCGACACGATTGCGCCCATGAGAGCATTGGCGCCGGACCATGTCGTGTTGTCGCTGGTCGAAGGCTGGCGAGGCGAGATCGTGCATCTCGGCATCACGGACGCTGCAGGCCGCTTGTCCCACTACAAGATACTCGATCCCTCGTTCCGTAACTGGTTCGGCTTGGCAATGGCGATGCGCGGTCAGGCGATCTCCGATTTCCCGCTCTGCAACAAGAGCTTCAACCTGTCCTATTGCGGACACGATCTCTAAGGGCACCAGCGAGACATGTTCAAGGCTTTGAAGGCTCGAGCCCGACAGGGATACCGCACAGCCGCGTATCCTGCCGAGGAGCCGTCTTTACCGTCGCTGTTCCGCGGCCGACCCAGGTTTGAGGCGGACAAGTGCACAGCCGGTTGCAAGCGTTGCGTCGATCTCTGCCCGACCGACGCGCTGAGACTTACCAGTATCGGGCCGCAGCTCGACCTCGGGCGGTGCATTTTCTGTGGCGAGTGCGCCTCCGCGTGTCCCGAGGGCGCGATCGAATTCACCCGCGATTGGCGGCTCGCGGCATCGGCGAGGACCGAACTCTTCTTGGCCGACGATCGACAGCCGCATGTCGAGGCCCTCCGCCGCGAATTGCGACGGCTGCTAGGCCGTTCGCTGCGCCTCCGCCAGATCAGCGCCGGTGGCTGCAATGGCTGCGAGGCCGAGGTCAATGCACTCGGCAATGTCGTGTTCGATGCCAGCCGCTTCGGAATAGATTTCGTCGCATCGCCGCGGCATGCCGATGGAGTGCTGATCACCGGCCCGATCACCGAGAATATGCGCGAGGCGACCTTGCGAACCTATGAAGCAGTCGCCGCTCCAAAGCTCGTCATCGCCGCCGGTGCGTGCGCGATATCAGGAGGGATTTTCCGCGGGCATCCCGAGGTTTGCGATGGAGTTGAGGCTCTGCTGCCGATCGACCTCTATATTCCGGGGTGTCCGCCGCATCCCTTTACGATACTTGACGGTCTGCTGCGCCTGTTGGGTCGACTGTGATCCACGCTCTATCTACAAATTATAATGGTTGAAACATCATCAAGAACTTATGGGCCAGCCATAATCGGTGCTCAGCATGTTGAGCCGACATTATCTATTAGTGGAGCCCGGTATTGCTGACTGCAGCGCAAATGAGAGCCGCCCGGGCGCTGGTAGGAATGGAGCAGAGGGCGTTGGCGCAAGCGTCCGGGGTCTCGCTTCCGACGATCCAGCGCATGGAGGCCAGCCAAGGCGTCGTTCGTGGCGTCATCGAAAGCCTGATGAAGGTCATGGGGGCGCTTGAGGCCGCCGGGATCGAGTTCATCAACGAGGGCGCCACCAGCTCCAGCGGCGGCAGGGGCGTGCGGCTTCGAAGTCGGGCGAGCTGACCCTTCTTCTTGGGCGAGGACTTCACCTACGACATCAGCCCAGCACTCAGCTGGTCAGCGCCACGATTATCGCGGGCACCAGCCGAAACAATGTGATGTCAGCGACGCAGCGTCCACTGTTTGACGCGTTCCAACAAACCCCCGGCTCGCGGCCGCGCGGGAGAGCCGCCTGCCCATGAGCCCGAGAATAGCATGGCCAGCAATCGGCCGCTCTGGGTCACCCAAACCAGAAAGAGAACATAGATCGTCGCGGCTGCCCAAAGGCTCACGAGCACCCCCCCGGGATGACGTTTGCACCATTGTAGCCTTGTGTTCGCCCCGAAAAATGAAAATTTCCCTAAGCAGACTGGGCGGCGGCTCTCTGACCGAGCCCACTACTTCTTCAACTCCGCCAGAAAGCTGGGGGTCTCGATCATGCCGATCTGTGCTTGTTTCGAGACCATCGCGGCGCTTCCTGGAGAGCCCGGGGCGCCCTGAATTGGGCCAGACCGCTGGGTTACCAGTGCGGAATACACCCCGTCGGTCATCGTGCTCACGCGGGTCACTGCGGAGAACCCGGTGATTTCGGTTCCGGGCTTCACGGGGGCCGTGGCCGTCCAGGTGATATTGGGCGTACCCGGAATATCCATGGGAAACACCAGCGGGTACCCGCCCGCGGCGGGCGTTCTCCCGGTGGCTTCGGAGGTGAACTGCCAGCCGTCCGGCGTTTTCACCGATCCATCAACCAGACCGTAGAAATTGTAAATTGTGACGAAGTCGGCCGGAAGCTCATCACTCGCGGCCGGCCCCATCGTCTCGGTTTGATCGACCCTTACCGAGAAGTGATAGGTCGTCGTGCCATCCGCATTGCTCTCGACCTGCGTCACCGTCACCTGCGCCGCGTCCGCCGTAGCGGCCGTCACCAGCAGGAGTATCGCCGTCGTCGCCAGTCCCACACTGAGATATCGAAGCATGACGCGCTCCCGTCAGAGAAAGTCGGCCTAAGTGATCCTGCTTTCCAGGGTTCCCATTTTATAGAACGGTTTGCCGGCGAAGCGCTTTGGCAAGTAGCAATAGACATCGCCCTGCCAAAGCGCGAGGCCGCAATTATCGTTGTCGAGCGCTTTTACGTAACCAGCCGCCTCCATGCAATCGGGGACCTCCATTTGGAGATGCGCCAAGAGGGATCGCGTGTCTTCGCTCGGATGGTCATGTTGGGAGGCGAGGACGCATTGGTGGAGCTGCGTACCCTGCCCATCGAGCCCGCCAATCCATATGCGCGCCCCAACACCGAAGAGGCCGCTGGCAATGACGAGTCCGGCGACGAGAGCAGCCGCAAAAAATTCGCCGAATCACGCTATGCCCATATAGCAACCGCGGTCGATGGCACTCCAGCTCTAAACCGCGTCCGATCCGCGTTCGCCGGTGCGCACCGACGGCGTCGAAGCAACAGCGCTAGGGCGCGTCGCTGTAACGAATAACAGTTGGCGAAGTTCTGGAGGCCGCCTACCGTCAGCCGCGCGGCAATTGTCTCCAACCGGTTGGAAGCGTAATGGCCGAGCTCTCCCGGAAGAAGATTTTGATCATCGAAGACGAACCCGAAACGGCTGCCCTGATGGCAGAGGATCTGCAAGACCGCGGTTTTGAAGTCTTCGTCACCCATAATGGACAGGAGGGCCTAGCGGCAGCCGCGCGCGACAGGCCCGATTTAATCCTCTCCGACATCGGCATGGCGCGCATGTCCGGCCTCGAAGTGCTGTCGCGCCTAAAGGCGCTGGCGCCGCGCCGCGAGAATGTACCGTTCGTTTTTGTCACCGCTCGGGATGACCGGGAAGATGAATTGGGCGCAAGACGGCTGGGCGCCGACGATTACATCATCAAACCAATCGACTTCGATATCCTTGAGACAATTATCAACGCCCGCCTCGCCGGTGTCGCGCGGTCGGCCATATGGCCCGACGAGATCAAACTGAGCAATCGCGAATTGGAAATGCTGACATGGGCCGCGCGCGGCAAGACCTCGGCCGAGATCGCGGTGATTGCCCGCTTAACCAAGCGGACGGTCGACTTTCACCTAGACAACGTGCGCAGCAAGTTGGGGGTGAGCACGCGTGTCGAAGCCGTCGTCAAGGCCCTAAAGGGTGGGCTGGTCGTATTGTGAGAAATTAAAACCGACACCGGGAAGCTCGGCCTCGAACTCCTTTTGCAGCTGCGCGGTCAACATGTCCTTGGTGAACCCCGACGGCCACTCGTCATAGGGCTTCAAAGGCACGAAAAGCTCGACATTCGAAAACGGCGATGCGTCGCTGCCGTTATCGGGACGGCCGTGCTGCGATACCACGGTGATCACCTCGGGGTGCCTCAGCAGAATTTCTCGCATCTTTCGGGTCGCGTCGGTACCGGCGTTGAGCGACATCGTTTGCGGCATCGAGGCGCGGATCCAGTAATTTCCCTCCTCGAGGGCGGGGAGAAATTCCGACCCGAGATGGGGGATAAGCAGCCCCACGCCGACCAGGAACACGACACCGAGGGCGACGACCACCAGCCGCCAGGCGAGAGCCAAGCGTAACACCGGCGTGTAGATGTAGCGGATGCCGCGCACGAGAAACGTCTCGACTTCCTGAATGTGCTCCGGCATCAGATACGACGTCAGCACCGGGGTTATCGTGAACGTCGCGAGCAGCGCCCCGAACAGCGCATAGCTGTAGGTGCGCGCCATTGGGCCGAAGATTTGTCCTTCGACGCCTTGCATCGTGAACAACGGAACGAAAGCGGCGACGGTGATTGTCGCGGAGAACAGGATCGCCTTGTCGACCTGCATCGCGCTGATCAGGATGAGGCGCAGGCGATCGGTCCAAACGGGTCTGACCGAGTCGCTCCTCGGGTTCGTGGGATCAGGGCCCATCTGTCCTTCGGAGAGGTGCTCGAGGAGCATTTGGCGTTCGGCCAGCGGCGACTGAAAATTTCGGAAAACGTTTTCGACCAGGATCACCGCCGAGTAGACGATGATGCCGAAATCGACAGCACCAAGCGAAAGCAGGTTGGCGTCCTCTCCTCGGAGCACCAGAATGACGATACTGAAGAACAACGCGAACGGAATATTGGCGGCGACGACAATAGCGCTGCGCAAGTCGCCCAGAAAAATCCACTGGATCAGGAAGACCAGAACACAGCCGAATATCAGGTTGTGGAGAACCGTATGCGTGGTGACCGACACGAGCGAGCCGCGGTCATAATACGGCACCAGTTTGACCCCCGGCGGTAGCGTGCCGTCGGTATTCAATTTGTCGATGGTGGCCTTGATCCCGGGTAGGACGTCATTGGTATGATAGGTGCGGTTCATCACCACGATTGACGCGGCAATGTCATCTTCGTGGTCGCGGCCCGCGATCCCCAGCCGCGGGACATAGCCGACCTCGACGTTGGCGATGTCTTTGACCTGAACCGGGACGCCGTTTATCTGCGTGAGGACGATATTCCTGATGTCATCGACCTTATAGCCCTTGGTCAGGTCTTCATTGCCGCCATCATTGATCAGACCGACACCGCGAATATTGACCGATTGCTGACCCATGATGATCTCACGCCCGCCGACATTGATATTGGCGTTGCCAAGCGCGGTGATCACCTGCGGGATCGTCAGGTTATAGCCTTCGAGTTTGTTGAGGTCGACGTCGACATTGAATTGCTTGGTCGTGCCGCCCCAACTGTTGACCTGAACAACGCCATACGCCGTGAAGAGGCGGCGCAAGGCGACCCAGTCCTGTATCGTCCGCAGATTGGTCAGGCCGAAATGCGGGGGCCCGACAACCTGATAGCGATAGATCTCACCCACGAGGCTCGATTGCTGGATGCTGGGAGTCTGGTTCGCCGGCAGGCTGACGTTTTGCTGAAGGCTCAACGCGGCCTGGGTATAAGCAAAGTAATAATCGATACCGTATTTGAAGGTGACCCGGACGAACGACAGTCCGTAGAACGATGTCGATCGGATGGTGTCGATGCCGGGAGTCGGATAGAGGCCGATCTCCATCGGGATGGTGTAGTAGCGCTCCATTTCCTCGGCCGAAAGACCGGCGGCCTGCGCGGTGATTTCGAGGATCACCGGGGCGGGGTTGGGATAGGCTTCGATGTTCAGCTTGGTGTAGGCAATAAAGCCGCCTCCGGCGAATACCAGCAGAAAGAGCAGGATGATCGGACGCCGCGATAGGCAGAACGCTAGGGTCGCCTTGAGCACCGCTTACCTCATAATTAGCTGGTCTATGCCGACGGCGCTGTTCAATCAGTCGCGCCGCCCGCGGCGATGGCGTCCAACAGGATGGCGCCGTCGGTTGCAACCTGCTCGCCCGGCTTCACACCGTCGGTGATCTGGTCGTAACCGTCGTGCTGCAGACCAAGCGTGACGATGCGCTGTGTGTAGTGTCGCTTGTCGGTCGTGACCCAGATGGTCATCGTGCCGTCGGGCTCGCGCACAACGGAGTCAAATGGCACTGCCGGCGACTTCAGCGGGTCGCCCGTGCGAATGATGAAGGTCGCGAACATGTTCGGCCGCAGCTCGTGGCCGGGATCCTCGATTGCCGCCCGAACCATCAGGCGATGGGTATTGGGATCGACTATCGTGTTGATCGTGGTAATTTTTCCCTCGAAAACTTTGTTTGGATAAGCCAGCAGCGCCACCTTGACTTCCTGGCCGAGGTGGTAAAGCGCGCTGTCGCTCTCGGGAACGAAAGCGAGCATCCAGATGGTCGATAGGTCCGCCATCGAATAGGGCGCCGGCGCCGTGCCGGGCTGTACCAGGTCGCCAACCGCCGCGACCCTCGCCGTGATCCGGCCGGAGAGCGGCGCCGGCACGACCAGCGCAGGGTCAATCCGCCGCGACTTGACCATACGGTCGATCTCGTCATCGCTCTTGCCGAAGACGCGCACCGCGTCGCGCGCGGCCCGCAAATTGCCTTCCGCGGTCTGCTCGTCGGACACCGCCTGTTCGAGATCCTTCTGGGCGATACCCTGGACGGCATAGAGTTGCCGCGCCCGCGTCAAGGCGCGCGCGGTCAAGTCGAGAATCCCGGCCGCGGAGATCAGCGTCGACTCCGCCTGGATCAAATCGGGACTCTGGATCGTGAATAGGGTCTGACCTGTGCGGACATCGTCGCCGACCTTCGCGAACAATTGCAGGATGAGACCCTGGTAGGGTGGATAAACCTGTACCGATTGCTCCTCGTTGAAATCGATGTTGCCGACGGCCAGTTTTTCTTGTGGAAACATGCGTTCGTCGACCGCAGCGGTCTTGATCGCAGCCGCCTGCGAGTCGGTCAGATCCACGGTGGGCGGGGCATTTGGATCGACGGTTGCCGCCGGCGGCACAGGCGGATCGGCAGCCTTGGCCGGCGCCGCTCCTATCCCGACGAGCCTGCTCCCGCCGAAATACGCGCCAGCCGCGACGGCGACCAGCAGCACCGCGCCGGCGCACGCGACAGCGGCTTTCTTGTTGAGACGCACCACAAGACATCGTTCGGCATTGGCGGACCTCACCCCCATTTGGCGGACGATGGCCGCACCGTCTCATCGCGACTACTGTGATCCGTCACAGTACCGCCGAGGGTATTAGTGCCGCAGAGTCAGGGCTTGTTTAAGGTCCAACCTCGGGGTTCGAGACGCCAGTGCCGCTGCTGTCCGGAACACTCGCGTCGACGGCGCGGTTAAGCGCCTTCGCGGCATTGCTTTTGGCATTCGCCATGTCTGCCTGTTCCGTCGGTCCGGATTTCAGCCGGCCAGCGGCGCCGGATAACGCGGGGTTCACGCCAAAGCCGCTGCCGGAAAAGACCGTTTCAGCGCCTGCGAAGGGCGGCGAATCTGAAAAACTGTTGATGGACCGGGACATCCCGTTCGAATGGTGGGAACTGTTCCACTCCCCGGCACTGAGCTCGCTGATCAAGAAGGCCTTCACGGCGAACCCGACCCTCCCGGCAGCCGAGGCCGCGCTCCGCCAGGCCAACGAAATGGTGTTCGCCCAGCAGGGCTTCTTTTTCCCGACGATCGAGGGAGGCTATCAATTCGAACGCCAGAAAGTGGCCGGTAACCTCAGCAACAGCGTCGCCCCAGGCGTGCAGGGGAATGGTACGACTATCTCGGCCTTTCAGAACCCGAGCCCAAATCCGCCGCCCCACAACCAACCCCTGTTCTATAATTTTCATAACGCACAATTAACTTTGGCCTACGTGCCGGATGTCTTTGGGCCCAATCGTCGGCAGGTCGAGTCGCTCGAGGCACAGGCCGCCATTCAGCGGTTTCAGCTCGAAGCGACGTACGTTACGCTGGCCGCCAATGTCGCCTCGACCGCGATCGAGGAAGCGTCGCTGCGGGGACAGATCGCCGCGACGAAGGAGATCATCGACGAGGATACGAAGGCCCTCCAGATCCTGAAGGACCAGTTTCGCCTCGGTTACGCGATGCGCATCGACGTCGCGGCCCAGGAGGCGGCTCTGGCGCAAGCGCAGGCGACGCTGCCGCCGCTTGAAAAGTCGTTTGAACAAAATCGCGATTTGCTCCGCGTCCTGGTCGGCAACTTGCCAAATGAAGATGTGGTGGAGACTTTCGACCTTGCGTCGCTTCAGCTGCCTACCGAGCTCCCGGTCAGCCTGCCCTCGAAAATCGTCGACCAACGGCCGGATGTCCGTGCCGCCGAGGAAGCCGTGCGATCGGCCAACGCGCAGGTTGGCGTCGCGATCGCCAACCGCCTGCCACAGTTTGCGATTTCCGGCAGCACCGGGGGTACGGCGACGCAATTCGGCCAAATGTTCATGCCGGGTGGGCCGTTTTGGACTCTCATCGGCGGCTTCACTCAGCCGATCTTCGACGGCGGCACGCTCTTGCACCCCGAGCGTGCTGCAGACGAAGCGCTGTTGCAGGCCGCCTTCCAGTACCGGAACGCGGCGCTGACCGCCTATCAGAATGTTGCCGATACGCTGCATTCTGTTCTGTCCGATGCCGACGCCTTTAAAGCCAACGTCGATTCAGAACGCGCCGCCAGAGTTACCCTCGATCTGACACAGCGGCAGATGCAGCTAGTACCCCTGCACAGGGATTATGACTCTTTGGCGGGGTCGGGGTAAGCACGCGCGAGTTTGGCGCGGGCGCGCTCGGTGGTGAACATCCATCTGACGCGTGCCCCTGCGGCATTACG
>Ga0181530_10003093_pt1 | contig 18947 bp, 16 predicted proteins | sample PEATcosm2014_Bin_42_FD_119769 | JGI IMG/M metagenome (GOLD analysis project Ga0181530, IMG submission 119769) | Peatland microbial communities from MTU Mesocosm Facility, Houghton, MI, USA - PEATcosm2014_Bin10_60_metaG | ecosystem: Environmental > Terrestrial > Soil > Wetlands > Peat | place... | reverse complement strand
TTGGCCCGGTGGAACAAGGCCGTCGATAAGGTCCAGTTCGGTGTCGTTCAGATGAAACGCCTCGCGGTAAACTTCCCGGTTCATGTCCGGATTGGCGAGGAAGATCTTTGTCGGGCAACTCTCCGCTACTATCGCCAGCATCCCCGATTCCTCAAGTTCCTTGATGGATTGCGTGGCAAGGATCATCGCGGCCATGTGCTTGCGCCAGGTCTTCTGCGCCTGCACCACATAATTACGAATGGTCTCGTTCTTGATGAAGAGCCACGCCTCATCGAGCAGAAAGAACTTGGAGGTGCCGAGGTTCTTCGGGTCGGTGATTTCATTCGATGCCCGATGCAAAACATAAAACAGCAGTGGCTCCAAGACTTCGGGCGCGTCATTCCAACCGTGGAAGTTAAACGTCTGGAAGCTTTTGAACGAAAGCGTGTCTTCGGCGTTGTCGAAGAGGAAGCCGTACTGCCCACCGCGGGTCCAGCGGTGGAGGCGTTCTTTCAACTCGCCAATGATGTTCCCAAAATTCGAAATCGTGCGCTGGTTCGGCTCCAGTACGTAGATGCGCTCGATCGCGTCCCACAGCCGGCGTTCTTCTTTGAAGTCCAAACGGTAGCGCTGTTCGTTGCCCTCAATGAGTACTCTGAAGAAGCTGAAGAGAAATTGCAGGTTCTCTTTGGTCTGAGGCAGCGAGAAGGGGTTAATGGTAAAGTCCCGCGCTTCCTGACCCACATTGAGATACGAGCCTTCGAATATCGTCGTAAGCGACTGGAAGCTGCCGCCGATATCAAAGATGAAAGTTAGAGGCTTGTACTTCTGCGCGTTCTGCAGCAGAAAAACGCAAAGATAGGACTTTCCACTGCCCGTCATACCGAGAATTAGGGTATGTGCAACGTCGCGAGTGTGCAGGTTGAGGAAGTAGGGGGTGCTGTTGTCGGTTTCGACGACTGCCAGGCACTCCGTGCCGAGGTGGGCGTTCGTCTTCTCGCCGGGAAGGATCGTAAAGAGAAAAGAAAGGTCGGCGTAGTTCGTGTTCAGCAGGTACAGCTTGCGAAGGTTCAGGGCATAGTTGCCGGGCACGGTGGCGAAGTATGAGTTCAGCTGGTTGTAGGTTTCCGCAAACAGATTGCCGTCCGCGTTGGTGAAGACGCCAGTAAACTGAGCCACGAGCTGATCGAGTTCCGTTCGTGACCGGCCATACAGCACAATCGTGAGCGAGAAATCGCCAAGCGATTGACCGTCACCCAGGGCGCGAAGGCAATCGCCAAGATTTTCAATGTCAGCCTGCTTGGACTCGTCCACTAGCACGTCGCGTGGATTCGTCTTCGTGGTGTCGTTGCCCATCTGCGAGACGAATCCCGTCTTCGACATATTGAAGTGGCGACGGCGCTTGTTCACTTCTTTGCGGGCCTTGTCCGCAGGGAGCTGCGTCCACTCTGTGACGACGTAGAAGTTGGCTGGGATCTTCAGCAGCGCGTCGAGTGCCAGGGGACGCGTCTCTGTGATGGCCTCTTTCATCGTCAGGACACGGACGATGTGATCGCCTACCCGCAGATGATCGCGTTCGGCTTCGATGTCGGAGTTGGCCACTTGATAGTCGAGAAACTGCGTGGACTGCGGCTTTCCGGCAACACGCCAGTCGTCATAATTCAACAAGCGGCGGAAAAGCGTGAATTGCTCCTGCCGACTCAAGATCTCGATTTGCATGAAATCCGAGAGCTGCCGAGCGAATGCCTGCACGTGCTGGTCGAGCCGTTGAAGATCGCGCTCGATATGCGTCCGCAACAACTTCTTCATGCTGTCGTTGGTGAACTGGGATTTGAGTTCGGCTATCGCACCCTCTGGATCGCGTAATAGGCGAGCTAGCGCCGTGCCGACGCCGGTCTTCGACCGGGAGCCTTCGAGCAGGATGCAGTAGAAGATTTCAACCTGATAGAGATGGTCGCGCTTCGCTTCAAAGAACTTCCGTCGCTGGTCGATAGCTGCCGCAACAATGGGATCATCATATGTTGCGAACGGTATGTCGGGGCGGTTCGATTTAAAGAGGTACTGGTAAACATGGAAGCCTGGGCCAAAGGCTTTCAGCGCCGCCTCCAACCGCTTCACCGCATACTCCTGTTGCGAACGGTCGAGGCTTTCGTAATCCACACCGGGAACGCTGAGGACCATGCCTAGATCACCGCTCTTGGTAAGGAATGCCGTCTCGTTCCAGAAGCCATAGAGGTTGATGTGGTCATTCAGTGCCGCACTCTGTTTCCAGGGCTTGATGACTTTATCGAGACGCAGCATCACACTACCTCCACGCGGGGAATTTGCTGCTTCGCGGCGTCATAGCGCAGCTTGTAGCGTTCGGACTTTGCGAGGATGCTCAGGAATGACGGATCGCTGTTCGTCACCCAATGACCGAAGGCAAAGCCGCCTATAAACACGGCGATCCCGGCGAGGATGGAGTTGAAGAGGTTGAAGGCTCCCACCGCCCCGACGCAGACGAAGTAGAAGAGCGTCCGCTCAACGCCCAAGTAGGTGAGGGGCTTATGCAGGCTTTTGAAGACTCGATTTGTGCGGCGCCTCTGCTGCAGTTTGTCGGTCATATACCACTCTCAAGCATTACGGATTGAAGGTCGCTGGAAGGGCGCTATACGCCCCAGAGCCAACTCAGGACATTCACTGCCATCACGGCAATGCCCGTTCCGGCGGCGACGCCGGCGAGCGCCTTTTTTGCGCCGGGTTCCCCGTGGGCGAAGCCGTACCCGCCGATGACGATCGCAACCAGACTTGCAACCTTCGCGATCGTGCCGGTGAAGAGGCTTTGGATGGCGTTAAAGCCGGTGTCGAACGGCGAACCCTGTGCCATCGCAGCCATCGGCATGACACAAAGAACGGTGAGGAGAATCGCGGTTGGACGCGCCCACTTCGACCGAACAAGGAACTGGGTTTGACGTATGAAATGAATTTGGGACCAACGTGGCATATGCACCTCCGGCAGCACGTCAAATCGTCTGCTTTTGGCGCAAAGCTAAACTCAGTCAATCACGCTGTCCAATGAATGTTCGGTGGATAGCCATTCCTGGGGGGAATGGCTGCGCTAATTGTCGAGCCCAGCAGCGGGAAGTTCCACCCCAGTTGTTCAGGCCGAACGAGAAATCGAGCCTTGCTATCATAGGCGGGTGTCCGGGGCCAAACTCGCTGTCTTAGTCGCGGTGTTCTTCTTCACGAGCGTGATCAGCGTCGTGACTGGCAGCACATCCTTGATCACAGTTCCAGTCATGATCGCCCTGGGCATTGAAGCCCACATTGCAGTTGCAACGAACATGCTGGCTTTGACGTTTATGAGCGTGGGTGGCTCGTTGCCGTTCATCGGTCGGGGCGTTCTCAGCCGTAGCCGCTTGCCAGCCTCTGTCGCTCTCACGATCGTAGGTTCTGGCCTGGGCGCATTACTAATGCTCAGGGTCCCACTCAAGGCCCTGCAAATCACCATCGCTGTGGCGATGATTGGCGTCGCCGTCTTCTCTCTGCTGAATAAGAACTTGGGACGGGCTAGTCATGATGCTCCCGCGTCACACCTCGGGGTAATTGCCGGGTACGCAGCCACATTCCTTCTGGCAATCTATGGCGGCTTTTTCAGCGGCGGTTACGTCACGATGCTCACTGCAGCCTTTGTACTGCTTTTCGGCATGACTTTTCTGCAAGCCGTGGCCACCACAAAGGTCATCAACGTGTTTTCTTCGGGAGTTGCCACAGTAATATTTATTTGCCGTGGTGTCGTGGATGTAAAGCTTGGGATCATTCTTGGAGTCTTCATGTTTCTGGGTGCGCTGCTGGGAGCCCGCATTGCTTTGTTCCTCAGCACAGTCTGGCTGCGGCGGATCTTCATAGCTGCGGTGCTTGGCTTAGCGATCAAGCTACTGTTGCCGCTGCACTAGGAGCTAGGCAGGTCGAGTCGACTACGCCAGCGCCGATCACAAAGAGCCGATATCGGTTGTGTCCCCGGTGTGGTGCTCCGCGATCTGAAAACGAAGAAATTCATGAATAGCCTTTACCGCGTCCGGGTTTCTTGTCTGAATCCGCACGCTGCCACCCGCGGGCAACTCTTTAAAGCTGTAAGAAATCTCAGCGCGCTTTTCCTTCATTGCGGGTACACCGGGTGGCACCTGGTCATGAACGAACATGGGAATCGAGAATTCCCCGTTAGAGAACATCGTGACAATGTGCGTTAGATGGGACCTGATCGCCTGTAAATTCTGGGAATCCCTATTATCGTTCACGGTTACTTCGATAGCGCCACCGTCTGAGTACAGACGAAAATGATGGGTGGTCTTGTCATACGGAAATCCCATCGCCTCATCGCCGTGCTTTTCCACATCAGCCTGGTGCTGCGCAGCCTCTTTCATGTGTTCTTTGTGCATTGGGCAAGACTGCATGTCTTGCGCTGCCAACTGCAGCGCGCCGAACATCAGAAACGCGATTGCGGTTTTCATCTTAATTTCTTCCTCCGAAACTGATTTGGTGGAGTATCCGCCCTCCTTACTGCGTCAGTCAGCGAATACAGCAAGTGCGATTTCTCTCCCGAACCCGCACTCTCGATGCGTTGTTCCCAGTCGCACAAAACTTTTTTCATGTACCGTCTAGTCCGCTTGAGTGCCTCAATGTCTGCCTCGATACCCTTGAGCTTGTCCTGGGCGAGTTGGTACACACGATGGCATGGAGCACTCCCGGCATCACGAGCTTTCAGAAATTCAGCCAACTCAGCCAGAGTAAATCCGATACGGAGTGCCCTCTGCACGACAACAACTCTTTCCAACGCGCTCGCAGGATAGACTCGGTAACCGGAGTCTGTTCGAAAGGCCCGTGGGAGAACACCGATCCTTTCATAATGTCGAATCGTGTCTGGACTCACCCCCGCCGACTTGGCCAAGGGACCAGAACGAAGAGTCTTGGAACCGTTGTTTTGCACCATAAGAAGTATGAACCTTGGAATGCATTCCAGAGTCAAGCCGTTTTGAGGGTTACTTGCTAAGGACGCTGAGTAGAACCGTAGGGTAAGCGTTCGAACCTTGAAGGATTTTCGAAGAACCCGTGTGAGCACCCCTTCGGCCGAAGATACCAACTACGATTTCTTGGATCAACAAGCTTTCTGAAAAAGAAGGCGGAACGATGTTTTCGCTCCGAAGAGTCCTTGCTGATTCGCAGCGGTGCCGGGTTCGGCGAAACGCTGTGGAGAGTTTCTTGATCCATCGCCGTGAATCTATGGGATACTGTGCTCGCTATGTCGTATCCGTGGGTTCGGGAGCGAAAAGCATTTTCGTACAATAAACGTACAATGGATCGGGCAATGAGGCCTTTTTAGCCCTTGTGGCACTTCCTAGAATCAATAAGTTACGTGCTGTCAACACAGTGATTAGTTCGACTCCCGCCGCCTCCACCAATTGCAAGCAACACAAACTAAAATAGTTAAATATAGTGAAACTTCGTGATTTTACAAAATGAGCCGAAATTGAGCCAACTTCTGGTACAATTTCTGGCATGTTATTCGTCTTTGCGCGACACAAACACGGTTGTCCGCACGCCTCCAACGCTTCCTCGAAGAAGTGCGCTTGCCCCAAATACATCGACGGGACTTTGCCTGGACGGTCTGGACGCTTCCGTGTCTCCGCCAAGACCAAGTCCTGGGAACAGGCCGAACTCCTAGCCCGCAAGTACGAGCGCTCCGCGTTGAGCGGAGAAGATGTCAAGATCGCGAAGACACTCCCCACCGTCAAGGAGGCGGTCGGCGCTTATATAGGCGATGCCAAAGCACGGGGCTTGGCCGTCGCCACCACGCAGAAGCTCTCGCATATCTTCGAGTCGCAGTTGCTCGGCTTCTGCGCGGAGCGTGAAATCACGTTCCTTCACGAACTGAACGCACGCAACCTGACCGAATGGCGATCCACTTGGCAGGACAAGGCGCTCGCCAAAAAGAAGAAGTTTGAACGAGTGGTTGGGTTCTTCTGGTTCTGCAGCCGCATGAACTGGGTCAAGGAGAACCCGACGGCCACGATGGGCCGAGTGATCGCTAAGCAGGTACCCACGGATTACTTCACGGCGAAGGAGTACGCCAAAATCGTCGAAGCGACGTATCACCTCGATGAATACGGAGAGCGGCCTTACGATGCTGAAAAGCGCGGCGTGCGCATCCGGGCGTTGACCGAACTGCTGCGCTGGAGCGGCCTACGCATCCGCGACGCCGTGACCCTGGAACGTTCGCGCCTGATCGAAAACAAGCTGCTGCTCTATCAGGCAAAGACCGGTACACCCGTCTACGTGCCGCTACCGCCCGAGGTCGCCGAGTTATTGCGGAAAGTTCCAGATGGCCTGAAACCGAACCCGCGGTACTTCTTCTGGAGCGGCAACGGAGACCCCAAGACCTTTGTCGCCAACTGGCAACGCAGCTACCGCCGTCTCTTCAAGATCGCCGATTTGCGCAATCCCGATGGCGCCCCGAAGCGCTCCCATTGCCATATGTTTCGTGACACCTTCGCCGTCGAGATGCTGCTTGCCGGAGTGCCCATTGACCAGGTTTCGATCCTGCTTGGCCACGCCAGCGTGCGCGTCACAGAAAAACATTACTCGCCCTGGGTTCGAGCCCGCCAGGACCAGTTGGAGAAGAGTGTGCAATCGGCGTGGCAACTACTGCCGGGGCGCATCGGTCCGGCGAACGGAAACGCCGTGTGAGTTATACACGACCTAACCATCATCCTCTCCCGTGTGAACATTTCAGCAGCTACGGCCTAATCCCAATAAGTCCACTTCAGGTTCCTGGAACGCCCGGCTCTCAGCAAGAGCGTAGCTCCCGCTTTCGGTGAACGCGGTGCAGAACGCTCTCTGGGATGCGAAGGGTTCGGTAGCCGCGCTTGCGACGTGTTTCCGGTGCACCCCAGTTGAGGACGCCGTCTTCGTCTCCAAACATGCGGCGGACGGTCTTCTCGCTCAGTGCCCACATCTGGGCGACTTCGGCGACGGAGTAGTGCCGCTCCAGCGCAGGTGCCGCCCGGCCCGTGTTCTGGACTGATTCTTTGCCAAGTGACTCTGCGCCCATCATTGCCTTCCCCCTTGAAAACGATCGTCGATTCTTGCTGGTCAAAATCAGAGGCATAGGCCCATACCCATACCCAGATCCTGCCCTGGCTGTTGTGACCTGGCAGCCTCCTGCTGCTGTAATGGCGCAACCGCCTGTTCTGGCTTATGTGCGCTCTGGTGCGAGATATCGTGGCCAAGGGCCTGCGGCAACTTTTCGCGGTCGTTTGTAAAAATCTGCGCGTCCCACTGGCCACGCGAAACAGAGACATACGCCATGCGGCGAGTGAGCAGGTCTTTCGCCGCAAGCTCCGTATCCACGTGAATGAGTACGCGGTCTGCTGTCTGACCCTGGCTCGAATAGCTGGTGACGGCGTAGCCGTGGTCGAGATGCGGATGACGCTGTGGATCGTAATCAATGCTGCGACCGCTATCGAGTTTTAGCCACATCGTGCCGGCTGGTGCGATGTTTTCCACTGTACCCAGTTCACGGTTCGCAATCTTCAGCCCATGATTGGGCGCGGTGAATTGGATACGGTCGCCAACTGAGAATGCCTTCTCCTGCTGGCGGTAAACCGAGACACCCATCTGGCGGCGAGGATCATAGGTCGTTTCACTTCCGTCCACGCGCAGCACCGTCAGCCGATTGTTTTGCGCGTCGATGCTCGTTACGCGGGTGTATTCGCCCTTTGCAATGCCAGTCTCCCGCGAACTGCGGGAGTAGCGCAGAATGTCGTTGATTTGGTACTGCTGCGCCCAAGAACGATCTGCGCCCGTCATCTCCTGACGCGGCACTAGCGTTTGGATGGCGTGCTCTTCCTTGCTCACCGTGCCGCGCGATTGCAACTCGGCGTGAATACGCTGATTGATTTCCGTGCGCGACAGATTGTCGGGCGACACTACCAGCGTGCTTTCCGGAGACTTGGCATATTCGCTCGCGATGGCCGTGATGCGCTCCTCGCGCCCTTTCACTTCATGCACGCGGCTTTGCCGGTCAAGGCTGTCAATAGCAGCGCCAATCTGACCGCGCGCCAACTGCTCGACAGCCTGCTTCAGCTCCGGGTCCTTCTGTCGCACGATTTCTTCGAGCCGCATCGTCCGCATTCCGGCTTCTTGAAGCTGCGCGAAAGGCCGGCCGGCTTCGACGGACTCATGCTGCCGCGTGTCGCCTACGAGCAAAACCCGGTCTCGCGCGTGAAGCCGTTCCATAAACTCGTGCATCTGGCGTGTCGAGGCGAGCGAAGACTCGTCGAGCACATAGAACTTCTTCTCGCCTGTCTCTGGCTGCTCTCCTCGAGCAAGATGGTGTTGCAGCGTCGAGGTCTCGATGCCCGCCTCGGCCAGCTTCTGGGCAGCGCGTGAGGTTGGAGCAAAGCCTTCAACACTGTAGCCTTCGGCCTCCACTCCTTCCTTGATCACCGCCAAGGTCGTTGTCTTTCCACTACCAGCGATTCCATCCAAACCGATAATCTTCTCGCGGCTCACAAAAATGTCATCGACCACCTCCCGCTGCGCCGGACTCAATTCTGCATGGCGGTCCTCTGTTGCAATCCGCAGCGAAGGCGAAACCAGCATCGGATCGCTGTAGGTCCGCCGATTGCCGCTCTCCATACGCCCGATGATCTCCTGCTCCATGCGAACCATATCAGCGGTGGTATAGAGAGGTGCAGCACGCCCTTCTACATGACCAACGGCAAGAAACTCTCCGCGCTGGACTCGCTGCGCAAATTCATGCCGCACTTGCTCGTAGGTTGCTTGCGCCATGCTACGACTTATCGCCGCCTGCAAAATGCTTCGCTCATCCTGCACGGCAGACCGCTCGAAAACATGATTGCGGGCGTAGGTTACGGCCTGCTGCTCAGTCTTGTTCGAGTTCGGTGCATGAATCTGTGTATGGTCGCGCGCCTGAGCTACAACCCGATCCGCCTGATTGCCGTATTGTGCGGCCAGTTCACGGTGCCGCTGTAGTACCACTTCCGCAGAATGAATCGCCTTACTGTCCCGTGTGCGATGGGCCGCAACCTGTGCCGCGCCCGCGCCTTCTCTTCCGATCTCCTGTAAGTGACTCTTGATCTGTTCTCGCCTCGGACTGGATGCATCCAGGTATTCCTGCGTGTATCCCTTGATCTCCGGCTGGCCGTGTTTGCCGCGTTCGATCTCATAGCCCAGCCCTTGCAGACGCATCGCAAGCTCGGAACGATACACGCTGGTCGCATACTGCTGCGACTGGAAAAGGCTTCGCTCCTGAAGCGCCCGCGGCTGGCCGTTCTCGCGCTCGGTCATATTGAAAATGACGGCATGAGTATGAAGTTGCGGTGCAGCGTAGCCATCCACCGGGCGCGCGGTGTCATGTTCGAAGGTGGCGGCAATGAACTTGGCCGTCGTCTCGGGCGCGTGGATATTGCCGATGCGCGCTTGCGTATACCGCTCCAATTCGCCAAGCGCTACGCGGACACTTTCACGGTGCGCCACACGCACACGCTCATCGCCGCCGACAAGGGCAGTGAGAGAGACGGATTTCGGCGCAGAGAATGTCGCGTCCCACCCGGCGCGATGTTCGACGCTGGTGATTTCCTTGCCGTACTCGTTGTCGTAAGTCTTTGCAGGCTGGTGCTTGACGAGTTGCGCGCCGTTTTCAGGATGCTGTCCTTCGCTCAATCGAGCGAATTCCTCGGCACCAACGGAACCACGGAGTCCCCACTCCTGGGCAAGCCTTCCCTGCCACTCGCTATGCACCTGCGCGTCACGGCTCCAGTAGTTCTGCTTCTCCGACACAAACTCGCGCGCATGGTAGGTCCGCGCCTGTTCCGCCGACAATGCTTTGGAGATGGTTAACATGCGATTCAACTCTGCAACGAGTGCCGTGGTATTTCGGCGCCTATTTTCTGACTTAGACTAACTAAGCCCGACAAGAGATGCTCGCTGTTTTACTATTTGTTGCTAGATTATTCAAGGTTGTTATATGTGGAAAACGTACGTGTCTGTAGTTCTCTCGCCTTTGCGCTAGGTAGTCGACTTACAATAACGACCCGACTCGGCTACGCGAAAGCACGTTCATCGGCAGTGTTTATCGAGGGTAAAAAGCGAGGCCAAAACACTGGGCATCGGTATCTATCGACACTGCTCATTGGAAGCAGGGAAGCATGTCAGTCGCGAGGCTAAGTCGAGGCAGATAGACAGATGATATCTGACCGGGCAGAAAGGGAAGTTGGAAGCAAGTTATACCATCTTATCAAACACACTGACCTGCACCTTACGCGTGCACTTGACAGTTTTCAAGGTCGCTATTTGGTGTCGTACAAATCGAACACATAAGCGCCGTCAATTGGGATCGGGTATCTTGCGATTGGCCCGCCGATTAGCTCACTCGATCACTGCGAGTTGTCTCGGCTGTTCGGCCTTCTTATCTCAAGTCATTTGCCTGGGCGATCCGGGATAGTTGGTACGCCTCTTGACGAGCTGCTTTTGAAAGGCTGAAAGATGGTGTTTTTACCTCTTGGTTGCGGAGCCGAATCCGCCGGCTGAACTCCTACTCAGAGTGGCGAGATAATCGCCGTATCCCGTGTACTATCGCGGGCCGATTCCACCTGCTGAAAGGGGGCGAGTTGCTTCAACACTGCGGTGGACTCAGCAGTCCATTTGGCCCAGGTTGCCGGGAGCTTTTGGGCCAACCAGAAGTGGCCATTTTGCCAACACAATTGCCCACAGGTGCCGTACTGATCCGCCTTCCAATTCCGCTGGAAATCCGAAGGCGATAGCAACCGCTGCGAGTGTCGTAAAGGCCTCAATTTGATGCCCGCCAAGTTATGCTTACAGTGCGAGCACCGGCACAATTGAACCCAGGATTGCAGCCAAGCTCTATGTCTCGTTGCCGGGGCCATATGCGATCAATTATCGGCGTTGCGTTTCCGGCTTGGAGCCGTCTTGAACAGCCACTCTGTACGGGTGTCGAATCTGGTGGTTTTGCCTCTTGAAAAGCGAGCAAATACTACCGCTGACGCAGCGGCAATACCCTCCGATACCAAGTCACAAACAGGGTTGCCGGAAAGCTGAAGAGCGCGGCCAAAGTGGTTACAATCCACCGCCTCGAACACCGAGGAAAGCCAAGGGGAAACGTGACTCTTTCGCCGGTGTATGAGCACCGGAATTGGCGCGCAATATCACTAGGAACTCGTCAGGCTTTCTGTTGCTTGATCGACTCGTCATACGCGACAATTTTGCGCGGACTATGACCTGTTCGCGCACATCGGCAAGGCATACTTTTGTTACGTCGGGCGGGTGCTAATTAGTTCTTCGCGGGACTCGCATTGCCGCCTTGAAAAGTTTGCCCCGCTGGGGCAGAGAGAGGCATTCCGAACATAGCGGGAGGGCCTTTACGGGCGTGGGCGCGGCCCGTCAACGCCCCGGAGCGAAGCGCAGCCGTAAGGCGTTCCGCGCTCTTGGGGGAACGGGGCTTGACGGGCTGGGATCCACGCCCGTACCCTTTTCCCGCTTCGGAATGGCTCGGTCCTGTCGCCGCGAAGTCTACTGCTGACGCGCTGCCGGTTCGTTCTTGTGAGCGTTTCTCGGACAGCTTGCGAGATTACCGCACGCGCCGTTCACAGTCATCAAAACCACCCATTGTCCTGGTCGTATTCCATCGCGAACTTTGCTCGGAGTTTGCCGCGAGAGTAGCCCTTCGGGCCTCAGTCCACTCCCCGACAGACGCCGGACAAAGCCCGGACGCACACCGGACAGCAGCACACGCGGCGGCAACGGTGTCGATTCCGCATTTACGCGCAACCTTCGACGATCAACACGTTTACGGACAGAGCGCCGTAGAGCACCCGGCGGGAACCCATTAGTTCTCGCCGCCACGCAACTCCCTTGTTTTCAATAAGTATCCAAACAGATGCCTAAAGTAGCTCGGCAGCTCCCAATTGGGGATGACGTGTCCCTACTACTCCCGACGCCGCAGGCGGCGCGCCTTTGACTTTGGCCGATACCGCACAGGAACCCGCCGACCGGACGCCCCGAAACCACTTCAATGGACCCCATTGGCCGTGCCAGGATCACCGCAACCGGATCAGCATCCAGCGGCAGAATCGGCACAGCAAAGTCCGCCAACTCGGACCGGGAGCAGGGCACGAATCGACGTCGGAACCGACCCGAATGACAGCACGGATTGAAGAAGGCTTGGGTCAGCCCCTCCAAACCTTACCCTTTCCCGCTCAGGCCTGGGCCGCCCACGCGTTGTTCGTACCAACGATGCCAGCGCTTAAGAGCTTCTTGGCGTTCTTCTTGTGTGCCGTTGGGGTTGAAGTCCATGGTTTGGCCCGTCAGAGCATACGCCTCGCAAATGCCCCTCTCTCGCAAGGGCTCCGAGTCACTAGCCATGTAGTAGTCTATTAGAACGGGCACAGCACTCTCGTCGCCCAACCTGGCCAACGCCACTGCCGCCCAAGGGCACAGATGCCTGTTCCCCAGCAAAGATTTCAGCGCCGGAATCGCCGCACGATCTCCCGATGCTCCCAGCTTGTGGATGGCTGACCGACCCTGTTCGTCATCCGAACCCAAATCGGCAAGGAGCCAGTCGGTCTCGCTCTTTGTCTTGTTCTCGTTCCACCACTTCTGATACTTCTCAGCCACGGTAGCACGCTCTGCAGCGTCTGGAGGATTGGGGGCGGGCTCGTAGGGCCCGTGCGGACCAAATCTCCCATTCGTGATTTCATCCAGTGCACCCCATGCCGCATCACCAATGTATCCGTCTTGGCTGGTGATTAACCTAACGAGGCCCGGAACAGCTGGCTTGCCGCAATCAACAGCGTCCGAATACTCTTTCGGCGGCAAAAACACTTGCCCGTGCTTCGCTGAAAGCATGTCCTTGTCGAAGTCGGCAACAGACTTCGTGCTAAACCCCCTTAGTACCGCGTCGGCGTTGCAAGGAAGTGTCCGTCGTTTGGTCAAGGCCTCCTTAGACGGGCAGTGGGCGGCAAGGTCGAACTGCGGCGCGGTGGACTCCTCCGGCTCGTGACGGGAGCATCCGCCGATCGCTACCACAGCAACCAACAAGAATCTGAGACGGTTCATACTTCGCATCGCTGACCTCGCAGCACTTGACCGCTACGGAATCTGGTAGCTGTCCACAAAGTCCCAGGGGACCGACAGAATGGGGACCGGATCCCAGGGTGCATTGAAATCGCTGCATTTGGTACCAACATTCGATCGCTTGTACACCTGATCCAAGAAGTGGTAATCAGCATTGAACCTGATATGAGAAAGCGCTCCGACCGCTTGACCTGGAGCCAAGCTTAGGTTCCCAGGAGAATCGTAGAGCAGCAGACTATTAGAACTTTGCTTGGTAGTGCCATAGTCCGCGAGCGATGAATTGGAATCGATCGTCCAATCCTCAAAATCCGTGTTGTGCGGCTTTCCCTGGCTATTTGTCTCCACCCACTTCCCATTAATGGTGTAGCTACCCTCAATCCATTGCACGACCACATACTGACTCGCATCTGTCGGGAATTTAAACTGTACAGCCCAGTCTTTGTAAAGTCCTAGCCAAGGATCCTTTACGACTTCGTTCTTGAGTATCGTGGCCGAGGGAGGAGTGGCATTGCAGGCGCTTAGAACAGTAATTGCTGCAATCGTGACCACGAGGGCCGCGACCGTCAGTACTTCGTCAATCTCATTTCCGCTCGGATCGACGTGGTCGACCGGGTTGCCTTCGGAGTAGAGGTATTTGTGAAGAGACAGCGGGTCCCGAGAATTGCCCTCGTATGAATCCGCCGTCCAGAACCTACCTGTTGCGTTGTTGTAGTATCTGGCGCGGTTGTAGTAGAGGCCTAACGCTGGGTCAAACTGCTCTCCCGCGAACAGGTACACGTTCGGCGTATTGCCGGTGGAGTTGATGAGGTTGCCGAAGGCGTCGTAGTCGTAGGTATCGGTCACGACTCCTGCGGAGTTCGTCAACTGGCGCACCGAACCGTGGCCGTCGTAGCCGTAGAAGCTCGGCGTCCACGCTGAGTTCAGGGTCTGACTTTCGCTGATCCGTTCCATGCCATAGGCGTATGTTCGCGTCACCACGCCGCTGACCAGTTCGTCCACCACGTGCGCGTAGCCCGTCGGGTTTTGTGTGTCGACGAGGTAATTTGTCGTTACCCCACCGACCGTTTCAGAGACTCGATTGCCGTCGCCGTCGTAGGCGATGGTCACCGCACCCTTCTGCACCAGGTGATTCTCGAAATCATAGCTGTCCGCGACTCCGGTCGAGAGCACGGTGTTGCCGTTTGCGTCGTAGGTAGCTGTCTATTCAGTTGTCAAAGATCAGTTCGCCACCCGTGCTTCGCACGGAGAACGGTGGCTAAACAAGGGTCCGGCCCTGAGCCTGGCCCTTTCCCCGAGTTTGCTCCCCCTCAACCGCTTTGGCCGCGTCACGCGCGCCAATCAAAAAAAGGCCAGTGTTGAATCCGGATACGAGGACAAAAACTGATGAAAGTCTAATCGCTCCCCACAGATATTGCCTTGCCGTGGACTCAGCGATCTGTCCCCAACCGGCGCTGATCCACGTACCAGCAGAGAAGTGCACGGACCTGAACTCCGGAAAGAAGCAAGTCAATAGCAAAACCCCGAGTATCACACCGCCAACATTTCGCCAATGGCGGCGACGATCAGACGCCAGACGGAGCTGTTTCTGTGCGCGCAGTATACGCGAGAATGTGAGGCTTAACCCAACCACGATCAGAAGCGAAGCGAGGATAGACCCGATGCCGACAGCCCAACCGATATCAGAAAGGCGGTATAACCGCTGGATATCCATTCTCGGCTGAACAAAGGAGGCGATGAACGGCAACAGAGCCGCTGGCGTGGCCACGATGCACACTGAGATAATCAGAGTTGAGGCCTTACGCAGCGGCACGAGCAATCGGTTCATACACTCATTGGCCCTTTCCGTAGGCATAGTGCACCCACGTTCCGACCGCACCTGCGTTGATGACGGTGGCAGCTAAACCTCCGACATTCGAGACACCACCTCCATAAATGATTCCGGCCCCCGTAAACGCGGCTTCAGCTAATGAGGCCTGCGATATCATGGCGCCCTCGGATAGACCAACCTGTGTGTGCATTATCGGCCATGATTTGCCATAAATTCCGAAAACGCCAAGATCTAGATCGTTCGAGATCCCGAACAACAGAGCTTGCGTCGGCCCGGCTTGTTCGACACCAACAAAGCCAGCTCCTGCCGACGCACCTGCGAGCGCAAAAACGTCAGCGCCGAGGTCGTTGAGATTCCAGTACCATGCGGCAAACACGCCGACCTCAGTAAGCTGGTGCGAGCCTCCGGAGGACAAAACACTGAGCGGCGTAGTAATTGAGGGCTCGACACCGCCAAACCAGTAGGTCACCGCCACCTTAAAGCGAGTGGAGTAGATGACCTCTACACCGCCGAGGGCTGCCACCGACCACGAGTGTGGAGCTGCAACGAAGACCCCAAATCCTACAGCATCAGGCAGTCCATTGAAGAGGGCAGACACGATTCCCGTAACCGCGACGTTGCTGATCGAGGAAATAGTGGAGCCGATCGATAATGCAGCACTAATCTCCCCAAGGTCGTCGTAGCCACTCGGGTCGATTCCGTTTACGGGATCGGAACTCGCATATAGATATTTGTGCAAACTGAGTGGGTCTCTGCTCTGCCCTTCATCGGGGGAAATATGGGGACAGACGGGACGTTTTCTCCATTTTTGCAAGGGAAGGTCCCGTCTGTCCCCGAATTTCACTCAGCGAAGAAAAGAACTCATTCCGGCCTGCCAGCGCCCTCTGGCAAGCCGAGCCAAAGATTCATGCCCATGCCCATTTTGTCCAGTGCAGTCTTGAGCTGCTCGGCACTAGCTGACTCCACGAGCAACCTGTCGTAGCTGCGGACGAAGCGATTGATTCGCCAGCCCCACACAGACAGAAACCGAGGGGCAACATTACGAGGATGCGCCCCGTCCCATACTTGACGGCAAATCTGCCGGAATTGCGCGCTAGCAACAAGGCCACCATCGGGCATGAGCGGGTGCACATGGCGTGCGCGGAGTTCGTGCAACTTACGTGACAGATAGATATCTACCGGTACGCCACGGACTCCCCATAAGTTCTTAAATAGATGAGCGGTTCCAGTTGTGACGAGACGCTTACCCTTCCGTTGAGATAACCTTTGGGAATCACCCACAAATGTACGAAGTTCAACCCGAAAGAAAACGTCACGATGTAGAATCAGGCTCCATTTGGGGTTTCCTGCTGTTTCCATCTGAAAGCCAACCCCGGTTCCCCCATCCATAATTACTGGCATAGAGACTAGGCGTCTGGAGAGCGCGATAATAGCGTCTTTCACCGTCATACTTCCAGAGGAGCGGTAGAAGAGCACGCTGCTAATACCCAACTCCCGGAAGAACCCGGACAGAAGAGATTGCACGCCCTCTTCCGTGTCCTTCTCTGAAGATGGGTCGAGAAACCGTTCCAGTCGATACCTTACGTAAGGAGGGGGCATTTTAGTCTTCCCCCTGCAACTTCTTGGCTTCTGCGATCGCCAGCTTCGTAAAGATAATGCAATTGATCGCATCTCCAATCTGTGTGTTAGCGTCCGGGGAGAGGTATGGGGGACCAAGGCCGTATTCTCTTTCGAACTGGGTAACGCTTTCGCCTAACACGTTCACAGTCGTTTCGACAAATATAGCGGTGCCGATCACAAATGCGTCCCATTCCACGAACCGAAGGGAACTTAACGAGGCCTGCTTGGTGAACTTGCTGTTTGCGTCCTGCTGAACTGCATCCAGGGTTGTTTCTGTGATGTACAGGCCTCCTGGCACTGGTCCGGTGAGAACCTGTCCATTTATTTGATTGGCACCGATGTCGTAGCGAAATCCTTGGTTGCCGGGCAAGTTCGCGTATGGCCAGCTATGGTACGGTACCCGAAAGAGCTGCCACTTGGCACATTCATAGATGTCGACGACCTGCGCGTTCAGAGCTTTTCTAGCCGCCGAGGCCTCCTCATCCGCCGCGCCTTCGACAATCTCGCCGTCAGCCTCTGCCGCCACTTCCTCCGTCGTGTCTTGGTTCCCGCTTGCGTCGACACGGTTCACAGGGTTGGCGCTTGCATAGAGGTACTTGTGTAACGATAACGGAGACGTGGAAACACCCTCGTAGGTATCCATGCTCCAGAAGCGTCCGGTAGCGGTGTTGAGGTATCGGGCGCGGTTGTAGTAGAGGCCCAGCGCTGGGTCGAACTGTTCGCCGGCGAAGAGGTATACGTTCGGCGTGGAGCCGGTTTGGTTGATGAGGTTGCCGAAAGCGTCGTAGTCGTAGCTGTCGGTGACTGCGCCTGCGGTGTTGGTGAGTTGTCTGACGGAGCCGTGGCCGTCATAGCCGTAGACGCCGGCGAGCTTAAAAGCCTGGGCCACCCGCCTTGGATCCAGTCGATTGACCGGATCGCAACTGGCGTATAGGTACTTGTGCAAGGACAGAGGAGCCTGGGGGTCGCCTTCCGCCGTGTCCATGCTCCAGAACCGACCTGTTGCCGTATTGAGGTACCTGGCGCGGTTGTAGTAGAGGCTGTAGCCGTTCGTGAAGTTGTGGTTGTTGGGATCGCTCGCCACCATTTCCGGGGTCATCCGTCTCTTAGAGCGTCGTTTGGGCCTTCCTTCTTGATCTTCTTGAGCGCTTTCCTAGCCTCACGTCGCACTAGGGTGCTTGGATCTGACAACATTCTCGTCAACGCCGGCACCGCTTCCGACGCTGCGAGATTGCCAAGCGCTGTCACGGCATGAGCCCGGACGTCATCATCGGCCAAAAGCTCGATCAGCAGGTCCCTTACTGGGGTCAGATTAAATCTTTTCAATCCAAGGACTATCATTTGTCGGGCTCTGCCATTCTGCTTATCCCTAGCAATCGCCAGAAGCTTTGGAACATCATCGGCCGTTGACACGACTGACAAAGCATCTGCAATAGTCCATTTCAGTGAACTTTCTGGGTCCCCGATCCTGTGAAATTCCTCAAACAGGACGTTCCCAGCAAGTCCCGTGGCAGCTGGAATCGAGAGCATTCTCACGATTAAGGACTTCTCGCCGGGATCGTCGAGCTTGGGTACCCATCGGGCAAGGATGGGGATAGCAGACCTAATTTGCGGGTGGGAGGCCCGCAAAAGCTCAAGGCGATCGACTTGGATCCCGTGTGCGCGCAGGTCGGCAAGAATCGGCACTTCCGCGCGGTCTCGCGACTTGCGGTAGTCCTTATACGCAGGGGTCTCCCTCTCCCGCTTGATTACCTTAGCGAGTATTTCTTTTCTCGTCTTCGTCATGGGATGTTCTGCAAAATGATAAATCCCTCCTGCACCGCTTCCAGAACCTGGGGCGACAGTACCGTGTCAGGCCGTACAGCAAGGTACAGCACCGTACCATTTGACACGCAGAAGTATGCCATATCGAGGATCTGGCTACTAAGATACTGGTAAGCGACGTTCTTTACTTCCAGCAGCTTGTCGAACTGGTTCCAAAAATCTGGTATCCGATAATTGGCGTTGCCGGTCCACGAGGGAATGCGAGACGTGTTTTTCGCCATGTTGACCGACTCGGCCACGGATTGTTCTGCCTCCTGGCCAAGTTGGTAGGCCTCGCTTACGGAATCTGCGACCTCCTCTGCTGAAGCGGCGGCTCCCGCCTCCTCCGAAGCCGCGGCCTCAAGTCCCATGTTTACAGCCTGTGGGGAATATGGGGACAGACGGGACGTTTTCTCCATTTTTGCAAGGGAACGTCCCGTCTGTCCCCGAATTTCCCCCGAATTTCCCGAATTTCCCAGCCGATGAGGCCGCGCCGGCGAGTCGAACAGCACCGGCAAGTGATAACAACCCGTCAGCAACAAGCTCGCGTGAGTCTAGTACTTCG
>Ga0181530_10003091_pt1 | contig 18962 bp, 16 predicted proteins | sample PEATcosm2014_Bin_42_FD_119769 | JGI IMG/M metagenome (GOLD analysis project Ga0181530, IMG submission 119769) | Peatland microbial communities from MTU Mesocosm Facility, Houghton, MI, USA - PEATcosm2014_Bin10_60_metaG | ecosystem: Environmental > Terrestrial > Soil > Wetlands > Peat | place... | reverse complement strand
AGTCGAAAACATCGATTTGGCGCCGAACCGACTCAGGCTGTAACGCGCCTCCATCGAGATCACAACGCCGATCGCCGCGCCTGCCGCTGCAACCAGCGGCAGAGACATCGATCCAACCTCGTCGAGTTGTCGAACCAGCTCGCGCCACTCATACGGCGGCGTCAACCCGGCCTTGAGGACCTTCCAGGCAAAGATGCCCAGGTCGCCGAACCACTCGAAGAACCCGTTGGCCGTCCTGCCAACAAAATCCAGTGCAGATGGTATAGACACAGTTCGCTGCTCCGGAATCAGCGGATGAATGCCTGCAACGACAATGTGCTCGCGGTCGCTCACTTGTTTGGTCCTTTAATGGGGGAGCCGTGCGCATTGTTCAGATGCATCCGTGAAAGCAGGGAGTGGGAGCCACTGTAGATGAACTCCAGAGAGATGTTTCCGCCCATATATATCAGCAGGTTGTAGTTGCCCACACGGAACGCGTCCTTCGGCCCGAAGCGGTTCGGGTACCAACCATAGACTGCGGTCATCGAACCCGCATAGGGCGCCAGAAGCGCCGGGAGAGAAAAGACGCGATGGCCGTCGTCTCCGCGGCGCGCCGTCAAGGTCGAGACCATAGCGTAGCCCATGCGCGGGAATACGCCTCGGCAATCACAGCGGTAGTACAACGCGTCTTCCTTGAAGGCTTCTGACAGCCCATAGCGCACCGTGGTTCCAACAGCGGCGATTCCAAGCTCGGACCCGAATCGCTTGCTGTACCCCTCAACGCCCTGGTTCCACTCCGGAGGCGAATTTGTTTCCTGGTTGATCCCAGCCGTGATCGCGGCACTGGCAATCGGGTACGGGCCGTACGCATCGAAGACGTAGTTGCGGACTTTTGTTCTCTGAGTAGGACGCACATACGTCAGGTCCAGTTGGCCTGCGGTCGTGCTTACCACAGCGCCAGAGGAGGCTCCCGTAGAGGAGGCTCCGGCATAGGTCATGGATTGCGACCCTGCCATGTGCGGCAAAGTTGCCAGAACGGTCGCAACCGAAAACAGAAGAACCGCCCGGCGAATCTCCATGGATGGCGTCATAATTTCTCCCCCAATCGGCGTTGCCACTCTCAGACACGTCCGGCGTCGTCCATAAAATATGCCGACGTCTGGCTACGCTATAGAAAGATTGTCAGAATCGGGCGTTCAGGGATGGTCATATTTGCACAGAATTGCAATTCGTCTGTTCTGCGTCGGCGGTACCGGGCAATCCAAACGAGGTCCACCCCATCGGCGTGAATTTGTCAGGGGATTATGTCTAAAAGAGGACAGACTGAGGGCTCATAAGTGGAGAAAATCAGACTCCTGCTATAGAAGGGGGAGATATTTTGAAAAACCGAGACGCCCAAGGTACTTTCGACTCCGCCGTCTTTCTCGCAAACGCGGGGCTTGGCCGGAAGATCGTTCAATTGGAGCCCGAGGACCTCTTTTTCTCCCAGGGTGATTCAGCCAACGCTATCTTCTATCTGCAGACAGGAAAGGCAAAACTCACGGTCATCTCGCAGAACGGCAAGCAGGCCACAATCACGCTTCTTGCCGCCGGCGACTTTGTCGGAGAAGAGTCGTTGGCATCCATTCCTGGACTGCGTCTGGCGACGGCCTCTGCCGTCAGCCCGTGCGTTGCGCTCAAGATCACACGCAAAGAGATGACCCGCGTGATGCACGACGAAACTGCCTTCGCCGACCTCTTTTTCAAATTTCTGCTGGCCCGCAGTATGCGCACCCAGGCCGATCTCGTCGATCAGCTCTTCAATTCCTGCGAAAAGCGCCTGGCGCGGATTCTCCTTTTGATGGCCGAATTTGGCAAGCCGGGAGAACGGGACACCTTCATCCCCCCCATCTCGCAGGAAGCGCTGGCGGAGATGATCGGCACCACACGGTCGCACGTCACTTTTTTTATGAATCGCTTTCGCAAGCTCGGGTTTATCCGTTACAACGGCCGCATCCAGGTGAATAAGTCTTTGCTCAATGTGGTCCTTCTCGACCAACTGCCAGAGCAAAACTCCCGGAAGCCACCGATGCCAATCGTCGGGGCCCTTAAGCGGAATCTCTCAGTTGGAGAACGCAGGGCATGAGTACAAGGAAGCAGGTATATTGCCGTGTTTGACGTTTCGGATCGCAGTATTGGTCAGGGGCATAAATGGGGGCAACTCCTTTTCATTGGAACCCAGTTGCCCATGATCTGCCCCCAGTTGCCTCCGGACGCCCTCGTATGTCAAGCGACGGAGTTGTCCGTCAATGGACTATAAACCAATGAAAAAGCCAGCAATTGCGCTGGCTTTGGGATGTTGCTGGATGATCTTGGATGATGAAATGGTGGAGGCGGCGGGAGTCGGATTGTGCACCGGTATTGAAAACACGCAAGGTACAGATTCTAAGGCACTCACGATCCGCTAAAACGCGAGAATTGAGAAAATCACACACGTATCACACATGCGGAAATTTTGAGACCACAACGGCGTTATACGGCAAGTAATCCAGATTGGCGACATCTTCTCTCGCCGGTCACGGCTTGATGAGTGCATTGGCCTGTTCCAGTCAATTGACACCCCGCTTCCCGGGTCGAGATCCAGACCCGCTCAAGATTGTTCCAAAAGGCCGGCTGGTGGGGTCCCCGCAATCTGCTGAAAAGAGATGATCGACAATGATGCGTAGCACTGTTCCAAAAGGTGTGGGTTGGGTAACAACCTTTTAAAAAGCTCAGTCGTAACTCCCGGCTTGACTCGATTCAGGAGGGGGAGGCCTGAGACCGCTCGGTCGCTATTGAGATGCAGCTGCCACGTCGCGCAGGCTCAGTACATGGTAAGGGGATTTTATCAACCGTTGACCCAACCTTCGATTTGCCGACCAACCAGCCGGAGCCCGAAGTTCGAATAGAAGCTTCTGCACATCCAAGGCCCTCCTGCAGGAGGCGAGTCAAGCACGGCACAGAATCGCCCGGGAGGTTCACCGCAAATTCCGGGTTGCAGTATCCATTACGAGCAGTACAATTCAAGCAAAGTAGCGCTAAAGAAGGAGATTCCCGGTAAAAGGAGGCTCTTATGCAAACGCGGATTCAAGGCACGACTATGCCCGTGCTTGAAGTACAGCTTGAACCTAACGAGAGCGTGTTTTCAGAGAGCGGAGAGCTCTCGTGGATGACAAGCTCGATTCAAATGAGTACGCGCACCCAGCTTGGCGGGGGCGGCGGGGTGTTTGGAATTCTGAAGCGTGCGGTGGGCGGAGGGAGCCTGTTCATGACCGAGTACCGCGCTATGAACTACACCGGTGAGGTAGCATTTGCCACCAAGGTTCCGGGCCACATTGTGCCAATCGAGGTTGGTCCTGGAGCCGAGTTCATGGTGCACCGACACGGGTTTCTCTGCGCCACGCCGCAGGTGACCATCGGAGTGGGGTTTCAGCAGACACTGGGGGCTGGGGTATTTGGCGGCAATGGATTCTTACTACAGCGCGTGGGCGGTGCGGGTACGGCGTGGCTTGAGCTTTCTGGCGAACTGGTCGTGAAGAATCTGGCTCCAGGCGAGACGTTGCGGGTGCATCCGGGCCATGTGGGCGCGTTCCAGGCGTCGGTCGGATTCCAGATCACCAGGGTTCCGGGGCTTAAGAACGTGATCTTCGGCGGAGACGGCCTTTTCCTGGCGGCACTGACTGGGCCGGGTGCGGTGTGGCTGCAAACGCTGCCGATTCCGCGGCTGGCGCACCAGATCAGCGAGTACTTGCCCAAGCCGAAAGGAGGCTAGCAAGCGGAGACCGCTCGCGCAAAGCCAAGGCTGGTGTAAAGCAAGTCGGCCAGTGTTCACGAATTTTCCGGCACCAAGAAACTTCAGCTTCGCCGCTGACTACTGTGACTTCGGCTGCCAAGCATGGCCTGGTTGCAACTCCAGCCCGTGGCAGGAGGATCGGGTATCGCCGACCCGCAACATGGGATAAAACAACATCTCGATTTGTACCGGAGGAAAAGAATCATGCCAGCTTGTGCTATTTGCGGGAACCAGAACAACCCGGGGCTGAAGTTCTGCACATCTTGCGGCAAGCCTCTGGCCGTCACCGTGCCGCCGCCGAGGGCAGTTGCCGGACGAACCTGTCCCTCTTGCGGAACTTCGGTCCCGGAAAATGTCAAGTTTTGCATCCAGTGCGGGAAGCCTCTGTTACAGGACGCCCCGCACCCACCCGTAACTGTCCCACCACCGCCACCGATGGCGCCTCCGCTCGCGCCTCCGGCTCCGGTTGTATCCGCCCCGCCTCCGCCTCCACCGTCGGTGGCGCCCGCTGTGCCACCATTTGGGCCTTCAGCCCCGGCAATGTCTGCTTCGTCACCCGCCTGGACACCTGTCAAGGTTCCGTCCGGCGGGCCCGCAGGAACGCAGCCAGCGCCCAATCCACCTGCATTCACGGCTCCTCAGGGCTCCGCATATGGGCCGCAGAAATCGGCGGCGGGCAAGATCGTGGCCGCAGTCATTCTGCTTGTGGCGCTGGGCGCGAGCGGCTACTACGGCTATTTGTCCTGGAAGAAAGCCCACCAGCCGCAACCGCAGGCAAGCGCGGCGCTGGCACCCACGCAGCCAACTGCCAATCCTGCTCAACCTGCCGCCTCGCAGTCCGCTCAAACTTCTCCGGCCGGAGCTCAGCCGGTTCAGACCGCACCCGCTCCGGTTGCAGTCAACCCGGCAAACATTCCTGCCAAGCGCCGCAACTTACCGGCCACCAGTGTCCAGAGTCAGCAACCTCAGGCGCAGACGTACGTGCCTGCGGTTGAGCACGCGGTCCAGCCCATACAGCCTGCACAGCCCGCAATGCCCGCAACGCCCCCCGAACCTGTTCCACCCACTCGTCCGACCCCGCCAATAAGCAGTGCCCAGGGCGTCCTGATCCAGCAGGTCCCGCCGAAATATCCTCAATTAGCAAAGATGGCGCACATCAGTGGTCCAGTGACGCTTCAGATTACCGTTGGGACCAACGGCGCCGTGAAAGACGTGAAGGTGACCTCCGGTCACCGGCTTCTGAGGAAAGCTGCCATCGATGCGGTGCGGCAATGGCTCTACAGGCCTTACATGCTTAACGGCAAACCGACAGAGGTCCAGACCGAGGTAACGGTCAATTTCACTTTGGATGAGCAGTAGCCGGGGCCGCGGCAATTCAGGCCCGAGACGCGCCACAGTTTCCGCAGAATCGCATCTCGGGCGCGACCGGCTGTCCGCAGCTAGGACAATGCAGCTCTTTCGCCAGTGGCGGTCCCAGCGGCAGTGGTTGCCCGCAACCCTCGCAGAACTTCAGACCAGGGCGAATCGCCGCGCCGCAGTGCGGGCATATGGGGGCTGCCGGAGAGGGCGTGGTTGCCGCTTGTTGCGCCGAAGTCTGCCTGCCCCCCTCCGCGGGGGCTGGTGGAAGCGCAAGCGCCTGGTTCAGAAACTCCTCCAACTCGGCATTGCTGACGGCGCAGATTGCCCCCTCCTGGCCCGCCATGGCGAAGAGCAACAGATGAAAAGCCCCGCGAATCCAGAGAGCCAGATCGTGGCCGTACTGTCCGTCCGGATGGTGGTCGCAGAGACTGAGCGCAACCTTGGTGACATCATGCACGACGCCATTGCAGATCACCCTTCCCATTTCGGTCAGGTCGTAACGCTTCGATCGCTCGGTTTCGAGAACCGGCTCGATCAGATGCGCCTGTATCAGCTCCTGGAATGCCGTTGACACGTCGTTCGCGGTGAGCGCGGCCGCCAGTCCCGGCAGTACCTTGTCAGTAAAGTTCAAGGGCCAGCGGAAATCCTCAACCGCCGCGCCTGCCAGCCTCTCCTGTATCTCGTCCGGCGAGAACATGGTGGAGGGTTCGGTGTGGTTGAGCATCGAGTACAGCCTGACTGCCCGCAGCTGATCGAGAATAGCCAGAAAAGTCAGCACGGCTGTGGAGGACAGCTTGCAGCCGATGGCATCGTCGGAGAGCTTCGTATCCGCGGCCAGAATCCTGGTGATGGATGCGCGCAGGCTGGAAGGCTTCCAGTAGGAAATCCGGCGCAGGATGCCGGAGCGAGCCAAGGCAACAATCTGATCAGGAACGCTGGCCGTCCATGCCAGCACGCCGCGGCTGACCGTCTCATCGGCAATCGTGTGGTTCAGGTAGGCGACTTTCGCCGGGGCTCTCAGCACGCCAATGGCGATGGCCAGGCGTTGCCGGTGGGCCTCGTCCATCTGCGCGAACTCCGCGCCGAGCCGCGCCTTCGTGTCAGCGGCCGGGTCGCCGTCGGGCAGCAGCGCCAGAGAATTGGAGCGCGCGCCAATCAAATCCGCAAGCGCGGAAAGATCGCTTTCCGCCAGGAGGTAGTCTTCGCCATCGATGGCGATGTGGGGCCGCTCCATGGGCGCCGCCGGCCGGTCCTGCGAAGATGTACCTGACTCTGTGGGTGTCATCTCTTGCTCCTTGCAATTGCCGGCAACCTTAGTTCAATGTCCCGCCAATTGCTGCATGGTAATTCTCGATTGCGGTTTTGACCTGTGTCTGGAATTGGATTGGCGTCATATTGTTACTCGCCAGGATGCTGTCGGCCTCGCTCGGGTGGTCGGCGATCTGTTTGGCAAGCGCTTTAAGGTTCGGGTCCAACACCGGCGCTTCCGCGGGAATCCCAGCGTTCTGCAGTTGCTCCTGGCCATAGTCGTTGCCGGACATACGGGTTATGCGGTCCGACAGGTCGCTTTGCCGCTTCATGGCCTTGGCCACCGACTTGACGTCGAGATGTCCATTGGCCGCATCCACTTGCTGTTTGCTCCAAAGCTGGAATTCGTCGGGGCTGAACTTGTCTGGATTCGGAGGCAGCTCCCCGGTCACCTGATGGACGTTTAACCCGTGCTGGTCGACCACAGCGGTGCCTGAGATGGTGCGGACGGAATCCACATTTCCAGCCGCGTTGGTGTTGTATTCCGTGCCCACGCCCTGCAATTTGTTCCGCATTCCGGTCACGCCTGCGCCGTACGCGTCGCCCGGTCCGGAGCCAACGCCAATTCCGTTATAGGTCGAGTAGTGTATGTCGTCCGTTCCATGTGTGAACCCTTGACTGCGCAAGCGAGTATCGAGGTTATCCGTCAGTTGGTTGCCGTACAGATTCTGGAGCTTCTGATTGGCCTCTTCGACAGAGATGCTGTGGTCGCGGGCGTATTGCGCCAGGTCTTCCTGATTGAATCGCGTCACCTGGGTCCGGTCAAAGTCGGTGAAGGCCTTGGAACTGGGCCCTCCACGCGCGCCCGATCCGGAGTCGGCGATGATCGACTGTTCGATCCTGACCCCGGTGCGGCTCTGGAACTGCTGCATGGCGAGGCGCGTGGAGTTGTCGATCTCCGTATTCACGATGGGCGCCAGCTTCGAGTTCAGGGCCATTGCCTCCGCTTTGGTCAAGTTCCCTGCAGCCTGCAACTCGCCGAGTTTGGTCATGCCTCCGTTCTTGTAGAGCGCGACCAGATCTGCGGGGTTGTCAGACGCAAGCACTTTTTCCACGGCATTGCGCGTGATCTGCTGGCTCTCGCTGAGCGGGAACACAGCGTTGCTGATGCGCTTTCCGAGTTGAGTCACCGGCTGCATCATCTCCCCGATACCGGCAGCCACATTGGGGAAAGTGGTTGGCACGTAATGCATGGCGAGCCCGCCTGCGGCCTGAAGCCCGCCCTGTGAGACGGCCTCAAGCGCGCCCGCGCCCAAAGCTCCCCAACTGGTGGCGCCGTGGTCGATGGCGTTCTTTTCCGCATAAACCGTGTTGACTGCAGTCAAGAGACCCTCGGAAACCCATCCATACGCCGGCCCCGCGACCGCCGCGCCGGCAACGTGCAGACCGATCGATCCAATAATTCCGGCTACTGTGAAATGCCCATCGGCATCCCGGCCGGTGATGAGTTCATGCATTGAGTTCCAGGCCGTGGTTGTGGCGATGTCTCCCAGATTGGCCTGATTCTCAGACAGCGAGAGGATCGACTCCGAGGCTGCCGTGCCCAGCAGGCTGTCGTGCAGAAACTGGCGGGTCGCAAGGATATTCGGCACGGTGACGGTTTTGCCATCCAGAATGTCGTCCATCATCTTCTGCGTCGTGGTGAAGACATCGTGCGCCCCTCCTGGATCTGTGAGGTTCGTGTCGTAGGCCATCTTTTGCAGTTTGCCCAGGTAGTTGAGTTCGGCCTCCTTGTTCTTCTCGTCTATTGCTATCTGGTCCAGACTCTTGCTGAAGCTGTCCTGGTGGGCGGCCATCTTGTCGAGGTCGGCCGCGGCCCAGGCCGCGTCCTTCGCCGCCTGATCCTGCTCCTGCTGCCAGCTGTTGGGATCAAAGAGAGTGCCCGTCTCGCTGTCATGCCACTGGCCCGTTGCGGGATCGTAGACCACCGCTTTTACGTCGTTGCCCCTGAAATCCTTCAGGACCCTGGTATTGCGGTCCAGCTCCACCGCCTTGGCGATAGCGTCGGCTGTGGCGGAGGAGTCATCGGCCTTCTGCTTGTAGTAATCCAGATAGTCCGTGTACTGCTTCTTCAAGATGGCGTACTGCGGATCGGTTGTGTCCGCGCCATTCTCGAAATCGGCAAGCTGCTGCTTCATGGCGGTGTACTTGTCGCTGGCATCCTGCGAATCCTTGATTGCCTGCGTGTACTCCGGTCCGTAGTCGGATGTGGGCGGTACGGGCTGCGGAGCCGGTGTCGAAGGCTGATCCACCGGAGCGGCGGCGGGCGTCGAGTCCGGCATGGATGCGTCGAGCCCACCGGAGTCAATGGGCGGTGTAACGGGGCCGTAGTCGACCAAGGGAGGCGGCGTGACATTGCTGGAATCGAGCAGGCTCTTGAGCCCAATGCCGGCGGCCGCCAGCAATCCGGGCAGCAGAATGCCGGTGCCCGTCTCGGGCAGATCCGACGGTCCGGGAACGTCTCCCACGCCGGAAATCCCCGGAGGTGGAGTTTCCACAACTTCTGCGCCGACGCCGGTCAAGCCCAGCAGCGCGACAGCCGGCGCCGGTCTGGACGCGTGCCATGTCCCCGACGAATTTCCGTACTGGTTGGTGGCGTCCCAGGTGCCGCTGGCGTCGTTCCCCTGGATGCTCCCGCGAATGTGACCTGAAAAGTCGAAGTCGCCGATCTTACCGGCCAGGTTCGTGTCAAAACTGCCGGAGTCGGAAGTGACGGCCCCGCCGAATGACCCGGAGAAGGTTCCGGATTCGGACTCCCTGCTTGCTTCCTTTTCTTCTTCCGTCAGGTTTGATTCGTCACCCGGGGCTTGCGCCCATTGTCCGTTGACCGTTCCCTGGAGCGAGTTGCCGCTGACTGTGAACTGGATGTGCCCGCTGGTGCTGTTCGTATCGGAACTGGAAACGGTGCCGTTGTATTCGCCCTCCAGCCCCGCTGGCTGTTCTTGCTGCGAGGATCCGCCGGCGCTTCCGCCGTCGCTCCTGCTCACGCTGAAAACGCCGGCGAGCATTTGCACGCCGCTTTGCGTGATGGCCCACTGGCCGGATATCCGCGGGCCGCTGTCTGCGCAATGTGCAGTCGGGGCGGCGCACAGCAGAGCGACGAGACACAGCAGAGACCTCCGACTTGCGTTCATGGATCTCACCTCGCTACCGCCCGCAGCAACGAGCCGATCACCATCCACAGCATGGTGAAACCCATGCCCCCGCAAACCGGCAGCAGCATGTTTGCGATCTTGCCGCCGCCCTTTGCCATCAACTCAGCGCCCACGGCGGATCCGGAGGTCATGATTCCCGCCGATGCGAAAGTGAGGCTTGCATTCCAACCCAGGACTAGGTCGGCGAGCAGCGCCAACACCGTGTAGGGAATGATCAGCAGGAAATTCCGGCCGACGGCTTGCCTGACTCCGCGCCACCCGTACTTCTGCCGGACGGCGCCATTGAAGATATAAAGCAGACGGCCGAAAAGCCATAGGCACAACCACGCCGCCGCCAAACCGCCGATGGCAGCCACGGCAACCGGCTTCAACGACGGGTTCCCGCGGTAGGCGGCCAAGCCTGCCAGCGTGGCAAAACAGAGCAATGCGGGGATCGAGCTGCCGCCCTGGTTCGTTTCATTCGCCATCACTCACCTCCCTGCGCTGCCCGTTGCCAGCGCTCCCCAGCCCAACAGCACCAACGCTCCGCAGATGGTAGCGAACACCACGCTTCCCGCAATCTTGCCTTTGGATAGCTGGCGGAACACCGCCATCATCGGCCCCAACGCCCATAACACGCCGGTGACCCCAAACGCCAAGGACGTATTCCACTTGAAAAACAGATTGAAAACAAGCCCCGCCGCGCCATAGACCAGGCCGGAACTATAGCTCAACGCAACGGCGCGGATCACCCAGCCCGGCGGCTGGTCACCGCCGATGAATTTCGACAACGCCCATGCCACCAGCCCAATGGCCGCTATGCCTGCCGTGCCATAGCCCGCGCCGAGCAGCGCCAGCAGCGCACAGCGGCTGGCACTGAGGAAGTTGACATGCGAGCGGTCGAGCCCGGTCTGAAAGAAAAACAGCGCGAACGCGGCGCCGGAGACGGTGAGGGCGAAGGGCCACGATATCTTGCCCAAGCCTTGCGCCAGCAGTTGACCCGGGCTGACCATCATCAGGAGAATGGACCACCATCGATTGGCGGGAGCGGCTTTGGTTGAGGGCGGCGTCGGCTGAGGCGGCTGGCACACCACCCACTGGCCGCTGTCCGCGTCCAGTTGCCAGGCCGTTCCGTCGGCGCCGTTTACTACCAATTGCGCCACCAGCTCCCGAAACCGGGCGTCGGGCAACTGCCCCGCATCCCACTGCTGGCGCAGGGTGGTATAACTTTGGCTTGCCTGCTCGGGCGTCATCCCAGGGTTCCTCAAATCAGAATCTCACCAGCGTGCGCATCAGAATCGGTGAGAGCAGCATCATGGCGATGATCGTGACGGCCCCTCCGATGACGATGAAGACGATCGCCTTGGCCGTTCCCGCCCCGCTGATCTCGCGTATCGCGGCGATTGACGTGGGAATCGTCCATAAGCGGATCAGTATGCCAAGAATAGGAATGAAACCGAGGACGGCGGCCCCTTGTGCATAGGCCAGCGCACGCATCAACTGACCGGCGCCGAGCCTCACCCCCAACAGGCCCTTCGAAAGCATGGCCAGTATGAAAATCGTTGCTACCATGCCTGCGATCGAAACAATCACCGTGCTGATGATCATGGCGTGGTAGATCGAGTTATAGAGGTATGGGTTTCCGGCCAGCAGCAGGTAGAGCCACGCCGGTGCCATGGAGAGCGCAAACGCACCAATTGCCGCGCCATTGCCGGCCTTGTCCAGCACAGCCTGGCGGGCGATGCGTGGATCGAGGAAGGCGGCCCGAATCATCCAGGCGAGTATTTTCATAAACCCGCCAGGATTGCTCCCCAATGATGCCGCAATAGATTCGCCTGTGGGCACCAACTTTTGCTGAAAGTCCCACAGCGGCGGCGAGGCGGGCAACTCATCCGTTGAGTCTGCGGCGTAAGGGTTGCCGGCATGCCAGGAAGCCGTCAAAGAGGCGGCTGCGGGACCAGCTTGGTGGACAGATGAGGGAACTGCGGGCGGCGATATGGGTGGCGCCGACACAGCGCTCCATGGAGGCGGCTGCATCGGATAGGCAGGGGGGGGAGGCGGGGCAGGCGGTATGATCGGGCTGGAAACAGGTGAAGGTGGCGAGCCGGGAGGCATCGCGGATGAGCCAGAACCAGCACGCGGCTGGGGTGTTGGTGCGGTGTAGATTCCAGCCTGCGGCGGGGCCACTCTCGTCCCGCACAGACCACAAAAGCCGGCTCCATCCTGGAGCGGCGTTCCACAATTACCGCAGAATCTTGCCATGGTCGCGCCTAAGGAACATTTACCCACACGTAAACAAGTAGTGAATCCGCCGCCAGACGGCGTCCCACCCGAAGCCGGCTAACGCGCTTGATGCACCACATAACGGATAGCCCAGTGGAACGATGTGGAATCGTATCATCGGGTCGTTGGCGTTTCAATAGTAAAAAGTACTGAGCCTGCGCGACGTGGCAACTGCATCTCAATAGCGACCGAGCGGTCTCAGGCCTCCCCCTCCTGAATCGAGTCAAGCCGGGAGTTACGACTGAGCTTTTTTAAAAGGTTGTTACCCAACCCACACCTTTTGGAACAGCGTTTCTGGAGTCTTCCGCCGTTTTGTTTTCATTGGGATACAACCCATGCGATGGAGAGCCTTCTAGGACGGGAAGTGCGGATTCTAAAGCAGTTGCTTTGTTTCAAAAGGGTCAATCAGGCACATCGTGTTGGACGTCCTTTTGAAACAGTTCTTTGGATAGTATCGTGACTTTGCCGACGCACTAGGTCTCTGACCGCATCATGGTGTATCTGAATAGGCCCTTTTGGAGAAGCTGGATGGGTTGCATAGTGAAGGTATGCGAACAACCTACCATCGAGTAGATGTGGAGTTGGGCAAGAAGGAGCGGCAGCAGATTGCAGAAATGCTGACGAGGGGGCGGGAATCGGCGCGGGTGCTGCGGCGGGCCTTGATTCTGCGCCAGCTTGACCAGGGACAAACGGCAGCGCAGGTAGCCGGGAACGTGGGCGTGGCGCAGAAGACGGTACGGCCATTGCCCGGCGTTACGAAGAAGAAGGATTGGAGGCGGGTCCGCACGAAAAACCGCGGCCCGGCAAGCAACGGGTGCTGGACACAGGCCAGAGCCAGCGGATCATTGCCATGGTTTGCGGTACGCCGCCCGAAGGCCAGGCACACTGGAGCGTGCGCTTGATCGCCTGTGAAGCGATGAAGCGAAGACTGACGCCGCAGGTGGGCCGGGAAACGATTCGCATCCTTCTTCAGAGCCACGATCTGAAGCCGTGGCGGGAAAAAATGTGGTGCTTGGCGGATCTGAATGAGGAGTCCATCGCCCGTATGGAGGACGTGCTCAATATCTACGAAAAGCCGCTGCAGAGCGTGAACCCGTGGTTTGCGTTGATGAGAAGCCGGTTGTTCTGCATGCCGAACTGCGTCCGGCGCGGCCCAAGCGCCCAGGGCGAATCCTGCGGCGCGACTCGGAGTACAAGCGTTGCGGCACCGCCAACGTCTTCTGCAGGATTGAGCCTAAGGCGGGGGTTCATTTCACCAAGGTGACGCCCACGCGCTCGTCGCCCGAGCTCGCCGATTTCCTCCTGGAGATTGCCGAGCATTACCCCGCTGCCAGTACCATCCATCTGGTGCTGGACAATCTGAGTTCGCACCGCCGCAAGGCCATCGTGGAGCGCTTCGGAGAATAGATCGGCGGCTGGCTGTGGGACCGGTTCACCGTGCATTACACGCCCAAACACGGAAGCTGGCTCGACCAAGCGGAGATCGAGATCAGCCTGTTCAGCCGCCAGTGTCTGGGCCGACGCAGAATCCCTTCTCTCCGCGAGCTTCGAAGGGAAGCCAAGGCCTGGAACCGCAAGATGAACCGCGACCGCGTCCCCATCGACCGGGGGTTCACACGCACAAAAGCACGCCAGAAGTTCGGCTACAAAAGACACACCATTACGCGGTCAGAGACCTAGCTGATTCCACCCCGCTGGCCGACTTGTCGGGACGAATCTATCCAGACAAGAGGAATGCACACTTCTGCTACGGATTCCCAGAAGACGACCTATCGACATTGACGACCTCATTGCGCGTACAGTTGAGCAGTTCCGTAACATAACCGAGATAACAGTACATAGGTAATAGTGAGAGTATTGAGAATCGTAATCATTTGTTGTATTTCCATGGACTCCGTGCCTCTATCCAGAACGGTAGTTTGTATAGTCAGATAAAAGCCGATGTAGCCTCCTGAACGGAAGGCCTCAATTTCGGCTGATTAGACTCAACCGTGATTGATACAGCTTCCGGCACGGAGGCTGTATGCGTTCGCCGCTTAGAAACGTATGGATAGTCATTGCTAGCATAACGACCGTTGCATCAGCCGGATGCGGAATGCAAGTTGAGAAATTCTCGGAGAGTGTACAGCCCGCCATTACTGCATTATCAATCACCCCTCAGTCACCAAGCATCCTTATAAAGCAGACCGTGCAACTCAACGCAGTAGCGAGCTATGCGAACGGAAGCACGGCGACTATTACCTCGACGGCAGAATGGACGAGCAGCGCGCCTGCTGTTGCCACCGTAAACGGCCAGGGTCTTCTGACCTGCCAGGGTACAGGAAGTTCCCTGGTATCGGCGCTCTCAGGAGGAGTTACCGCAGGGACCTTCTTGACGTGTTCCACCCCACAGATTACTGCATTATCAATCACACCTCAGTCACCAAGCATCATTATAAAGCAGACCGTGCAACTCAACGCAGTAGCGAGCTATGCGAACGGAAGCACTGCGACTATTACCTCGACGGCAAAATGGACGAGCAACGCGCCCGCTGTTGCCACCGTAGATAACCAGGGCCTTCTGACCTGCGAGGGAGCAGGAAGCTCCCTGGTCTCGGCGCTCTCAGCAGGAGTTACCGCAGTCACGACCTTGACGTGTTCCACCCCACAGATTACTGACATTCATCTGGGTTCGACACCTACAGTCATTCGCTCTGAATCTCCCTACCAGTATCAGATGCTGGCTGACTACTCCAATAGTGCGACGACGGATGTGTCGGCAAGCACCACTTGGGTAACAGACCCTTCTATCGCGAGCATATCCTCTAGCGGCCTGGTCTCTTGCAATCATTCGGGAGCTACAACAGTGTCTGGTACTTTTTCTGGAATGACTGCCCAGTCTTCCTTTACCTGCGTTCTACATTCCATCACTCCGAATCCAGGATTCGTCGAATCAGCGAAGACCTTCGATGGCCCATTCGCATCATGGACTGATGTCAAAGCAGTTTTTGGTGCCAAAGGGGATGGCGTTACGGACGATACAGTTGCGCTGCAGGCAGCGCTTAACTCACTTAGCAATTCCACGCCTGTATTGTGGATCCCACATGGAACCTATTTAATCACTGGGACTCTTACTATCTTAGGTAATACAAACATCACAATCCTCGGCGAAGATCCACTCACTACTACTATAGTGTGGGGCGGACCCAAGGGGGGTACCATGTTTGTACTGAACGGCGTTGACGGCTTAAACCTCGGACGGATCACTTGGGATGGACGTGGTGCCACTAGCGTCGCTCTTGAAATAATGTGGGACAAAGTTCACTACAGTTATCCGACAAGAAACCTGATTCATGACAGCCGTATTCTCAATAGCACCATTGGTTTTCTGACAGGAGCATGCGGTGATAGTGGCGAACTGACAGTGGATCGGGTCCATTTCGATCACAACTCCACTGCAGGCATCAGCAATCAGGGCACGTTAAATTTCAACGTGATCGATTCCTTGTTTACCGATAACGCTGTAGGCATATGGGGATACACAGTGCTAGGAGGACCATTCAATGTTACGAATAGTGTATTTGTGAGATCAACAGAAAGCGATCTCCTGCCTTCCAGTTCAGGTCCCTTCTCATTTAGAAACAACCTATCGTTCGATTCACAGATGTTATTATTGACAGGTCAACCGGAGCACCTTCTAATGTTATCATACAGGGGAATACAGTCTATCACCCAGCTTCTGAACCAATGATTATGGGTATGCCTGGTGCTCTGATACTTGCGGATAATCAGTTTGTGAACCTTGATCCGAGTTTCCATGTCATGGCTATCAGCGGGAGCCCACGTTACTTCATATCGGATGGCAATTCATATTCGGTTTCACAACCCTTTGGCCCATTTTGCGTGCAGTGCAGCGGCGTTGGAGTTTACACAAGCGTCGACGAAGCCACCAGGGCCACCGATCCGATATTATCCCTGACCATTCCAACCGAGGTGTATATTCCGCCTTTTAGCCACAGACCAGTCTTTGAGGTACCCGTTGGGTCCAATGGCGATGTGATTCAAAAGGCCATTAATGCTGCAATAGCAGCGGGTGGAATCGTTCATCTTCCTGCGGGAACCTACAATATTTATCAAACACTGACAATTCCACCGAACGCGAGTGTCGGCATCCTTGGCGATGGTCTACTCAGTCAACTCCAAGCCGCCGCTAGTCTGCAAGGCCCAATTCTAAGCATTTATGGCAAATCGGTTCAGCTGGAGGACCTGGGCTTTTACACATACTCAACATCGTCCTCGACCGATCAGATTGAATTGCACGAGCCCGATACACCAAATACGCGCATCATCTGTGATGAGTGTTCAGTTAATGGCTCAGCCGTTGAAGTGGATGGAATAGATGACGCTGCCATCGAGTTTAAGGTTGCCACAATCAATAACGATCCGAATTTGGCTCAGATCGTTCATGGCGGAATCGCGCGGCACAATGGGATTGAGACCTTGGGAAGTGTTGGAGAGTATATGACGAGTTCTGGGGGATACCAGGTAGATCTCGGCGGTCATTTGCTGATCGGGGATGGCTGGCACGATAGTGGCCAAGGCGGCACACAATTCGTACTCTCGGGCGATGGAAGCGTGACTCAGCAGGGAGGGACAGTTTATAGCCCGTCAAGCAGTTCTGCAATGACCCTCAACCATTACAACGGACGGATTAGTCTGCTTGGCATCGCAACAAACAGTTATCTCTCCGTCGATGCGGGGTCCACTGCAAATGCGTTCGTCGCCGCAGTCCTTCAAGTGTCAGGACAAAGCCCCTTTCAGAATTCAGGAACAAGCTCAAGCATTACCGGCCTCTCCAACTCTTCGACACCAAACAACTCCCTTCCGTCTGAGTTGCCTGACACACCCACCACGCCCAGCTATATCGAACAAATGATGGCAATGTCACGCACTCAAATCCTATCTCCTCGGAAGCCTATCAGCTTCGATTCAACAATCGTGAAGATGACACGCATCGTTAGCCAAGTCAACTATGGCGGTGTTGGCATCCGGATTATGGACAGTGTTGCTTCCAGAGTTGCCGGCAGCTACTTGATCGGGGCTGCTAACGGAGGGGTTACGCCTCTTCAGCTGGCCTGTGGATATGGAGAGATCTCAATGGCGGGAACCTGGACATTGCAGGACGGAGGGGATGGTTTCTACGGATTAATGAGCATGGGATCCCTTTTGTCTGAAGGAGTTACTGCACACGGCAATGGCGATGGTGTAGCAATGGTCAGTGCCATGAGCAGCGCACGCGACCGGTGGATTATTACACAAATTGGGGACGGTTCTGTAAAGATTACAAATCGTGCGACTGGCAATGTATTGACGCAATCAAACACAGGATGTGCGTATGCCGCAAGCGACACTGGAATGTCAAATCAGCAGTGGCTGGTCGGTGGAGCGAGTGCGGCATCGTCTCCTATGTCTCAAATTGTTCCCGCCGTTACCTCCATTTCTCCTGCCGCCGGGGACACCTCGGGTGGGACGAGTGTCACCATCACCGGCATCGGCTTTACCGGGGCTACCGCCGTCGCCTTCGGCTCGACGCCCGCGGGATCATTTACGGTGGTGAGCGATACTTCGATCACGGCGGTCTCTCCCGCGGGAACAACAGGGGCGACGGTCGACGTGACGGTTACGAACTACCTCGGCACGAGCGCCACCAGTACGTTTGACAAATTCATCTATAACAGTAACAGTTGGAACAACACGAGTTGGCAGCTGCGCCAACAGATTACCATAAACCCTGCCCTCGTTGGCGGGGGGACAGAAGACGAGACAAACTTCCCCGTCCTCATCTCCCTCTCCGGCCTCTCGAACATCAACGCCAACGGTAGCGATATCCGATTCACTGCTTCGGACGGCGTCACCCTGCTCCCGAGAGAGATAGAATCTTATGCGGGCGGCACCCTTGCCGCATGGGTGAAGATCCCCACGGTATCTCATACCGCAAGCACGTCCATCTATATGTATTACGGCAATACTGCCGCCACCGAACCGGCGGCGACATCGACCTACGGTTCCCAGAATGTCTGGACCAATGGTTATGCCGGCGTATGGCATATGAATGATAGCAACGGAATGTTGAACTTAAATGATTCGACAGCAAATGGAAACAATGCGAAAAATAATGGAGGGGTAGCGACGACAACGGGACCGATAGACGGGGCGGCAGCATTTATTAACCAAATTGGATCGGCACTTATGAATACAAGCCTCGACGCACAGCCGAGCGCGATTCCTCAGACCACATGGAGCGCATGGGTATATTTTACCTCCAATAGTGGCACTGCCAGCATCATGTCTGATGATGTGGGGGGATACGGCAGGGACATCGAATCAACTCGTAACGGAGACGGTAAGTATCACATATTTTATGGTGCCAATAATTGGGCACCGACCAGCGCGCCGTTGGATCAATGGCAGTTTATCTCCCTCGCTTACGCTTCCAATAACGTATATTTCTACCGCAATGGGGTCCAATATACCCTTGGCATAGCTCCCACCTGTCCTCCCTCAAATACCGATTTCAACTTCGGCGGCGGTGCCACCGGAGTTATGAACGGTCTTATCACCGAGGTCCATGTTTCTTCCGTTGTCCGGTCAGCCGGCTGGAATTCAACTGAATATCAGAACCAGAGTTCTCCTTCTACGTTCTACACGGTTTCGCCTACTATGGCGCAAAGGCCCGCGACTTCCTCGCCAACCGTTAGTTCTATATCGCAGACCGTCGGCAACATTTCGGGTGGAACGAGCGTGACCATCACCGGCACCGGCTTCAGTGGGACTACCGCTGTCGACTTCGGCTCGACCCCTGCCGAATCCTATATCGTAGTCAGCAGCACATCGATTACCGCGGTTTCTCCGACGGGAACAACGGGGGCGACGGTCGACGTGACGGTCGTTAATTCCCTCGGCACGAGCGCCACGAGTTCAGCCGATCAGTTCACATATTATGCTAGGCCGGTCGTTACGGGGCTTTCCGCGGTTTCCGGTAGCACCCTCGGCGGGACGAGCGTGACCATCACCGGCAGCGGCTTTACCGGAACGACCGCCGTCGACTT
>Ga0181530_10003090_pt1 | contig 18963 bp, 13 predicted proteins | sample PEATcosm2014_Bin_42_FD_119769 | JGI IMG/M metagenome (GOLD analysis project Ga0181530, IMG submission 119769) | Peatland microbial communities from MTU Mesocosm Facility, Houghton, MI, USA - PEATcosm2014_Bin10_60_metaG | ecosystem: Environmental > Terrestrial > Soil > Wetlands > Peat | place... | reverse complement strand
CCCCCCGCCGGAAATTTTACCGCAGAATGTGCGAGGGCAGTGGCCAGTGGCTAGTGACTAGAAGCCATCTCATAAATGCTTTGTGTCAGGGCACGGCTTCAGCCGTGCCGAAAGCTGCCGCCAAAATCGTGGGCTTTAGCCCCTGCGGTACCTCGGCCCGCCGCGGCGGGATTTGTGAGATGGATTCTAGTGAATAGTGGCTCGTAGACAGCAGTGGAAGTCGTGGCCGGCTTCCATTCCTGCCACTGTGGCCCAACTAGCCACTGACCACTAGCCACTGGCCACTTTCTTTACTCCAGCGTGTGCACCTCTGACGACGGCACCAACTCCAACGTGCACGGCCCCGGCGCTGTGCTGCCGCAGCGAACCACGGCGCGCCGTACCACGTGGACTTGCGATTGCGGCGGGAACTTCATGCCCGTGTCCGTTTTCTGCAAAACTTCCGCCAAGTTCTTCAGGTTCTCATCGCCCTTGATGAACTTCACCTGCTCCACCTTGCCGGGCGCGACCAGCAGGTAGAACTCCGCCGTGCCCTTGTCGGATTTGTTCAGCGCTATCGTGTCTCGCCGCTTCAGCTCCACGCGGGCGTCTCCCATCCGGCGATCGATGTCCTTCACCCCCAGCGCGGTGAGCTTCGCACCCGCCACCGGGCTGGCATCTTCCGCCACCAGTGACAGCATGTAGTACTCAATGGCTTGCTCGCGCTTGCCGCGCTTCTCGTAGATCTCTCCCAGATGTTCCGCCTCATCGCCTGTGCCGCCGGCCTGCCACGCCGGCAAAATATATTTCTCCGCGTTATCCAGATCGCCGCGCTTGAAATCCACCCAGCCGCGCGTGTCCCACACCGCAAACATCAAGTGGGTTGTCCCCAGGTCCTGCATGCGCAGGTTATCCAGAGTTACGTCGCGGAGCTGCGTTTCCACGGCATTGATCGCCGCGTCCGCATAATTGCTGGCCCGGTCCAGTTGGACATCCTGCTCCGCCAGCGAGTACGCGATGTTGTTCCAGGTGAGCGGCGCCGCCGACAGGCTGATCGCCTTCTCGAAGGCCGCCATTCCCTTGTCCGTCTGCTTGGTCGCGATGTACGCCTGCCCTAACCAAATCTCCAGCAGCGCATTCTTGGGCTGGATGTCCACCGCTTTCTCCAGTTCAGGGACAGCCTCGGAAAACTTCTTCTGCCCCACGTAAAGGCGGCCCAGATTGCCGTGCGCATAGGGGTCAAGCGGATTAATCTCAATCTGCTTTTGGAACTCCTGAATCGCATCTTCGTACTTGCCCTGGTGCTCGTACGCCAGGCCCAGGGCATTGTAGGCAAAAGGATCGTAAGCATTATTTTCGATCTGCTTCTTGAAGGCCGCGATCGCCTCATCGGTCTGGCCTAACTGCAAGTACGCTTTGCCCAGGTCGTTCCACGCATCCTTGTGCTTCGGCTCCAGCTTGACCACCCGCTGCAGCAAGTCAACCGCCGCTTGGTAGTGCTCGTTCTTCAGGGCCTGCACCGCGGCATCGAACAGGTCGCTGGCGGATTGGTTGCCGGCGGACACGCCTCCGGCGCCCGGCGACTGATTGGTCAGCGTGACCTCTTGCGCCTCATCCGCTTGCACCACCCGCCGGAATGCGGCATAGTCTGCGCTTCGGCTCTGGGGAATTTCCGCCAGCATCACCTTCAACGTCCGATGGCTGGTGAACTGCCCGCCCTCGTCCTTGTAGACCGCGTGATACTCGGCGTAATCGCGCTTCACGTCCACATTCAGCGGGGAATGCACTTTGTACTTCGCCGGAAAGCTGATCTTCACCTCTGCCTGGTCGTCCCGCACCGCTCCCAGCTTGATGGGCTCGGTGGAGGCGCTGTCGTCATCTTCCTCGTCCTCACTGGGCAGATGAATAGACCCCAGCGGCAACATGAACTTCGACTCCGCTGCTGACCAATCGAAATAATTGTTCGCAGTAACGTCAAACTCGACGCTCAGCGGCTCTTCCGTGGCGCTGGGATCGCTGGCCTTCAGATTGATCAGCTCCGCGCCCCGCATATTGGCGTGCGCCAGCATGTAGTCGAAGATGTCTTTCCAGTGGCTGCTGGGCATGCGCCGCATGGCATAACGCAGCACCATCTCGGTATCGCCGCGCGACGCCGTGGTTACATGCGCCTTCAGCTCGCCGCTATCGCTGATGCTGCCCACCAGGCCGGTGCGATCGAAAGCTTCGAAGGGCAGCTCCTTCGGCGTCCACACCAGTACGGCATTGCCTTCGGGTGGGATCGCCAACGCCTGCTTGTCGCGCAGGCTCGCCGACAACACGCGAAACGGCGCCACGCCGGGCGTGCTGTCCAGCCAGATCTCCTTGCCGCCGACCGGCACGCGGGTGATGACGTGATCGAATTGCGACGGCGATGGAATGTCAGGGTCGAGCTTCATGTGCGAGCCGATCAGGACTGACGTCGAGTGGAATCCCTCGGCGTCAAGCAGCGCCGCCAGCAATGTGTTCTTGTCCTTGCAGTCGCCGTAGCCATTAGCCAGCACTTCGCTGGCCGCATGGGGCTGAATCCGCCCCAACCCGAACGACAAGCTCACATAGCGAATGTTCCGTGAGACATATTCGTAAAGCGCCATCACCTTCGCCATGTCGTCGCTCTTGCCTTTGACCAGCGTCGCCGCTTCCGTCTTGACGTTCTCGTCCGGCACGCGCCGGTCACGCTCCAGGGCTGCATACCACGCGCCCAGCTCCTCCCAACTCTTGAAGGTGGTCAGTTGCACCGACGGGACTTCGTCGTCAACCTTCTTCTTCTTCTTTTTCTTGTCGTCTTCGTAATCGTTCTTGAGCCGCGAATGCGTCCAGCGATAGATGCGGCGGTCGCCGTCATCGGTGATCTTGGCCTCGTAGCCCGGCTTCGACTTCAGTTTGATTTGCCGGTCTTTGGGAACATTGATCTCCAACTCCTCGTCGAGAACGACTCCCCGCTCCGCGAAGTCATAGCTGGTCCAGAACTGTCCCGGCGCGAGCGGGCTGGCGATGGTCTTGAGGAAGCGGTATTCCAGCACATCGCCCGGCCGCAACGACGGCACGCTGATGTGCTTCTCGTGATAGTCGGTGTAAACCGGCGCGTCGGGGAAGGTCAGGTCCTGCACCGCCGACTCCTGCGCGGTAATGACCGTTCCGTCGGGCTTGCGCGTGCGCACATAGGCGATGTCCAGCTTCTCGCTCAGCGCGCTGTAGCCAACTTTGATCTGTCCCAGCGCCTGCACCCCGCTCTCGCTGATGATCTTGATTTGCGCGTCGGTCTGCTCGACGCCGGTGCCGTCGTTCTCAAAGCGCATCGACTTGCTGGAGTGCTCCACCACGTACGCTTCCTGCGAGTAGTCAGGAGGCGTCGCCGTCTGCGCCGTTCCTGATTGTGCGGCACTTTTTCCCGAGGCCGGAGGCGTAGTGGAACTGTGCGGCGTAGCCGAGGCGGGCGGCGAAGTGGAACTCGGCGGCGTGGCAGGAGCCGACGCAGTCGCCCCGCCGTTCGCAGGCGTCGGCGCAGCGTCTTTAGTGGGCGCCGCCGGAGCGGGATTTTGGCTCGGCGCTTGCTGCGCCAACATCGTTCGGAACGAGAACAGCAGAAGGAAGACTAGGGCGAGAACTGATTTCATGGCTTGTGGCTGGTTGAATGTCCATGGTACGCGAGTCACGGAGTAACTCCAAAATTCAGACTGGAGCCAATGTAGGTCCTTTCATCTGATAATGGGAAGCTGTCGTGCCTTGTATCAGGGCACGGCTTCACAGGCCGCTGAAGAACTCGTCTTCGGGCTGCTTTGAAGGGGCGCAGCTTTAGCCATGCCCTGAGCTTGCCGAACGGGTGCGCCGTTTCAACTCCTTTAAATGTCTCATCCCGAGCGACGAGCCCGCTGCGGGCGAGGAGTCGAGGGACCTGCTTTTCGGGTTTTTCAGCAGCCTGTAAAGTTGCGCCCTAATACATAACTGTTACGATCCAGGAACGAATGCCTAGCCTGCTCTATTGCGTCACTCAGCCCAGCCCCGCCGTCAGCATCGCCGCCGGAGTTCTGGACGCCCCAGTCTCCTCCCGTGAGCTGTTAGGTGTTCGTGTCTATTGGAGTGATCTCGACCATGCGGAAGCGGTCTTGGGAGAGCCCGAATCGCTGAAGAAGGCGACATTGCAATTCCATCAGGTATTACGTGAGGTTTTAGCTGTAACTACCGCTATTCCTTTCCAGTTTCCCACTTTGCTGGAGAGCGCTGAAAGCTTCGAGCAGCATCTTGCGCCCGAGCAAGGCTCCTATCGCCAGGCATTGGAGCGCATCGACAATGCAGTGCAATATGAGATCGTGGGAACCTGGGAGGACGCGCAGCAGGCGGACTTTGCCACTCCGGTGAGCGGCCGCGAATATCTCAAGCGAAGGCAGGAGGCGCTCGGCCGCGTCGCTGCCGTCGAGAGCAAGCTCAAGAGCGTGACCGCGGATTCGGTGCGCGAATGGCGCTCCCGTCAGGAGCGCAAGAGCCATCGCTGGTTTGCGCTCGTCCCGCGAGACCATCGCGAGCGCTTCATCGCGTCGTTGCGAACCGCTGGAGCATCGCAAGGCGTGCGTTTGCGCCTCAGCGGTCCCTGGCCGCCAAGCGAGTTCGTGACTCCGCGAGGCAACCGTGGGTAAGCCGAAGCAACTCACGATGGGCCGGCTGCTTGAGTAACCGCGCCAGCGGCAGCTATTCTAATAATTGATGCGTTCCGACGCTCCGCCCCCGGCCCTGGAACTGTCCCGTAGTGCCCCGCCCCGGAGCCAAGCCGGCAAATGGGCGCACCACTTACCGCGCGTCATCTTCTGCTTTCTGTTTGCCTTCGTGGTACTGCTGCCGAACTTGACGAAGGCCGCGGGCCTTGCATTCCTGATCGCATTTTTCTTGTGGCTCATCCGTCTTGCGGTTGAGCGCAAGGGCATGCTGGAGCAGCCGCTGGTGCTGCCGCTGCTGGCGTACATCGTCCTGAGCGGCATTTCGACGGCGCTGTCGCCCGACCCTCATGCGAGTTGGCCTCACATGAAGCTGGTCTGCTACACGGCGATGGTCGCCACCGTGTTCGCGCAGAACATCACGAAACTCTCGCAGGTGCGGATTTTGATCGCCGGCCTGCTGCTGTCGGCGACCGCGGCGGCGGCCTTCACGGCCTGGCAGTACACCTACGGGATTGGCGTGCGGGTCACGGCGATCGGCCCGGAGACGCAGCTCTACCACGCCGGCATTCGTGCGCGCGACGTGATCGTGCGGGTCAATGGCCATTCTGTCCACACCCCGAGGCAACTGCTTGACGCCCTGAACCGGGCATCGCCGGGCTCGCTGGAACGCATAGATTCGCTTCGCGACCTTCCCACGCGCCGGCGCTCTACGGTGTTCTGGACGCTGCCGGACGGCCTGCGTGCGCAATCGCTGGAGCTGGCGCGCGCCAAGCCGGTGCGGGCCCAGGGACTGCTCGGCCACTACATTGTTCTCGGCGAGGTGCTCATGCCGATCGGCTGCCTGGCCTGGGCGCTGATGCTCGTCTACCAGCCGCAACGCGGCTGGGCCGCAGCCATGTTTGCCATTATGTTTGTTGCCATCACCGCAACCATCTTCGCCGCCGAGACGCGCGCCGCCCTATCGGGGCTGTTGACCGGCTGCGTGGTCGCGGTCCTGCTCTTGGCGCGCCGCCGGGCGCGGCTATGGACGCTGGCGGTCCTGCTCCTGCTCGCGGCCGCTGCCATCCTCTGGATTCAGCACACTCGCGGCCTCGGATGGGTCGCCCCGAGCAATGCCGGCACTCAATATCGCTGGCTGATGTGGCAGGACGGGATGCGTCTGGCCGTCGAGCACCCGCTCTTCGGAGTGGGGATGGACACCATCCAGACCCATTGGCAGCAGTGGCACATACGCGCCTTCGAGCTCTATCACGCCTACTGGAATTTCCATTCCGATTTGGTGCAAATCGCTGCCGAGCGCGGCTTCCTGACTCTGGCGGCGTGGTTGTGGTTTGTCGGCGCCTATCTGCTCTATTTGTTTCGGCTCCAGCAAAGAACGCGCCATGGGGATCGATTTGCGAGGGCGGTCGTCGTGGGCATCCTCGCCGGCTTTATTGCCTTCCTGGTTCCCTCGCTGGCCGTATCCGAGCTGACTGACGCTTCTCTCGAAATGTTGATTTTCTTTTGCTGCGGGATCGCGATCGCCATCGACCGTATGCTGCAAGAGCCTCAGGCGCTCGGTGATAAATGAACGCGGGGCAGGTGCAGACCAACGGTGACGGCAAACGCCACCTCCGCCCCTGGACTTCTGTTCGCCACCCTGCTCGTCTTCTTACCCGCTGGTTTAGTATGTTAGCTTCCTTGAACCGCCACGTCGGCACCCGATTGGTCCCGAGCTGCTGATCCTGGGAGTGTACTTGGTCTCTGAAACCCGGCCTCGCACGGCCGCCACCGGCGGCGACACACAGGAGCTTGCCGAGCTCGCGCAGGACGAAGTTCTGCCGCAGGTCCACACCCTGTCAGTCATCATCCCGGTCTACAACGAGCGCCCCACTGTGCTGAAGCTCTTGCGGCAGGTCGCGCGCCAGCCGCTCAGCCTGCACAAAGAGCTCATCATCGTCGACGACTGCTCCACCGACGGAACCCGCGAGTTCCTGCGCAACACCGATCTCCAGGAGCTGCTGGGCGGCAACGGCGCCAACACCGTGAAACTGGTGTTACACGAGAAGAACCGGGGCAAGGGCGCCGGAGTGCGCAGCGGACTGGAGCAGGCCACCGGCGAGCTCGTCCTCATCCAGGATGCCGACCTGGAGTACGATCCGCGTGACTATCCCGCGCTGATTGCTCCCATCGTCGAAGGCCACGCCGACGCGGTCTTCGGCAATCGCTTTCACAATGGCCCGCACCGCGTGGCGCGCTTTGGCCGCTATGTCATGAATCGCATATTTTCCCTGGTTTGCAATCTGCTCACCGGGGTCAGCATTCACGACGTGACCGCATGCTACAAGGTGTTTCGCACCGACCTGCTTATGCGAATCAACCTGCACTCCGATCGTTTCAGCGTGGAGACCGAGATGACGGTGAAGCTGGCCAAGCTGGGCGTCCGCATCTACGAGGTGCCCATCGTCTATCACGGGCGCACCTACGCCGAAGGCAAGAAGATCAATTGGCAGGACGGCGTGATGGCCTTCTACGATTTGGTGAAGTATCGGTTCAGGGACTAGCTACTTTCCGGTGCAAAATAGCACGTTCTGAGAAGCCGATTGCAACTGAGAGGCTAACTTTGTCGGCCTGAGTATATAGCGGTTTTTTCTTTCTGCTCGCCGTGCGGTGCACGGGCAGAGCACGTGTCCTACTTATGCCGAGCCAAGGACTAACCGTCGCCCTATGTTAATCAGGTTATCAGCGATGATTCCGAAACCTACCCAGCGCTTCACTCCATCGCTTCCGTGATAGAGGCAACGGTGCAGCCCATGCCGCCGCTTAACCACGCTGATGCGCCCTTCACACCCGGTGCGCCATTTTTGTCCCCGCTTGAACCAGCGCTGCTTTTCGAGTTTGCGCCGTTCTTCGCTCCGCGTGCTCCGGTTCGGAATCGATACCTGCTTCACACCCAGCGCATGGGCTCTTTCTTCGTTGGCACCCGAGTAATAGCCGGCGTCGGCTGCCACCAAGCGCGGCACCCGGCCAAACGTGCCCTGATGGGCTTCCACCGCGGGAAGCAACAAGTGCCGATCACTCGGCCGCTCGTCATACACCTCGTAATGCGTAATGATCTGGTTCTCCGCTTCCTGTACCTGCACCAGCTTGCCAAACTCGTTGGGCTTTCCCGCTTTGCCTTTGCGAATGATTTCCGTGTGCGGCTCAAACAAACTGAACAACTTCCCCGGTACCTGAGTCATGCCGCCAAAGACCCGCGCCCTGGTTTGCCGCACTACCCGACGCACTCGCTCCGACATGGATTCCAGCCGCTCGCATAGCCGTTGCACCGCGCCCTGGCGTTTTGCCGGTAGAACCTCGACTTGTTGCAACACCCTTCCCGCATCGTTGAGAATCTGCCTCGCCAACCGCACCAGTTGTCGGTACTCGCGCTGGCGCTTTAGCTCACCTTCCTCACCCTTGTGGCGCAGCGCATGCCCGAGACTAATCACCCGTTTGGTCACGCTCCGCATCCGATTGCGTACCCTCTTCGGTAGCCCGCCTGCCGTGCGCTCGATCTGTTTCATGGTTCGCGTCAGCACCCGCGCTCCGTCATTCAGCAAACCACTGTCGGTCGGATAATGAATGTTGGTCTCCACCACGGTGGTGTCCACCCGCATCTTCCGCCCGCGGATCACGCGCCGCTCCTGCCCCAAAGCTACGATCCGATCATGCAGTTCGCGGACCGTTTCCGGTCCGATGGCCTGCCCCAGTCGAACCAGGGTCTTCTCGTCGGGCACCTTCTCTATGCCAATCCGACAGAACGTGCGATACACCACATTGGCCCGCACTTCCCGCTCCAGCACTTCGTAGCTCCAGTTGCGCACGTGCTTCAAAATCAGCATCCGCAGCGCCACCTCCGCCGGCGTCTGGGGCCGCCCACGCATACGGCTCTTCGGATGCCGTCGGGCTTGCGCATCATAAACCGTGTCCAAAAGCTCCTCATCCTCCAACAACTCATCCACTACCCGCATCCACGGTTCCCAAAGTTCGGCTACTTCTTCCGCGAACAACCCTTCCCACAAGGTTGGCTGCTGGTGCCGCAATTGGATCACGCGCTGCCTCCTGGGCTGCAGAATCATCACTGCTCAAGCCATGTTCTAGCACGTTACCCCGGCATGTGCAGCGCAAAATTACTGCTCAGGAGTGACTACTTTTGCACCAGAAAGTAGCTAGCGATTAGCTGAGTTCTAGCAACTAGTACCCAGGGTGCCCCGTTCTGGCCTGCTTTTGGCCAGGGCGGGGCGCGCATCACTTGCAAGGGTGCCTCTCATCACGGATCGATTCTTGCAAACCCGACTATCCTCTCTTCATGCCCCGCGGACTTCGGCGCACTCATGAAACTCGTGACGTTCACTTCATCACTTTCAGCTGCTATCGCCGACAGCCTTTGCTCGCCTCCGCCCATACAAAACATCTGTTCGAACTTTCGCTGGAAAAGTCTCGTCGGCGGTATAAGTTCTTCGTCACGGGATACGTGATCATGCCGGAACACGTCCACCTGCTCATCAGCGAGCCGGAGAGCGGTCGGCTCGCTAGCGCAGTGCAGTCCATTAAACAATGCCTCACCCGCAACCTGACGTCGTCTGGGCACTTCTGGCAAGCCCGGTATTATGACTTTAACGTGTGCACGGCGCGCAAGCGCATCGAGAAGCTACGATATATTCACCGCAATCCAGTTAGCCGAGGGTTGGTCGAACGACCGGAAGATTGGATGTGGAGCAGCTTTCGTCATTACGCGACCGGTGAACAGGGCGCCGTTGAGATTGAATCTCCTTGGACCGCAACAAGACGCGAGCGCCAAGGCATCATGTCCAAAGTGCGAATTACCATTCAAACTGCCCCGCCCTAGCCAAAAGACGGCTAGAACGGGGCACCACAGGATTCGGGTTTGGCTAATTGGTAAGTGCTAATTGCCAACTGCTGCCTTCACGCATTCTGCCTATTCGGCTGGTTCTGCTTCGTCAGCTCCCCGACCGCCTGGTTCCACGCGGCAACCCACGGCACGAGCAGCGAGTACAGCACCCGCGCTCCCATCTGACGCAAGGTCGCGCGCTGGCGAAAGCTGCTCCAATCCAGACGGAACGCAAAGTAAATCTCCAGCAGCAGTACGCAAGCCAGCGGTATTACCGTGCGCGGCAGCAGCACGATCGCGATCACCTCGGCCAGGCAGCGCAGAAAATTCCGCAGCAGCCGCGAGCGTCGCGTCCCCAGTACTCCGTCGGCGACTCCATAGCGCGCCATCATCCTAAGGGCGCTTTTCAACGTGTGCCGAGGCCGATAAATCGCCTGCGCCCGCTCCGCATACGCCGGCGTCACCAGCTTCCGCACCCGCAGATCGAACATGGTGTCCTCGCCCAGAAAGCTGGTCTCGGGAAATCCGCCAACCCGCTCCCAAAGCTCCTTGCGAAATGCCATCGACCGCGCGGTACACGATTTCGTGGTCCCATCGGCGCGCTGCTTCAGTCCGAAGAACGGCGCCGAAGCCATGTCCCAGATCGTCTGCTCCTGAGGATCGATGCGCGACCCGCCCAGCGCATATTCGGCGCTGCCATTCTGGATGGGCGCTGTCAACTGGCTGAGCCATTCGCGATCGTAGATGCAGCCCGCATCGGCGCAGGCCACGATCTCCGACGTGGCCGCCGCAATGCCAACATTCCTCCCACGGGCAATCGGCCCGGCAGAAGCCTTCAGGTTGCAGCTCTCGTCGCGGATGGCAATCAGGTTTGCGTACTTGGATTGTGCCGCCTGCAAATGCTCCCACGTCCCGTCGGTCGAGCCGCCATCGACGATGATAACTTCCTTCGGCGTGGGGCTTTGCTCCGCCAAAGTCGAGACGAGCCCGTCGATGTCCTCAACCTCGTTGAGGACGGTCGCGGTCACGCTGACTGCTGAGGTGGCTGCCAATGACTTTGCTGTGCTGTTCACAGAGTTGCCGGTCATGTGGTGCAAAAAGTCTGCACCCTGACAAGATGCGCTTGTGTGAGGCCACTTACGATTATAGCGGCGAGCTGTTGCCCCCTTCGGGTTCTGTTCCACTTCCCGGCTATTGCCTATTTCCCGGCGTAATGTCCAAAATGGAGCAATGGATCGCAAGCCCAATGGCGGCATCTGGGTGGTTTGGCTGTTCGCTACTCCTTTCGCACTGTTCGGTGTGGCGGCGGTGATCTTTGCATTTACTCAGCTCATCAGAGGCGCCGGGGCCATGTCCTTTTGGTTTCCGCTCATCATCGGGACCCTGTTCGGCAGTATAGGTTTCGGGCTGATAGCCATGATGGTGACTCAGGGCAAACGCGGTGCGCTCCGCCAGCAACTACAGGCGGAGCATCCCAACGAACCGTGGCTGTGGCGCGAGGATTGGGCGCAGGGGCGTATCCGGTCTAAGACTCGCACGTCCATGGTTCGGGAGTGGGTCTTCACCATCTTCTGGAACCTGGCCATCCTGCCGACGATATGGCTGGCGGTCCCGAGAGCCCTGAGCCAGAGAAGCTTTGCCGCTTTGATTGTGCTGGTCTTTCCCGCGGCGGGATTATACCTGCTGCTACGTTCACTCAGGAGAACCGTCGCATACTTGAAGTATGGGACCTCCTATTTCCAGATGCCGAAGGTGCCCGGTTCCCTTGGCGGCGAACTGCAAGGCACGATCGAAGCGCCGTTCCCCCATTCCCCCGATCATGGTGTCCAGTTGCGTCTGCTGTCAATCCACAGGGTGACCGAGGGCTACGGTAAGACGCGGAGCAGGGACGAATGGATTTTGTGGAGTAATGAAGTGAAACTCGGTCCGGGAATGTTGTGCGCGGGACCGACCGGCACGACGATTCCGGTCTCAATTCCGATCCCGCCGGATGCTCATCCCACCGAGGAGATGAGTCCTGCCGAGGAATACGCGTGGCTGCTGGAGGCAACGGCTGACATGCCCGGGATTAACTATCGCGAGATTTTTGAGATTCCCGTGTTTCGTACCGCCGATAGTCCCGCGCCTGCGGAAGCCGCTGCCCAAAATGTCACGGTTCGCCGGACCGTGCTCAGAGCCTTTCAAGAGTAAATTCGGGTGCCCCGGGTCTCGCGATTTTCGAGACCCGGGAGTCCGCCATCGATAGAGCGGCAACAAATTTTCCGCGGTCCCGCGTCGTACTCACCCAGGTCTCGAACAGCGCGAGACCTGGGCACTCGCCGTTACTTTGCTCTGCATTTCGTCCCAATTTCCGGAACCGCCGTCGCCTTCCCGCCGTATCACCCAACGTCCGCGACTTTTCTTCTCACCACGCGTCCGCACGCGACAGGAGGCAGCATGGCTCAACTTCGCAAGAACAACTCACTGGCAGGCGTCATGACAACGGCGATTCTCGCCCTGCTGATGGCCGTTCCCGTCTACGCCGAGGTAACTCAGGAATTCCACAAGACCGTTCCGCTTTCCGCCGATGGCCGGGTTTCGCTCAGCAACATCAACGGCGATGTCGAAATCACCGGCTGGAACAAGAATGAAGTCCAGATCGACGCCGTAAAGACGGCGCGCGATCAGCAGCGTCTCGACGAGGCCCGCATCGACGTGAACACGAGCAGCAATTCCGTCGAGATCGAGACTCACTACCCATCACACCTTGTCAACAATAATCCCGCTTCGGTCCACTACACCCTGCACGTGCCGCAGAACGCGCGCATCGACAAAGTGAATCTGGTAAACGGCTCGCTTGACGTGCAGCGGGTCAGCGGCGAGATCAACGCCAATCTCGTGAACGGCAAGCTGCGCGCCTCCGATCTGGCTGGCGAGGCCGATCTGGCAACCGTGAACGGTTCTGTCGAAGCGAACTACACCTCGCTGAATAACGTCCGCGAGATCAAGCTCAAGTCGGTGAACGGCAGCGTCAATCTGCTGTTGCCGCAATCGCCCAATGCCGAGGTAAGCGCCAGCACCGTCAACGGCAGCATCTCGACCGATTTCCCCCTGACCGTAAAGGGCCACTGGATCGGCAAGAACATGAGTGGCACGCTGGGCAGCGGCGGCGTCCACATCGCACTCAGCAACGTGAACGGCAGCATCCACGTCGGGCCGGGGCGGGGGAGTTTGTAGAAAGCAATTAGCAACTAGCAATTAGCCATTAGCCGTCAGTGACTGCAACTAGCTGCCAGGGTCAATTGCGTGCTTCGCCACCTACTATTGTGGATGGGCGCAGGAGTGCGCTTTTTCTGAATTGTCATCACGAGGAGGGCTTTAGCCCGACGAGGGATCTGCTTTTCCACTGAGGAACAAAGCAGATGCCTCGCTTCGCTCGTCATGCGTTGACTGCTAGCGGCTAGTCGCTCATTGGCTAGTTGCTAATTGCTAGTTGCTAATTGCTGCTTCACGACAATTCATATCCCCGCGGCGGCGACACCACATCCGGCTTGCGCGCCATCAGCAACAGCGCACCAATACGTTTGAAATCGCGCAACTCCTCGGCATTCTTGAACCACTTGCCGCTGTATTCCTCCGGCGTCGGCGTCAGATCGGGGATCCGCGCCGCTCGCACCTCTTCGTACCCGTGCTCGGTTAGCAACTCGACATACTCCCGCTCCGAGCGCACCTGCACCGGGACCTTCAGTTCTTCCACCCAGCGCAGCGTGTAAGGATTGTCCTTGTACAGATTGATCAGGATGTAGAGCTCGCCCTTCGGCGCCAGCACGCGGAACAGCTCGGCCAGCGCCCGGTCCTGGTCGCCATAGTAATAAAACGACTCCACCGACAGCACCTTGTCGAAAAAGTTTTCCTCCCATGGAATCTGTAGCGCCGAGCCGACAACGAACATCAGGTTGTCATAGGCGGTGGAATTGGCGCGCGCCCGCCGGATCATCTCGTCCGACACATCCAGCCCAACCACCTGCCCCGGCCGCTCGCCGCCGGAAACAAGTTGCGCCAGCAAACGGCTCGCCCACCCCGCGCCGCAGCCCAGATCGAGCACGCGTTCGCCCGGCTTCAGCCCCATCAGCGCCAGCGTCTGCTGGGTGATGCTGATGTGGTGCTGCTCCATCTCCTCGCCCCGGCCGGCTTCAGCCCACTGGTTGAACTCGCGCCGCATCTGCTCGTCAATGGAATGGGAACTGGAAGTCGTCTTGTTTTCGCTCATGCTCTCCTCGTTTTATTTCACCACAGAGACACAGAGGCACAGAGATTTGGAGAGATATTTACCACGGAGCGCACGAAAAAAAGAAGGCGTAGTGATACCTGTTATTCATCTACCTCCGTGCTTTCTGTTTCTCGGTGTTGAAAGAACTCTGTGTCTCTGTGTCTCTGTGTCTCTGTGGTAGAAAAACTACCCGAACTGCCGCGTTCTTGAGCGCGGTGTGAATATCTATGGTACAGTCGCGGAAACTCATGGCTCAAACTCCCCAGACACCTACGAACGGCGAGAACCACCCGATGCTCTACTGCCCCACCTGCACGCGCGAAGTGGACGACCCCCTCATCTGCGGCGACTGCTCGGCCGTGATCTGCCGCGTCTGCGGAACGCCGCTGGAGCTGCCCGAAGACCTCGGCATCGGCTGACCATGGCACTCCCCGCCACACCGCAACCAAGCGAGACGACGCATTACACTTCCCTGCTCCGCGGCCTTTCGCTGACGGACACGGTCTTGCTGATGGTCGGCGGCATCATCGGCTCCGGCATCTTCCTCACCGCCGCGCCAATCGCCGCCGCCGTGCGCACGCCGCTGTTCTTTCTCGGAGTGTGGCTCGTCGGCGGGCTCATCTCACTGCTGGCCTGCTTCGCCTTCGCCGAGATGGCAACCATGTTCCCCGAAGCCGGAGGCCAGTACGTCTTCCTGCGCGAAGCCTACGGCGAGTTTCCCGCCTTCCTCTACGGTTGGATGATCTTCACTGTCGGCCAAAGCGGCACCATCGCCGCGCTCGCGGTCGGTTTTGCCGACTACTTCGGCGCAGTGCTTCCCTTCGCCTCCGCGCACGCGCCGATCCTGAAGTTTGCAGGCTGGACGCTTACCCGCGGTGACCTCGTCGCCATTTGCGCCATTGTCCTGCTGACAACCATCAACGTCCTCGGTGTGAAGCGCGGTTCCGCGTTGATCAACGTGGCCACCTGGGCAAAATTTGCGGCGATCGGCAGCTTCGTGCTGCTCGGCCTCGTCGTCGGTCACGGACACTGGTCGAACTACGCGGTCAGCATTCCGGCCAACCAGCCAATAACGTTCGGCCACCTCATCTCAGGCTTCGGCGTCGCCCTCATCGGCGTCTTCTGGGCCTTCGATGGCTGGGTTTACGTCACCTGGGTCGCCGGTGAGATCAAGGACCCGCAACGTGTGCTGCCGCGCGCGCTGGTGCTGGGGATATTGCTGGTCTGCGTGGTTTATCTCACGGTGAATGCCGTTTATCTTTACGCGCTGCCCATCACGCAGGTCGCCGAACAAGAGACGATTGCGCAGGCCGCCGCTGTCACACTCTTCTCATCAAGCGCCGCCCGCTGGCTTAGTGCGACTATCGCGCTGTCGTGCTTCGGGGCGATGTCGTGCGCCATCCTCAGCAGCGCGCGCGTCTCGTTTGCCATGGCGCGCGACGGCGCGTTTTTTCACGCGATGGGCCGCCTGCATCCGCGCTATCGCACCCCGGCCTTCAGCCTGGTCGCACTTAGCGCCTGGGCCGTGGTGCTGGCGCTTAGCGGCAGCTTCGACCAGCTCTACACCTACGTGATGTTCATGATGGTGCTGTCCTACGCTGCCGCAGTCGCGGGGTTGTTTGTGTTGCGGCGCACGCGTCCCAACGCTCCGCGTCCCTATCGTTGCACCGGCTATCCCTATTTGCCGGCGCTGTACGTGCTGATGGCGGGAGCCTGGGCGCTCAACTCCGTCGTCATCCGTCCAAAGGAAACGCTGATCGGCATCGCAATCGTGTTCCTCGGCGCGCCGTTCTATTTCTTCTGGCGCAGGCAGCTCAAACGGGCTGTAATGTAAACCTACTTCACCGCGATATTCACCAGCCTTCCCTTCACCACCAGCACCTTCACGATCCCCTTGCCTTCAATCGCGGCTTTCACTTTCTCATCCGCCAGCGCCAGTTCGCGCACCTGCTCGTCGGCCGCATCGACGGAAATAACGATGCGGCTGCGAATCTTGCCATTCACTTGGATGGCAATCTCGACCTCTTCCTCTTTCGCCAGCGCAGGATCGTACTGCGGCCAAGGGGCGCGCAGCAGCTCGGAGGTCTCGCCCAGCATCTCCCACAGCTCATGAGCGAGATAGGGCGCGAACGGCGCCAACATCAGCACCAGCTTGCGTTGGGCGTCGGCCATCAGCGGCAGCGGTGCCGCTTGCTCGCCGCGCTGCACGCTGTCCCCGTAAGCATAGAGTTCGTTCACCAACTCCATGACAGCGGAGATGGAGGTGTTGAAGTGCCAGCGTCCGCCAAAGTCTTCGGTAACGCGCTGGACCGTCTGATGCAACTTCCGCTGCATCTTCCGCGCCGCCGGTGAAAGCTGCCCATCCTGGTTCCGGCCCTGCGCCGAATCGGCCTGCTTGGCATTGCGCGCAACAAACCGATACACGCGCGACAAGAACCGACTAATGCCTTCCACGCCCGCATCCTGCCAATCCAGGTCCTTGTCCGGAGGTCCTCCGAACAGCGTGTACATGCGCGTGGCATCGGCGCCGTAGCGCGCCACCATGTCGTCGGGCGAGACCACGTTGCCCAGGTTCTTCGACATCTTGGCGCCGCCCTTGATTATCATCCCCTGCGTAAACAGCCGCTTCACCGGCTCGGAGTTGCGCACCAGCCCCATATCGCGCATCACCTTGGTCCAGAAGCGCGAATAAATCAGGTGCAGAATGGCATGCTCCACGCCGCCAATGTACTGGTCGATGGGGAACCAATATCCCACAGTGTCAGAGTCCAGCGCCTTGTCCGACAATGTGGGATCGGTATAGCGATAGAAGTACCAGGACGAATCGACGAACGTGTCCATGGTGTCAGTCTCGCGGCGGCCGGGGCCGCCACATTTGGGACAGCTCACGTTCACGAACTCCGGCAAGTTGCCCAGGGGCGATCCGCCGGCCAGAGTGATCTCCACATTCTCCGGCAGTAGCACCGGCAAATCTTTCTCCGGGACGGGCACAATGCCGCACGCCGCGCAGTAAATGATGGGGATCGGCGTGCCCCAATAGCGCTGCCGGCTGATCCCCCAGTCCTTCAGCCGAAACGTCACAGTCGCTTTGCCGAAGCCGTGCTCCTCGGCGTACTTCGACATCTTCTCGATTGCTTCCTGGGACGGCAGCCCGCTGTACTCGCCCGAGTTCATCAGCAGGCTGTTGGTCTCAACGAAAGGCAAGAGTGGCTCGTTCGGCTCGCCGTCAGCGGCGTCGCCCTCGCGGCGCGGATAAATCACCACGCGAATGTCGAGATCGTACTTCTTGGCAAACTCATAGTCGCGCTCATCGTGTGCCGGGACTGACATGATTGCGCCAGTGCCGTAATCGAGCAGAACGTAGTTCGCCACCCAGATGGGGACTTGCTCACCGTTAAACGGATTCAGGGCATAGCGCTCGCTGAACACGCCATGCTTTTCGATGGCGCCAACATCGCCGGCTTCCTTCGCCTTGTGCTGCTCGGCCATCAAGTCTTCCACCTTGGCTAGCAGCTTGGGATCGTTGGCGATCAGATCGGTGACAATCGGATGCTCTGGCGCCAACTGCAACGACGTCGCACCGTAGATAGTGTCGATGCGCGTGGTGAAGACAGAAATTTTGTCACCCGCCGGGCCAGCCGCGCCGTCCAGTTTGAAATCGACTAGCGCGCCTTCACTGCGCCCGATCCAGTTGCGCTGCATGGTACGGACTTTTTCCGGCCAACCTTGCAACTGATCCAGATCGCGCAGCAGTTCATCAGCGTAGTTGGTGATGCGCAGGAACCACTGCTCCAATTCACGCTGCGCCACCAGCGCGTCTTCGTGGCGCCAGCAGCAGCCGCTCGGCAGCACCTGCTCGTTGGCCAGCACGGTGGCGCACTTCGGGCACCAGTTCACCTTGCTCTTCTTGCGATAAGCCAGACCGCGCTCGAACAGCTTCAGAAAGAACCACTGGTTCCAGCGGTAATATTCCGGCAGGCAGGTGGTGACTTCCTTCGACCAGTCGTAGGCGAAGCCCAGCCGATTCATCTGCCGCTTCATCTTGGCGATGTTGCCCAGCGTCCACTCGCGCGGTGGCGTCTGGTTGGCGATGGCCGCGTTCTCCGCCGGCAGCCCGAACGAATCCCAGCCCATGGGGTGCAGCACGTTGTAGCCCTGCATCCACATGTAGCGCGCCAGCGCGTCGCCAATGGCATAGTTGCGCACGTGCCCCATGTGCAGCGCGCCCGAAGGATACGGCAGCATCTCCAGCACGTAATACTTCTTACGCGACGAGTTGGACGGCTCCGCACGATACAGATCGGGATTCTGCGCCCAGCGCTCCGCCCACTTCTGCTCGATCACCTGCGGATCGTAGCGGTCGGGACGGGAGGCAACTTCGGTTTGCGATTCGGCATCGGACGTTATTTTGGAGTCGGCCATAGTCATTGGATACGTGCGATGGAGTAGATACTGATTTTACATTGCTGCGCGAGTGAAGATGGGATGCTGGTAGCCGCGCTTAAGTTTCCGCGCAAACAGAAAGCTTGCGAAAGGCCGCCAACCTTGCGCCGATCAAGTCAACGCCCGGCGGCTTCGGGTTGACAAGCTCTTAGCCAAACATTGCGTAGCTTGTCTCCAGGAGAGCGGACATGAACAATCTCGACAGCTTGTTGGAACGCAACAAGGAATTCGCAGCTCAGCAGTCTGCCGCGGGCGGATTGATGCCTTCGCTTCCGAGGGCGCTACCGAATGTAAAGGCCATCATTATCGGTTGCGCGGATATGCGCGTGGATCCTGCTCATGTGTTTGGAATCAGACCGGGAGAGGCCGTTGTGATGCGTAACATCGGCGGTCGCATCACGCCGGGATTGCTGGAGCAGTTGGGGTTACTTGGGCGAATCGGGGAGATTACAGGCAAGGTTCCTGGAGGCGGTGGAGAGTTTCACCTCATCATTCTTCAGCACACCGATTGCGGTATCACTTGTCTTGCGAACGAGCCAGCCATGCTGACGCACTATTTTCAAGTGCCAGAAACTGATCTCAAGACGAAAGCGGTTACCGATCCTCGTGCCGCCATTGCCATCGACGTTGCTTTGCTGCGGGCGATTCCGGGATTGCCCGGTGCGTGGCTTATCTCCGGTCTCCTCTACGACGTGGCCACCGGACGGGTTGAACTCGTAGTACCGCCAGCT
>Ga0181530_10003089_pt1 | contig 18965 bp, 18 predicted proteins | sample PEATcosm2014_Bin_42_FD_119769 | JGI IMG/M metagenome (GOLD analysis project Ga0181530, IMG submission 119769) | Peatland microbial communities from MTU Mesocosm Facility, Houghton, MI, USA - PEATcosm2014_Bin10_60_metaG | ecosystem: Environmental > Terrestrial > Soil > Wetlands > Peat | place... | reverse complement strand
TTCAAGCGTGAAGCCGCCCTCACTTTGAGGGAGACGACGCAAGCAATGCCGACAGAATGCTTTCTCGCCGTGCGGTCCGACAGATTCGGCAACCCGAACGACCTTGTATTTAGTCCCGCAATAAAGACAGCAAAAGGAAGTTTGAGTTTCTCCCATGACGTATGCTACAATTTCCTCCCTCGCACTCAACAAATTTTGCGGCGCTGGATACTCGCCAATAATCTCACTATAGCATGGTCACATTGGTAACGGTGCCCCGGGTGGTTGCTAAATGGGCGGGCGTGGCCAATCTACTGCGCGTCCAGTATTTCAGGCGGCACAATTTGGCTCGTTGGGCGTTGGTGGGAGTTCCGCCAAGATGCATCAAAGGAGACTATTCATGTTCACGATTATCACTGCAAACGCGATACTGGTCTGGTTCGTGTGGGGATTCTTTATGGCCCTCGGCTGGGTGCTTGGTACTTGGATCATGGAATGGTTGCTCGGGATGGTGTGGCGCGGGCGGCCTCCAACAAGACGCGAGCTTTGAAAACCCACGGCCGGATCTTGTGGTGACGAGATCCGACGCCGATTGATCGCATTCCGCTGTGATCGGAGATTTGAACGGCGCGGGACTAGTACCCTCGCGCTGAAGCTGTGTGACGTAAGGCACAGTGCAACGCGCCCACGTGTGGAAAGCTCAAGCAGGACGCAACGGTAATGGCGTTGTAAGATGGCTATGCCTCTCCGCTCACCACCTTCGCGGTCAGTCGAAGAACTACACGGCTGTTTGATTGTGTGGGATCAGGACGGCCAAGCGCTTGCTTACGTCTATTACGAGGATGATCCCGCTCGGCGAGGGATCGCAAAGCTGCTCACGCGTGATAAGGCGCGGCAGGTTGCTGCGGATATCGCTAAGCTGCCGGCGGATGCCACGCCCGCGGCCGCGCTGGCAATCTGCGAGCGTGTGGCCGCGGTCCAGGCACTGCTCGACGATCATCTTGCCCATGGCAAGCATTCGGCCGCGGACGTGGTCGCGAAGGCGCAGGCCGTCCTGTCGGAATCCACGCTGCTGCGGGCCATGTTCGATGTCGGCTTCTTCCCGCCGAACTCGTCGTCGCCGGACAACTAGGCGCCTCTCTAAGACCGCAAATTCGCAAAACTTCGACCTAACGTCGGTTTTTCTACCGCGGACTCGATAGTAATCTGCCGCATTGATGCTTTTGGGGCATGGCATCATCGTCATGGCCATTCTCATGCCGGCGGCGGTCCTGTTTTTTTTTGCCATTCGTTGTCATGGTCAGAGAGGGTGGTATTAGGCACCGACCTCTGGCGTTGAGAAATACAGCAAGATTTAATCGGGTGAGCGAATGTCGGAGCCAGAGATTCGCTTGAGCCGGGAGGGGGCGATCGCGGCTTGCGAACTTTTTCCGGCTAGCATGAAGAGCGAATGCGAGATGGACACTGCGGGGATGGTGTCCGTGAGCAAGGCTGTCGACGCACTGCGAAAGTCATTTGAGACAATCAAATTTTTTGAGGATTTGAGGCCGTGAGCATGCAGCTGGACCGCCGCATACCAACGTGCGACTGCATTGCACCAAAGGACAATGGCGGCCCGCAGTGCTGCGCCAGTAACCTTGACTTAGCTCCGGCGTAGCCCCCCGTCCCCCCGACGTCCCCTACGTGCGGAGTGGCCTTAAACCTTAAGGCAGAAACCCCCAAGCGCCCAATCGCCTGAAGGTTCAAAGCGGTCGCCGGACCGGTGGTCGTTCAGAAGGCCGCAAGAGGAAATCTGTTGAGGAAAAAATCCCCCATGGCGTAACCTAGTCGGTCCCCGGCAGGGTCGGCCGCACAAACAATAAATTAACAATTTTTAAACCTAATATTTACCGGTTCACGGCGAGGCTATAGTTGGGGGCCGACTGTGATCAGATCGCTACAAAACGGGTTCTTTTCGGCCGGCTCTCTTCATCGTCGGACAAGCGGTCTTAGCCCGTATGGTCTGCCGCCGACCTATTCGTGCACGTCGGCTAGACCGCCGCAATCGCGCCGATGAGCGCCGATGTCAAATTTATTGGCGAAGTCGAAAACGCCATCGCGAATGGATCAGTCGGCCGCTGCGAGGAAATATTAGGGCGAGTGACCGAGCTTTTTATTGCTGGTGCAACCCAGCTGTCAGACGAAGATGTCGCGGTCTTCGATGACGTCATAACGCGGCTCGCGGTCGAGATCGAGATTTCCGCTCGAGCGTTGCTATCAATTCGCTTGGCGCCAATTCCCAATGCACCGCCTCGAACTATCCGAACTCTCGCGTTTGACGATGCCATCGAGGTGGCCGAACCAGTATTGAGTCAGTCACCGCGCCTTAGCGATTCCGATCTTGTCGAGAATGCCAGGATCAAAGGACAAGGGCATCTGCTCGCAATCTCGCGGCGACGGCATTTGAGCGAGGTCGTTACGGATGTGCTGGTCGAACGCGGCGACCAACAGGTCTTGATGAGCACAGTGGAAAATCGCGGTGCAAAATTCTCCAATACCGGCTTTTCGATCCTCGTGCAGCGAACCGAGGGCGATGAAGGATTGGCAGTGCAGATCGGAGAGCGGACTGAAATACCGCCCCATTTGTTCCGTCAATTGCTTGCAAGGGCTTCGCTATCGGTCCGCAGGAAATTAAAGGCCCTGCATCCAGAACTTTCCCGCGAAATCCACGAAGTCGTCGAGGAAGTGTCGAGCCGTATTGAATCGGAAACTCTGACGCCGTCGGTAGACCGTCACGTGGCGCCGGAACCAGGGAGTATGGCACGGTGTATAGGTCAACTCGACGATTATAATTTGGGGAAGCTCGCTGTGGCCGGTGCATTTGCCGAAGTAACGTCGGCACTTGCCAGCATGGCTGATCTACCGAGTTCATATGTGGAAAGATCGATGACCGGCCGGAGATCCGATGGATTGTTGGCTTTGGCACGGGCCGTTGGCCTATCATGGCCCACGGTCAAGGCGATCCTGATGCTGCGCGTGGACAGGCGCATTATTCTCGAGACCGAGATTGGCTACTGTCTTGCATGCTATGAACGACTGAGGCCCGAGACGGCACAGCAAATTCTTCGCTTTTATCGCGAGCGTGAGAAGGGCGATGCAATGGCGCCTCACAAAGAACGAAGTAAATTGCCGCCTCGCGAGCACTAATACCAACCCTCGTCAGCATTGACTCTTCTGCATCATTGCAAGCCTTACGCTTCGTTGCTGGCCATAGTTCTCGCGACGTATTATCTGGCGGCACTCTTCGGCACCGCTGTTCTCTGATTGCTAGAGCCCACTAGATTTTCTGTGCGGACCATCAATCGGCCGCCGACCATGGCGGCGGCGCGGCAGTTAGGCCCGCGATAGCGGATATTAGGCGTGTAGCCAGCGCCGCAGTGGAATGGCAATGCTGTAGATTGAGAGCGAGACAATCGTCGCGCAGACGCTGTGTGACAAAAGGCACAGTTACGAAAGCTCGTATATGGAACGCTACGCGCTGGCGCAGCGACGATGGTTTGGTAAAATCGCCATGCCTTACGGTATTTCAGCTTCATGGTCCGTCGAAGAACTCGACGGCTGTGTCATTCTTTGAATGAACGCAATAAAAATCTGGGGACAAAGCCGCAACGCAATCTCAGCAGACTATAATTCTGCCTTCCACACCGATTTGATGGTCAATGATGATTACTGGATTGAGCACGATCAGTTTGGTACTGGGGACGGCCATTGCGTACATCGCAAGCCGCTACCCTGAACATCGGGCAGTTTTGGAGACTGTGGGGGGCATTCTATTGATTGGTGGCTTGGGGTTGATTGGTTACACCCTCGAAGCCGTTCTAGGACCGCCCTAGCCAGCAGCAGCTCCTCTTCCGGTGCGGTGACAGCAAACCTCGGCAACACTGAGGTCTGCTGGCGGATGAACAGATGGCGCGTGCGATGGAGCATCAGACGAGCTGTGGGGCCAAGTTGAACCCCTTACCGAAGATCACAAATCAATCAACGTTTGCTGACTTTTCCGGTCCGAAATTTACGGTCGTGCGAATCACACCGTCTTTTCTGTAAGCTTCCACCGTCGGCGAAATACCGGCTTCCAGCTGGCTCGAAAAAGAGCCTACCACCTGCCGCGCGCACAGTATCGGGCAGTGCACCTTCGGTCGGAGCGGCGCGTGCAGAGGCAATGTCGTCACTTGCTATTGGCGGGAGGCTTGCTTTTGGCAGTGGCCATGGGCGGCGAAAATCCTGCATTGGCGCAGATCAATTCGCTGAGCTTCAAGGGCTTCAACTACGTTTCCTATTACAACAGCGGCTATGTGAACGCCGACTCGCTCACACAACGCGAGAATCAGGAATAGAGGCGTACTGCATCGCCCCCGCCCCAGCGCACATCCACGATTGACAGTAGCGAGAAGACACCACCTGTATAAGCAGGCAATCGCGGCTTGTAGCCATCAGATCCGATGAGCCAGATACTTTTTAGTGTGCCAGCCCGAGCTCGTCGAGCAATGTTCGTGCTGAAATTAGGTCCGACGTGCCCGAACCTTCCGTAAACCAGTTATAGACTGGCGCCAAAGCTCCCAAAGCGGCCGCATTGTTTTGATATCTCCACAACTCCGCCAAACTTGTCGCAATCCGCAATTCCCACAATTTCGCACCCTGGCGTCTAGCGTTAGTAAGAGCGCCCTGAAGCAAGGCTCCCGCTTCCGCTGGATTGCGCGAGCAAAAGCGCGCCTGCAGACGAATGATTTCCGGAAGGCACCATTCCTCGCCAGTCTTTCCGATCAATTCTGATGCGCGATCAAGCAGCGCGGCCGCGCCGGTGCTATCTCCAGCTGCGCCCCTCAGCTCCGCAGTCGAGGCCATGAAGAAGGGTAGCATTGCCCAGTGCTTGGTAGCATCGAAATGTTCGATACAGGCTTGCATAGTGTCAAGAAGTGACGTGTCCCGATTGGCGTGAAATTGCCCCCAACAGCGAAAAATGATGCTGTCACGCGCGCCCTTGAACGTCTCGTATTCTGAGGTAATCTTGATGAGTCCATTGACAAGATCAAGCACGCGTTGAGGGTTCCTTTGCACCATGCCCTGAACACAGGCGCGGCGCAGTCCAAGTATGAGGCTGACCTGGTGTTTCAACATTTCGGCGTGGTTGACGCCTTCGAGGCTCGCGGCGGAGCCGGACTCAGGATAACCCATCACGGTCAGGCATATACCCAGGAGCGTGCAGACCGAGACCTTGGGGTCGCGTGTCGTCAACGCCACATCCGGGCCATCACGCTTTACTTTATACATGTCGAGGAAGGATTGCATGTCTTCTCGCGCCTCGAAGAAACGACCTGAAAGGAAGTGCGCGAATCCTCTAGACCGCTTGGCTATCAGCAATGCCTGCGGATTGTCGGTCTTTTGCCCAATATCGAACAGCTCATTGGCGTAGTGAAGCATTTCCTTAGACGCCGAGTGCGTGAAGTGAAAATTGATCAATCCATCATGAACACGAATCATTTGGTCCGTGTTAGTCATCTCCATGCATAATTCATGGGCATGTTCGAATATGGTACGAACTTCATCGTTCCCTGAGCCCAAGTGATCAATGAGCGCGCGGCCGAGTGCCACTTGGACAGCAAGTTCTCGGGACATCCTTTCCGCGGAATCTGGAAGATGGTGGAGCTGATCTAGACCATTACGCAGGTGACTTACCATTTCCGCGAGCGCGAACCGCCCGGTCGCTTGATCAGCAGCCTTCAAATAATAGTTCACCGCTTTATCGTGTTCTCCTGCCTGGGCAAAATGCCACGCAATGAGTTGCGGAGGCGCTGCGTCCACCAAGGCGAGATCTTTCGCGAGCATTTCCGCGAGGCGACGGTGGATTATCGAGCGGTTTTCACGGAGGAGAGAGGCATAAGCCGCGTCCCGTAGTAGGGAATGCCTGAAGGCATAGGTGGCGTCGGGCGCTCGACCCCGCGCAATGATCAATCCGGCCTCTACCAGTTCGGCAAGCGAGCGCTCGATTTCAGCAAACGACTTTTCAGACAGTGACTGAAGCAAGTCGAAAGAGAATTCCCGCCCAATCACCGAGGCAGTCTGCGCGACTTCTTTTCCGATCGGCAGAAGATCAAGCCGGCCGTTGAGCGAAGCCTGCAACGACGTGGGAACTGCGTTGGACGTGAATCGTAGGTCGACCGGGCTTTGCGATTTGTCCTTTCGCGGCAGATTTTTCTCGAGAACTGCTTTTGTCAACTCTTCGATGAAAAGTGGCACGCCATCGGCATGTGTCACGATGCGCTCGACTACATCGTCCGGTAATGTCTGACTGCCAGCGATATCCGTCACGAGGGCAACTGCCATGCGACGGTCAAGCCCGTTCAACAGGCAGACCGTTACGTGCGGACGGGGCGACCAAATCTGAAATTGATCAAGATGTCTTGAGGTGATGACAAGCAGTATTGGGAGACGTTCAGCCAAATCGACCAAGCGAGCCAAAAGGTCCAAGGTTGTAGGGTCAGCCCAGTGTACATCCTCGAATATCGTCACGATCGGAGATAATCGGGCCAGGTTTTCAAATTGGTGAAGAATCGCGGCAAAGATCATCTCTTTCCTTTCACGTGGAGAGACTTTTTTCGCCGTTCGATCACGTTCAAAATCACCGATCGAGAGAAGATCGGCAAAGTGCGTGACGTCTTCTGAAGAAGCGTCGTCTGGCAGTGAGTGCCTGAGCTTGTCTTGCCTTACTTCAGATGAATCGCCGCGTTGGAAGTTTGCCAAACGCTCCATCTGGCGAATAATCGGATATAGCGGGCTCTGTTGGTGGAGGGGCGAGCAGGAAAAGCGCAGACGCAGGAGATCTGTATTGGCAACCGTTTGTTGGAACGCTGCTATGAGGCGAGACTTGCCAATCCCCGCATCACCGCAAATCAAGACGACGCGCCCTTCGCCGCTTTTGGCCTGTTCCCAGCGCCGACGCATCAATTCAATTTCTTCTGTGCGGCCAACCAGTCTAAATTGTCGCGGATGCAGTGCCTCGAAGCGGCTGTCGATTGTACTTCGGCCTAGTACGATCCAAACGCGTTCTCCTTCCGGCCGCCCTTTTAGAATTCCTGGACTGAATTCGCGGTATTCGAAGAGGCCACCGGCGAGGGACCTGGTTGGATCGGAGATGACAACTGTGCCCGGTTCAGCGGCGGACTGCAGGCGGGCAGCGAAGTTCGGGGTATCACCGAAAGCCGCAGACTCCAACGAGGCGTCAGAGTCAACGAGACGCCCCACGATGACCAGCCCGCTCGCGATACCGACCCGCGCACTGAGCGTTCCTGTCGGGCCGGCGGCCGTATTGAGACCAGCAACTGCCTTGACTACGGCCAAGCCCGCACTGATTGCGCGTTCAACGTCGGCTTCGTGCGCTTGAGGGTAGCCGAAATACGCAAGAACGCCGTCCCCCATGTAATTGGCGACAAACCCCTCAAATTGGGTTATCAAGCCCGCGACGACGTGGTCGAATACGTTAATGACGAGTCTGAAATCCTCTGGATCCAATCGCGTCCCTAGCGCCGTCGATCCGACCAGGTCGACAAACATGACGGTCAGTTGACGCCGTTCCGCGGCTGTCGCGGGCACTGACACGGGAGGCTGCTTAGCCTGTCGGTCGCCCAAAGGGGCTCCGCAAACGCCACAGAATGGCTTATCCGGTGGGTTTTGCGATTTGCAGATCTCGCACTGTCTGGACTGTGGCGCCCCGCAATTGGCGCAAAATTTCATTCCCTCTATGGCGGCTACCCCGCAGCGCATGCATATCATGCGATACTCTGGCTCTTCCGGGCAGAACCTTCAATGCCGTAGAGCAACGGCAGGGTTCCAGAGGGCTCTTCGCCCGGCCTGTTTGTGCGTCGGTGTAACGAGACTATCTCATGGTGTAAAGAAATGGAAAGCTCGCCTTCCGTCTCGGGCAGCGAATTTCTGATTGTCTAAAGAGTTCAGTTTAGGTATATTTGTCTGTATCAAGCGAGTATTTTAATGGGAGGCTCGGATGTGTTTAGTTCCGGTTCCAGGACATGGTGAAACTTATAGGCACGTCGATAAGCAATTCATCTACACAATAAAAGTTGACCAAGCGAAACTGAATGAAATCGCAAAGTTGCTAGGTATTCCCCCAGGTCAGGCAGCGACGTGGCAACCTGGAAATATTCTAGTCGTGAACGATACGCAGGGCGGCCTATCTAAGAAATAGCAAACCGCAAGGTCTATTAGAGATATGGACGGCGCGGCGCTTGGGCCCGATACGAAGCGGACATCAGTTCTTCGCCGGGTGCTCTTTTCCGATTCATTGCACTATGTGAGTGCCGCAGGCCTCGAAGGGGACGTCTGCGCATTTGAATTGCCAGCCGAGTCTAACCCGATCATCGTCGAGGCTATCTCGGGTCGCTCGTTGATATTGGCTCCCGGGGACATCTTTCTTGGAACGCCCGGATATCGCGAATCGACCCGCTGGGTCGTTGGCGGGATTCCAACCGGAGGACTGGTACCGGGTGATAAATACTGGGTCCTAGCGCAGTCGGGAATCGTCGGCGAGCTCGTAGGCGAGTCGCCGCGTGAAAAGGGGCATCTTGGACAAGTAAAGTATCTAGGGATCATACATACCAATGGCGGCCAGCGACTAAACATTTGCCAGTTCGCAACCGGCCCCAATGGCCCCAATGGCGGCAATTGCGATTATGGAGCGCCGCTTTACGTCGTACTTGGAACATCAGCGGAGGTCGGCAAGACCACCGCCGGCACCGCCATCAACCGATCGCTGCGGCAAAAAGGTTACGGGAGAGTGATCGCGCTAAAGGCGACCGGTACGTCATCGTTGGGTGAGCTTTTGATGTATTTGGATTTTGGCGTCGCAGAAGCTTTTGACTGCGTTGATTTCGGTTTGCCCACCACGTATCCGTCCGATCGGGTAGGAGTGGATAGTGTCTTCAACAGCGCACTTGATTTTTGCTTGTCCGTGCCCGCCGATGCGGTGCTCATAGAATGCGGCGGAGACATTCTTGGAGCCAATGTACCGGTCTTCCTAAAGTGCCTTAGGGAAAGACGTTCGGATGCCAAGATCATCCTCGCGGCGGCCGACGCACTCGGAGCTTTAGGCGCAAAATTGATGTTAGAAAGGATGAATTATTCAGTGAACCTGATAACCGGTCTCTGTACGGATACGCCCACGCTGCGCCAGCGAACCGAAAAGCTGTGTGGCATTACCGCCATCAACATGGCGCGGAGTAAGAGCGACGTTGTCCTGTTCTGAATTTCTTGGATCACAGAGCCTGAACGCGAACGCGCGCGCTGAGTGCCCAAAATTCACGAAATCGCGTCACCGAAATATCTTCGCAAACAGACGATAAGGAGTCATGAAGTTCCGCGTCGCTTGGATAGTTCTTCACAATCTCGTATTTGGCGCCGTTCCCTAGGGTTCGCACTGTGTACTGATTGTTCCATTTATCCTTCCTCGAAATCGGGTTGCTGACTCCGTCGACGAAGAACTGGTCAATCATCAGGATCAATGATCTTGGCTGAAGACGACTGGTAAAATGGGCCAGAAATTCTTCGCGCCGCTGCTTTTCAATATGCGACCACCACAGCATTGCCATGCCAACGTCGAATGTCTCTGTGAATATGGGGAGCCTATAAGCGTCAGCCGCGAGAAATTTGACATGAGGGCCGAGGCACCGGCGCGCAGCAATCGCCAACGTCCCTGCATTATAGTCTGTGGCGGTGATGGCCTTGGCGACCGGCGCCGCCACTTCAGTCCAATAGCCGGTACCGGCAGCAACCTCGAGAATGGTCCTTCCTTGAACGCGCTCAATTAGCCAAGCTCTTAAGTCGGCAAGATCGTCTTTTCGTCTGGTGACTTGATAAAAATCGTCATACTCCGCGGCGCGCTCACGGTAATAATCCTCCATTGTCATCCCGTCTTGTCCTCAATATCGGAAATGTCGTCGCCCCACGAATTCACGAATCAGTCCTCCTTTGCCCCCCTTAATTGGTTTGCTTTGACAGAACCACCTTACCACTTGCGTGTCGCAGACTGGGTGTCATTTAGCACATCATCGTTGGTTCAGCCAAATCTACGACATGTCTAGTCGTCATCGACGACAGACTTGTTGATATTCAACGCTACAACTTACGGAAGGCAGAAGGGGGTATTGTAGTCTTCCACGCATGCAGGAAACTGATGTAGCATCGTCGCGGATCTACAGTTGACTCACCAATGGCCGTGGCTGATCGAGGCCTGAGTTGGTACGCACGGAACAAACCAACACAAAAAAGCGTCAAATCGCCAATCCTTCGCGGCGAGTTCCAATACTCCGTAGGTTATCGAAGGTGAGAACAATATGATGAAATATCCTCGCCGAAAATTTTTGCGTCTGGCGGCTGCTTCGGCTGCGCTCCCGGTATTTTCGCTTGCGGCCGAGCCGGAAAGGTATCCGGCGCGGCCGGTGCACCTATTGGTCGGCTATTCTGCGGGAGGCGCGCTCGACATCAGTGCACGGCTGATCGCACAATGGTTATCAGAACACCTCGGTCAGACATTCTTGATTGATAATCGACCAGGCGATGGCAGCAATCTCGCAACCGAAATGGTGGTGCGGGCGCCCCCAGATGGTTACACCCTGCTTGAAGCTTCGGCATCCAACGCGTGGAATGCAGCGCTCTATGACAATCTTACTTTCAATTTCATCCGCGACATTACCCCAATCGCGACTGTGCGGCGTGCGGGAGGCGTGATGGAAGTCAATCCATCGATGCCGGTCAAAACCATTCCCGAATTTATCGCATATGCCAAAGCTAATCCCGGCAAGATCAATATGGCTACGGCCGGCGTGGGAAGCGCGCCGCATCTTTACGGCGAATTATTCAAGATGATGACCGGTCTTGACTTGGTCACAGTGAACTATCGAGGCTCGGGGCCCGCGCTGTCCGATCTGATCGGCGGACAAGTTCAGGTCATGTTCGATGTTGTTATCTCGTCGATCGGGCATATCAGGGCAGGGGAGCTGAGGCCGCTAGGGGTGACAACCGCTACACGGTTGAAGGTCTTGCCGGATGTCCCGCCAATAGCAGATTTTGTGCCGGGTTATGAAGCGAGCAGCTGGGATGGTATCGGTGCCCCGGCGAGTACGTCGCCAGAGATCGTCGCAGTCATCAACAAACAAGTTAATGCCGCACTCGCCGATACGACATTCAGAGCGCGGCTCGCCGATCTCGGCGCGGAACCGTTTGCAAGTTCGCCCTTGGAGTTTGCTAAGTTCATCGTTGAATTTAGCAGCAAGTGGAACAATGTAATTAGGGCGGCTGGCATAAAGGCGAGATAGAGTATTTTGTAGCGTGTTGTCACTGTCGGCCGATAAGCAGAACCATTGCGCACAGGGACTTCTAGCTAGTCCGGGTGCGATCCTTCGAAGCGAGCGTCTTGCGGTTTGGTAACACGCGCCGAGCCCACGGTTAGGGCAGTGTCCCCAGGCCAGGGATCGCACGAACCCGTACTGGTGCTAGGGAGTGCGCCGCTCGTTGGACTTGCATTAGGGTTGTAAAAGCGCGAATATTCACTCCGGTTTGGGAGATCCCGAGGAAACCTAGGTGAAGTGCCCGGGGACCAATTGGAAAACCCGGTTAAAAAAGCTGCCAGCCTTCGCCGCTCAGTGGACGGGAGGTGTATCGTGCCGCAAGAATATAATGATTTGGCCAATGCGCATGTCGACCGAGACGACAATGGGATCGTGCGCGGGGTTCTGCACGCTGAGCAGCTCTACGCATCCTCAGCGCGCACGCCTTTACTGGCTGCGCAGGATTATCTTGAGAAATTCGCCGGTTTGCTAGGACTCAAGGACACGGAACTTCGTTCCCTTGGTCTGAATACTGAATCGACACCCACCGCCGACGGCGTTGAGTACCGCCTGTGGGCAGAGAAATCACAGTTCGACACGACCACTGTCACCTTCGCCCAGAGCTACTTCGGCCTTCCGGTCTGGGAGGCCGGGCTGGCAGTGCAGATGAAGGTGAACCCGTTTCGAATCATCAGCGCCCAATCCACCGCTCACGTCGACGTCAGTGCGGAAAGGCCTACTGATGCGGCTCTCCGCCGTCTGAGCAAACTCAATGAGGAAAAGCTCGCCCACAGCCTTGGCCTCTCGGCGAAAGACGCGAAAGACAAGAGATTCGACCGCAGCTCGCTCAAGATCGAGCGGCAAACGCTTTTTGTCTACCGTTACGAAGCCGATCAGCGCATCCGTGCCGTCGACGAGCTCTTGGTGGAGCCCGAGCATGCGGGGGAACCGGCGCCGCATCACCATCACCATCACCATCACAATCCCAATCCGCCTTTGCCGCCGGTGCCAGGCGATATCAAAGATGGGCGGCATTATGTAGTCGCCGCTGTTTATTTTGTGCTCGGGGTGTCCGGGATACCGAACTTGCGGTGGGTGGCACTCGTTGAGGCAGAATCTCTTTGTATTTTGCTGTTGCGCGCCTTTATCGCGAGCGTCGACGGCCTAGTGTTCGTCCAGGATCCGGTGACGGCCAACGGCGGTCCACAGCCCAGTGCCGGCGACGCAGCCCTCAATCCCCTGCGCAGTGCGGTTTTGCTCAACAAGCTGGATCCACCCGCGGGCGGCAATTACGCGCTGGTAGGAGATATCGTCCAGATCAAAGACGTCGAGCCGCCGCCAATCGCTCCGCCCACCGAGCCGATCGGGACGGACTTCAACTTCAACGCACGCACCGACAACTTTGCCGCGGTCAACGCCTATTATCACGCTGACGCCTTCTTCCGCCTGATGGAGAAATTCGGCTTCGATCTGAAGGTTTATTTCGGTGGCACGCTTTTCCCCACCGTGGTGGATCACCGCGGTTTTGGGCTCATCTTCCCCCCAAACGGGCTCACCGTGAACGCCCATTGCCTCGGTACCGGCGCCTTTGGCATCCTGGAAACCGCTTTTGCGCTCGCCGACCTTAGCAATGTCGCCCAGCCGCTCGGCATTGCCTGTGACCAGCGTGTCATGCTGCACGAACTTGCCGGCCACGGCACCCTTTACAATCACGTGAATGGGGCGAATTTCGGTTTCGCCCACAGCGCAGGCGACAGCGTCGCCGTCGTCCTCAATGATCCGGACTCCAAGGCGCCGGATCGTTTCATGAGCTTTCCTTGGTTATATTCGGTGGTGAACCGGCGCCATGACCGGTCTCCAGCGTTCGATCCAACCGTCGGGTCGGGATGGGGTTGGAGCGGCAAAATTGCGCTCAATCCATTTGGACCGCAGGACATTAAGGGTTACAACAACGAGCAGATCCTCTCTTCCACACATTTCCGGATCTACCGTTCTATTGGCGGCGACTCTACCGAACTCGCAATGCGCGTATTCGCCGGACATTACGTCGCCTATTTGATTCTACGAACGATAGGCGGCCTCACCCAACCCACCAACCCGCCGAACGCCTTGACCTACGCCACATTCCTGATGGCGGCCGAGTTGGGCGATTGGACCGCCGCGGCGCAGGTCGGCGGCTGTTACTGGAAAGTCATCCGCTGGGCTTTTGAGAAGCAGGGACTCTATCAGCCGGCGGCCACGCCCAAGCCAAACAACAATGAGGGTGCGCCACCTGCCATCGACGTCTACATCGATGACGGCCGTCATGGCGAGTACATGTACGGTCCGGCCAATCAATATCCGTATCTGCAGAAGTTTTGGGAGACAACCGATGTCTGGAACCGGCATAAGCCAGATGGCCATTTGGAACATCAGACTCCAATCGTCGGTATCCAGAACTATGCCTATGTGCGGGTAAAAAACCGTGGAACGCTTACGGCCGCCAACGTGGTGGTCCACGGATGGCACTGTCGGCCATCCGCCGGCTTGGTCTGGCCCGACGATTGGAAACCGATGACAACGGCCTCACATCTGATCCCAAGTATGCCCGCCGGCGGCCAAGTGGTGGTTGGGCCGTTCGACTGGCACCCGGAGGTTCCGGGGCACGAATGCATGCTGATGAGCGCCACGGTGGCTGGAGATCGCGCGAACAACGATGCCTCAAGCGGCCTGCCGGCGGCGATCGGACCCACGCCGCTGTGGCGGCTTGTGCCCTGCGACAACAATCTCGGACTGCGCGCCGTCATTCCGGTACCCGGCGGCGGACACCGCCACGAGCTGGAGGCCGCCTTCGCAAAACGGGAATTCTGGGCCAGCAATCCGTTCGGCAAGACCGCCGGTATGGAGATCCGCGCCATACTGCCGCCGTTCCTGACAAGCCGCGGCTGGGTTATGCACCTCGATAACCCCGGAGGAGGTACCTTCACGCTCGGCCCACGCGACAGCCGTGTCATACGGCCGCGCCTGATCGGCGGACAGGATTTCACTGCTGCTGAGGTTCAACTATCCGGCTATGTGGCCATCGAAATCGTAGTCCTTGCCGACGGCCTGGTTGTCGGCGGCCTGACATTCGTGCTCGATCCTGATTTGCATCATCCGGCCCGCGAGTTTCCCGAGGAGTCCGCCCGCGAGCGTGACCATGAACACAGGGCGGAGCGGAGGGAACGACACGAGAATGAGCCGCGCCGTATCAAGCTCGAGTTCGATCTCGACTGAACGCTGCAGCGTGACCATATGGCCACGCCGTTATGTTCACGATCTCCTCCCCCGCGAGCACCGCCGCGTGGCTCAATCTTACTCGCAATTTCGGAGCGCGCGAACAGTCGGCTGCGCTCGGCACGCGCCGAGTACCTCTACATCGATCTTGGCAGCACCGGAGAGCCGGGTACGTGGCGGCGACGAGGACCAACATAGCTCGAGCATACTCACAGGAACCAATAGCCGGCTGCTCGGCGGCGTTCAGGCGCCGGTCCTCGAATGTCCTTCCGCGGATTGTTGTTAAACGGGGTAGGGGTGCTTCAAGTGGCACAATTTCGCCCTTTACGCGTTCATGTTCACAATTATCACTGCAAACGCCTTGCTGGTCTGGTTCGTGTGGGGATTCTTTATGGCCTCGGCTGGGTGCTTGGTACTTGGATCATGGAATGGTTGCTCGGGATGGTGTGGCGCGGGCGGCCTCCAGCAAGACGCGAACTTTGAAAACGCACGGCCGAGTCTCGTGGTGACGAGAACCGGCCGGCTGTCCTCGCAGGGTAACTTACAAGTCGTACGCTGGGTGAAGTCTCAGCGTACAAGGACACGTTGCTCGACGAGGTTCACGACCGGGTGCCGGCGCTGCTTGCTGAGAAAGATTACAAGCCGTGGCTGGAAAGGCCGGTGTGAATTGTTCAATCCTGCCGCCGAAAACGAGCGTTAAATGTGGCCGGTTTCAAAGCGGGTCGACAGTTCGCGGGCGCCGGACGATGAATCCGGCGCCCTGCGAATATCGCCAAGCTGCCGGCCGATGCCGCGCTGGCAATCTGCGAGCGCGTGGCCGGGGGTCCAGGAATCCGCGCTGCTGCGGGCCATGCCCCGCCGAACTCGCCGTCGCCGGACAACTAGGCGCCGCTCTAAGACTGCAAAATCGCAAAGCTTCCACCTAACGACGGTTTTTCTACTGCGGACTCGATAGTAATCTGCCGCATTGATCCTTTGGGGGCATGACATCATGGCATGGCCATTCTCTCAATGCTGGCATTGGTCCTGCTCGTTGTGCCATTCGTTTGCATGGGCGGAGACGGTGGTACTAGGCGCCAGCCTCTGGCGTTAAGAAATACCGCCAGATTTCATCGGGTGAGCGAATGACGGAGTCAGAGATTCACTTGAGCCCAGCGGGTGCTGTCGCGGCGTGCGAACTTTTTCTGGCGGGAATGAAGAGCGAGTGCGAGATGGACTCTGCCGCGATGGTGCCCGTGAGCAAGGCTATCGACGCACTGCGAAAGTCATTTGAGACGATCAAGTTTTTTGAGGATATGAGGCCGTGAGGGTCGCAGCCGGGCCGCCGCATACCAACGTGCAACTGCATTGCACCAAAGGACAATATCGGTTGGCAGTCCTGCACCACTAACCTTCAACATTGCTCCCGCGTACCCCAATCCCCCGACATCCCCATACGCGCGGAGTGGCCTTAACTCGCAAGGCAGAAGCCCCCAAGCGCCCCAATCGCCTGGGGGTTTTGCTTTGGTAACCGCGGATGGCTAGTCGGGGCCAATTCTCGTCGAGGCCCGCGCATGGTGATCAATAATTCCCCGTGCCTAACCTGCCGGTTTAAGCGGGCCTTGTTTTTAGGCTCGGATTAATTTGTGCGGATTATGCTTGTTGCATTGGCAAACCTTATTCGGGTTTTGGCATGTCCATAAAAACCTTAGAAAATCTGCTTAAAGCGATGAGAGAGCAACTCTCGCAAAAAGACATCAATCACACCATCATCTTGGCGATCGATGAAGTTGTCCGCGAAGTAAAGCGCTTAGATATTGAAATTCGGAACGCGAAGCGGACGATCAATCGGCGGTTTTAAGCTTGTAGCGGTGTGTTTGCCGGGAAGTAGCCGACACGCTCCTATTAAGGCCCATTAAGGTGCGCGCGGCCAAATCTCTGTAGGAAGAACGGCTCGGTGTGATATAATCGAGCCTTCTCCTAATCGGGGAGATTTCAATGCGTCCATTGCTGCTTGGCTCGGCCATCATTGCCCTAACGTTGGCAGACCTTGTCCCTGCCGTTGCTCATAAGATGCATCATCAACATGACGCGCGAGCCAACTATTCCACCTGTGTGTGTCATTGGCTGTATGCGACGGACAACAGCGGAGACGCTTGCATGATCGCGGTCTCATGCGACGCCGAGGGTGGTCGGTGTGTAAGACCATGCTCGCAGGGTGAAGTTGGCCATGCGATGGGAGCCGGGGGCCCTGCGCAGCAATCGACGTCGACGCCATCACCTGTTGAGCTCGCAAGAACGTGCGATGCCCTAACTGCCAAAGCTTTTCCTCCGCTCGAGCCCGGCAATCCGGCGGCGGGTTCCACAAAAGGATCGGGATTAGAGGCACAAAGCTATTTTAGAAAATGCATAGCGAACGGCGGCCATGTCGACAATTCGACCGATGGTCACTGACCCTATCAGACGACCATTGGTAACTTGGCGATGTTCATGGCCACAAGACTGGTGGATAGCGGCGAGCTGTACAGCAGCCTCTGTCGCAAAAGTTCCACGAAGCGACTTTAGGTCGGTGATACGACAGGTGGATGTCGGGCGATGCTGTTCGGTTCGAGCGCGGCCATACCGGTCAACAATGCTCGAAAGCAATCCGACCGGCGCGAGTCTGTCGTCTCCTGCGGCAGGGTGCTCACGCGCGGCAATAATTGCGTCATCGGCACTTCTGGCAGCGACAGAAGCCGGGACGGCCAAAGCGAAGATGTGTGACGGAGATCACTTCGCACCGTTAATCCCTGCAGTAATATCGCACTACGATGTAATTTAAGGAGGTCGCCATGACTGCAGCTGTGAAAAAGACCGGTACGCGGCTCATTCGATGGTTTGAGGAATATCGGAGAAAAAATAGGCCTCCCTATCGCTGGTATGAGCACGACTATTACTGCGGCTGAGCGATTGACTGATCCCCGGTTTGCGCGCCCGCCTGAGTGACCCCTCTCAGGCGGGTTTTCTTTTAGACGGAAGGCCTAGCGCGGGCCGGCCCACCGTTCGGTGCAATGCTACCAATTGCCAAAAAAATGTCGGCTATGGTTTCCATAAATTAACTGCCAACCCGCAATTCCCTTTGCTATTGCTCAACAGATACGGAATACGAATATTTTCGTCGAATTTTAGGATTCAAAACGCGCCATGTTTGAACGTCGGCGGGTTCAAAGGACCAAGATATTTAAGGCCGCCAAGCTCATTTTAGCCGGATGCTTGACGGTCGACGGTATTCTCCGTGACTTGAGTAATCGTGGCGCCTGCTTGCAACTTGCAAGCACTGTCGGTCTTCCCGATGAGTTCGACCTTACTTTTGATACCGATCGTACCTTGCGGAGGTGCCATATCGTTTGGCAAAGCCCCAGCATCGTCGGTGTGTTTTTTGAAAGGGCAGTGGCGGCCTGAGCCGCTAATTTACTCGACGCCAGCGCAGAGCGGCAGAAATGCCCCTTTCATCGGCTGCGTGAATAGTTGAAATCCCGCCCTCCTCCTGGCTACGGCGCGCCGACAGTGGTCAGTCATTTCGACAATTGAGGTGCCCATTTACCCATCCTAGGACCTCGCTGCATGGACGGTAGGGAATCGCATTTTCCTGTTCCACGGTGACACCTTTACCGCCGAGGCCGTTCTCGTTATCTGCCGGAGCCGACTGGACAGGCACGGAGCTTGGAAAAGGGGGGCTTTCATAGCTTTGGGCGCTAAACCCCATCGTCAGCGCGACGGAAACCAATAGAGCGGCGGCAGTAATCAGGGAGCGCATGGTGTGTTCCTTGCGGTCTTCTTCCTCCCGTCCCTTCCTACCAACGCACGAACTGCCAAAAGGGACCAATCCCAAATTCAAAAAGGGGGCCACTGCGGCGGGAGGAGGCGAGGGGGGCGGTACCGGGATATACCGGGCACGCCCTCAGTCTCATTATTTGGAGCAAATGGCTCTGGCTCCGGGCATCCTCGTATTATGAGATAGGCCTCTCTCACGTTAAGAATTAATCGTGAAAGTAGGAAATACGGGCTTGATTAGCCTAGGCATAGAATGTCCCTCATGTTAGAAATGTTAGCCGGTGAGGGTCGGCAGTTATGCGTTTAACATTCCAAAGAACGGCTAGATTTTGGTTTTTGGCGGGCGCGATCGCCTTTCCAATGACGCCGCTGAGCCTTCAAGCGCAGCAGCCAGCAGCGCCCACTACACCAGGACTGCCTGCTACACATGAGCTGCCAGGACTGCTCACTACAGAGCAGTTTATACCCCATCCAGACCTACTCCTGGCCAAATTTCCAAACGGTGGGGGGGAAATGATTGCTCAGGTCCGCGAGCTCACGCTCGCCAATCACGCTAATCTTCCCTAC